>Ga0207652_10002371_pt1 | contig 15927 bp, 13 predicted proteins | sample KBSC63BmetaG_FD_184334 | JGI IMG/M metagenome (GOLD analysis project Ga0207652, IMG submission 184334) | Corn rhizosphere microbial communities from Kellogg Biological Station, Michigan, USA - KBS C6-3B metaG (SPAdes) (version 2) | ecosystem: Host-associated > Plants > Roots > Rhizosphere ... | reverse complement strand
CGAGGGTTGCCGCGGCTTCCTGATCCAGCACGCCCGGCGACAGCCGTTCGCGAATGCTCTGCGCCTCGTATCCGGCCGATTCCGCGCCCGCGTACTCCTGCACTCGCCCGAGCAGCCGCCCGAGCGACTCGAGGCGAGTCGCCAGATCCGCGGAGTCGCGCCCATACTCGCGCTGGCTCGCGACAGCCTCTCGAAGCAGTCGCTCCGCATGCGGCAGATCGCCATTGTTGAGATAGATCTGGCCGAGCGCGGACTGCATGGTCGCGCGTACGTTCGGCTGCTTCGCATACTGACGCGTAATCGCGGGCTCGGCCTTGTCCAGCACGTCCGCCACCAGGAGCGGACGGCCGAGCGTATCGGTGAGCTGTCCGAGCAGCGACCAGAGTGTGTGCGTGACGGCGCTCGCCTGGTCGCGCTGCGCGGCGGTGCGCTCGGACTCCCGCTGCAGCGACCGGGTGTGCCGCTCGGTGATAACCGCCACGGTCGCGAGCGACGCCGCGATGATCGCGGCGAGGCCCACGGCTGCGCGCTGCCGGCGAAGAAATTTCATCGTGCGGTACATGCCGCCGTCCGTACGCGCGAGCACGGGCAGCTCCTCGAGATACCGTCGCACATCGTCGCCCAGCCGGTCGACGGACGCATACCGTCGGCCCGGCTCCCGACGCAGCGCCATGAGCACGATGGTGTCGAGATCGCCGCGAAGCGCGCGGCCGTCCTCCAGGACCGCCGAGGGAGCCCTGGGCTCGCTCTCGCGCACCAGCCGCGCCCACTCGGCGGGATTGCTGCGTGCGAGATTCAGCGGACGCTTGCCCGTGAGCAGCTCGTAGAGCACCACGCCGAGCGCGTACACATCGGCCGACGTGGTGACGGGCTCTCCAAGCACCTGCTCCGGGCTCGCGTACTCGGGAGTGAAGGGCTGGAATCCCGTGCGCGTGATGGGCGCGTCGCCGGCGGCGGACGGTGCGAGCAGCTTCGCGATACCGAAGTCGAGCAGCTTGATGGCACCGGTGGACGTGACGAGAATGTTCGACGGCTTGAGGTCGCGATGCACGATCAGATTGCGATGCGCGTACGCCACCGCATCCGCGATCTGCAGGAAGAGTCGGAGCTTGTCGTGGATGGAAAGCGCGCGTGCCGCGACGTAGCGGTCGAGCGGCACCCCATCCACGTACTCCATCGCGAACCACGGATGCCCTTCGCTCGTGACTCCGCCCTCGAGCAAACGCGCCACGCCCGGATGCTCGAGCGTCGCCAGGATCTGTCGCTCCTCGGTGAAGCGGCGGAGGAGCACGCGATCCTGATCGAGGCCGTTGCGCATCACCTTGAGTGCGACGCACCGCGCGGACTCCGCGTCCTCGCGCCTGGCGAGATAGACGGCGCCCATGCCGCCGCGGCCGAGCACGCGCTCGACGACGTAGGGCCCGATGCACGACGGCGCTATCAGCTCGCGCTCGGCGAGAATCGGCTGTGCCCACGCGACCGCGCCGATCTCGGCATCGGGCGGTGTCGTCGTGTTTCCCGCGGACTCGAGCAGCCGCTGAACCGCGGATCTCAGGCGCGCGTCGCCGCCGCATGCGGTCTCGAGAAACGCGGGCCACGACTCCGGCGGAAGCTCGAGAGCGGTGTCGAGAATCGGCTCGATGCGCTCCCAGAGCTCCGCCACGACCGCGCGTGTCACACGTGCTCCGAATCCATGGCCATGGCCAGCCACATGCGGGCCTTCGTCCAGTCGCGACGAACCGTGCGCGGCGTGAGCTGGAGCGCGAGCGCGGTCTCCTCCTGGCTCATGCCGCCGAAGAACCGGCAGTCCACCACGCGCGCGAGCCGCGGATTCGAGACTGCGAGCGCGGTCAGTGCTTCGTCGAGCGCAACGAGCTGCTCGGCGCGTCCCTCGGCGGCCACCTCGAGGTCATCGAGCTCGACTCGCATCTGCACGCCGCCCCGCTTCTGCGCCGTGCGCTGGCGCGCGTAGTCGATTAGCACGCGCCGCATGGCCATTGCGGCGATCGAGAGGAACTCCGCGCGGCCGCTGATGTCGAGATGCGACGGTGCTGCAAGTCGCAGGTATGCCTCGTGCACCAGTGCCGTGGTGTTGAGCGTGTGACCCACGCCCTCGTGTCTGAGCTGGCGGCGGGCGATGCGGCGCAGCTCCTCGTACACGAGCGGAAGGATGCGCTCGACGTCCGTGCCCTCTGCCCGCGACGGCGGCGTGACCGGCGTGCTCTCTCCTTCATTTCCAATACTGATTTCGTCCGAAGCGATACGCGAGCGCACTGAGTCCCTGCGTGGGGCGGAAGACTGCCGAATATAGGCGCAACTTCATACGAAAGCGACCGTCGTTGGCGGTCGCTTTCGTGAGGCGCGTTGTGCTCGGTTTCCGACAGGCAATTTTTATTGCAGCCCCTGCGCTCAGCTCGCTGCGCCCTCCGACTTCAGCGACGCGATGTCGATCACGAAGCGGTACTTCACGTCGTTTCTGAGCATGCGGGCATACGCTTCATTGATCTTCTGGATCGGGATCATCTCGATGTCCGACACGATCCCATGCTCGGCGCAAAAATCCAGCATCTCCTGCGTTTCCGCAATTCCGCCAATGCCCGAGCCCGCAAGAGACGCGCGGCGGCCCAGCAGCGAGAACACCGGAACGGACAATGGCTCATCCGGGGCTCCCACCATGCACAACACCCCGTCGCGCTTGAGCAGATTCAGGTAGCCCGCGACGTCGTGAGGCGCCGAGATGGTATCGAGGATGAAGTCGAAGGTGCCCGCGTGCTGCGCCATCTGCGCATCGTCCGTCGAGATCACGACCTCGTCCGCGCCGAGCTTCTTCGCGTCGGCGACCTTGCTCCGGGACGTCGTGAACTGCACGACGTGCGCTCCGAACGCGTGGCCGAACTTGAGCCCCATGTGTCCGAGCCCGCCCAGTCCCATCACGCCGAGCTTCGTGCCCTTTCCCACCTTCCAGTGGCGGAGCGGGGAGTACGTGGTGATTCCGGCGCACAGCAGCGGAGCGGTTGCCGCGAGATCCAGCTTGTCGGAGATGTGGAGGACGTAGTTCTCATCGACCACGATCGAGGTCGAGTAGCCCCCGTAGGTCACCTCTCCATCCTTGTCGCGGCCATTGTACGTGTAGGTCGCGTGAGGATTGTTGCAGTACTGCTCCTCGCCATCCCTGCAGTTCTCGCACACGCGACAGGAATCGACCATGCAGCCGACGCCCGCGAGATCCCCCGCCTTGAATTTCGTGACATGGGTGCCGACGCTCGCCACGCGGCCGACGATCTCGTGGCCCGGCACCATGGGGAAGATCGAGCCACCCCATTCGTCGCGCGCCTGATGGATGTCCGAGTGGCAGACGCCGCAATAGAGGATGTCGATCACGACATCGTTGGGGCGCGGCGCGCGACGCTCGATCTGGTACGGCTCGATCGGAGTCGTCGCCGAGAGTGCGGCGTACGCGGCGGTACGCGTACGGTCGGAGCCCTTCCTCTGCGTGCCGGAATATTCAGCGGTATGTGTCATGTACGGTGTCCAGGGTCAATGCGAATTGCGCGTTGTCGACCAAGCCGCTCGAGCGCGGCTTCGTTCCCGTTCCTGTGTAACGATCGCGTGAGTCACCGCTATCGAGGGGCCTTCGCCGCGCGCCGGAGCGCCGAGGCGAAGGTCTCCGCGTCGGTCCAGTTTCCGTCGTAGCGCTCACCGTTGACGAAGAAGGTGGGCGTTCCGTTCACGCCGCTCCGCACGCCGCCGCGGAAATCGGCCCGAACGCGCTCGGCACTGGGCCCGCCCTCGTCGGCGTCGGCGAGCTCACTTGCGGACACACCGAACGCCTCGGCGTAGGCCGCCAGATCCTCGTCGTCCAGAGCGTCCTGGTTCTCGTACAGCGTGTCGTGCATCTGCCAGAACGCGTCCTCGCCTCGCGTTCCGACCACTTCGGCGGCGATGGCCGCGTGGAGCGCGTGCGGATGCGCCTGGCTCAACGGAAAATTCCGGAAGACGAAACGAAGCTGCTTTCCCAGCGCCTCCTGGAGCTGCTTGACGACCGGATACGCTTGCCCGCAGTACGAGCATTCGTAGTCGCCGTACTCCACGAGCGTGACCTTGGCGCTCGCAGGGCCCAGCGCGTGATCGCGATCACTCACGGGCGGCGTCAGCGTGCTGGATGCATCGATGGCCGTCATGAGGCGCTCCCCGCGGTTGCCGAGCCGCGCTCCTCCGGCGTGAGCGCCTCGAGCGCCTTGAGAATTCCGGCGGCGCCCGGGTTGACGCCATCGGGCGAGAGGTGGTTCCAGCGGATGATGCCGTTGGCGTCGATCACGAACAGGGCGCGCGCGGATTCCCCCTGCTCGTCGTGGTAGGCGCCGTACTTCTTCGAGACCTCTCCCTTCGGCTCGAAGTCGGCAAGCAGTGGGAAATGAAGATGGCGGTCCTTCTCGAAGGCGAGGTGACACCACACTCCATCCACCGAGATGCCGAGCACCTGCGCATTCGACTCGGCGAACTCGCCGAGCATCTCGTTGTAGAGCGCCACCTGATCGCCGCACACGGGGCTCCAGTCTGCGGGATAGAACACGAGCACCACGGGTCGTCCACGGAAGTCCGAGAGAGAGACCTTCTGATCGGGCGTCGAGTTCAAGGTGAAGTCGGGAGCTTCCGTGCCGACGGGCAGCAGCTCGCGAGGTGTCGCGGGGTTCGTCTTCGTGGGATTCGTCGAGGCCATGCGTGTACTCCAGCTGTGTGGTGAAGGCGCCGTTCAGGCGCCGTTGAGAATCTCGTCGATCGCCTCGATGTCTCCGGGAGTGAGCTTCCAGCTCGCCGCCGCGGCGTTGGCCTTCACCTGATCGGGGCGCGTTGCTCCCGCTATCACCGATGCGACTACCGAATAGCGGAGCAGCCAGGAGAATGCCAACTCGAGCAGCGTGTGATGTCTGGATTCTGCAAAGGCGATGAGTCGCTCTATGATTGCCAGGTTGTCTTCCGTGAACTTCGAGGCCAGCCATCCACCTTCCGCGATTCGTGTGCCCGCGGGTGCGCTCTTCCCCAGGCGGTATTTCCCCGTCAGCAGTCCGCTTTCGAGCGGAAAGTAGGGAAGGTACGCGAGCCCGAGTCGCTCGCACTCCGGAATCGCCTCCGTCTCATCGTCGCGCACGAGCATGTTGTAGTGATTCTGCACGCTCACGAACCGCGCGAGATGCCGGCGACGGCTCGCCTCATCGGCTTCTCGAAGCTGGGCCGCCGAGAAGTTCGAGCATCCGATCTCGCGCACCTTGCCGGCCTTGACGAGCTCGTCGAGTGCGCCCAGGGTGTCGGCGATCGGCACCGTCGGATCCGGTGCATGTAGCTGGTAGAGATCGATGTAGTCGGTGCGGAGCCGGCGAAGACTGTCGTTGCACGCCTGGTGCACGTATTCGGGACGCGCTCCGGTGCGCGTGGCATCCACCGGCTTTCCGAATTTCGTAGCGACGATCACACTCGCTCGCCTGCCGTCGAGCGCGCGGCCCAGGAACTCCTCGCTCTTCGTCTTGCCGTAGGTGTCCGAGGTGTCGAAAAAATTGATTCCGGACGCGATGGACGCATCGATGACGTCGCGAGTGGCACGCTCATCGATCTTCCATCCGAAGTTGTTGCATCCCAATCCGATGACTGAAACTTCCAAGGTGCCGATCCGTCGTGTTTCCACGGTGCAGGCGCTCCGAAATGAATGTCGATTTCTTCACAGCCCGTTCGTCGCATCAGTGACACGGAACTAAATCTTGTCGGCGCGCGCTCGTTCCCGTATGAGCTCCCTTGAAGCACGCGCAGCCGCGATCGTTAACCTCGAGAATCCCGTTCGTTACCAATGACATCCGTCCCTGCTCATCTCTCTCGCGCGGTGCTCATCGCCTGCGTGATGCTCGCAGCATGCAAGAAAGCGCCGCCTCCCTCGTATCCGCCGCCGGCCGTCACGGTGCTGAAGGTGCAGCCCGAGAAAGTGGAGGCCAAGCTCGACTATGTCGGCCAGGCGGAGGCGTCGAAATCCGTCGAGGTGCGATCCCAGGTCACCGGCGTGATCGTCGCGAGGCCGTACACCGAGGGAACCGACGTCGCGCAGGGCACGGTGCTCTATCGCATCGATCCCACGATCTATGAGGCCGCTCTCCGCAGCGCGCAGGGCACGCTCGCCAACGCGCAGGCGCGTCTCGCCAACGCGGAGCGCAATCTCGATCGTGTGAAACCGCTGCTCGCCGAGCATGCGGTGGCGCAGGTGGATGTCGACAACGCGGAGACGGAGCTGCAGCAGGCGAAGGCTGGTGTGGATCAGGCCCGCGGCGCGGTGGATGAGGCGAAGAAGAACTACGACGACACCTTCGTTCGCGCGCAGATCAGCGGGCGCGCGGGACGCGCGCTGCTGGTGCTCGGCGCGCGCGTGACGGGCCCCAGCGATCTGCTCACCACGGTCGAACAGATCGATCCCATCTACGTCAGCTTCAATCCGTCCGATCGCGATGTGCTCGCGTGGCGCCGCAACGAGGCCACGCGCAAGATGATCGCGGCTGGGAAGCTCAAGGTCGCCATCACGCTGGCCGACAAGAGCGTCTTCCCGCACCAGGGTGTGGTGAGCTTCGTCGATGAGGCGCTCCAGTACAACACGGGCACGCTGCTCCTTCGGGCCACGGTGCCGAATCCCGAGCACATCCTGCTTCCGGGGCAGTTCGTGCGCGTGAAGCCGCTCGGCATCACACGCGACAGCGCGCTGCTCGTTCCGCAGCGCGCCGTGCAGCAGGGGCTCTCCGGCACGTTCGTCTATCTGCTCGGGCCCAACAACACGGCGATGGCGCGTGACGTGTCCGCCAGCTCGTGGGATGGCAACCGCTGGCTCATCGACGAGGGGCTCAAGCCCGGCGATCAGGTGATCGTGGATGGCGCGCTCAAGGTGGGGCCCGGTCGCCCCGTGCAGCCCACGCCCTACGACCCCGCGACCGATTCCACGCTCAGGCAGTCCGGCGACACGACGGCAAAGGTGAAGGTGGGACAATGAAGTCCGGTACGAATCCTCTGGATGAGCCACGCCCGAAAAAGGAGGTGGATGCGGAGGCCGAGCAGATCGGCAACCTGTTCATCCGCCGCCCCATTTTCGCGGCGGTGATCTCGATCGTGATCGTGCTGCTCGGACTGTTCGCGCTGAGCAAGCTTCCGATCGCGCGCTATCCGAACGTCACACCGCCCGTGGTCCAGGTGAACGCCAACTATCCGGGCGCCACGGCGCTGGACGTCGCGACCACCGTCGCCGCGCCGATCGAGCAGCAGCTCGCTGGCATTCCGGGGCTGCTCTACTACAAGTCGACGAGCTCGGGCGATGGCTCGATGAGCCTGCAGGTGTCGTTCGATATCAAGCGCGATCAGGACCTCGCGGCCGTCGACGTGCAGAACCAGGTCGCGCTCGCCTCGCCGCAGCTTCCCGAGGAAGTGCGGCGCAACGGCGTGGTCGTGCAGAAAGCGCAGCCCGACATTCTCCTCGTCGGCGTGCTCACGTCCACGGATCCACGCTACAACGGCGAGTTCCTGAGCAACTACTCGAAGATCTACCTCGAGGACGAGATCAAACGCATCCCCGGCGTGGGCAACGCGACCACGTTCGGCAATCTGAACTTCGCGATGAACATCGAGCTCGATCCCGACAAGATGGCGCAGCTCGGGGTCACGGTGTCGGACATCACCGCGGCGGTGAACGAGCAGAACAGCACGAACCCCGCCGGGTCGGTCGGCCGCGAGCCAGCGCCCGCGGGTACGCAGCTCACGCTCCCCGTCACCACGCTCGGACGCCTCTCCACGCCGAAGGAGTTCGAGGACATCATCATCCGCGCTCGCCCTGACGGCTCGGTGCTGCGCATCTCCGACGTCGGTCGGGTGCGCCTCGGCGCGCGCGACTACGGGCTCGTCGGCATGTACAATGGCAAGCCGGTCGCGCCGATCATCGTGTATCTGAGGCCGGGCGCGAACGCGCTCGCCGTGCGCAACGCCTACGTCAAGCGCATGGCGGAGCTCGAGAAGACGTTCCCGCCCGGCGTTCATCACGAAGTCGGCTTCGACACCACGCCCTTCGTCACGACCTCCATTCACGAGGTGGTGAACACGCTCCTGATCGCGATGGCGCTCGTCACGCTCGTGGTCTTCATCTTCCTGCAGAACTGGCGGTCGACGGTCATCCCGCTGCTCGCCGTGCCGGTCTCGATCATCGGCACGTTCTTCGGGCTGTGGGTGCTCGGCTTCACGATCAATCTGCTCACGCTCTTCGGCCTCACGCTCGCGATCGGAATCGTGGTCGATGACGCGATCGTGGTGATCGAGAACGTCGAGCGCATTATGGAGCAGGAGAAGGTCACGCCTCGCGTTGCAGCCGACCGGGCAATGCGGCAGGTGACCGGCGCGCTGATCGCGATCGTCGCCGTCTTGTGCGCGGTGTTCATCCCGGTCGCGCTCGTGGGCGGGATCACGGGAGAGATGTACAAGCAGTTCGCAGTCACGATCGTGCTGTCGGTGGTGTTGTCCGGCATCGTCGCGCTCACGCTCACTCCCGCGCTCTGCTCGGTGCTGCTGAAGCCCGGCGGACACGCGCCGGCGAGTGGACCGTTCGCCTGGTTCAATCGCAGGTTCGAGGGCTCGCGCAACCGCTACCTCGGCGCGCTCGGGCGGATGCTCGGCAGCCCGAGGGCGGTGTTCGCGTCGTTCGCGGTCGTCGTCGCGCTGGTGATCGTGCTGGTCCGCGTCGTTCCGGGCGGCTTCCTGCCGACGGAGGACAAGGGCTTCTTCGCCATCGCGATCGAGCTTCCCGCGGGCGCCTCGCGCCAGCGTACGGATGCCGTGGTCGCACAGGTGCAGAAGTACCTGATGGAGCAGCCGGGCGTCGCGCGCACGGTCGCGCTGACGGGACTCAGCCTCCTGCAGGGCGGGGCGGCGCAGACCAGCTCCGCCACCGTGTTCGCGGGACTCAAGCCGTGGGATGAGCGCAAGACGCCGGACACGCAGCTCGACGCCATCGTCGGCAAGGCGAACGGCGCGTTCTCGCAGATCAAGGACGCGATCATCTTCGGGTTCAATTTCCCGGAGATTCCCGGGCTCGGCGTCACCGCGGGTCTCGAGATGGACCTGCAGGACCGCAGCGTGAACGACGTCACCAAATTCGCGGGGCTCGCCCAGCAGTTCGTTGCGGACGCCAACAAGCTGCCGGAGGCGCAGGGACTGACGACGAACATCAACGTCAACTTCCCGCAGCTGTTCGTGCACGTCGATCGCGAGAAGGTGAAGGCGCTCGGCATCTCGCTCACGGATCTCTTCCAGACGCAGCAGGCGATGCTGTCGACGCTGTACATCAACGACTTCAACATCTACGGCAAGACGTTCCGCGTGCAGGCGCAGGCGCAGCCGCAATTCCGCGAACGCCCGGAAGATGTGGGACGCCTGTACGTTCGCAGCCCGGCCGGGCAGATGATTCCCGTGTCCTCGCTCGTGACCACGGAGTTCAAGGCCGCGCCGAACATCGTCACACGCTTCAACGGCTTCACGGCCGCGGTGGTGAATGGAACTCCGGCGCCCGGAAAGAGCTCGGGTGAGCTCCTCAAGGCCGTGCGGAATCTCGCCGATACCAAATACGCGCCACTCGGAATGGGATACGCGTTCAGCGGCCAGTCGTACGAGGAGGTGCAGGGTGGTACGGCCTCGCTCGTCTTCGCGATGGGCATCATCATGGTCTTCCTGGTGCTCGCCGCCCTGTACGAGTCGTGGTCGATTCCATTCGCGGTGCTCTTCGGAGTTCCGTTCGGACTGCTCGGCGCGCTGCTCGGCGTGTTCATCCGCCGGATGCCCAACGACATCTACTTCCAGGTCGGACTGATCGTCGTGGTCGGACTCGCAGCGAAGAACGCGATTCTGATCGTCGAATTCGCGAACGAGCTCCGCGCGCAGGGGCTGTCGATCCGCGAGGCCGCGGTGGAAGCGGCGCGCGAGCGGCTCCGGCCGATTCTCATGACGTCGTTCGCCTTCATTCTCGGCGTCGTTCCCCTGCTCGTGGCGAGTGGTGCCGGTGCGGGGAGCCGCCACTCGATCGGGACGGGCGTGTTCTTCGGAATGCTCTTCGCCACGACGGTCGGAATCTTCTTCGTTCCTTCGTTCTTTGCCGAGATACGGATGCTGAGTGAGCGCGGGTTGTTCAAGCGGAGACACGCGGCGACATCGCCTGCCGCAACCTCCGTGGCGGGAGACGATTGAGCATGCGGGTACTTCGCAAGGTTGCACCGCGTCTCGTCGTGCTGCTCACCGCCGCGGGTTGTGCCATCGGGCCGAACTACAAGCGTCCGGAAATCGATGCGCCTCCCGCGTGGCGCGCGCCGTCGAAGGCCGAGGATTCGGCACGCACGTTCTTCGATTCGCTGGCCACCGGCAAGAACCTCATCGAGTCGCCTCCAGCGGCACGCGCGGATACACCTTCCGGCGCGGCGACGGTGCGGCGTCCGGATTGGCGCGCGAGCTTCGAGTCGCGCGAGCTCGCGGCTGGCTCCGAGCTCAGTTGGGCGGAGCTGATCAAGGATCCGGTGCTCCAGGCGCTCATCGACACGGCCGTGCAGAACAATCGCGACGTGCGCGTTGCCGTCGCGACCATCAACGAGTTCCGTGCGGAATACGGCGTCTCGAAAGGCGCGTTCTTTCCGCAGATCAATGGCGCGGTGAACGTCGGCCGCGAGAAAATCCAGATCCTCCCGGGCCAGTCGACCGCGTTCAACGTCGCGCAGATCACTGCGAACCTGCAGTGGGAGCTCGATTTCTGGGGACGGCTTCGGAGAAACACCCAGGCCGCGCGCGCCGAGTATCTGGGAACGGAGGAGGGACGTCGGTCGGTCGTCCTCACGCTCATCAGCGACGTGGCCACGGCCTATCTGCAGCTTCGCGAGCTCGATCTCGACCTCGAGATCTCGCGGCGCACGCTCGCGTCGCGGCAGGAATCGCTCAAGCTCGCACTCAGACGCTACCAGCAGGGGCTCATCTCGGAGCTCGACGTTCGCCAGTTCGAGTCCGAGGTGGACAACTCGGCCGTCGCGATCGCGGATTTTCAGCGGCAGATCGCGCAGCAGGAGAACGCGATGAGCGTGCTCGTGGGACACGCGCCGGCTCCGATCGCGCGCGGGCAATCGCTCACCGACGTTCTCGGTACGTTCGTCCTTCCCACGGAGCTGCCCTCCGAGCTCATCGCGCGTCGTCCCGATGTGCGGCAGGCGGAGGAGGCGCTCGTGGCGGCGAACGCGCGTGTGGGCGCATCGGAGGCGGCGCTCCTCCCGACGATCACGCTGTCGAGCCAGTACGGAACGCAGGGAGACAAGCTCAGTCACACCTTCCAGAGCAACGGCGAGATCTACCAGATCTTCGGCGGCATCTCGATTCCGCTCTTTCGCGGCGGCGCGCTGCGCAACGAGGTGCGTGCGGCGCGCGCGCGTGCGGACGAGGCGCGGTTCTCGTACGAGCAGGCGACGCTCGTCGCGCGACGCGAGGCCGAGGATGCGTTCGTCGGCGTGCGCGCATCGCGCGATCAGGCGGTGGCGCAGCAGCGCCAGGTCGACGCGCTCCGGCGCGCCTTCGATCTGGCGAATCGCCGCTATCAGAACGGCATCTCGAGCTATCTCGAGGTGCTGGACGCCGAACGCAATCTGTTTTCCAGCGAGCTCGCGCTCACGCAGGCGCAGCGACAGGAGCTCGTGGCCGGCGTGCAGCTGTACAAGGCCCTGGGCGGCGCCTGGACCGACACGTCGAGCGCACGATAGCCACGGCAATCATGTCGTTCGCCCGCTCCCGGTAGGCGTTCGCCCCGCTTTCGTTCTCGGGCGATGCGAGGGTTTCTAGACTGACGGTGTCGATCTGGAACCTTTCTCTGGGAGCCATGGCCATGCCAAGAAGTGTTGTACGCATCATCGCCGCTGCGAGTGTGGCTGCGGCGCTCGCCGCGTGTGGGGGAAGCAGTAACAATATGTCCACCGGACCTACGCCGGTCTTCACATCGGTAACGGTGTCGCCCACCGCTCCCACGGTGAGCGTGGGCGCTACCGTCACGATGACTGCGCTCGCGAAGGATCAGAACGGCGCCGCGTTCTCTGGCGCGCCTGCCGCCACGTGGAGCTCGAGCGATGAGACGAAGGCCACCGTCGACGCTGCCACCGGCGTGGTGACGGGTGTCGCCGACGGCACGCCGACGATCACCGCGTCGATCACTGTGGGCAGCGTCACGCATTCCGGCTCGCAGCCGGTCACGGTGAGCACGCCCAGCGCGACTGCCGCCGTGACCGCGACCACCGGCCAGGCGTTCGAGCCGCCAGGCGTCACGATTGCCCGCTCCAGCGGCACCGGAACGGTGACGTGGACGTTCCAGAGCCTCGCCCACACCGTGACGTGGGATACGCAGCCGACCGGCGCATCGGTGGCGGATATCGATCCCACGCAGAATGCGCAGGTGGCGCGCGATTTCACGGTGGCCGGGCACTACACGTATCACTGCTCCATTCACCCGGGAATGCACGGCACGGTGGACGTGCAATAGGGCTCCTGGCTCCGTTGTACCGAAGGCTCCCGCGAGGAACTGTGCGGGAGCCTTCGTGTATGCGGGCTGTTGGGGCCCGCCGCCCCGATGCCGAACAGGTGACATTGGGGCAATTCGCCGCGTCACCCTGGGAACCCTTTTCGTGAGCAACGACTCATGCTACGTGTAACCGCGCGCATTCTAGGCGCCGGAATCATCTCCGCCGCGCTCATGGCCTGTGGAAGCTCGTCCACCTCGCCTGTCACCACGCCGGGAACGGTCACCGCCACCTCGAGCCTGCAGTTCACCCCATCGACCGTGACGGTGACGCAGAATGGTGCGCCGGCGACGGTGACCTGGGTGTTCCAGACCGTCGCTCACACCGTCACCTGGGATACGCAGCCCGTGGGCGCGGCAGTCGCGAACATCGGCGCAACGTCGGGCGCTTCGGTATCCCGCGACTTCTCGGTGACGGGCACCTACACGTATCACTGCTCGATTCACCCGCAGATGACGGGTACGGTGATCGTCCAGTAGGCCGCGTTCGCCGCGACGCGCCCTACAGCGCGTCGCGGATGAACGCCTGCAGCTTCTGCCGATAGCTTCTCCCGCTCGTGTGACGAGAGCCGTCGTGCAGAATCACCACGAAGTCGCCCTGGAACCACGGCTGCAGCTCCCGCACACGCTCGGTGTTCACGATCGTCGAGCGGTGGATGCGCAGGAAGCGCGCGGCCGGAAGCCGCTGCTCGAGGCGCGTGAGTGTATCGCGGACGAGATGGGTATCGGCGCCCACGTGAATCTTCGCGTGATTGTCCACGGCCTCGATGTAGTCGATGTCGGAGGTGCGCAGCAGGAGCAGCCGTCCGTCGACCTTGATCGCGAGCCGCAGATCGCGTCGCTGCCTGCGACCCAGGTGCTCGAGCAGCGCCTGCAGCTGCTGCTTGTCCGGCCCCGCATCCGATCGCGATGCGGCCGGATCCGCGAGCCGCGCCTTCGCGCGTCCGAGCGCCTCGGCGAACCGCTCGCGCTCCACCGGCTTGAGCAGGTAGTCGAGCGCGTGCACCTCGAACGCCTGCACGGCGTACTCGTCGTACGCGGTCACGAAGATGACCAGCGGCATGCGCTCCGCGCCCACCGCCTCGATCACGCCGAAGCCGTCGAGCTCCGGCATCTGAATGTCCAGGAACACGAGCTGCGGCGCGTGCTTCTCGATCGCGAGAATCGCGTCGGCACCGTTGCCGCACTCACCAACGATCTCGATGTCCGGGTGGTCCGCGATCAGCGTGCGCATGCGTGCGCGCGCGAGCGGCTCGTCGTCCACGACGAGCGCGCGGATCATTGCCGGTGTCTGCTTCTCCGTGGCCGGGCTCACGACAGCTCCTCCCCCGTGTGATATGGAATCGAGATCCGCACCGCGAATCCTGCATTGGGCGCGGTCGTCACCGCGAACGTGTGCAGCTCTCCATACAGGCGCTCGAGCTGCTCTCTGATGTTGCTCAGGCCAATCCCCTTCGGCAGCGCGTCGGGCGCGCTGAGCTCGCACCCGACACCGTCGTCGATCACCGCCAGCTTCACGGTGTCGCCATCGCGGTGCGCGAGAATCTCGAGCTTTCCCCCGCACGCGCGCGGACTCAGCCCGTGGCGGATCGAGTTTTCCGCGAGCGGCTGCAGCAGCAGATTCGGCACGAGCGCGCGGTTCGCCGCCGGATCGACGGAGATCGATATCCGCAGCCGGTCCTGAAATCGCAGCTGCTGGATCATCACGTAGCGCTCGAGCAGCTGGATCTCGCGCTCGATCGGCACTTCCTGTTCGCCCGCGTTGTGCAGCGACAGCCGCAGAAAATCGCTGAGTCCCGTGAGCATGCGCTCGGCCGATCGTGGATCGCTCGGAATCAGCGCGACGATTCCGTTCATCGTGTTGAAGAGGAAATGCGGATTGAGCTGCAGACGCAGGCTGCGCAGCTGCGCCTGCGCCAGCGCCACGCGAAGATCCTCCCGTTCCTGCGACTCGCGGTAGTACGTCTCCGCCAGACGCTCGTGCCACGACGTCGCGTAGGTCGCGATCGCGCCGGCCATCGCGAGCAGCAGGATCTTCGCGCCCTCGTCGAGGAAGGACACGGAGGCCGTGCCGCTCGCGACGATCGGGCTGTCGATCAGCTGCACGCGGCCCGCGAGCGCGAGCAGCAGCACGAGCGTGCCGTATTCCGCCACCACGAGCGTCGCGGTCGCAGCGGCCTTTCGCGTGGACGACGCGATCGGGCGCGCCGCGAGGATGACGAAGTACGCCAGGAAGATCGGTGACTTGAGCCCGAGCGCTCCGGATTGCGCGAAGCTGTAGCCCGCCAGAATCGCCGTGACCGCCGTGATGTCCACGAACGGATTGACGAATGCCACCCACTGTGGCAGTGGCTGCTCGCGGGTGTTGCGATGCGCGTCGAGCCAGAACTGGGCGAGCGACCAGGCAAGCGTCGGGAACAGCACCGCCCAGTTCGCGTGCTGCACGGCGACCGGGAGGTGCGGCGCGTACACGAACGCCGCCACGGCGAGCAGCACGAGCACCGCCGCGCGCACGCCGTTCAGCAGCCGCTCGGCGCGCTCGCGCTGTACCTCGATCGCTGGCCGAGCCATTTCCATGGGAAGCATCATCACCGCACGTCGATGTCATCGGAAGGGTGATGCTTCCACGCCAGCGCCACCAGTGCGATGAGCGTGAGCGCGGGCGGAATGGGCGAGCGGTCGAACACGATCACGCTGGCCGCGGTTGCGCCCACCATGATCACGGCGAGTGCGAGTGCGGCGAGATACTCCATGTGCCCCGCGATGAGCAGCACGCCCCCCGTCAGCTCCACGAGCGCGGTGACGTACCGCAGCCATTGCCCGAAGCCAAGCCTGGCGAAGAGCTCGACCATGAAAGCCATACCCGACAACTTCACCATTCCCGCCACCACGAACAGCATTCCCAGGGCAAGCTCCGCGATCCGCACCCATCCAAGGCGGATCGGCCAAGGCGCGTCCATTAGTGCAGCCGATAGCTCGCTGCCAGCCGCCAGGTCGTCACGTCCTTGGGGACGGAATAGACCTCGGCGGTGAGCGCAAAGAACGCCGGGAAATGGACGGTCGCGCCGCCGAGCACCGACACCCGGGTGAGATCGACCTCGATCTGCGTGTTGTCGGTCACGCCATCGAGACTCGTGAAGCCCACTTCGAATCGCGGTCGCAGCCACGTGAAGCCGGACCCGACGAAAAGGTCGAAGCGGCCGCTCCGAGTCGTCGCCCCGTAGACACCCTCGAGCCCGAACATGTTCGGTTTGAAGGTGTCGTCCGACGGCCTGGTGCCGTAGCACCCCGCCTCGGGATCGGTCTGCTGCAGCGAGCTCTGCGCGCACGTG
>Ga0207652_10002368_pt1 | contig 15936 bp, 15 predicted proteins | sample KBSC63BmetaG_FD_184334 | JGI IMG/M metagenome (GOLD analysis project Ga0207652, IMG submission 184334) | Corn rhizosphere microbial communities from Kellogg Biological Station, Michigan, USA - KBS C6-3B metaG (SPAdes) (version 2) | ecosystem: Host-associated > Plants > Roots > Rhizosphere ... | reverse complement strand
AATTGTTGAATACATTTTGGCACATCCGCAATGGCAATTTTCATTGCAAATGCATAAATACATTCATGTTCCGTAAATAAAAAAACTTACTATTTCTTTGTTTACTGCAATATTCATTTTGTTATATCAGTCAACTTTTCCAACACAAAATAAACGGCCGGACAAAAAGTAGAATTTTTTAAAGTAATGGCAGGACGTTTGAAAATTACGTCTTCATCCGTATATGGAAACCGATGGCAATCGGAAGGCCGATTTTCATAAATCGAACAAAAGTTATCTTCTCCTAAAAACGGGCACGGGGAAGTTTTGGTAACATAATCTCCATCTTCATCCACCTGCAAATACGTTTCAATAAAAGCGCCTTCCTTCATTTTCAAATGCCTGGAAATTCTTTTGATATCAGTGGTTTTAAATCTTGGAGAATAATTGCGGCAGCAGTTGGCACATGAAAGGCAATCAATTTTTTCAAAAGCTTCTTGATGCAGATCTGGTAGCTGTTTCAGCACTTTGTTTTTATCAGCGCGTTTTAAAAAAGCTTTATATTTTTTCTGATGATCGGTAGATTTTTTCTCCCAGTTTTTGAGAATGTCTTCATTCATTTTGCAAAGATAGATCAGGATTTAAAGGAGTGCCTCAAAATCTTATTTTCTGCCAATAGATTCCTTCATTCCCAATTATGCTTTGCCAAGTTTAACGGAATCTTTACTTAAAAAGGTACAATCGAAATGTGACAACAAAAAGATAACCACTTATTCGTGATTTTGCCTGTGTCAATAATATTTTTGCCGCGTCAGGTAATTGCGTACATAATCATTAACCCCTTCTTCAAGTGAATAAAAGGGCTTTGAATAGCCGGCCGCTCTGATTTTATCCATCGTCGCTTCTGTAAAATATTGATAAGTATCCCTGATATCTTCCGGCATATCGATATATTCTATTTGCGTCTTTTTGTCCAGGGCCGAAAAAGTTGCTTTTACTAGATCGTCAAAGGTTCGTGCTTTTCCTGTGCCTACGTTGTAAATGCCAGAGATAAAAGTTTCCGGATTTTTTTGCCAACATTCCAAAAACCAAAAGCAAATTTTCAAAACATCTTTTACATAAATAAAATCCCTTAGCTGGCCGCCATCTTCAAATTCGGGTTTATGTGATTTGAAAAGTTTGACAAATCCATTTTCTTTTATTTGATTGTATGAATGAAAAATTACACTCGCCATTCTCGCCTTATGATATTCATTCGGTCCGTAAACATTGAAAAATTTTAATCCCGCCCATGCAGGTGGCTCCTGAACTTGTCGACGATTGTCACCCTGAGCTTGCCGAAGGGCCCATTTATCAAATTCATTTTTTGAAACGCCATAAGGATTTAATGGCTTCAGGTTTTCAAGGATAGATTCATCATCCTTATAACCAAGCTGGCCACTGCCATATGTTGCAGCCGAGGAAGCATATACCAGCGGTACATTTTTTTCGGTACAGTAATTCCATATTTTTTTTGAATATTCCACATTCAGATGTTCATGAACGGAATAATCAAATTCTGTAGTATCTGTTCGTGCGCCGAGATGATAAATAAAATCAATTTTTGGATTTTCCTTTTTTAAAAAATCAAAAAATTCTTCTCTTTCTATTTTTTGAGAAAAAATTTTTCCTTGGAGATTTACATCTTTTTGGTGTTTGGAAAAATCATCCACTAAAATCAAATTTTCATATCCAGCCTTATTTAAAAAGCTAACGAGGCAACTTCCAATAAAGCCTGCAGCGCCTGTTATTACTATGTTTGAAGAGACGTCCATGTTTTAAAAAAATTTATAAATTCAGTCGGGCCACTGCAAAACTGCGCTATTTATTAAAAGAATCGGGCAAAAATAAATTATTTAAAACTCCGGTTTTATTAAACCAAATAGTTTTTCTATTTTTCAAAAGTATTTTAGTCTCTAAGATTATGGCAGCAAAAAAGAAAAAGCCACCGCGTCCACAAAATCAAAAGATAAAATTTTATGATGAAGTATTTATTTCAGAAAAGCTGGGAATTGACAGGCGAAAATTTCATCGGGAAATAAAACCAATTATCATTTCTGATTTCCAGGAAATAATTAAGGAATTGGGATGTGATAATCCTGATATTGGTTTGGACTCCTCAAACAACCTGTATTTAGCAAACATTGCACACACAATCATCAAATCAACAGGACTTAGTATCTTTGATTATATTTAAAACATGACCCAGACATCATACATAGATATTCAATTTAAAGGAAAAGGTTTCGTACCTGCAAGTCTTTCTGAAGAGATGAATTTACCAATTGAACCCTTGGTTTCAGCTGGGGAATTGGGAAAAGTCGGAAGATATAAAGGAAAGCCGGTTCCGTACGGTATTGGTTTATTAAAGATTAATCCAACAGCGGAAACTATTAACGAATACTCCGATGTTCTAATAAAAAACAAAGCAAAATTAAAAAAATATAATGTTGAAGAAATTATCTTTGATGTAGATGCCAATTCCAGGGGATTGGAACAAATTTCTATTTCGGCCGATTTACTAAAAAAACTTTCTTCCCTTAATGCACGGATTCAATTTCATAACTACCATGCGACGGAAAATCCCTTAATGAATGGCAACGCCAGTATTATTTCGTCAACTTTTAGTAAAAAAAAGATAGATAATTTTTTATCTACTGCATCTAAAAGTGAAATTAAGTACCTTATAATTTCCTTGTTGGAAAATACGGGGTACGATAAAATATCTGCCGAAGAAAATATTGGGAAATTGAGCAGATAATTTCAAGGAACAAAGCGGAAGGACAACCGCTAATTTAACCATTCCAGCAAGTTCAATATGAAGAAGCTTATCTCATCAGTAGGAAGTGTCAATAAAGAGATAGTTCTGCCATTATTATCTGAAAATTCTACTTCAAAATCACTGTCAGTGTAACATTCAACCACTGTTCCAATTTGCCCACGCAGCAATTTATCATCAGGCCGATCTTTCAAGAGAGCAACCTCATCATATATTTTTATTGTTTCGTCTTTCATAATTACATAACAGCTAATTGCCGTAAAATGATACTAATTTATAATTATTCCTTCTTCATAAAATTCCCAATCACCTCATCATATTTTCTTTTCCAATCATTGATATTTCCCCAATCTTCTCCATCAATTTTTATTTCTCCAGCCGTAACTTTTCCTAACTTCTCAAAAGGAATATCAACTGATTTTTCAAATTCATTTATCTGGTCAGCGCTTACAGAAACAACCACCCGACCTTGTGCTTCTCCAAACCAATAAGCGTCATTACGAATTGCACTTATTTGTTTGTTTACTGCAAATCCTGAATTTTTCTGGAAGCTGCTTTCAGCAAGCGTTACAAACAATCCACCTTCGGAAATATCATGTGCCGAAAGAATGATTTTATTTTTTATCAGCGAACTAACGGTGTTGTGTAAACGAAATTCTTCATCAAGATTAAAATAAGGCACAGGAGAATATTCAATACCACAAATTTTATGAAGATATTCAGAGCAATTAAAGTCTTCTAAGTTTTTGCCCAATAAATAAATCACATCGCCCTCATTCTTGAAATCTAATGTCATTTTGTTTTCATAATCTTCCAAAAGCCCCACCATTCCTATAACCGGCGTTGGATAAACAGGGCCGGATGGCGATTGATTATAAAAACTAACATTGCCACCTGTAACCGGCGTATCAAATTTTTTACAAGCTTCACTCATCCCCTTTATACTTTCTACAAACTGATAATACACTTCGGGATCATAAGGATTTCCAAAGTTTAAACAATTCGTAACGCCCAAAGGAACTCCACCGCTGCAAACAATATTTCTTGCGGCCTCACTCACTGCAATCATGCAACCGGCAAAAGGATTTGCAAAAACATAAAGGCTGTTGCAATCTGTAGTAAGGGCAAGCGCTTTTTTTGTTCCATGTATCAGAACAACAGAAGCGTCAGAAGGTGCGTTCGTATTGAGATTGGCCGCACCAACCATGCTATCGTATTGTTCATAAATCCATTTCTTGGAAGCAATTGAAGGAAGTGTAATCAATTTTTCTGCTATTGATTTTAAATCTTTTGGCACAGGAATTTTTGATGCATCAAATTCTTTTATTTTTTCAAAATATTTTGGCTCTTTATATTCTCTTGTATAAACCGGTGCGCCTCCGCCAAGCACCAAACTTTCCGCAGGCATTTCCGCTTCCAATTCATCATTCATATAAAAACGAAGCATTTCTCCATTGGTCACTTCACCAATTTGTTGACAGGGCAAATCCCATTTTTCAAAAATATCGATGACTTCTTTTTCTCTTCCTTTCTTCACAGTTAACAACATTCTTTCCTGGCTTTCACTCAGCAACAATTCCCAGGCTTTCATTCCCTGTTGACGTGTTGGCACTTTTTGCAAATGAATATCCATTCCAACGCCGCCTTTGGCGCTGGTTTCAGCCGTAGAGCAAATAATTCCTGCTGCCCCCATATCCTGCATTCCAACAACGGCGCCTGTTTGAATCACTTCCAAACAAGCTTCCAATAATTTCTTTTCCTGGAAAGGATCACCAACCTGAACAGCAGGCAGATCTTCAGCGCTGTTTTCTGTAATATCAGCAGATGCAAATGCAGCACCGCCCATTCCATCTTTTCCGGTCGCACTTCCTGCAATAAAAACCGGATTCCCCTCGCCAACAGCAGTCGCACTAACAGTTTCACCCAATCGAACGACGCCCGCGCTCATCGCGTTTACCAAAGGATTTGTATGATAACATTCTTCAAAATAAACTTCTCCACCAACAGTTGGAACACCGAAACAATTTCCATAATGACCGATTCCACTTACCACGCCACTTAGTAAATGTTGTGTTTTTTCATGTTCAATATTTCCAAAACGCAAAGAATTTAATGTAGCGATTGGCCTCGCGCCCATGGTAAAAATATCGCGATGAATGCCGCCAACCCCGGTAGCAGCGCCCTGGAATGGCTCAATCGCAGAAGGATGATTATGACTCTCAATTTTAAAAACAACACCAAGGCCGTCACCAATATCCATCAGCCCGGCATTCTCTTCTCCTGCGGCTACCAAGAGCTTAGAACCTTCTTTAGGCAAGGTTTTCAACCATTTGATAGAATTTTTATAACTGCAATGTTCACTCCACATTACCGAATAGGCACTTAATTCTGTAAAGTTTGGAACACGGCCCAGAATTTCAGTAATTTTCTCAAATTCATCTTTCTTCAAGCCAAGCTTTTCAGCCGTTTCAAATGTTGTTTCCATAATTATTTAAAAAAAAGCAAACTTACAATCTCTTACCCTTTTATCAGAATCTGAGATGTGAATATTTTGACTAACTTCCCACATTCAAAAAATATCCTGCTTGACTTTTCTTTTATTTATTTTCTATTGTATCGTTTTCTGCTGGCTCATTACACGGATCCGGTTTTTTAAAGAATCAGGATTATCTGCAAGGCTTCTGATCACTTTTTTTCTTTTGCGCATCCTTGTTTTGATCATTAATTGCTACGTTAATCTTTATTATTTACCTGTTTCAGATTCTGTAATCCTGAATAAAATGGGTATTGATGAATTTCATCTGCTTTTTCAAAATCCACATGAATATTTGGTCAATATTTTTCACACAAATTCACCGGATGCGTACTTAAGATTATTAGACGACTCGCACTCATTCTGGAATAATCTGCGAACGAACCTGATCCTTAAAATGCTTTCAATCTTTAATTTTTTCAGCTTTAAAAGTTTTTTGATCAACACACTTTTTTTTAATTTTCTCGTTTTCTTCGGTTTTGTTGCGTTGTACAAAATCTTTATTAAAATATTCCCAAACGCCTTCTACCAGTTAATCGCATGCATTTTTCTCTTGCCTTCTGCTTTATATTTTTCCTCTGAAATTCACCGGGACGGATTGATTTTATTATCGCTTGCTATGGTCGTTTACCATTTATTTTTTATTTTAAATGAGCATCACAATTCATGGAAAAGAATTTTGATCGTTTCATTATTTCTGTTGTTGATTTTCTTTTTAAGAAATTTTGTTTTCATTGCCTTAATTCCTGCATTAGTTGCATGGATTCTTTCAAAAAAATTTCCAAAACATTCTTTTATTTGCTTTGTTGTTGTTTATGTTTTTGCAACAACTTTATTTTTTTACTCCGGTATAATTTATTCAAGAGCCAATCTTCCTGCTTATGTAAGTGCACGCCAGCAAAGTTTTATAGAGATCGGTAAAGCCGGTAATTCTACAATTGAAATCAACCCACTTCATGCAAATTTCAAAAGCTTTATTGTCAATGCTCCCCAGGCACTGGACCATGCTTTACTACGGCCTTTTTTATCGTTCAAAGGAATTCAATACATTCCTTTTGCACTGGAGATTTGCCTGATGGAAATTTTGTTTCTGCTTTTTCTTTTTTTCAGAAAAAAAAACATTTCGATAGATCCACTAATCTATTTTGGTCTTTTTTTTAGTTTCACAATGATGCTCATGACCGGATATACCGTTCCCATTATTGGCGCCATCGTAAGATATCGGAGTATCTATTTAATTTTTTTATTGATCCCAATTGTATGTTATACTGATTGGGAAAAGCTTCGGAAAATGCTTCTAAAAAAGGATTTGAAGAAGATTTAAAAAATGAAATTTAATTAAATGAACGAACGTTTATTTATAGTAAACAAACATTTAAATCAAATTCTTATTCACACTTTGAAAAATATTTTTTTCTTATACAACCAAAAACATAAAAACCATTGAAGCATAAACAGAACAAACGCTGAAATGATCATAATTGCCGTTTCAGATAATCCCGTTGGTGCTATTACACCCTTAACAATCGTATTGCTATAATCGAAAAGCCACCGGTGAACGACGATTTCAAAGAAGAGATAAATGAAAATAGAATTCATGCCAACAATTGTAAAAAAACCAAGAAATTTTTTATGGTTCAATACATCAATCCAGTAATACAAGAATGCGAGAGCAAGTAAACACAAGCCACCGCTTGCAAGGGTAAAAGAAGAGGTGGCAATTCGTTTTATAATCGGCGTTACCCCGGAAAGATCCAGCGCCCAACCCGCGATTAACGTAATTACTCCCAGAATAATAATCGGTTTTATTTTGTTATTCCCGGTTCGTGAAAGCAACCATTTTCCTGCAACGGCACCCCAGATTGTATGCGCCGCTGTTGGAATACAATTGATGGCAACCCAACCTCCGGGATTAATTTTATTCATCAAAATGACATCGATATAATTTCCAAAATTATGCTGGTCTGTAAACGGCTGATCAAAGCCAGGAATATTTATAAAACGATACAAACATTCATTCAGAACTAACAAACCGATGCTGAAAAGAATCTGGTATACAGGCTTCCAGCGAAAGATGAGAAATGCAACGAGCATGGTAAATGAAAGTTGTGTCAACACATCCCAAAGTTCAAAGGATAAATGATTTCCTCGGACCGCATAATCGAGCACGCCCCAAAAAAACAACCACCAGCTTCTCCTTAAAGCATGTTTTGCTTGTTGTTTCCAGGTGCTTCCTTTTGCTGTTTGTTTGGTGAGCGAAAACGCCATTGCCGTTCCAGCTATAAACATAAAAGCCGGTTGAATCAAATCCCAAAAATGCAATCCATGCCACGTTGCATGATCAAATTGGATCGCCAGCGAATGAATAAAAGAACCGGGGTTTGATAAGTTTCGAACATACTCATAAAGACCAGATGCTTCCAACATTAGAAGCGCCATCACCAACCCTCTGTAAAAATCAAGGGAAGCAAGTCTTGTTCCACGGCCAATAATTATTTCTAAATTATTTTTTTCCGAAGCGGACGCAGTTATATGTCCTGAAAAAATATGGGGCTGATCCGGGAACGAGGTCATAATTGGAAGGATATTTAACAATGAAAAGATAAAATCATTTGATGATTCTTCCATCAAAATAATTTATTTCCATTTCAATTTATGAAATCTAAATCATTGCTGAATCAAGTAATCTGGAAAATCTGTCACCTTCTCACAACAGATTTGCTGCATCACCTGTTGAAGTTGTCTTTTTAAAATAGTGATGGTATGATTGCCGCCTTCGTCTCCCAATGCGGCTGCACCATACATGAATGTTCTTCCCAGGAAAGTAAATTCTGCTCCTGAAGCAAGCGTCCTTGCTATATCAGGGCCCGAACGCAAGCCACTGTCCATCATTATTTTTATTTTCCCTTTATATTTTTCAACAATGGGTTTTAAAGAATGAATGGTTGATTGACCCGCATCCAATTGCCTTCCTCCATGATTGGAAACGATGATTCCATCTATTCCCAGCCTGATGGATTTTTCAACATCAGATTCATTTACAATTCCCTTTAACACCAGCTTCCCTTTCCACATTTCGCGGATAGCAGAAACTTTCTCTTCATTCAACCTGCCGTCAAATGTTTTATTCATGAACAAACCAAGATGGTGCATGTTCATTCCCTTCGGCATGTATGGTTTTAGAACCTGGAATGAAGGCTGCCCATGAATCAATGTTTTCAACGCCCAATTTGGCCTTCCCATGATCTGGAGCACATTATGCAGTGTCATTCTGGGTGGCATGGCCAGCCCATTTTTTATTTCTTTATTGCGATATCCAAAGGTCGGCACATCACTCAGAATGACCAATACCGGGCAATGTTCAGAAGCACGTTTGATGATCTGATCTCTTAATGAATTTTCTGCAGGATGGTATAATTGAAACCATGCCTGTCCTTGCGTAATTTCACTGATTCGCTCAATAGTGCTCGTACTTACTGTACTTAATACAAAAGGGATGTTGTGCTGAAAGGCAGCTTTGGCCAGTATTTCAGGAGAATTTGGCCATATCAATCCCTGCAAACCTACAGGCGCTATTCCGAAGGGCGCGTCATAAACATGTCCAAAAAGTTCTGTTTTCAAATCAGAGCCGGAATGTTCTTTCAGATACTGCGGAAAAAGCTCAATCTCCCGAATCTCCGAAGTATTCTTATGAAGGTTAATCTCTTCGTTACAACCTCCATCCAGATAATCAAATGCAAATCCGGGAATCATTCGCTTTGCCTTTTCGCGAAGGCTTTCTACAGAAGGGTACCGGGGGTTATAGGCTAATTTCATGATGATATTTTTTCAGGATTCTCGATTTTTATTCAATTACAGTAATAGGGATTGTTAGCGCGTAAATTATTTATTTATTAAAAATATTCTTTACAAAACAGGACAATGGCTTGACGAAAAATATTTCAACTCGATGATATCATTAGGCAAACTCTTTTTATTCCATGCACTATGAATCGCGAGTGCTGCCCCCATTGCCGTTGCCTGCGCCATACTTGCCGCAAATATTTCAATATCCGGAAAGCAGCAGGCAAGCAAATTCATGTAAATTATATTTTTACTAAAGCCGCCATCCACAAAAATTCTTTTCACTTTCGTTCCTTTCAATACCAATTGTGTTGATAAATATTGTTGATTGATAATATCCAGCATCAACTGGTGATAAGCTTCTTCATCATTTGCAAAATCAGATAATTCTCTTTCTGCAAAGAACGATGTTTTCAATATGTTTTTATCGGGTTGTAAGTTCCTAAATCCTTGATTTTTCTTTTGAAGAGCCGCAATAATTTCAGGATTAAAATCCATTGCCCGGTATCGCGCTGCGCTTTGGTTAAAATGATCAGCAATCCTTTTTACCTGCTGTTCATGTTCATAACCTGCAAATAACCTGGAAGCCTTTACGGGTTTGTCTTCGAAGCTCATAAAGCACAGGCAATCCTTCTGAAGTTCTTCTTTTGTCAAGGGAGAATGATTGAAGGGATTTAAAGAAATACACCACGTACCGGTTGACAATAAAATAAATGGTTCATGAAAATTTACCAGGTAAGGGATCAGGGCAGCAGAACTGTCGTGAAGACCAATACCAACAGAATAATTACTACCCGGGAAAGATGCCGGAACAACCTGGTTGCATGGAAAAATCGGCGCAAGCTTTTCGAGAATTCCTTCCTTTTGTACCCAAGGATGATATTCGTTCTTTTGAAAATCCCAAAGATTTGTATGGCACCCAATGCTGGTAATATCACTGTAAACAGCGGATGTAACGAGATAACTTAAATATTGTGGCAGATGCAATGCATACTTTATTTTTTTGAATAAATCCGGTTTTTCATATTTAATGCGATATAACTGCATTCCGGAATTAAGGCTTCCTAAAACGGGCGAGGCAGTTCGAAATGAAAATTCTTCTTCACCTCCATAAGTATCGTAGAATTGTTTCTTTAGATTTTCAGGATATTCTTTTAAATAATTGTATAAAGGCGCACAAGCCTTTCCGTCATCATTAAGATAAACGAAACTGGCGCCATAGCTGCAAAAATTGATTGCTTCAATTTCAAAATCTTTCAACCTGAATACCTCGCGAAGCGAATCGAAAACGGATAATTTTAAACTATCTAAATTTTCGCAAGGGAATCCATCTTCATCAACAGTTTCAATGAAACGCGCTGACCTTTCAAAAACTATTTTATAATTTTCATCAAACAGAAAAAGTTTTTTATTGGTTTTACCTACATCGAAAATTGCTATGACAGGATGTTTATTCATTTTACACAAAGGTTACCTTTTCAACTTCCAAAATTTCCTTTCACATGTGGTGATAGATGCTAATTTTCCAATCATTATTTTAATTCTTTAAAGTAACCAAATAAATAAACAGAAATGATATTTATAAAATTTGTACGACGGTAGTGTGAGCTGTGCAAGACCACTCACAACCCCGTGGCCATCGTTTTACTTCCTCTTTCTTTGATTAATTGGTCTCTCACTTTTTGCTTGCGATACACTGCTATAGGATTTAAAGCAGCTCCGGCACGTAATCTTGCTTCTGCAACAAGAGCACGAACATCAGTGCGAAAAGCATCCTGCAATAATTCCTGCGCAGTGACAACATCATTATTATTTTGTGCTTCCACTAATTTTGTCCGGTCAATCAATAATGCTTTTGCATAAGCAATTTTAATCGCTTCCAATGATTGTAATAAATCTTCCAGCGGATCTTTTACATTGTGAGATGCATCAATCATCCATGCTAAATCTGTTGCATGGTTCATTTTTTTTGCATCCATCCCTTCCACCAATTCATTAAAGATGAGAAACAACTGGTAAGGTTTTATGCTTCCAACGGTGAGGTCATCATCGCCGTATTTTGAATCATTAAAATGAAAGCCGCCCAACTTTCCTTCCATGAGCAGTAAAGCAACAATTTGTTCAATATTTGCATTTGCCAAATGATGTCCAAGGTCAACAAGCGTATAGGCCTTGCTTCCCAATTTTGAAGTATAAAGCAATGATTGTCCCCAATCGCCAACAGTCATTGAATAAAAGTTGGGCTCAAACGCTTTATACTCCACAAACATTTTCCAGTCACCAGGCAAAGCGCTATAAACTTCCTGTAAGCTTTCCAATGTGTTCTGAAATGCCTTTCTGAAATTCAACTGACCCGGAAAACAAGAACCATCGCTGAGCCACACAGTAAGCGATTTGGAACCAAGTTCCTTTCCATATTTTATCACTTGAATATTGTGTTCAATTGCCTGTTTGCGCACTGCTTTATCTACGTGTTGCATCGAACCAAATTTGTAACTCAATTTTTGTCCGGGCTGGTCCTGGAACGTGTTGGAATTCATGGCATCGAAACGCAAACCATTTTCTTTGGCAAGTGCTTTTATGTTTTCAGCCTTTGAAGGAATGTCCCACGGAATGTGCAATGAGATCGCATCCGCAGAAGCCGTGAGCGCATGAAGCAATCCAATATCTTCAATCTTTTCTTCCAGCGAACGTGGTTCACCGCCGCCACCAAATCTTCCAAATCGTGTACCTCCCGTACCCAAAGCCCAACTGGGAATCGCAATTTGAAAGGCGGTTAATTTTTTCAAAACTTCTTCTGCATTATCTATTTCCCCCGAAATAAATTCATATTTCTTTTTATGAATTGACCAATTTCCTTTGTTGTTTTTTTCAACCTGTTCTTTTGATAATATCATTTTAAATATTTTTCTTCGATTATGGTAAATAAAAAACTTCCTTTAAGGGGATAGAAACCGGCGAATCGTCTTCATTGGTTTCCATAATATCTTTCATGTAATGCCACCATTTTTCCATGATTTGTTTATGTGGCAATTCATTCAATTTTTGGTCGTCTTCTATTGTAAAATAAGCAAAAAGATCATCAGTTTCTTCATCTAAAAAAATTGAATAATCCGAAATTCCCGTTTCCTTTAAAAGCTCTGAAAGTTCCGGCCATATTTCATCATGACGCTTTTTATATTCAACCTCAAAACCCTTTCGCAATTTCATTTTAGAAGCGATACGCATAGACAAACCTCTTTGAATTTTATGTTCTGTTCAAATAAAATCTTCTGATTTTTTGTGAATCAAAATTATCTTACAAATGCCGCCGCCACTCCTCCATCCACATTCAATACATTACCGGTAGATTTATTTAATAATCCGCTTACAAAAGCAAAACACGCATTGGCAATATCATCAGGCAAAATCGTTTCATTCAACAATGTTCTTTTCGCATAATAAGCCGGCAATTCTTCCACAGTGATTCCGTAAGCTTTAGCCCTTCCATCAGCCCAGCCATTACTCCAAATGTTGCTTCCGGAAATGACCGCGTCAGGATTGACCACATTTACCCTGATTTTATCGTTTCCTAATTCTGCAGCATTTAAGCGGCTCAAGTGCAATTGTGCCGCCTTTGCAGCACCATACGCCGCATTATTTGGGCCGCTAACCAGGGCATTTTTACTTACGATATTTAATACATCACCACCTAATCTTTGCTTACGCATTATTTCAACACCTTTTTGTGTTACAAAAAACTGCCCTTTCACCAAAATATAATATAATAAGTCCCAATCTTTCTCTGTATGTTCTTCAATAGGTTTGGAGATAGACAAGCCTGCATTATTCACTATAATATCAACGCCGCCAAAAGCAAGCGCCGCCGCCTGAAAGGTTTTGTCTATTGTAGTCACATCGGTTACATCCAATAGTTCGCCAATAAAAACATCCGTGCCATAATAATTTTTAAATTCAGCTTTTGCCTGTTCTAATCTTTCGCGATTATTATCGGAAAGAATGATACAAGCACCTTCATCCGCAAATTTCTTTGCGATTGCTTTGCCAATTCCACCAGCACTTCCTGTAATCAACGCAATCCTTCCGCTTAAAGATTTTGGCTTCGGCATGCGTTGCAATTTCGCTTCTTCCAACAACCAATATTCAATGTCAAAAGCTTCCTGGCGTGGCAAAGAAGTATATTCAGAAATTGCTTCTGCGCCTCGCATTACATTAATTGCGTTGATATAAAATTCCGCCGCCACTCTTGCCGTTTGTTTATTTTTTGCAAAAGTAAACATGCCGACACCTGGATATAAAATGACTACCGGGTTGGGATCACGAATGGCAGGACTGTTTTGATGTTTGCAAGTGTTGTAATAATCCGCATACATTTTTCTATATTCCTCGAACTGCGGTTCAATTTTTTTCTTTAAAACAGCAATATCATTTATTTCTTCGTTTGCTGAAAGATCTAAAACCAAAGGTGAAATTTTGGTTCTTAAAAAATGATCCGGGCAACTGGTTCCCATTGGCGCTAATCTTTCCAAATCATTTGAATTAATGAATTCAAGAACCCGTTCGTCATCGGTGAAATGCCCGATCATTTTAGTTTCCGAAGAACAAAATCCTCTTAGCACCGGTGCCAGTTTTGACGCTTGGTTCAGCCGGTTTTCTTTTGATAAAGACTCCTGTTTTATTCCCCCAAATACCGGTTTATTTTTCCCTGTATTTTCTTCTAAATAATCAGCACAACGCTCTACTATTTGCAGCGTATTTACATAACAATCATAAGATGTGTTACCCCAGGTAAATAATCCATGCGAGCCAAGCATGATACCACGAATGCCGGGAGTTTTATCTAAACATTCTTTTAGTTTAAGGCCTAAGTCAAAACCCGGTCTTTGCCATTCTACCCAACCAATGGAACCATTAAATAACTCTTCTGTAATTTTTTTACTGTCTTTTGCAGCAGCAATGGCAATGGCTGCATCAGGATGCAAATGATCAATGTGTTTGAAAGGCAAAAAAGCATGTAATGGTGTATCTATCGAAGGCGCTTTTGAGTTTAAATCATAAATACAATGATTGAATAATTCTACCATTTCATCTTCGTGTTCAATTCCACGATACACATTTTTAAGAGAACGCAGTTTATCGACATACAAAGCAGCAAGGCCGCTTTTTTTCAAAGTACCAATGTCGCCGCCACTTCCTTTTACCCACATGATTTCTGTATCTTTTCCCGTCAGCACATCTTTTTCAATTGTTTTGCAGGAAGTGTTTCCACCACCATAATTGGTTAGCCGCAAATCCGCTCCAAGCAAGTTGGAACGATAAATTAATAATGCAACCTCGTCGCCATTCATGGAAGCCGCTTTTTCATCGTCCCATAAATAACTTACGTGTTGAAATTCTTTTGTTGAAATACTCATATTTTTATTTTTTCTTCTTCTAAAAATTTCATTCAGTATCGATCAGGCCGCTTGAGGCGTCCTCATGATTCATCACTCACAACTCACTTGATCGAATTACCATAGCCAACCAATATCACCGACGCGATAATGGTAATAATTCCTATGATGATTGTAGTGAATGTTTTTTTACTTACACCTTTCCATTCCTTCAATGCAAAGCCCCATAAATTGGCGACTAAGATGATAAATGACATATGCAAAATCCAGGAACTTGCGCCATTGCCCAGTTTGCTTTCGCCCATTCCATAAAAGAAAAACTGGAGAAACCAAAGTGTTCCCGCGAAGGCGCAGAAAAGATAGTTGCGGGCAAGTGGTGTTTTTTTATTGGTGTAATCTCCAAAACTTCTGTTACGGATATTTAAAAACAAACACCATATCAAATTGGTAGTAAGGCCACCCCATAATAATACGATGTAGATGACATTGTTTCGATATAAAAAATTTCCTGTTTCTGAGGGGTTTGCGGCTTTCCAGGCTGCATTTGCCACATCGGCCATTGGAGAACCTGCTTCAATTCCATAATTAAAACAAGCGCTCAGAATGCCGGAAACAATGCATACGATCAAGCCTTTTACAAGATTGAATTCTTTGACACTTTCTTTCTTTTTTTCTTCTGATAATTCGCGCTCTTTTAATACACCTGCTTTGCCACAAATAAAAATTCCCAGCAGGCAAAAAACTACGCCAAGCAACACAATTTGGCCCCAGGAATTATTCAGCAAATCATTGAAAGTTGTTTTACCAGCTTCCGGATGAAAGTTGTAATAAATAGCCGGAGCTAACGCGCCAAAAGCAGAAGTAAAGCCAAGTAAAACAGAATTGCCCAACGACATGCCGAGGTAACGCATTCCAAGTCCGTACATCAATCCGCCAATTCCCCAAAGAACGCCCCAAAAGAAAGTCCAGCCAAACGTAGAAGCAGTTGTCTGAGAAATGATTTCTCCGAAATGAGGAATGGTAAGCCATGCTGCTATCGGCGGAACAATGAGCCACGAAAACAAGCCACCAATAATCCAGAAACTTTCCCAATGCCAGCCTTTTACTTTGTTGTAAGGCACATAAAAACTTCCTGAGGCAGCGCCACCAAGAAAATGGTAAAAGATACCGTAAATTATTTGCATATTTTATCAATTATTATTCCTTCTTCCATTCGTTGTTTTATAATTACCATTCAAAATCGAAATCACTATTATTTGTCCTTTTACTGTTTGTTTTTTTAAAACTAAAAGACATTTATTCAATCAATTTCTATCAATTCCTGAAGATTTCAAAGCCGCAAAATGATATACGCCCGAACCCACTTCAAC
>Ga0207652_10002367_pt1 | contig 15939 bp, 17 predicted proteins | sample KBSC63BmetaG_FD_184334 | JGI IMG/M metagenome (GOLD analysis project Ga0207652, IMG submission 184334) | Corn rhizosphere microbial communities from Kellogg Biological Station, Michigan, USA - KBS C6-3B metaG (SPAdes) (version 2) | ecosystem: Host-associated > Plants > Roots > Rhizosphere ... | reverse complement strand
GCGCAGCTCGATCAGTTCGATGACGATGAGCGCGAGCGAGAACAGGAACACCCCGCTGCCGAACGGCTGGCCCGAGAAGAGATCGTCGAACGCGCCGAGCGGCGCCCCCGCCCACATCGGCAGCAGGCCCGGGCGCATCAGCCGCCAGGCCACCAGCAGCATGAAGGCCAGCGGCGGCACGATCGGAGCGGGGGCGATGATCGGCAGCAGCGGCGTCAGCGAGGCGAGCATGATCGAGGCCCACGGCAGCCCGAAGGCGAGCAGCGGCAGATGATCGCGGTTGATCTTGCTGCCGAACGCGTCGCGCCGGGCGCGCGGGTTGATCGGATCGATCATGGCGCGGTTTTCGCCGCCGCCGGCTGCTTGGCGAGCGCTTGCACGGCCTCCTGCTTCCACACCGGTTCCACCGAGACGTAGTCGGTCGCCGCCGGGTTGCTCAGCACGCGCCCGATCGCGCCGTCGCGGGTGATCACTTCGGCCACCGCCACCGCGACATTCGGCCGGAACAGGCCGCCCGCGCCGGACGTGACGAAGACGTCGCCGGGCTTGAGCGGATTGAGGCCAAGGTTGATCAGGCGCAGGTTTATCGTGCCGTCCGTCCGCCCTTCCGCGAAAGCGACGACATCGTCCTTCGCCCGGCGCACCGGGACCATGCTCTCGCTGTCTGTCAGCAGCAGGACCCGCGAGCTGTTGGCGCCCACTTCGAGCACCCGGCCGACGAGCCCCATCGGCGACACGACCGGCATTTCCACCTGGACGCCCTGGTTGCTGCCCGCGGAAAGATAGGCAAAGCGCCGCGTGCTCGAGGATGTCGAGCCGATCAGCCGGGCGAGGGCGACCGGCCTGGCCTCGCCTTCGCGCAAGCCGAGCGTGGCCTTGAGGCGCGCGTTCTCGCGCTTGAGCGCCTCCGCCTCGGCCAGCTTCACCCGGGCGATCTTCATCTCTTCCTCGAGTTCGGCGTTCTTGCTGCCGGCGCGGTAGTATCCGGCGATGGCGCTGAAGAAGCTCTGGCCGCCGGTGCGCGTCACGGCGCCGGCCTTGCCGACCGACGATGTCGCGTCGCTCGCCATGCTGCGCAACCCGGCGAGCGCCTGCGGCTGCCACAGCGAGATGATCAGCAGCGCCGCGCCGATCAGCGCGCCGGCGCCGGCGACGACATAGCCGGTGAAGACGCTCAGCTGCGCCTTGCGGTTCGAACTCGATTTCGGCGGCGCCATTCCCGCCCTCTCCTACCCTGACCGAAAGGATCAGGCGGTCATCAGCACGCCGCGGTAAACCGGATCTTCCATCGCCCGGCCGGTGCCCAGCGCGACGCACGACAGCGGATCTTCGGCGACGCTCACCGGCAAGCCGGTCTCTTCCTTGAGGTGATCGTCGAGCCCGCGGATCAGCGCGCCGCCGCCGGTGAGGACGATGCCCTGGTCGACGATGTCGGCGGCGAGTTCCGGCGCGGTGTTCTCCAGCGCGATGCGCACCCCTTCGACGATCGCGCCGATCGGTTCGCTCAGCGCTTCGGCGATGTGGCCCTGGTTGATGGTGATTTCCTTGGGCACGCCGTTGACCAGGTCGCGGCCCTTGATGGTGATCGTCTCGCCGACGCCGTCTTCCGGCACGGTGGCGACGCCGTAGTCCTTCTTGATGCGCTCCGCCGTGGCGTCGCCGATCAGCAGGTTGTGGTGGCGGCGGACGTAACTGACGATCGCCTCGTCCATCTTGTCGCCCCCGGTGCGCACCGAGGTGGTGTAGGCGAGACCGCGCAGCGAGAGCACCGCAACCTCGGTCGTGCCACCGCCGATATCGACGACCATCGAGCCGACCGGCTCGGTCACCGGCATGTCGGCGCCGATCGCCGCGGCCATCGGCTCGAGGATCAGGAAGACTTCGCTGGCGCCCGCGTTACTCGCCGCGTCGCGGATCGCGCGGCGTTCGACCGAGGTCGAGCCCGAGGGCACGCAGATGACGATCTCGGGATAGCGGAACAGGCTCTTCTTGCCGTGGACCTTGCGGATGAAGTGCTTGATCATCTCCTCGGCGATCTCGATGTCGGCGATCACCCCGTCGCGCAGCGGCCGGATCGCCTCGATGCTGTCCGGCGTCTTGCCCATCATCAGCTTGGCGTCGTCGCCCACGGCCTTGACCCGCTTGATCCCGTTCAGCGTCTCGATCGCCACGACGGAAGGCTCGTTGAGGACGATGCCGCGGTCCTGCACGTAGACCAGCGTGTTCGCCGTGCCCAAATCGATGGCCATGTTTTGCGAACCGAACTTGAACAGGCGCGAGAATGGAGAAGCCATCTAAAATCCCGTCGTTTGCGTCATTTGCCGCGGAGTGGTGATATGCCGAAAGCCGGGGAATCCCGGCGCGCGCCATGCCTTACCGTATGCACCAAAGAATGGTAAATTTTTTGTGCCGCAATCGACGGCTTTTTGCACCGGTCGGCTCGAAATTCCGGCACCCTGCCGTTAGCCTGCCTCGCCATGCCGCAAATCCGCCGCCTGCCCGAGACGCTGGTCAACCGCATCGCCGCGGGCGAGGTGGTCGAGCGGCCGGCCTCGGCGCTGAAGGAGCTGGTCGAGAACGCGATCGACGCCGGGGCGACGCGGATCGCGGTTTCGCTGGCGGATGGCGGGCTGTCGCGGGTCGAGGTGACCGACGACGGTTGCGGGATGACGCCCGAGGACATGGCTCTGGCGCTGGAGCGCCACGCGACCTCCAAGCTGCCGGATGAGGCGATCGAGCAAGTCGCCACGCTGGGGTTTCGCGGCGAGGCCTTGCCGTCGATCGCAAGTGTTGCGCGGCTGACGCTGGAATGCCGCGTTCGCGGCACCGAGCAGGGTTGGCGGCGCGTGGTCGATCACGGCGCGCTGGCCGAAGAAGGCCCGGCCGCGCTGCCGCCCGGCACGCGCGTCCGGGTCGAGCAACTCTTCGGCAAAGTCCCTGCGCGTCGCAAGTTCCTCCGCAGCGAGCGGAGTGAATATGCCGCGTGCCTTGACACCGTGCGGCGGCTGGCGATGGCGCGACCGCAGGTCTCGTTCCGCCTGGAGCACAACGGGCGGACGATCTTCGATATGCAGGGCGGGGAAGGTCTGGCGGCCCGCGTCGCGCTGCTCATAGCCCGCGAGCTGGCCGGCAACGCGGTCATGCTCGACATGGAGCGCGCGGCGATGCGGCTCACAGGGATCGCCGGACTGCCGACCTACAATCGCGGCGTCGCCGATCACCAGTACCTGTTCGTCAACGGCCGCCCGGTGAAGGACCGGCTGCTGGTCGGCGCGGTGCGCGGGGCTTATGCCGACATGCTCGCGCGCGACCGCCACGCGGTGCTGGCGCTGTTCCTCGAGATCCCGGCCGAGGATGTCGACGTCAACGTCCACCCGGCCAAGACCGAAGTCCGCTTCCGCGACGCGGCGGCGGTGCGCGGGTTCATCGTCTCCGGCTTGCGCCAAGCGCTCGCCACCGGCGACAAACGCAGCGCCCAGGCGCCCGACGCCGGGGCCATGGGGCGGTGGCAGCGGGAAGGTCAATCAGGCTGGCCGACAATCCCCCTCCCCGGCGGGGAGGGGCAGGGGTGGGGGAGCGAGGCAATGCCTCGCGTCAACGCCGGCGTTGGAGCACCCCCACCCAACCCTCCCCCTCAAGGGGGAGGGCTTCTGCTGCAAGAACCCATCTCAACCTTCTTTGCCTCCGCCCCGCAAGGCCGCGCGGAAGTCGCCGAGCCCCTGCCAGCAGACGCCGCCGAGTACCCGCTCGGCGTCGCGCGAGGCCAGATCGCCGACACCTACATCGTCGCCGAAGCCGCCGACGGCCTGGTCATCGTCGACCAGCACGCCGCGCACGAGCGCTTGGTGCTCGAACGCCTGCGCGCCGCCGGGGCGGGCGAGGGCCTCGCGGCGAGCCAGGCGCTGCTGCTGCCCGAAGTGGTCGAACTCGACGAGCCCGCCTGCGACCGCCTCGAAGACAGCGCCGCGAAGTTCGCCGAATTCGGTCTCGCGCTCGAACGCTTCGGCCCCGCGGCGATGCTCGTCCGCGCCATGCCCGCCGCGCTGAAAGGCGCCGACCCGGAAAAGCTCCTCACCGACCTCGCCGACGACCTCGCCCACCACGGGGAGGCGCTGTTATTGGGCGAGAAGATCGAGCACGTCCTGGCGACGATGGCCTGCCACGGTTCGGTCCGCGCTGGCCGCACGCTCTCGGTGGCCGAGATGAACGCGCTGCTGCGCGAAATGGAACGCACCCCGCGCTCCGGCCAGTGCAACCATGGCAGGCCGACGTGGGTGAAGCTGTCGATGGGCGACGTCGAGAAGCTGTTCGGGCGGCATTGAGAGCGAACGATGATTCATACGATCTCGCATCATTTGAAATCCCTAACGATCTTCGACGGAAGGGAATCCCAAAGTCAATTCTGGCCCTACGTCGGACTCATTGTCCTGGCTTCGATGGTAGCGATGGCACTAATCGGGTTGGTCTCCATCTTCAGCGCTGCCGACCCGTTTCAGTCAGATCTTCTTTGGGTGATCTTGCTTTCGATCGTTGTGATCGCCTTGTTGGCAGCGGCAGTGGCCAGGCGTTTACATGATCGAGGGCGCAGCGGCGCATGGGGGCTGCTGCCCCTCCCGTTCTTGGCGTTTGGTTTTTCGAAATGCGTCGCGAGTTTCTCGCGCTCGGGGCGGGAGAGCCGGACACGGGGTTCGACACAGCCTTCGCGAGCGGCTTGCTCTACGACATTTCATTGATCGTGTTGATCGTCCTTCTTGTCGGTCGCAGTAATGAAGGAGCCAATCGTTTCGGCCCAAGTCCGCGAGATGTTGGTTCATGAGGCGCTTCGTTGCTGCTTTGCTGTCGCTGCTCGCCGCATGCGGGAGCTATGAGAGCAAGCCGCCGGCCGCCCCCACACTCGACGCCCAACCCATCACCTACATGGACATCCAATCCGCCAAGCTCACCGGCCCGAGCTGCAACTACGCCGCCGGGCACAGCATGGGCGCGGTGGTGATGGCGATGAACAGCGAGGCGGTGATGAAGATCGGCGGCGCGCTCAAGCGCTTCACGCTCGATCCGCAGTGCGACAAGATTGGCAAGACCGGCTCGCGCTACGTCGCGCCGGGCTATGTCCTCGACCTCGCGGTGAAGCCGCAGAGCCGCAGCGAGCAGGCGGGGAAGGTCGGCTTTTCGGGCTCGGCCAAGCTGAGCGACGACAAGGCGCGGGTGCTCTATGCCACCGACGGGGACGTTCAGTGCAGCGGATGATCGATCCTCGCCCATTTTCGCGTCAGCGCAAATGGGGAGGTGGCGCCGGCCGCAGGCCGGTGACGGAGGGGGCGGAGCGCGCAAATTACCCCTCCGCCAGCCGCTTCGCGGCTGCCACCTCCCCATTTGGCCTGCGGCAATGGGGAGGATCGAGGCCCGAAATAACTTTCCTACATGCCCTTGTTCCGCATATGTTCCACCTATGCTATCTCCCCTGCAAAGCCTCGATTCGCTGACTGACGTCTTTCGCCAGCTGTCGCCGCGGTGGCATAACGCATTTTGCACGCATGATGTCGCCGTGTCGCCGTGTCGCCCAATTCCGTCGCAACATATTGAAAACAATAGATGTGGCCGGGCGACAGTTAGGCGACAACTGTCGCCGTGTGTCGCCCGTTTTTCGCCTGCTGAACCGTGCCCGGCTGCAGCTAATCGCCCAGGCTGAACTTCGCGAATACGGTGTAGCCCATGGGCGACTTGCCATAGACCGCATCGAGCGCGTTCGGCTTGGCGATGGCAGACGCCGTTCCGCCCAGCGCCAGGTTCAGTGGCCCCAGGGGCAGGCGATAGGCGTAACCGGCCTCGAACTTGGTCACCCGGAAGGCGACGTCGTGCAGCGGGCTCGCGTGGTCGGGAAAGAGCTCGTCGTTGTTCACGTTCTCGATGCGGCCGAACAGGGTGTGGTGCCGGCTCAGGTCCCAGTTCACCTCGCCCAGCCAGGCGGTCAGCGTACGTCCCGGTGCGCGGTCCTTGGCCGCGAACGCCGCCATCGCCGAGAGGCCTTTGCCGTTGTTGTATTGCGCCGAGACCGTGGTGCGCTTCTCGTCCTCATTGGGATGCGCGGCTTCAGGGGCGTAAAGGTGTCCGTAGCTGGCCTGCACCAGCCAGGCGGGCGAGGGGGCGAAGCTGGCCCGCACGCTCCAGCTGTCGAGTTTGGGGCTTTCGATGTTCCAGCGGAACTCGTCGGGCTCGCGGCCGCGGAAGGCGCTGGCTTCGAGCTGCCATTTGGGCGCCGCCACGCCGGCGGTCACGTCGCCATAAGTGATGTGCGTCGAATCGAACCAGTGATGGGTGATCGGCGCCTCGGGATTATACCACGCGCTGGCCCGGTGCATGAACGCGCTCGGGCCGAGCGCGGGCTCGGCCACCGGTCCGCCATAGAGGAACGCGGTCGTGCCCGGCGCGATGTCGAGGTCGAGCCGGCCGGACAGCTCCATGAACAAGTCGTGCGGATGCTGCCGGTCGACCAGCGGCCGGCCTTGAGCTTCCTCCCCCGTCGCGAAGAGCAGCGGATAACCGTCGTGCTTCATCGCCGGATCGAGGCTCATCATCGCGTTGAGGGAGAACCTCCCGCCGGTGAAGGGCGCGGTCAGCATCGCCATGCCCATCGACTGGGCATAGAATTTATCGTCCCCTCGGGGGCCGGACTGGTGGGTGTAAATCGGCCAGACGTAGCCGCCCAGCATCAGCATCGAACTGCCGCCGAGACCGACCATCGGCATAGTCATCTTCTCGTTGGGCGGGACGCGGGAGGTGCCGGAGCCCTGGCCAGACATGGTCATGCCCGCCATGCTCGGGCGCGACATGTCCATGCCGTCCATTGCGCCATGGGCCATGACGCGTTGGTCCATCGGCGGCTCTGCGGGAGCAGGCGGCGGAGTGCCCGGCGGGGCGCACACCGGTCGGTTGCCGCTGAGGCTCGCGACACATGAATCGGTCACTGGAGCTTGATCTGTCGCGGGCGCCGACACCGCATGCTCATGGTCCTGCGCGAACGCCGGCGCTGCAAGGAGCGCGAGCGCGGGGGCGCCGAGGAGAATTCTTCTCACTTGAAGAGCATCCACAGGGCCATGCCGATCATGAACAGGTTCTCGGTCAACGAGACGAAGCCGAGCGGCACGTTGCTCGATCCTCCCACGCAGGCGCACTTGATCGCGCGTTTCTGGACGTAGACCGCGTAGTACACGCTGATCGCGCCGATCGTCCCGATGAACAGCGCGACCGGGATCGACAGCCAGTTCCACGCGTGCGCGGCCATCAACACGCCGGCTCCCGCTTCGAGGAACGGATAGGCATAAGCGTAAGGCACCCAGCGCCGGGCCAGCAGGTCGTAGCCGAGAAACATCGAGGAGAATTTCTCGATGTCCTGCAGCTTGAGCATCGCCAGGATCGCCATCGCGAAGCTGACGAACCATTCGCCGGCGCGAACCGTGAGCGGCGAGCCGAAAACCGCGAAGCTGGCCGCCATCGCCAGCAGCGCGCAGATCGCGAACACCGCGATGACCGGCGTGTAGCTGGTGGCGCCGGGCTCCGGCAGCGGGCGGCCGAGGTGCTTGCGCAGTTCGGTGTAGCCGCCGATCCGCTCGCCTTCGATGAACACTTGCGGCGTGGTCTCGACCTTGTGCAGCTGCTTGAACGCGTCGGTCTGCTCGCGGGTCGTCAACCAGCGGTCGTCGACGATGTAGCCGTCCTTCTCCAGCTGCCAGCGCGCCTTGAGGCCGTACGGGCAGACATGCCCGGGCATGACCATGCGATAGAGCCGCGCGGTCTTCGGGAGGTCGATTTTGGGTGGGTTGTGAGAGGTCATGTCCAGTCCTATAACCTCCGTACCACGGTACGGAGTCAAGCATGAAAGCGATGCGCATTTCGGAGCTCGCGCGCGCCGGTGGCGTCGGCGTCGAAACGGTTCGCTTCTATCAGCGCAAGGGCTTGCTCGCCGTTCCGCGAGGAGATGCCCCAGCGGGGCGGCATTACGACGCCGAGGACTTGCGGCGCCTGCGCTATGTCAAGCAGGCGCAGACGGCGGGGTTCACGCTGGCCGAGATCGCCGAACTGATCGATCTCGACCGCAGCGACGATCGGCCCCGGGCCCGCGAAATGGCGCGGGAACGGATCGCCGCGCTCGACGAGCAGATTGCGACGCTGCAGGCAGCGCGCGAGTCGCTTGCGAAGCTGGCGCACGAATGCGGGAAGGGCGGGGCGGGACCATGCCCGATCCTAGATGCCTTTGGGTGATCAGCCGAACGCCGGCTTCAAGTCCTGCTTCTCCACTCGCGCGACGATCAGGTAGCGCGCGACGATCAGGCTGAACGCGCCGAACATCATCACGCCGACCACGACCACCGTGTAGAGCAGCCCGCTCGACCGCAAGCTGACGAGCGCTTCGCCCAAGCCCTTGGCGTCCTGCGAATGGTGCCACCACGCGGCGCGCATCAGCGACCAGCCGACGACCGCAAAGACCACGGCGCGAGCCATGTAGCCCGCGCGGCCGAGCCACTCGACCCAGCCGGGCGCACGGTGGCTGACGCGGTGCATGAAATGCCCGGTCACCGCCTGCCGCACTTGCGCGCCGGCGGCGATCACGAAGCCGGCGCCGACGATCCCGATGGCCACTTTGCCCAGGCTCCAGTCGAGCGCGGTGTGGACCGCCACCCGCGCTTGCGATCCGCCGGCGTTGTGCTTCAGCCCGAGCGCGAACCGCAAGGCGGAGTAGGCGACGATCGAATAGCCCGTAATGCCGCCGAGGTTGGTGAGACGGTGGCGCCAGCCTTTCAGATCCACCCCGTGATGCTCGATGTCGCAGACCAGGCATAGGAGCTTGAACGCGATGTACCCCGCCAGGGCCACGACCAACGCGGCCAGAAGGAGGCGGCCAAAGGGCATGTCCTGCAGCATGTCGAAGACCGCTTGGTTACCCGCGTTGACCTTGGCGCGGGTGCCGAGCGCAAGCCAGCCGAGCAGCAAGTAGACCAGGCCGCGCCCGGCGTAACCGAAGCGCACCCACCAGCTAAACTTCTCCGGCGCGTCGGCCATGCTGCTCCCCGAGATCTTGTGCCGATCAACGGCAAACTCGCGGGAATGTGCCGCTAACGCACGCGCTTTACGTAGAGATGGCCGTTGCGGTCTTCCACGCGGAAGCTCTCGTTCGCGCGCAGCAGGTCCGAAAGTCGCTTGAAACCGTGGTTGCGCACGTCGAAGCTGGAGCGGTTGCCGGCGATGTTGCCCACTTCGCTCACCAGTGCATACCCGTCGCGGTCCCGCTTGGCGGCCTTCCACGCCGCGCCAAGAAGGTCGTTCAGGTCCTGGCCGATTGCGTCACCATCGACCGTGGCCGTTTCTTCCTCGGCATCATCCCGCGCCGACGTCCGGATCAGCTGGTCGACATCGATGTAGCGGGTGCAAGCGGTCTTGAACGCCTCGGGCGCCTTGGCGCTGCCGAAGCCGTAGACTAGCAAGCCGTCTTGCCGCAGCCGCGTGACGAGCGGAGTGAAGTCGCTGTCGCTGCTCATGATCCCGAACCCGTCGACCTTGCCGCCGTAAAGCAAGTCGATCGCGTCGATCGTCATCGCCATGTCGGTGGCGTTCTTTCCTTTGGTCAGGTCGAATTGCTGGATCGGCTGCAGGCCGTAACGGTGCGTAATATCGCTCCACTTGTGCAGAGCGGGCTTGGCCCAGTTGCCGTAAGCCCGGCGGATATTCACCTGCCCGAGCTCGGCGAGGACCGTCAGCACTGGGTCGATGCCCGCGTGACTGGCGTTGTCCGCATCGATCAGCAGCGCGATGTTCTTGAGCGTTTCCTCGGCCATGCGTGGTTGATGGCGCGTCCGCGAAGGGCTGGCAAGCTAGGTTACGGGCGCGAACTCGCCGGATTCCTCGTCCAGCAGGTGCAGCACGCCTTCGGAGATGGCGAAGAACGCGCCGCGCAGCCGCAGCTTGCCTTCGGCCTCCAGCGCGCGGACGTTGGGAAACGTGCGCAGGTTCGCCAGGCTGAGCTTGACCGCCGCGTGCTCCATCGCCTGCTCGGCCTCACGCCCGGTCGTGCCCAGTTCGGCGGCGATCGGGGCCCGCACTTCGTCGAGCATCGAGATCCAGTCGGCGATGAAGCCGCCGTGACCCCGTTCGGCCCCGCGGAGTTCCTGCGTCAGCGCCGCCTTGCAGCCGCCGCACATGCCGTGGCCCATGATGACGATCTCGCGAACGTGCAGCGCCTGCACCGCGAACTCCAGCGCCGCCGAAACGCCGTGCAGGCCCGGCGTCGTCTCGAACGGCGGCACCATCGCGGCGATGTTGCGCACGACGAAGATTTCTCCCGGGTCGGCATCGAACACCATCGCGGGGTCTGTCCGGCTGTCGGCACACGCGATGACCATCACGCGCGGTTCCTGGCCCTGGCGTAAGGCCGCCCAGCGCTCTCGCCTCTCAGCCCAGCCGGTTCCACGGAAGCGGCGGTAACCCTCGATGAGGGCGGCAAGGTCGAGACTGGGTTCGATGGCCATTGCCGGCCCATGCCGCGCGCCATTGCCTATGGCAAGGCTGACGCCTAAGTGGCCCCCATGAACGATCTCTCGCCGGCAGACTTTGGCGCTCCGAGACCCGAACGCCAGCGCAAGCCCGACTGGATCCGGGTCAAGGCGCCGGTCAGCAAAGGCTACCACCAGACCCGCGCCCTGATGCGCGAGCTCAATCTCAACACCGTGTGCGAGGAAGCGGCCTGCCCCAACATCGGCGAGTGCTGGACCAAGAAGCACGCCACGGTGATGATTCTCGGCGACGTCTGCACCCGGGCCTGCGCTTTCTGCAACGTCAAGACCGGCATGCCCCGAGCGGTCGACGCGCTGGAGCCCGAACATGTGGCGGCGGCGGCGGCGCAGCTCGGGCTCGAGCACATCGTGGTCACCAGCGTCGACCGCGACGACTTGCCGGACGGTGGGGCGGGGCAATTCGTCAAGGTGATCGAGGCGCTGCGCCGCGAAACCCCCGCCACGACGATCGAAATCCTCACGCCCGATTTCCGTGGGAAGATGCGCCCGGCGGTCGAGGCGATCTGCGCCGCTGGCCCCGACGTCTACAACCACAACCTCGAAACTGTGCCGCGGCTCTACCCGACAATTCGCCCCGGCGCCCGCTACTACGCGTCGCTGCGCCTGCTCGAGGAAGTGAAAGCGCACGATCCGGCGATCTTCACCAAGTCCGGCGTGATGCTCGGCCTGGGCGAAGCGCGACTCGAAGTGCACCAGGTGATGGACGACATGCGCAGCGCCGATGTCGATTTTCTGACCATGGGCCAATACCTCCAGCCCACACCGAAGCACGCGAAAGTCGAGGAATTCGTCAGCCCGCAGGCGTTCGACGCCTATGGTTCGATCGCGCGGGCCAAGGGCTTCCTGCAAGTCGCCGCCAGCCCGCTGACCCGTTCGAGCTATCACGCGGGAGACGACTTCGCGCAGATGAAAGCGGCCCGCGAGGCCAGACTGGCGAAGCGGTAAGCGCCGTGCCCGGTATCCGCGAGACGCGCCGGCTGCCTTACAGCTGCGAGGAGATGTTCGATCTCGTCGCCGACGTCGCGCGCTACCAGGAATTCCTGCCGTGGGTGGTCGCGACGCGGGTGCGCTCCAATAGCGACACCGAAATGGTCGCCGACATGCTGGTCGGCTTCAAGGCGCTGCGCGAGAAGTTTACTTCGAAAGTGGTCAAGGAGCGGCCCCAGCGGATCGAGGTGCTCTACGTCGATGGGCCGCTAAAAGACCTCGACAACATTTGGGAATTCGCCCCGCTCGACGGCGGCGGCTGCGAGGTCCACTTCTGTGTCGACTTCGCGTTCAAGAACGTGATGTTCCAGGCGCTCGCCGGTCAGTACTTCGATCGTGCGTTCCGCAAGATGGTCGCCGCGTTCGAAACCCGCGCGGAGGAGCTTTACGGCAAGAGAAGCTCGAGCGCGCAGAGCGTTGCCTGACGGCGCACTTCCGAGCGGTCCCCGCCGGTGAACAGCTTAGACTCCGCCTCGCGCTCCTCGGCGTTGCGCACCGCTCTGGCGAAGACCACCGTGCCGACTGGCTTCTGTTCGCTGCCGCCATCGGGTCCGGCGATGCCGCTGATGGCGACCGCAACGTCCGCGTCGCTGTTCTCCAGCGCGCCTTGCGCCATCGCATAGACGCACGCGATCGAGACCGCGCCGAATGCGTCGATCACGTCGCCCGCGACACCGAGCGTCTCTTTTTTCGCTTCGTTCGAATAAGTCACGAATGCCCGGTCGAGCACCGCGGAGGACCCCGGTATCTCGGTGATCGCCGCCGCGACCAGCCCGCCCGTGCAGCTTTCCGCGACCGCCAGCTTGCGGCCGGCCACGCGGTTTTCCTCGACCACACGGCGAGCGAGATCGATGATATCGTCTGGAAGCAAGGATTGGCTCATCGCTTGGGGGTCAAATGCTCGAGACTGGCGACGAACTTGTCGCTGGTGGAGGCGATGTCGAACAACACGCCAAGCACTCGGCTCGCGTCCACCGGGTCGAGCGGCGAGATCGCTTCCGCGAGGCGCTGAATGTTCCGGCACGAGCGCGGGTGGATTTGCGCGGCGAGCTCCTGCTGGATCAGCGCGTCGGCGAGGGGGCGCACGGCCTTGTCGGGCAGGGAAGCAAAAGTCTTCGCCTGCTCCGGCGCCTTGGCGGTGGCGATCCTAAGCAGCGCGGACCTCGCCGCCGGCCACGCGGCGTCCTGTTCGGCTGCGTAGCGCTGCGCCAGACCGGGGCCTTGCATCGCCAGGAAGCCGTTAGGCGAAAGCTCGCTGGCGCACGTCTGCCGGGCGGCGGTGATGAAGCCGGGCATTGCGTAGACGGCCAGTGCGGAAGCCTCGTCACCCGACATGTCGGGCAGCTTCGGCATGGCGGAAACCGCGGCGGTGGAAATGGCGGCAGCTGCTAGCGCGGCAGCCGCAAAAGGAATGGCAAGCTTCATATCTCGGGGTCCTCCCGTGAAACCAGTGTCGCCACGGCCTGGGCAGCTATGCCCTCGCCGCGACCCGTGAAGCCGAGTCGTTCGGTCGTCGTCGCCTTGACGCTCACTTGCGCCATTTCAACGCCGAGCAGCGCCGCCAGTTTCCCGCGCATGGCCTCGCGGTAAGGCGCGATTTTCGGCGCTTCGCAAATGAGAGTGACGTCCACGTTTCCGACCCGGTAGCCCGCCTTATCGGCCAACTCGGCTGCATGAGCGATGAATTTCTCCGACGGCGCGCCTTTCCAGCGCGGGTCGCTCGGCGGGAAATGCTGGCCGATGTCGCCTTGGGCGCAAGCGCCGAGGATCGCATCGACTACGGCATGCAAGCCGACATCGGCGTCGCTGTGGCCGGCCAGCCCTCGATCGTGCGGGACTCGGATCCCGCATAGCCATAACTCCTCGCCCTCCGCGAGGCGGTGAACGTCGAAGCCGGTGCCGATGCGGACCATCGGCGCGCCAGTGCGGAAATCGGCGGCGTAGGTCAACTTTCGCATGCGCTCGTCCCCTTCGGCGAGCGCGACCGCGAGACCGGCGGCCTGGGCGACTTGGGCATCGTCGCCGGCATCCGCATCGCCCTGCCAGCTGCGATGGGCGGCGAGAATGTCCCTGAAGCGGAAGGCCTGCGGCGTCTGGACGCGGCGCAAGCTCTCGCGCGGCGCGGAGCCGGCCATCAGCCCTCGATCGGCGACCGCCAGGCTGTCGACGACCGGAAGGACCGGGATAGCGCCCGGGTTTTCGCCGAGCAGGTCGAGCAAGCGCTCGATCACGACCGGCGCGATCTCCGGCCGTGCCGCGTCGTGAATAAGCACCGCGCGCGGCGAGGCATCGGCAAGCGCTTCCAGCGCACTTCGCACCGAGTTTTGCCGTGTCGACCCGCCGCTGACCAGGCGCACCCCGACGAGGCCATCGAGCGCTGCGCTGGCCAGCTCTTCGGCACCTTGGGGGATCGCGACGACGATCGGCTGAGCCCCCAGCCGGGCGAAAGCCTCCACCGAATGACGCACCAGCGGCTTGCCGTGCCAGAGCGCGAACTGCTTGGGCACCGAGCCGCCCGCCCGCAAGCCTTGGCCCGCAGCGACTATCACGGCGGCGAATGGGGGCAGCGAGGCCATGGCGCGCGCCGCTACGCGCTTGCAGGGGCGCGGGCAATCCACTATGCGCTGCTCAAATTTTAGGCATTCGCTCCATCATGTCCGCAATCCCGTCCCCTCCGCCCTTGCGGCCGATCTCTATCGGCGACGTATCGATCGATTGCCCGGTCGTGCTCGCGCCCATGACAGGAGTGACCGACCTGCCCTTTCGCAGGCTTGTGCGGCGCTATGGCTCGGGCCTCAACGTCACCGAAATGATCGCCAGCGAGGCCGCTATCCGGGAGACCCGGCAGTCAGTCCAGAAGGCGGCGTGGGATCAGACGGAAGATCCCGTGTCGATGCAGCTCGTCGGATGCGACCCGACATCGATGGCCGAGGCGGCCAAGCTGCAGGAAGGCAACGGCGCCGCGATCATCGACATCAACTTCGGCTGCCCCGTGCGCAAGGTTGTGGGGCAGTACGCCGGCAGCGCGCTGATGCGCGAGGTTCCGCTGGCCGTGAAGCTGATGGCAGCGACAGTGAAAGCGGTTTCCGTGCCCGTCACCGTCAAGATGCGGATGGGCTGGGATCACGCCAGCCTCAACGCGCCCGAGCTGGCGCGGATTGCCGAGGACCTCGGCGTGAAATTAGTGACCGTGCACGGCCGCACGCGCAACCAGATGTACCGCGGCGACGCCGACTGGGCGTTCGTGCGCAAGGTAAAGGATGCGGTCTCGATCCCGGTGATCGTCAACGGCGACATTTGCACCATCGAGGATGCGGCGCGGGCGCTGGAGCAGTCCGGCGCGGGTGGCGTCATGATCGGGCGCGGAGCCTATGGCAGGCCGTGGCTATTGGCCCAGGTCATGCATTGGTGGCGGACCGGAGAGGTCATGACGTCACCCGATTATGACGAGCAATATCAATTGCTTGTCGAGCATTATTCAGAGATGCTCCAACACTACGGACGTGAAGCCGGAGTGAAAATCGCGCGCAAGCACCTGGGTTGGTATACCAAGGGGATGCATGGTTCGGCAGAGTTCCGCAACCGTGTCAATTTCGTCAATGATGCCGACGAAGTGCTGGGCGAGATCGAGCGGTTTTACGAACCGTTCCTGCGACGCCGGGCTGCGTGACGCAGATCGCGGGCGAGCCCTCGGCCGCCGAGCAGATCTCGGGCCTGACGTTCGCCTTGCTGCTCATCGACGACCACCTCGCGATACGGCAGGCCAACCAGGCCGCCGAAGACTTGCTCGGCGCCAGCGAGCGGCGGCTGACCGGGCAGAATCTGTTCGACGTGGCGCAGTTCGCCGACAATCGCATCGCCCAGCGCGTCGCCGAGCGCGATGCGCAAGTGACCGCGCGCGGCCTCACCCTTCGCTTCGGCGAACGCGAGCACCGCGTGAACATGACTGTATCCGCCCTCATGTCCCATGTCGGATGGCGGGTGGTGACGTTTTCCGACAGCGGGCAGGGCGAACGGCTGAGCGACGAGGACCATGCGCCTGCCTTGCGCGGGCCGGCGATCCTCGCGCACGAGATCAAGAACCCCCTCGCAGCGATCCGCGGGGCGGCCCAACTGCTCGCACGCAAGGCCGACGCGGCGCAAAAACCCCTCACGACGCTAATTGCCGACGAAGTCGACCGCATCGCCCAGCTGATCGACCGCATGCAGCGCCTGGGACGCGAGCAACCGGAGCCCGTGGCGCCGTTCAATCTCCACCAGGCGGTGCGACGCGCATGCGACACGGTCTTGACCGGAGGCGATCAGGCGACCGAGCTGCGCGAAGAGTTCGATCCCTCGTTGCCGCCCGTTCTCGCCAACGAAGGCGCGCTGGTCCAGGTCCTGGTCA
>Ga0207652_10002365_pt1 | contig 15944 bp, 14 predicted proteins | sample KBSC63BmetaG_FD_184334 | JGI IMG/M metagenome (GOLD analysis project Ga0207652, IMG submission 184334) | Corn rhizosphere microbial communities from Kellogg Biological Station, Michigan, USA - KBS C6-3B metaG (SPAdes) (version 2) | ecosystem: Host-associated > Plants > Roots > Rhizosphere ... | reverse complement strand
CTAAAATCGGTGTCGGGAATTGTGCGAAGCGGGAGGCGAGCGATGCCATTGCAGGCTCTGGGATATGCCGGGTTCGGTTCTTCATCGCTCGACGACTGGCGGCAGTTCGGCACCGGACTGGTCGGCCTGCAGGCGGTGGAGCGCAGCCCTTCGCTGCTGGCCTTCCGGATGGATGACCGCAAGCAGCGTATCGTGATCGACCGTTCGATGCCGGAGGGCGCGCGCTTCTTCGGCTGGGAGGTCACCGATGCGGCGGCGCTGGACGCGCTCGCGGCCCGGCTCGAACAAGCCGAAGTCGATGTAACAGCCGAGCCGCAGGCGCTCGCAGACAGCCGGCGCGTTCGCGGCCTGATTTCGTTTCACGATCCGGCAGGCAATCGCCTCGAGGCATTTTACGGCGCCGAGATCGACGATACCCCGTTCAGTCCCGGCCGTTCGATTTCCGGTTTCCGCACCGGTCCGCTCGGCCTTGGACACGCCGTGCTGACGGTCGAAAACATCGACGCGGTGATGCCGTTCTACCTCGATGTCCTCGGCTTCGGGCTCAGCGACTACATGCAAAAGCCGTTTCGCGCCTACTTCTTTCACATCAACGCGCGGCATCACAGCCTCGCCCTGATCGAGACCGGCAAGAACGGCATGCATCATTTGATGGTGGAGCTGTTTTCGCTCGACGATGTCGGCCAGTCCTACGACGTCGCCTTGAGCGAGCCCGGGCGTGTCAGCGTCACGCTGGGCCGTCACACCAACGACCTCATGACTTCGTTTTATGCCAAAACGCCGTCATCGTTCATGATCGAGTGCGGCTGGGGCGGCCGCGAGATCGATCCCCCGACGTGGCGAGCCTTCGAACTGCAGGACGGCCCGAGCCTGTGGGGGCATGAACGCGTCTGGCTGCCACCGGCCGACCGCGAAATGGCGCGCGAGATGCGAATGCGCGCGGCGGCCGCGGGCCTGCGCGCGCCGGTTCAGGTCATGGACGGCAATTACAAGCTGATGCCGGGCACGTGTCCGTGGTGGGATGGGGTCGGCAAGCCTGGCTGACAATTTACGTCGTCCCGGCGAAACGCCGGGACCCATAATCACCGGCGTTCGTGGTTACGGCAAGTCGTCGAACGGCGCTTTCTAGACGATAAGCCGCGGCGTATGGGTCTCTGCTTTCGTTTGGACGACAGCACGTCGTCTCACCCCAGATGCTTCTTGAAAAACCCGGTGGCGCGGTCCCAGGCCAGTTCGGCCGCCTTGCGATCGTGCACCGATTGCCGCTGCTCGTTGACGAAGGCGTGTTCGGCGTCATAGCGAAAAAGCTCGAGTGATTTGCCGGCCGTCTTCATGGCCTTCTCGAAGCCATCGACCAGCTGCGGCGTGCACCAGTCGTCCTTGTTGGCGAAATGGGCCTGCAGCGGGATTTTGACGTCCGTCGGCTTTGCTGCCTGCTCCGGCGGAATGCCGTAGAATACGACGCCCGCGGTCAGCTCGGGAATTTTGGCGGCGCCGATGATGGTCACCGCTCCGCCGAGGCAGAAGCCGGTCAGGCCGACCTTGGCGCCGTTCTTGCCAAGATATTGCACGGCGCCGCGCACGGTCTGCGTGGTGGCGTCGATGAAATCCAGCGAGTTCATTTCTTTGGCGGCGGCGTCCATGTCGTGATACGGCACCACCTTGCCGTTGTAGAGGTCGGGCGCCAGCGCGTCGAAGCCGGCCAGCGCGAAGCGCTCGCACAATCCCTTGATCTGTTCCGAAAGCCCCCACCATTCCTGGATCACGACCACGCCCGGCGCGTTGCCGCGCTCGGCGTTGACGAGATAGCCGCTGGCGTCCTTGCCGTCCGGGCGTTTGAACGAGATGCTGGTACCCATGGTTCCTCCGACGGTGCTTGAGCGTGATCGATTGACGGCTATTTTGTCCGCTGTCCGGTCACAACGCAATCGCCCACGCGCGGTGCGAAGGCGCCTTTCCGCGCACACTATCGTCATCCCCGGATGAATGCGTTTGCGCTCACTAGGGAGGTGCGCGCCTCGAAGGATGGGCTACGAGCGCATTACCTGGTCATCCTTCGAGGCTCGCCTAAGAGGGCTCGCACCTCAGGATGACGCCAACGCGCGCGCTACTTATGCCAACAAAAAAGCCCCCGCAGGGGCTTTTTCAAATTCGCGTCATCGGTACCAAGGTCAGTGCGCGTCGGCCCAGACCTTCTTCTTGGTGAAGTACATCAAGCCCGTGAACAGGATCAGGAACACTAACACCTGCAGCCCCAGCCGCTTGCGGGCCTCCATGTGCGGCTCCGCGGTCCACATCAGGAACGTGGTGACGTCCTTGGCGTATTGCGCCACCGTTGCCGGCGAGCCATCGTCAAACGTGACCTGGCCGTCGCTGAGCGGCTTCGGCATCTTGATGGCATGGCCCGGAAAATATTTGTTGTAGTAGGAGCCCTCGGGGATGGTGACGCCGGCCGGCGGCTTTTCCTCGAAGCCCTGCAATATCGCATCGACATAGTTCGGGCCCTGTTCCTGAAACTGCGTGAAAAAGTCGAACACGAATCTCGGGAAGCCGCGCTCGTAGGAGCGCGCCTTGGTGATCAGCGACAGGTCGGGTGGCAATGCGCCGCCATTGGCGACGCGTGCAGCCTGCTCGTTCGGAAATGGCGAGGGAAAGTAATCGGCGGGCCGGCCGGGCCGCTCGAACATTTCGCCCTGGTCGTTCGGGCCGTCCTTGATCTTGTAGTCGGATGCGAACGCTGCCGCCTGCGCTTCGGAATACCCGGGACCGCCGGGATCGGCGATATTGCGAAACGCGATATACGAAAGCGAATGGCAGGCCGAGCAGACTTCCTTGTAGACCTTCAGCCCGCGCTGCAACGCCCCGCGATCGTACTTGCCGAACGGACCGGAGAACGACCATTGCTGCGATGGCGGCACCATCTCCTCCTCGGCCCGGGCGTTTTGCGCGCTTCCGGCGAACAGCGCGCCGGCGACTGCCAGCATGATCACCGTGGACACCATCGGCGCCGACCTGCTTCCGGTTTTCGCCAGCACGTCGTCGGCGATCGAATTCGGAACAGGCCTCGGCTTTTCGATCCGGCTCAACAGCGGCAATACGATCAGGAAATAGGCGAAGTAGCAGAAGGTGAGGATACGCGAAGCGATCACATAGATGCCTTCCGGCGGTTTGCCACCGAGCCAGCCAAGCAGCACCCCGACGACGACGAACATCCAGAAGAACTGCTTGGCAAGCGGACGATACTTGCATGATTTGGTCTTCGCGGTGTCGAGCCACGGCAGGAACGCCAGTATCAGGATCGAGGAGAACATCACGACCACGCCGGCGAGCTTGTTCGGAATACTGCGAAGCATCGCGTAAAACGGCAGATAATACCACTCCGGCACGATATGCGCAGGCGTCACGCCGGGATTGGCCGGGATATAATTGTCCGCCTCCATGAGATAATTCGGCATGTAGAAGATGAACCACGCGAACAAGATCAAGAAGCAACAGCTGCCGAACAGATCCTTGATGGTTGCGTAAGGCGTGAATGCCACGGTGTCTTTTTCGGTCTTTGCCTCGACGCCGGCCGGATTGTTCTGACCCGCAACGTGCAGCGCCCAGACGTGCAGCACCACCACGCCGACGATCACGAACGGCAAAAGATAATGCAGCGAGAAGAAACGGTTCAGCGTCGGATTGCCGACCGAGTAGCCGCCCCACAGCAGGGTTACGATGCTCTCGCCGAAATAGGGAATGGCGGAGAACAGGTTGGTGATAACGGTAGCGCCCCAGAAACTCATCTGCCCCCAGGGCAGCGTGTAGCCCAAGAATCCCGTCGCCATCATCAAGAGGTAGATGATGACGCCGAGAATCCACAGGATTTCGCGCGGCTCCTTGTACGAGCCATAATACAGCCCGCGGAACATGTGGATGTAAACGGCCAGAAAGAACATCGAGGCGCCGCTGGCGTGCATGTTGCGCAACAGCCAGCCGTAGTTCACGTCGCGCACGATGCTTTCGACCGATCGAAAGGCCATGGTGGCCTCCGGCGTGTAGTGCATCGCCAGGATCACGCCGCTGAGGATCATCACCCCGAGCATCATCGAAAGGATGGCGCCGAAGGTCCACCAGTAGTTCAGGTTGCGTGGCGTCGGATAGGCCACGAACGAGGAGTGCATAAGACCCATAATCGGCAGACGCCGTTCAATCCAGCGCAGGGTGGGATTGGTCGGCTGGTAGTCGGATGGTCCGCTCATGATGCGATCCCTGGGGAGTAAGACGACGCGACGGGCTCAAGGTCTCGGATATCGATCCAAGGCTCAGCCAATCTGGATTTTGCTAGCGGAAACGAATTGGTAGGGCGGCACCGCCAGGTTGGCCGGCGCTGGTCCCTGGCGAATGCGACCCGAGGAGTCGTATTGCGAACCATGGCAGGGGCAGAAGAAGCCGTCGTAATTGCCCTCATGGGCGATCGGGATGCAGCCGAGATGGGTGCAGATGCCGATCACGACCAGCCACTGGTCGTGGCCCTCCTTGACCCGGGCCTGGTCGGACTGCGGATCGGGAAGGCTCGAGACGGGCACGCTGCGGGCCTCGTCGATCTGCTTCTTGGTGCGGTTCATGATGTAGATCGGCTTGCCCCGCCAGAACACCTTGATGTCCTGCCCTTCGGCAATCGGCGCAAGATCGACTTCGATCGGGGCGCCGGCCGCAATCGTCGAGGCGTCCGGATTCATCTGGGAAATGAACGGCCAGAGCGTGGCCACCCCACCAACCGCAGCAGCGGATCCCGTTGCAACAAAGAGGAAATCACGGCGTGTCGGATGATCCGCCGAAGACGCTGTCGTCACGATTCCAAACCCTTTCTCAGCTGCAGCCGGTGGAACCACCCCAGGCAACGCATGGACGGACCGGGGAGGCTGCCGGCGCCCGCGACCCCCGCGGCGGCAGAAAGACCACTTTTTCCAGCCAATCATGCGGAACAAGCAGTCCAGAATCGTTCTATTGGCACCCTTGCCGGACGAGCGCAAGCCCGCTATCGGCTCATCTGCGTGCAATGCACTAAATCCGCGCGGAGCGATGATTTATTCAAACATTTCATGGGGGACCCGAGGGGCCGTCACAAATGCAGATTGCGCTTTTTCAGCCCGACATCCCCCAGAACACCGGAACGATTCTTCGTCTCTGCGCGTGCCTTAACGTGGCAGCCCATATCATCGAACCCGCCGGTTTTCCGGTGTCCGACCGGCACTTCCGCCGCGCCGGCATGGATTATCTCGACCAGGTCACCATCATGCGTCACGACTCGTGGTCAAAATTCGAGCAATGGCGTAACAACAAGGGTTACCGGCTGATCCTGTTCACGACCAAGGGCGCCAGCTCCTATCTTGAGTATCGTTATGGCGCGGCCGACATCCTGTTGTTCGGGCGCGAATCCGCTGGCGTTCCCGACGATGTGTTTGCCGCAGCCGACGCGCGGCTGGTGATCCCGATTGAGCCAGGTCTGCGGTCGCTCAACGTTGCGATGGCGGCGGCGATGGCATTGGGTGAGGCGCTGCGGCAAACCAGTTCCGCAATCGGCAGGCAGGGTTAGGCACCGCGAGATGGACATGTCCGTGATCGAAGATCGCAAAGCGCGGGCGCGGGCCTGGTTCGAAAGCCTGCGCGATGACATTTGCTCAGCCTTCGAGAATCTGGAAGACGACGCGCCGGTATCGCTCTATCCCGGAAGCGCGGGGCGCTTCGTGCGCACTCCCTGGGATCGCACCGACCATACCGGTCTGCCCGGCGGCGGCGGCGTGATGTCTGTCATGCGCGGACGGATGTTCGAGAAGGTCGGCGTGCATTGCTCGACGGTGTTCGGCGAATTCGCGCCGGAATTCCGCGCGCAGATTCCGGGCGCCGCCGACGATCCCGCCTTCTGGGCGTCGGGCATTTCGCTGATCGCGCATCCACGCAATCCCAACGTAGCGGCGGCGCACATGAACACCCGCTTCGTCGTCACCACCAAAGCGTGGTTTGGCGGCGGCGCGGATCTAACGCCGGTGCTCGACCGGCGGCGGACCCCAGATGACCCTGACACCGTTGCTTTTCATGCCGCGTTGAAGTCCGCCTGCAGCGGGCACAACGGAGTTGCCGACTACGAGAAATACAAAAAATGGTGTGACGAATACTTCTATCTTCCGCATCGCCGGGAAGCGCGCGGCATCGGCGGCATTTTTTTCGACTGGCACGACAGCGGCGACTGGGACGCCGACCTCGCCTTCACCCAGGACGTCGGCCGCGCATTCCTTAAAATTTATCCCAAACTTGTCAGGCGCAATTTTGGCGCATCATGGAGCGCCGATGACCGCGAGGAACAGCTGATCCGGCGCGGTCGTTACGTCGAATTCAATCTGCTCTACGACCGCGGCACTATCTTCGGGCTGAAAACCGGTGGCAATGTGGAGTCGATCCTGTCGTCGATGCCGCCGGAAGTGAAATGGCCGTGACTACAATCTCAGATAGTGATAGGTTCGTCCGCTCCATTGAACGGAGGGATCGTCGATGCCACCGGATGGCGCGGGCATCCCGCCGCAAGGGCCGGACGGACATCTAAAAGGTCCGATAGAAGCTCCGGGCTTGTGGGAGCGGATCAAGTCCTGGGACAGCCAGTTCTCTGTCGCCAAAGGGTTGGCGATCGTGACGTTGCTGACCAGTTTCTTCGGCGGTTATTTCCAATACCTCAATGCCTATCAGGAAAAGGTGAGCACCCAGGCCAAGGAAGACATGGCCGGAGCGACGGCCACTTTCACGGATGTTTCAAATGCATTTGCCGAAATGCAGGCGCTCCAGCAAATTCTCTACGCCGATTTCACGCGTGCCGTCAGAGACAAATCCGACGCGAGCGACAAGGCGCTCAGCACCATAAACGCGCAACATGTTTCCGAAAACTACGAAAGGGCGTGGACCACGCTTCGCGAAAATGTCGACCTGCTCCCCCGAAAAGCCGAAATCTACATCGACTGGGCCAGCGACACCTACCGCGATCCGGCGGGGAAGCGGAACGTAGACGACGATCCGCTGACCAGATCATTGCTGCGCGACTATGATTTCAACTGCTCCGATAAATCCAATTTTCCGCGGTTCGGAGATGTAAATGCCAAAAACAAGCCCGTCGAAGAGACGTCGGATGAAGACTTTTGCGCCGCGGGTGGAAAACAATATGACGACGCGGAAATAACCCCGGATAAGGCGTTTATCAGGATCTGCGCCAGCAAGAACGTCAAACGTGCGACAAGGATATATTGGTATAGCGCCAAGCATCATGTGCTGACGATGCACTATTGCTTCGAAGCCGCACATGATCGACTTGAGGCGGTGCGGGATTGGGCGGCGAAGAGCGACCGTGACAAGACCAAAGAAAATCAAATCTTGGCCGAGGCAAGCCAGGTCAGCACTGAACTTGATAATTTGGCCCGGCGGCTCAACGCATTCACAAGCCTGGCGCTGTTTCAAATGGAGAGAATCCGGGTCAAGTACCGGCCGGTCGGCTTTGTTTGTAACGTGCCGATTCTGCGCGACATATTCAGCACAAGGTGCTTGCCGATCAGGACGGCGACGAACCAGAACCATTGATTTTCGTCAGTGACCCAGCGCCGCTGAAATCATGACCACACCGCCTGCGATCACGGCGACGTCGAGGATCGCGGTGTGAATATGTACCGGCATGCGCTCGACGAAGGCCCTGGCAAAAAATGCCCCGGGCAGCGCTACGGCGCCGATCAAAAGGGCAAAGGCCAGCACCTGCGCGGTGACGACGCCCGCCAGGCCGAACACGGAAATCTTGATAATGCTGGTGGCGACCGAGATCATGGCGTCGGTGGCGATCACGGCCGCGCCCTCGAGGCCCGCCGCCATCAACAGCGACAGCAGGATCACGCCCGCACCCGTGGTGCCGCCAACCACGACGCCGTAGCCGACCGCTCCGGCGGCGAGCCCGGTGTCGCCGATTCTGATATCGCGGCGTCTGAGCAAACGGCGAAGCGGCACGCTCGATATCAGCATGGCGCCGATCACCAGCGCCGCGCCGGCATTTGTGAGCCGGGTATAGCCATAAGCGCCGAGCCCGGTGGTGAACGCAGCCGCCGACATCACGATCAGCGCGCGGCGGCGATCGGCATAACGAATATAGGCGGTGAAGCGGCTGAGATTGGTGAAGATCGAGGAGATGGCGATGATCGGCACCACCGGTTCGGCGCCGATCAGGGGCACCAGAACCAGCGGCATCAACGCGCCGGTGCCGTAGCCGGCCAGGCCGCCGACGACGGCGGCAAACAGCGCAACGCATGCAACCAGCAACAGTTGCAACAGCGAGATATCGGCGAAGCCGGAAATAATATTCACGGCCTGTCATCGCGGGTGAAACGGGTCACGGTCTGGTCGGCGATGGCTTTAAGCGCGGCTTCATCCAGAGGGAAATCCGCCGCCAGCCACGCGTCTTCGGCCAACGCCAGCACACGGCCGAGCACCGGGCCCTCGGCAACTCCGCGCGCGATGAAATCGGCCGCCTTCAACGGAAATTTCGGCGCGCTCCAGCGCTCCGGCAAGGTGGCTAGCTCACGCCAATGCGCGGAATCGGTATCCCCTCCCGCCCGCGCCCAGGCCAGCATCAGCCGGTCACGGTAGCGGTCGGCGCCGAGCCGATAGAGCCGCCGCCGCGCGGTCGGCTCGTCCATGCCGGCGAGCCGCCACCAGCGGTGGCCCATGGAATCCAGCGCTTTGGTTTCGGCATTGGTCAGCCGCAAGCGCATCGCAACTCGCTTGGCGTCCTCGGTGACGGCGACCGCGAGCGCGCCGAGGCGGCGCACCGGGTCCGGCTTCAGCCCAAGCAAGTGCTCCGCCGATATCATCGCCCCAAATGGTCCAGTATAGGCGATGCCGCCGAAAATCGGCAGCAGCAAGCCGCCATCCGCCATCGCCGTGATCGCGCTGGCCGCACCTTGCGCGACCATCAGCTTGAGCATTTCCATGCGCACGCGTTCGGCGGAGAGGCTCGCAAGGCCTGCGCGCGCGGCAATGCAGGCGAGATATCCGGCGCGATCGGGTTCACCTGCGCCATAGGCGGCCTGAATGCGGAAGAACCTGAGGATGCGCAGATAGTCCTCAGCGATGCGCTGGTTCGGATCGCCGATGAAGCGCACGCGTTTGGCAAAGATATCGTCTAGGCCGCCGACATGATCGTGCACGACGCCATCGGCGTCGACCGACAGGCCGTTGATGGTGAAGTCGCGCCGCTCCGCATCGCGAACCCAGTCGCGGCCGAATGCGACCCTGGCCTTGCGGCCGAACGTCTCGGTATCCTCCCGCAAGGTGGTGACCTCGAACGGCTGGCCATCGACGACCAGCGTCACGGTGCCGTGCTCAATGCCGGTCGGGACGCTCTTGATGCCGGCCGCCTTGGCGCGGCGGATCACCTCGGCGGGCAAGGCAGTGGTCGCGATATCGATATCGCCGGTCGGAATATTCAAGAGCGCGTTGCGGACCGCGCCGCCGACCACGCGCGCTTGCTCGCCGTTGCCATCAAGCAATTGCAGCACGCGGGCGGTCGGACCGGATTTGAGCCAGGGCGCGCCGTCGAGTACGCGCGCATCAGTCATTTTTCAACTCCGGGAACGAACTTGCCGTTCTCGATATGGGCGGGAATATAGGTCGAATCCGGCGGCGCCCCGGAAAAATGCGCGAGCAAAATGAAACTGACGATCACAAGCAGCAGCGAACCAAGCGCCAGTTTGGCGATAATATGCACCGGCCATGACGACTGCACCAACAGTCCGGAGCGTGTCGCGATCAAAAACAGCGCGTAGACCGCGAACGGGATCAGGAAAATTCCGATCTCCGTGAGGGCCGGTCTGATCATGGCAGACAGATCCGCTCATACAGCACGCGCAGGATTCCCGCGGTCGCACCCCAGATATAACGTTCCGCGAACGGCATGGCGTAATACGAGCGCTCCATGCCGCGGAATTCCTTGCTGTGCACCTGATGATTGGCCGGATCCATCAGGAATGCCAGCGGGACCTCGAACGTATCGTCTACTTCGGCGTGATTGATGCGCAGTTTAAAGCCCGGTTTTACCCGCGCGACCGTCGGCAGGATGCGAAATCCGAAACTCGTTGCGTACAGATCGAGATAGCCGATCGGATCGATGAATTGCCGCCGCAGACCGATTTCTTCCTCGGCCTCGCGTAACGCGGCAGCCAGCGGTGAGGCGTCGATCGCATCGATTTTGCCGCCGGGGAAGGAAATCTGGCCGGCGTGATCGTTGAGATGCACGGCGCGCTGCGTCAACAGCACGGTCGGCTGCGGATGGTCCACCACCGGGATCAACACCGCCGCGGGCCGAACCGGCTGTTCGCGGGCGATGATCTCCAACATGCGATCGGTGCCCTGGTCGCCACTCCGTGGAATGATGTCAGGGTCGACCAGGCCGGGCGGAACGTCGAAACGCAATCGCGCGCGAGCCCGATCGAAAAACTCCGCTGAGCTCATCGCGGCCGGGTCCGTTTTCAGCATCGGCTCGTTCAAAGTGCGCCCCTCACCTGCTCCGCATCCGCCATCGCAAAAAAATCGCCTGACGAGGTGATTCCAAACATTGGGCAACCATCGACCACCCGCTCCTCTCCCATGTCAACCAGATCGTAGTAAAGCGCCCGGGTCACCTTGGCCCACAGGTCGGCGCGAACGTGAAGATAGGGCGTGAGGCCCCCGTCGGCGGCCGCCTCGAAGCGCAACCGGTGAGAGGAATCGCAAGCCACCCAGTCGTCGACGTTGGTTCGGAAGCGCAGCACCCGGCCTCGACTATCCTTCTCCTTGAGCATCTCGACCGCAAGGAACGGCGCGTCGTCGACGCGGATGCCGACCTTCTCGACCGGAGTAACGAGAAAGTGCTTGCCGCCCTCGCGCTTGAGGATGGTCGAAAACAGCCGAACCAAAGCGGGCCGCCCGATTGGCGTCCCCATGTAGAACCACGTACCATCGCTGGCGATTCGCATGTCGAGATCGCCGCAGAACGGCGGATTCCACAAATGCACCGGGGGCAACCCCTTGGCGGCGGGGCTGGCGTTCGCAGCGTCCCTGACGGCAGCGGTCAGCCCTTCGAGGCCCTGATTGGTGGTCCGCCCTTGCTTCGCCATTGTTTGTCCTGAGTCTGGTCGCCTCGGTTTGGCACAATTGGTGCACGTCTTTGGACCAGTTCCCCGGGTGAAATCCTCGGGTCAAGTCGCCACATCGTGATGCCGTTCATACCCCGGAATACCGATAATGTGGGGATAGTTTAACTCAACGAATACATGCCCTTCGCATAAGTTTAGCATGGGATTTCATGGCATGACGACGCAATCGGCGGCGTTTTCAGCCAAGGAGCCGGACTAAGGAGAACGAAATGGCTGGCGCAGACAGTGTCGAAAAACTCGAGGACGTGATCGTCCGTTCGGCCGAACAGGTCGCAGGTCAAATCCGCGCGGCAAAAGATGCGATCTCCACCGTCATCTTCGGTCAGGACCGGGTGATTGAAAATACCTTGGTGACGATCCTGTCCGGCGGTCACGCGCTTCTGATCGGCGTGCCTGGCCTCGCCAAGACCAAGCTGGTCGAAACCCTGGGTATTACGCTGGGGCTAGATGCCAAGCGCATCCAGTTCACGCCGGACCTGATGCCCTCGGACATTCTGGGCGCCGAGGTCCTGGACGAGAGCAGTTCCGGCAAGCGGTCGTTCCGCTTCATCTCCGGTCCGGTGTTCGCCCAGCTCCTGATGGCCGACGAAATCAATCGCGCCAGTCCGCGCACCCAGTCGGCGTTGCTGCAGGCCATGCAGGAACAGCACATCACGGTGGCGGGCGCGCGCCACGATCTGCCGAAGCCGTTTCATGTGCTGGCGACGCAAAATCCGCTGGAGCAGGAAGGCACCTACCCGCTGCCGGAGGCGCAGCTCGACCGCTTTTTGATGGAGATCGACGTCGACTATCCGGATCGCGACGCCGAGCGCCGTATCCTGTTCGAAACCACCGGCGCTGAAGCCACCCTTGCCAAGGCTGCCATGAATGCCGAAATCCTTATCGCCGCGCAACGGTTGGTGCGGCGCCTGCCCGTCGGCGATTCCGTGGTGGAGGCGATCCTCTCGCTGGTACGCTCCGCGCGTCCGGGTCCGGAAGGCGGCGAGGGCGGCAAGCTGATTGCCTGGGGACCGGGCCCCCGCGCCAGCCAGTCGCTGATGCTGGCGGTTCGCGCGCGCGCGTTACTCGACGGCCGCCTCGCGCCCTCGATCGACGATGTGCTCGACCTGGCCGAGCCCATCCTCAAGCACCGCATGGCGCTGACGTTCTCCGCGCGCGCCGAGGGCCGCACCATTCCCGACGTGATCAGGCAATTGAAGACGCGGATTGGTTGATGGCCGCAGAGACCAAGCACGCAGGTAGGGAGATCACAGCAATCCGACGTGCCGATGGCGAAAGCCGAACGCTCGCCGCATCGCTGCCCCGTCTCGTGCTTGAAGCTCGCCGCATCGCCGCCAATGTCATTCATGGCCTGCACGGACGGCGGCGCGCCGGCGCGGGAGAAAGTTTCTGGCAATACCGCCGCTTCGTCTCGGGCGAGCCGTCACAGAGTGTCGACTGGCGGCGCTCGGCGCGCGACGATCATCTTTATGTCCGCGAGCAGGAATGGGAAGCCGCGCACACGGTGTGGCTGTGGCCGGACCGTTCGCCGTCGATGGCGTTTGCATCGAAGCAATCGCGCGACAGCAAGCTGGAACGCGCTTTAATCGTGACGTTCGCGCTCGCCGAACTCTTGGTCGCGGGCGGCGAACGCGTCGGCATACCCGGCTTGTTGAACCCGACCGCGAGCGGCAACGTGATCGACAAGATGGCGCAGGCGATGCTGCACGACGACGACACCCGTTTGAGCCTGCCGCCGTCGTTTGTACCGTCGGCGCTGGCCGAGATCGTGGTGCTGTCGGATTTCTGGTCGCCTATCAGTGAAATCAGGACCATGCTTGCCGGATTGTCGGCATCCGGCGCGCATGGCACGCTGGTCCAGATCGTCGATCCGGCTGAAGAAAGTTTCCCCTATTCCGGGCGTATCGAGTTCGTCGAACCGGAAGACGGTAGCGTTATCACCGCGGGCCGCGCCGAAAGATGGGTAGGCGACTACGTCGCGCGCGTGGCGCTTCATCGCGACCAGATCCGCGGCGAGACCAACAAGCTCGACTGGCTGTTTTCGACCCACACCACCAGCCGCTCGGCCGCCGAGCTGCTGCTGTTCCTGCACAACGGCATGATGGTGAGCAAGGGAAGCGCGCGCACCGCGACCGTCAAAGCGGGGCGAAGCGCATGATCGCTGGCCTGCCTCTCTCTTTCGCCGAACCGCTCTTGCTGCTGGGCCTGTTGAGCCTGCCCGTGCTGTGGTGGCTGTTGCGGGTGATGCCGCCGCGGCCGCGGCGGGTCGAGTTCCCGCCGACGCGGCTATTGTTCGACATCAAGCCGAAGGAAGAAACCCCCTCGCGCACGCCATGGTGGCTGACGGCGTTGCGCCTGCTGGCCGCCGCGCTCGTGATTTTAGCGGCCGCGGGACCGATCTGGAATCCGCCAACCGGCCTTGCCGGCTCCCGCGCACCGCTGGTGATCCTTCTCGACGACGGCTGGAGCGCAGCTTCCAGCTGGGACGCCCGGATCAAGGCCGCGGACGAGTTGATTGCGACTGCCGACAACGACCGGCGCGGCGTTGCCCTCGTTCCGCTGTCCGAGCCCGCGCGTGACATCACCTTGATGCCGGGCGGCACCGCGCGGGTGGCGCTGCGCCAGCTTTCGCCAAAACCTTATTCGATCGAGCGGGTTGAAACCCTCCCCGCGATCGAGCGTTTCCTCAAGGCGACCGGCGACTGCGAGATCGCCTGGCTGTCGGATGGCGTCGATACCGGGCGCGGATCGGAATTTCTCCAAGGCTTGAGCAAAACGATCGGGGATCGTGCATTGACGATTTTTGAGGGCGGCGCCCCACCGCCGCTCGCTCTGGCCGCGGCCGAAAACGCCGCGGCCAAGATGACCGTGAAGGTGCTGCGCGCCGATGGCGGCGCTGCCGCAGGCGTTGTCCGGGCCATCGACGCCAAGGGTTCACCGATCGGCGAAGCCCGCTACACCTTTGCGCCGCAAGCGCGCGAGACCGAAGCTGCCTTCGATCTTCCGGTTGAACTGCGCAATGACATCGCGCGGCTTGAAATATCGGGCGAGCGATCCGCCGGCGCGGTGCAGCTGCTCGACAAGCGATGGCGGCGGCGCGCGATCGGCATCGTCAGCGGATCGACCAACGATACCGCGCAGCCGCTGCTGGCCTCGACGTTCTATCTCACCCGGGCACTGGCGCCGTTCGCCGATGTGCGGCTGGGCGATCGTGGCGCACCGCAACAGGCCATTACCCAGTTTCTCGACCAGAAGCTGCCGATGATGGTGCTGGCGGATGTCGGCACGCTGTCGCCCGAAATTCGCGAGCGTATAGCCGCGTGGATCGAGCAAGGCGGGGTGCTGGTGCGCTTTGCCGGCCCGCGCCTGGCGCAGGCTGACGACGACCTGGTGCCGGTAAAACTGCGCCGCGGCGGGCGCAGCCTCGGCGGCAGTCTGACCTGGGAAAAGCCGCAGCACCTGGCATCGTTCGCGGCCGATGGACCGTTCGCCGGTCTTGCCGTGCCAAAGGACATCACCGTCAACCGGCAGGTGCTCGCCGAACCGGACGCGGTGCTGGCGACCAAAAGCTGGGCTTCGCTGGAGGATGGAACGCCGCTGGTGACGGGCGAACATCGCGGCAAGGGCGTGGTAAGCCTGTTTCATGTCAGCGCCGACATGCGCTGGTCCGATCTGCCGATGTCGGGCAGCTTCGTCGAGATGCTGAGGCGGATCGTCGATATGTCCGGCTACACGTCCAGTCCGGGCGCGGGCGTCGCAGGCGAAGCGAAGGTCGAAACGGTAGCGCCGCTGCGCACGCTCGATGGCTTCGGCGCGTTCGGACCGCCGCCCTCGACCGCAAAGCCAATGCCCGCAGACTTCCGGGATCGCGCGACACCAGATCATCCGCCCGGCTTCTATGGCCCGGCCGATGGCCCGCTCGCGGTGAACACGCTGGCGGCGGCGGACCGCATCGCGCCGCTGGATACTTCGGCCTTGCGCGCGCGTCATACCAGCTACACCAACGCCGAACCGCGCGATCTGCGCGGCATGCTGCTGTCGTCGTCATTGGCATTGTTCCTGGTCGACGCAATCATCGTCGCTCTGATCGGCGCCGGGATCGCGGGGTTGCTGAGGCGGCGCACGGTGTCAGCCGCATTGGCGTTCGCCCTCGCGTTTTCCATGATATTGGCTCCGCCGCCGTCCCGCGCCGACAGCAACGACGAATTCGCCATCAAGGCGGTCTCGCAAACCCGGCTGGCTTATGTCGTCACCGGCAACGCCGACGTGGATTCCATCGTCAAGGCGGGGATGTCCGGACTGACCTTGTTCCTGGCGCAACGCACGGCGTTGGAGGCCGGCGACCCCGTCGGCGTCGATCCGGCGCATGATGAACTGGCATTCTTCCCGCTGATCTACTGGCCGGTCATGCCGGGAGCACCGAAGCCTCCGCAAGACGCCATCAACCGGATCGACGCCTATATGAAACAGGGCGGCACCGTGCTGTTCGATACCCGCGATGCCATCGAGGCGCCTCCGGGAGAAGCCGGCGCTTCGCAGACGCCGGGCATGCTGGCGTTGCGCAACATTCTCTCCTCGCTTGACGTTCCCGAACTCGAACCGGTTCCACGCGAACACGTGCTGACCAAGACGTTCTATCTGCTGCGCGATTTTCCCGGCCGGTTTAACACGGGCCAGACCTGGGTTGAGACCTTGCCGCGCGATGACGATGACGAGGCGGCAGCATCGCGGCCAGCCCGCGGCGGC
>Ga0207652_10002363_pt1 | contig 15951 bp, 10 predicted proteins | sample KBSC63BmetaG_FD_184334 | JGI IMG/M metagenome (GOLD analysis project Ga0207652, IMG submission 184334) | Corn rhizosphere microbial communities from Kellogg Biological Station, Michigan, USA - KBS C6-3B metaG (SPAdes) (version 2) | ecosystem: Host-associated > Plants > Roots > Rhizosphere ... | reverse complement strand
TGCGTGCTACGCCGCGGCCAGGTGAGAGCAACCGTTGTGAGTCCGTGCCGCGGGCCGACGGGGCGCGCCATCCGGCTTGCGGTCGCGTGATGCTGTGCCGCAGCTTGCGCTTGGCTCGGAGGGTCTCGCACCACGGCGCAGCTTTACTCCGATGATGCGACTCGGGGCGGACACCGGAGACAAGGCCGGCATCGCGGCCTAAGCTGTTGCATGGCATTTACCCGCCACACGGTTGCGCGGTCGGAGGCAACGCCGCGGCGGCGCGCCCGGCCAAGGCGCGGGAGCACGCGCCTCTCCCCCGCGCGGCCGAGATGCAGTTCCGGGGGGCGAATCAGCGATAGCTCCCATGGCTGACGTGCGAACTCGAACGATCGGCGCGGCGGGCGCGGGCGGTCCCGCGCTCAGACCCGCCACGGTGGCTGACGCCGCGGCCGGCGCGTTGACCGCCGGCGTCGTGCTCGGCGTCGTCGGCGCGCTCGGTCTTTGGGCGCATCAGCCGTGGCTGTTTCCGAGTCTCGGCCCGACCATCGTGCTGCAGCACGCCTCACCGCATCACGGCGCCGGGTCGCTCTGGAATACGCTCGTGGGACACGCGATTGGGGCGGCGGCGGGTTTCGCGGCGGTGTGGATCACGGGCGCGGTGCATATGACACCAGAAATGGCGACCGGCGTGCTGACGGCGCCGCGCGTCTGGGCGACGGCGTTGGCGATCGCGCTGACGATCCTCGGCGGTTCGCTGGCGCGCGCCGATCATCCGCCCGCGGCGGCGACCACGATGCTGATCTCGCTCGGTGCGTTTAAGCCGAACTGGGATTCGGCCGCGGTGCTCGCGGTCGGAATTGTCGCGACCGCCGTTCTCGGGTCGCTGGCTCGCGGCTGGCATCGCGGGCGCAGAACCGTGCGCCCCGTAAGCGGCTGAACCGGCGCAGCGGCCCGTGGCGCATGCCCCGGCGCCGCTGGAGGATGCCGCTGGCGTCGTCGCCGGCCCGTTCCGAAGAAACCGCGGAACGCTTCGGCGTTTGGATCAGCGAGGATCAGCACCGAGGAGCGTTCCACGCGGCTTCGGGCGCAGAAGCCAGTAGCGCTGGTTGCGATTGCCGTAGCGCTCGGCAAAAATTTGCACGTAGCCGCTGCGTTCGGTTTCGAAGTGCTCCGCGAAGAGTCGGTCGTACGCCACGGCTTTCCGGTAGTAGATCGACTGCTCCGTTTTCTGCCGCGTCAACCAGCGCCAAATCTCACCGGCGGTCGGTGCCGTGCTGATGTGACGATCGATCGTCAGGCCCGTGAGCTTCTGCAGGAGCCCGATGACCGTGATCCGGACGGGGCCGTAACCCAGCACATTGGTCTCGCAGCTCTCCTTGAAAAAGATTCGGCCGGAGGGCGTCAGCCAAGCGCCACAGTGCTCCAAAAAGACTCGGATTTCGTCCTCGCTGAGATACATCAACAGCCAGTTCGAAAAAATCAGATCAGCGGAACGCGGCTCCAACTCCAGGTGCGTGGCGTCGGTACAGCGGTACTCGACATTGGTGTGACTGGCGTTGCGCGTGCGGTTCGTCTCGAGCGCTTCGGGCAGAAAATCCACCGCCACCACCTCGCGCGCGCGAGCGGCGAATTCCGCAGTGAAACGTCCGACCCCCGCGCCGACGTCGATCACGCGCTGCCCCGTGAAATCGGGCAGCACGGCGAGGATTTCGGCGCGCTCGCGGCGCTCCTGCTCGTGCAGGCCAGCGTCGGCCAGCATCTGCTCGGCGTAGGAATTGCCCTTCAGTCGTTGCCACAGGCCGCGTCGCAGCCGCCCATCGGACGGGGGCGGCGTCATTTGATCGCGAGGAAACCTTCGAAGCAGGTGTACTTCATGACCGACATGACGTCCTGGAAGCCGGCGCGCTTCATCAGGTCGAGATTCCCTTGCGTGGAAAACGGCTCGAGCACGCCTTTGAGGCTGCGCGTCTTCGCCACGATTTCCTCGGCGGTGAAGCCGTTCTGCAATTTGAACTCGGTGTAGAGGGACGTCAGGATGTCCTGAAACCGCGCATCCGCCCCGCGCACTTTCTCGAACAGCACGAGCGCGCCGCCCCAATTGAGCGTTTCGAAAAGGCGGTTGAACAATTCCTGCCGCAGCCGCGGCGGGACGAACTGAATCGTGTAGTACGCGACGATGAAGTCCGATTTTTCGTAGGCGTACAGATTGATGTCCGCGGTCTCGAAGTTGACGTTCGCAGAGCGGCAGCCGGCGCGCGCCTTGTCCGTCATCGTCTCCTCCTGGTCCAAGCCGATCCAGCGCACGTCGGGCTTGCCGTGGTTATGCTGCGCGAGACGCGTGGTCAGTTCGCCGATCGAGCTGCCCAATTCGTAGCAGACCGAACCCGGTTTCACGAAGAAGTCGCTGAGCGAACAGACGAGCCCGTGGCCCTCCTCGTAAAGCGGCACCGAGCGCCGCACGTGCTGGGCAAAGGTATGGCACGTCTCGCCGGCGAAGCTCCACGCCGCGTTCCCCGCCGCCAAATTGTCTCCCACGCTGGATTGCTGCTGCATCCAGCCATGATCCAAGCCCGCGACGCGTATGCGCAAGCCCGCGCGGAGCCGTCTGGCTTGGGCCATGCGTCAGCGGCACTACCGCGAAAAATCTTCATCGGGCGGACGGATCGTGGTGCTGCCAACCTGATGAAGATACCCGAAGACGGCGCCATGCGGCGAAGCCCGGCCGGCATGAGCGCCCGACGCTGTCGGCTGGTTTCGCCTGGGTGGGACGCACGGGCGGCGCATGCAACCACGGCGGTTCAGGAGTAGGAGAGGGGAACGCCAATCTTCGCGAACGTGCGCTCATCACGGCCACGGCGAACGAGGCGTTTACGGTGGCCGCTCTCGAGCCGGCCACGCGCCACGGCGGTCCCGGTCGAGCCTGCTTCGCGCCGCGGCCTCATGATCAATTGCACACGCGAACGCACACCGCTCGGTGCAGGGCAACAGCAACCAGGCTGCTCCAGCCTGGTGCACGCGCACGCGGCTTTGCTGACGATTTCGCTGGGCGACGATTAACGCAGCGCGGCGTCCACCGGTGTCGTCGCCCCGCGGCCGGAAGCCGCGACCGCATGTTGCCGCGAGTGCGCGCATCCTTGTGCGCGGCGGCGCGTCTGGCTGGCATTCCGGTTCCGCTTGGTTGACGAGTGGAAAATTTCGTCTCCTTTGCCAAAACACCCTACCCCATGATTCGACAAGCCTTGGTCTTCGTTTTCCTCGCCGCCGCCTTCGTTTTCCCGCTGGCGGCTCAAACCGCAGTGCCTCCCGGCGATGACTTGCTCGCGGGCCAGGGGGCGAAGGCCTTCGGGCTGCAGACCATGCCGACGGCCATCGATGCGGCGCGCGTCAGCGTTGTGCCCGCCGAGGGGGCGCCGGCTTTCAAGGAAGCCTTGCACGTCGAGACACTGCGGGACGTCAATCCATCGTTCGCCATTCAGCTTCGCGCGACGACGCCGCGCGCCCTCACGAAGGGCGATGTTGGCCTCATTCGCTTTTACGCCCGCACGCTCGCCAGCGCCGACGAGAGCGGCTCAGGACGCGTCGGGGTGGCTTTCCGGCCGGCATTCGGCCGCGGCATGGGCGCCGTCAGCGAGACGTTCAGCCCGCCGAAGGAATGGACGGAGTACCTGCTGCCCTTTCAATGCGAGCGCGACTACGCGCCGTTCGAGGCGGTGTTGTCCCTCAGCGTCGGTTTCCGCCGGCAAACCATCGAGGTCGGCGGCATCGAATGCCTGACCTACGGGACCAAGGTCGCGTTGCGCGATTTGCCGCGCACGCGGTTCACGTATGCCGGCCGCGAGCCGGACGCCCCGTGGCGCAAGGCTGCGCTCGCGCGGATCGAACGTATCCGCAAAGGCGATATCGTCGTCCGCGTGGTCGATGCGGCGGGTCATCCGGTGCCCGGTGCGAACGTGAAGCTCGAGGAGACGCGCAGCGCGTTTCAATTCGGCACGGCGATCCCATTCCGGCGGCTCGTGACCGACACGCCCGACAATCGCATTTACCGCGAGAAGGTGCTCGAGCTTTTCAACGCGGCGAGTCCTGAGAATGATCTGAAGTGGCCGGCCTGGCTCGATGAGTTCGAATCCGGACATTACGGCCCCAAGCAGGCGCTGGCGGGCCTGCATTGGCTCCACGATCACGATTTTTCCGTCCGCGGGCACGTGCTCGTGTGGCCAGGTTGGAACAATCTGCCGAAGCCGATCCGCGAGCTCCGCGGCACCCCGCGCCAGGGCGAAATTCCGGAGTTGGTGCGCGCGCACATCCGCGACATGGCCGCGGCGACGCGCGATTGGGTGAGCGAGTGGGACGTGCTCAACGAGCCGTTCACGAACCACGACTTGATGGATTTGTTCGGGCCCGAAATCATGGTCGATTGGTTCAAGACCGCGCACGACGCGATGCCGAAGGTCGCGCTTTTCTTCAACGATTTCAGCAACCAGGACGCCACGACGGATCGCGCGCACGTCGCGCATTTCGAAAAGACGACGCGGTTCTTGCTCGATCACGGTGCGCCGGTCAACGGCCTCGGTCTCCAATCGCATATCGGAGGCCAGCCCAACGCACCCGAACACGTGCTCGCGACCCTCGACCGCTACTGGGATGAGTTCAAGTTGCCGGTCCGCATCACGGAATTCGACGTGCGCACCAGCGATGAGGAACTGCAGGCCGACTACACCCGCGACTTTTTCATCCTCGCGTTCAGTCACCCGTCGGTGATCGGGATTCAGCTCTGGGGCTTCTGGGAAAAATCGCATTGGATTCCCGTCGCGGCGATGTATCGCAGCGATTGGTCCGAAAAGCCGAACGCCGCCGTATACAAGTCGCTCGTGCTGCAGCAGTGGCGGACGCGCCTGTCATCGCCGACGGACCCGACCGGTGCGCTGAAGACGCGTGGGTTTTTCGGCGATTATCGCGCGACGGTAAACGCCAACGGCCGCACCGCGGAGGCGACGTTCAAGCTCGCGCCCGGTCAACCGGCCACGGTCGAAGTGCGGTTGCCCTAACGCGGTGCGATGGCTCTGCGCGAGGCGGGTGTCCGCTCGCGCGTAGCCATCGAGGCGGACGGCGGAAATTGAAACGCTGATCCGCCTCATCCGCGGAGCCGTCGGCGACTGCGGCCATTCGGCAAGGGGCCGGCCCAGGACGACGTCATTCAGGGCCGCACCGACTCACGGCCCGGCTGCTGATGCTGCTTGAGGCGTGGCACGACGCAGTGCCCTGAGCGCGGGCACCGTGGGCCTCTGCTGAAGGCTGGCTCGGATCGCGGCGTCGAGTCGTAGTGCTGTCGGCATGACGCATCGCCGCCGTTTGCCGTTCACGTGCAGCCCGACGAGGCGGAAACTCGACCGATCAGCCGCCTCCGTCGTGCCGAAAAGCATCCGATTGCGGGCTTAGTTTTTTTCCCGGTGTGCCGATTTGTGGCGTACTCGCGGAGCACCATGGGCAGACACAACGGTTTCAACGTTAGCGCAACGCACGATGCTGCGCCGATTTGGAGTCGGCCCACGTCGAGATGAAGGACGGTTGTACTGCGCTGCCCGAATCGCGGCCCGGCTGCGCTCGCCGCGGAAACCCTTCCTGCTATGCGCATTTCTGCGGCTCGCGGGCGCGCGCGCTCGCGCGCGTGAAGGCACTCCCCTTGGCCTCTGCGCTGGTCGTTCTTGGCCTCGCCGTACTGGTGCCGAGAGCGCGGGCGCTTGATCCGCAGAAGTCCGTCTGGCAGTTCAACCTGCGCACGTCCGACAATGAGTCCGGCTTGCCGGCGGGCGCGATCAGTTCGGTCACGCAGTCCGCGGAGGGCTATCTTTGGCTGACGGTCGGCGGGAAGCTCGTCCGCTACGACGGAGATGGCTTTACCACCATTCCGACAAACGGACTTCCGCTCGCGGCGCGCCGGGTAGCCCAAGTGATGTCGCAGCATGGCGGTGGAGTTTGGGTAGAATCCGCCGGAGCGGTCGCGCGGTACAATCCACACGGCGACGCCCCGGCGTTTAGCGTGCTGGTCTCCGGGGCCGAAGGTCGTACCGCGATGTTGGAAACCAGAGCGGGAGATGTTTGGGTGGGCTCGAAGACCGCTCTGACGTATCATTTGCACGGAGACGCCGCCGGCGTGGTCCGGGCGCAACTGGGAGCGATCACGGCACTGTGCGAGGACGCCGCCGGCACGGTGTGGATCGGCACCGCCGATCACGGGCTGCAAGCCTGGCGCGATGGCAAATTGACCCGGTTCGCCGACGCTTCGCTCGATGGCGTCAAGATCCAGGCGCTCGCCGCCGACGCCCGTGGCGCCCTCTGGGTCGGAACCAACACGGGCCTGCGCTGTTTCGACCAAGGAGGGCGGAGACGCGCTATCCCGGCGGTCGATGCCGCCGTCCTCGTCCTTTACGTCGACCGCAACAATGACGTGTGGATCGGCACCGATGGCGCGGGCCTTGGCCGGCTGCATGGGGGCAGCCTGCAATTCCTGCGCAAAGATGACGGTTTTCGCAGCGACACGATCCAGGCCATCTGTGAGGACCGCGAAGGCAGCCTGTGGGTCGGCACGAAGCACGGCCTGGTGCAGATAACCGATATTCGCTTTCCACTCTTCACCGAGCACGAAGGCTTCGCCGCGGGCTCGACGCATTGCGTCAACACCGCTCGCGATGGCGCGCTCCTCGTCTCTGACGGGCTTGGCTTCACCTATTTCGACGGCAAACGCGTGCAGCGCTACGGTCCGGAATTCATTGGGACGAACTCCTTCACCAAACTTGTTTTTCAAGCGCGCAACGGAGACTTCTACGTCGCGAACGGCGACAAGGAGATCAGTGTCATTTCCGGCGGCCGGGTCGTCCATCGCGTGCTGGCGCCGGAGTGGCCGGAAGGCTTCGCGGAGGATGCGGAAAGCGTGATCGTGAACGGCGGCCCGGTGCTTTTTCGCATCAAGGACGGCAAGCTCGAGCCCTATCGATACGCCAGCGGCGCGCCGCCGCGCTACGACTGGATCGTCAATCTGTCGGAAACGGCCGACGGCGGCGTGCTCATCGCCGCCGCCAATGGCGCCTACCGAATCAAAAACGGCCACGTCGAGTCGTGGCTGATCGACGACCGCGCTCCGATTCGGACGAATGTGGTCGTCGAAGACCGCGACGGCACCGTGTGGGTAGGCATGCCGACGGGTCTGGCGCGGATCCGCGGCAACGAAACGAAATTAATCACCGATGAGAATGGATTGCCCGACCCGCACGTGCTCGCCATCGCGTTCGATCGCCGCGGAGACCTTTGGCTCGATTCCGATCGCGGCATTTTCCGGGCGAGACGCGACAGCCTGAACGCCTGCGCCGACGGCAGGATCAGTCGCGTGGATTGCGAGTTGTTCGACACCGCCGACTGCGTCAAGACGACGAGTCGAACGGACCAATTCAATTTTGCCGCCCGAACCGCTGATGGGAAGATCTGGTTACCGTCGCCGCGGGGCGTCATCATGATCGATCCTGAGCACTATTGGCGAAACACGACGCCGCCGCAGATCGATGTCGAGCAGCGACAAGAGGGCTCCGACAGGGCTGATCGAGTCGCCGCGGCGCGCCGGCAGGTGGAGTTCTCGTTTGCCGTGCTGAACTTCGTCGGTCGGGCCAAGTTGCGGGTGTCGTACCGGCTCGAAGAAGTGGACGCCACGTGGATCGATGCCGGTGATCGCCGCAGTGTCCGTTTCCACGCGCTGCCGCCCGGCACGTATCATCTATCCATTCGAGCCACCAACCAGGATGGGGCGACGGCGACGCGGACCGTCGGGTTCGCCATTCTGCCGCCGTTCTACCGCACGTATTGGTTCTACGCCGTTTGCGCGTTGGCCGCGGGAGCGTTGCTCGCGGGCATGCACCGTTGGAAGGTGCGGCGGATGGTGCAGGCGCAGGCGGAGCTCGCGGCCAACAATCAGCGCCTCGAAGCGAAAGTCGCGGAGCGCACGCAGGAGCTCGCGGACGGGAAGGCGCGGCTCGAGCAGACGCATCGTCAGCTCGTCGAAGCGTCCCGGCTCGCGGGCATGGCGGAAGTGGCCACGGGCGTGCTGCACAATGTCGGCAACGTCCTGAACAGTCTCAATGTCTCGTCCAACCTGATCGCGACGACCCTGCGCAGTTCGAAGATCGATGGTTTGGGCAAGCTCTCGGCGCTGCTGCGCGAGCACCACGGCGATCTTGCCCACTTTCTCACCGACGATCCGAAAGGCCGCCGCGTGCCGGAGTTGCACGGCATGCTCACGGATGCGGTGGCCGCGGAGCATCAGTGGCTGCACCAGGAGATCCGGTCGATGCAGGAGAATATCGACCACATCAAGGAGATCGTCGCGATGCAGCAGAGCTATGCGACGGTCATGGGCGTGACGGAGGCACTCGCTCCCGAAGCGCTCTTCGAAGACGCGCTGCGAATGAACGCCGCCGCGCTGACGCGCCACGATGTGCGCCTGGAGAAACGATTCGAGCCGGTGCCACGCGTCATCGTCGAGAAGGGCAAGGTGCTGCAGATTCTCACCAATGTCATCCGCAACGCGAAGTACGCGTGCGACGATGGTCAGAAATTCGGCGCGCGGGAAAAGATCATCACGGTCGAGCTGGCGCGCGGTCCGGAGAACCGGGTTCGGTTCGTGGTTCGCGACAATGGCATCGGCATCGCGCCGGAAAACCTGACGCGCATCTTCGCGCACGGCTTCACGACGCGCGAATACGGACACGGCTTCGGCCTGCACTCGAGTGCGCTCGCCGCCCGCGAAATGAAAGGGTCGCTCGTCGCCGAAAGCGAAGGCACCGGCAAAGGCGCCACCTTCATCCTCGAGCTGCCCGGCGAGGACCCCGCGGGCAACGCCGCCGGTGCGCATCGTGCCGGCGCCGCCGTGGTCGTCCCGTCGGTGAGTTGAGTCGACGCGATCGGTCATTCGAACCGAACCGCGCGCGTCGGGAATCTCGTCGGCGACCTCATTTTCGATTCGCGCTGGTTGACGATCGTAACGCCGGTCGTGCTGGCGGACTTTTTGTCGACGGATGGTACGGTTCGGCTAATTTCCAGCAGCCGTTCGCGTTGCCAGTGAACTCCGAAAGCCGAGTGGCCTTGGTGTCTTCACGCCTCTCGAAATTTCCGACCTGAACCTGCCACACTCCTCGCACGACGACGACAGCGCTAAAGAAAAACCAAACCCGACAGCCATGACCCATCCACTCAAAACCCCGCGTTCCCCCTACGACAAAGTCGGCGGGCTGGTATTTCTTGGCCGAACGATCGACAAGATCCGCTTCAAGGCGGCGGGCGAACTGCGATCGGATTTCTTCGAGCTGATGGGCGGCGGTAACGATGCGCGGATCATGAAGTACCTGAACCTCGACTATGCGAAGTTTGCGGAGTTCGTGCGGACCGGCGCGTCCGATGACGACTGCTGGACGTACTGCGTTCGAAACGGCCGTCCGCTCAGCGATGTCGATATTCTGATCTGGAATGACTTCGCCGCGAAGCGCGGCTGGCGAGATGGCGCCTCCGAACTTCTCGCGAAGTTCAAGGCGACGAGTGGTCTCGCCGACCGCACCGATATTGTGACCTTCTTCGAGTACTGGGAAATCGATGAGGGCCGGAAGAAGTAGTCAGGGCCGCTTTGCGGTCTTGGCCGACGAAGGCGCTGGAGCTTTCTGACCGCCCGAGTTCGGATCGTGGCGCGCGACGGCCGATCCTTTGGGCCATTCTCCAGACGATGCCCGGCCGGGCCGCAGGGCCGCGGGAATGTCCAATGCGTCGACTATCGCGTCGCGGCGTTGTTCAACGGCGTCATTCGCATCGGAGCACCTCGACCGGATTGACGCGCGCCGCGCGATGCGAGGGCAGAAAACACGCGCCGAGGCCGGCGGCGACGAGCGCCAGCCCGACGAGCACTTGTCCAACCAAACCGAACGCGGGAAGTTCCGGCAGCGCGTTGTGCAGTACGATTCGCACCGCGAAGGCGCAGCCCAGCCCGCCCGCCAATCCAATGGCGAGGAGCCGTATTCCCTGCATCAGCATCAAGCCCATGACGCTCGGGTATTGCGCGCCCAACGCCATGCGGATGCCGATTTCGCGCCGCCGCTGGTTCATGAGCTGCGTCATGACGCCGTACAGGCCGATCAGGGCGATCAGCAATCCCGAGGCCGCAAAGACCATCAAGATGATTTCCAGATGACGACTCCCCGTGATCCGGGAAAGTGCCTCCGGCAAGTCGATCACGCGAACGATAATATCGGGATCCACTTCGCTCACGGAACGCCGCACTTCCTTCTCCAACCGACCGGCCGGAACCGCCGCGCGGATCGCTACCTCGTAACTCTGGTTGGTGGACTCCTCGATCGGCCGATAAGATTGCCACAAGGTGCCGGGCAAATCGAAACCCACCGCCATCGTCGCGTCGCCGACGACGCCGATCACTTCGCGCCAGGGCCGATCCGTTCCGAACCGCACCCGCTTTCCGATCGCACTTTGTCCCGGCCAAAAATGCCGCGCCGTCGCGGCACTGATCACGAGAGTCAACGGATCGCCCTTGCGGTAGCGGCCGAAAATTCGGCCTTCCCGCAGCGGAATGCCCAGGACTTGGAAAAAGTTCGGGGTCACGCCCGTGGCAAAGGCGTGTGGTTCACGTCCCGGCGCCACCGCAGATGCTCCCTCCACTATGAATTTCTCCTGATCCTGGTAGCCGAAGCGAGGCTGCGTGGTGGCCAGCGCGACCCCCTGCACCCCCGGCATCGCAGATAGGCTCGTCTGGAGATGTTCGACCAGCGTCGGTTTCGCCACCTGGTTCTGCTGCAATTCCCAGGTCAACCGCAGCGATGCGACCGCCAGACCGTCCGGTTGCCATCCACGATCGCGGTTGAGAAACGCGCGCACGCCAACCACGAAGGCGACCGCGGTGCACACGAGCGTCACGGCGAGCCCGAGCTGCACCGCGATGAGCGACTGCTTCAACCAGCCGGCGCCGCCGGTGGTCGTCCGCGTCCCCCGGTTTGTTGCACTCGTCAGCGCCTCATCGGAGATGAACCACGCGGGCGCGATAGAGAAACAGATGAGCGCAATGAGTCCCGTCCCAATCGCAAAGCCGAGAACCCGCCAATCCATCGGCACTGGCGGACCGCCGAGCCAGTGCGAGAGCAGCGATGCCGACCAGAACGTCGCCAGGACGCCGAGGCCGACGCCGGCGAGCGCCAGGAGTGCGCACTCCGTCGCCAACACGCGGATGAGGTGCCAGCGGGTCGCGCCCAGCGCCGTGCGCACGGCCAGTTCGCTTCGGCGACTGAACGCACGCGCGAGCTGCACTCCGCCCAGATTCGCGCAAGCGATGAGGAGGACGAGCACCGCGAGTCCGACGACCAACCAGTAGATCATTTGGATTCGAGCGCCCGCGAAGGACGACGCCAGGGGCGCGAATCGCATCTGGTCATCCCCGACTTCCGCCGGGTGCTCCTTGGCCAGCAGGCTGGCAAACGCTTTGAGGCGTGCCTCCGCTTGGTTCATCCGGACGCCTTCATGCAGCGTACCGATCACCTGCATCCATTTGGCGGTGCGTTCGGAATGCCAATTGGGCCAAACGGTCATGACATTGACGTACTTGCACCCGTAAAACAGCAGCGGCTGTTCGAATACCGGCGGGAGCACGCCGATGACGATATGGTTGGTCGATCCGATCCGTAGCGTTTTGCCGAGCACGTTCGGATCGCTGCCGAACTGATCGCGCCAGAAGGAATGGGTGAGCAGCACGACGGGCTGCTTCCCGGGCCGATCTTCATCCGGCAGGAAACCGCGACCCAGCTCCGGCTGCACCCCAAGAATTTTCAGACCCTTCGCATCGAACGTCAGACCCCATTCCGTTTCCGGCGGCTGCCCCGGTTCGGATACATTTTCCGCACTTTGGAGCATCAATCCGAATTCCCCAATATCGCCGAGCTGCGCGCACAGATCTATCGCGTTGCCCGGAGCGATGGGCATCGTGTCATCGTGCGCCGACGTGGTGAACACCCGCACGAGGCGCTCGGCATGCGGAAACGGCATCGGGCGCAGCAAGGCGCTGCTTGTCAGGCTAAACACCGCCGTGCTCATGGCGACGCCGAGCGCGAGCATGACGATGGAAATGGCGGCGAATCCCGGCGCCTTCGCGAGATGTCGCAATGCGAGCTTGAGCGAGAGATCCATGGCGAGGCGGGGTGCGAGGTTCTAAGCGCCGCAGAATCGGGTTGATTTGGCAATCATCATGAGACTGTACCGATGCGCTCTATCGAGTGGCAGCGCACTGAGATGACGGGCACGTCCCGCCGGCGAGCTAACCGATGCGAGCGGCCGTGGCGTTCAACCGCGGCGGGGGAATCCTGATTGGCTCGACCAACGCATGCGTCCGCCGGCAGCGGCCGTGCTCGAATGCCTCGCCAGCACGGGCGCGCGGCGTTGGTCGTGATCGGCCTACAATTTCACGAACCACCGACGCCGGTAGCACACGATCAGCGGCGCCAGGATGAGGCCGGTGAAAATGAGACCAGCGAGAAGCGAGGCGAGGTTGGGCGATGCAAACGGACGGAAGAGCAGGTACGCGCCGTGACGAATGGATTGGTACTTGGCTGGCAGCACCGCTGCATCGATTACCGGTGCGATGGCGAAGCTGATGATATACGCGAGGAGCGCGTTTGAACCGAAGAGTTTTATCGGATAGAGCAGCGTCGTCGCCGCGCTCCACCGCTCGAGCGTCGTCAGCACGCCCAGTGAGGCGAAGGAGAACCCGCAGGTGAACAGGACGAAGGTAGGCGTCCAGAGGTTTTTGATGATCGGGCAGACCGGCTGCAGGGCGATGGCCGCGATCATGAGGGCGGCGCCACCGATCAACGGCATCGCAATCGGCCGTCGCGCTCCGCGCAGATACCACGCGCCGGCGAGCACGCCGATGAGCAGGTTCACGCAGGCCGGCCAGGTGCTCAGGATGCCTTCGGGATCGAATTCGACCCGTCCGTTCACCGGCCAGTACGCGAACAGGTGGTCGCGCGTGAACACCGCGCGATCGACGACCGCGGGCCAACTTCCCACCGGATCGAAACGGGGCGCTCCGAAGCCTGGCACGGGCACCCACTGGAGCAGCGCGAAATACGAGCCGAGGATCACGACGGACGCCACGACGATGGACCGGGGATTGACGGCGCCGCCCGGCCGCGCCGTGGCAATGACGAACGCGGCGACCAGCCCATAGGTGAGACCGATCCGCTGGAGGACACCGGGGAGCCGAACGTGCGCCCAATCGAAGCGGGGATAGGCGTTCAAGAACACGCCGATCAGGATGAGGAGCGCGGAGCGGAGGAGCACGTGCCGGATCAAACTGGCTCGGGTCGCGCCTTGTGCGATGCGTCGGCTGACCGACAGCGGCAAGGCGACGCCGATGCAGAAAAGGAAGGCCGGCGCGACGAGGTCGATGAAGTGACCGCCGGCCCATTTCGTGTGCTCCAGCCACTCGTACATGTGCTCCCAAGCTCCAGTATTGAGATGGAGCAGCATGAAAAAAATGCTCAGGCCGCGAAGGTGATCGAGCGCGAGCCAGCGTTGCGGGGTAGGCACCAGCTAAGGTTCAGTCGTTCGGCTCCCGGAAGCCAGCCGAGACGCGACACAGCCCGGCGTTTCCCAAGGGACCGGTCCAATACGCGTGCCGAAGTGAGCGCGCAAGGGGAGGTCAATTAAGCGTCTTCCGAAAGGCGACAGGTCAAATACGCACGCCGATCCATCCGGGCCCGCCGTGCTCTGCGTATTCGGGGTGTACCCGTCGCTGAATTCCATGGCGGCCCGAGTATGCATCGATCGCCCGACTCTTTCGGGGCGGAACGCCGTCGCTGGACTTCGGCTATCGAGACGTGGGCGTAACGGGTAGCATGGACGGACCAACCCTCGGCCATTGCTCGCTTCAGGTGGCTACGCGCCGTGTCGTCTGGCGCGATTCGGAGGGGCCGCGTGGCGCAGCTTGTCGGGGTTGCGCACGAGGTAAATGCGCTCGATGCGGCCGTCGGGGGCGTCGATCGCGATCACGCGGTCGAGCTGGCCGTCGAGAAACAGCAGCGCCCCGGGCGCGCCGTTCACCGTCGCAAACTCCACCGTGGCCGCGGCGTTGGCGATGAAGCGGCGGACACCGACGAAGAATCGCGCGACGTGATTCGCCGACCGGATCGCGTTGATCGCCGCGCGCACGCGGCCGCCTCCGTCGGAGTACAGGACGACATCGTCGGACAGCAGCGCCAGCAGTTCCGTGAGTTCTCCGGTCTGCGTCGCTACCATGAAGCGTTGCATCAGTTGTTCGGCTTGCGCCGGCGCGCGCGTCTGCGGCGCCGGTTGCCGCCCGAGTTGTGACTTGGCCCGACTTACCATCTGCCGGCACGCCGCTTCACTGCGCTCCACGATTTTCGCGATCGAGGCGTAATCGAGGTCGAAGGCTTCGCGGAGGAGAAACACCGCGCGCTCCACCGGTCCGAGCGTCTCCAACAACAGCATGAACGCCATGCTGAGCGAATCTGCCAACGCGGCGTGCTCGCTGGGCGGCGGCGCGGTCTCCGTCACTAACGGCTCGGGCAGCCAGACGCCCACGTAGTCTTCACGACGCTGCCGGGCGGAACGCAGCTGGTCCACGCACAGCCGCGTGGTCGTCGTCACGAGCCAGGCCCGCGCGTGACCGATCGTTTCCGGATCCTGCTTCTGCCACCGCAGGTACGTCTCCTGCACCATGTCCTCGGCTTCCGCGACGCTGCCGAGCATGCGGTAAGCGATGCCGAAAAGCGTTGGACGCTGGGCGGTGAAGAGTTCCAGGGAATCCGGCATGGGCGAAGGAAACGATGAAGCGCGGCTGGCGCGAGCGGGGACGGTCAAAGCACGGTGCCGGGCGGGACCTTGAACCCGACGCTGAAGCGGTTCCAGCCATTGATCGCCACGATCGCCCCGGTGAGATTGACCAGCTCTTGCTCCTCGAAATGCGCGCGCACCGCCGCGTAGGTCTCGTCGGTCACGGGGTGGCCCGCGAGCCGGGTGAGCGACTCCGTCCAGAGCAGCGCGGCCCGCTCGCGCGGGGTGAACACCGGCGCTTCCTCCCACACCGCGAGCAAGTGCAGACGCGCATCGGTCTCGCCGTGGTGTTTGGCATCGCGGGCGTGCATATCCACGCAAAACGCGCAGCCGTTGAGCTGAGAAGCGCGCAGCTTCACTAATTCGAGCAACGACTGCTCGAGCCCGCAGTCGTTGACCGCCTGCTGGAGTGCCAACATGCCGGCGACAATCTTGGGCGAGGCTTTGCGATAATTGAGCCGCGGCGCCGCGGCGGTCGAAGGAGTGGGTGCGTTCATCACCAGACTAGACGAGGCAGCCCGGCGGTTTGTGACAGGGATTAAAATGACGCATGCAGGCTAAGCCGTGTTGTTCGGGCTGTGGTGCTCATTCGCAAGACGCCGGTCCCGCCCGGCCATGTGGTCCTAAACGCGCTCCATGTGCGAGGCACCGGCGCAGCCAGCGACATTTGTGTAGGCGCGCGACCCTCCGGCGACCTGCGCGAAGTCACCGAGCTTAGAAACACAGCCTGATCTCCAGCAAAAAGCCCGGGAGGAGAGCCCGGGCTTGAAATTACCAAAGTTTGGTACGGTCAGGCGGCAACGGCCTTCGGGCGATAGGAAGCCGTCAGTTTGCCCTGCTTGTTCAGCACGCCCGCGTTCACCAAGGTTTTGAGCTGATCCGCCGCAGATAGGTCGGCCAGACGCGCGGCCACTTTATCTCGGAGCGCAAATTGCTCCGAGTGGAACTGCTTGATTGTGGCTTTAGCTTTAGCGGTCACGGGAGATTGTCGATGGAACAGGGCGAGTCAGATTTTGGAAAGGCGGCGCCGTAGCCGGCAAACGTAAGCAGGCCGCGTCGCCGGTCAGTTCTTCAAGCCAGAATCAA
>Ga0207652_10002362_pt1 | contig 15954 bp, 8 predicted proteins | sample KBSC63BmetaG_FD_184334 | JGI IMG/M metagenome (GOLD analysis project Ga0207652, IMG submission 184334) | Corn rhizosphere microbial communities from Kellogg Biological Station, Michigan, USA - KBS C6-3B metaG (SPAdes) (version 2) | ecosystem: Host-associated > Plants > Roots > Rhizosphere ... | reverse complement strand
TAAGCGTTAATATATCAGCACATCCGGAGTTTCAAGTTATTTCAGACTGATGTAAAGTTTTAAAAGCAACCATATCAATTATGATTTTCAGTTGCCTTCAGCTAATCTTCGAAATCGAAAATAGATTAGCCTGTATTAAGATCGTTTTCTTTATAACTAATTTACTTTTGCTCCCCGGTCCAAAATAATCAACAAGTAAAATAGTATGAACCATATTGACATTCATCCTTCTTCTATAGCAATAAAAACAACTGTATACGGGATTGTTGTAAGTGTGATATTGATTTTTGTAAAAGGAATTTCCGGCCATTTTGGACATTCATATGCATTAATTGCCGATGCTACAGAATCCGGCGCCGATATTTTAAGTTCCGGGCTGCTATGGTTGGGATTACGTATTGCAATAAAGGAACCAGATAACGATCATCCTTACGGGCATGGAAAAGCAGAACCTCTGGCAGCAGTAGCAGTTGCTCTTTTTTTAATAGCCGCAGCTATATGGATAGCTTATAATGCCATAAATCTTATAAACACTCCACATCAGCTACCTAAAAGGTTTACTTTATGGATATTATTGCTTGTAATTGCAATTAAAGAAGGCATGTATCGGTATGTTTTAAATGTTGGGAAAAAAATAAACAGCCAGGCAGTAAAAGCAGATGCGCATCATCACCGCAGCGATGCTATCACTTCGATAGCAGCCTTTATAGGAATTTCTATTGCTTTAATTGGCGGCAAGGGCTATGAAGGCGCTGATGATTGGGCCGCGCTTGCTGCTTCCGCACTGATCTTTTATAATGCGATTGTAATACTCAGGCCTGCATTATCAGAAATTATGGATGCAGCCCCTTCCAATGAAATAGTGGCCAAAGTAAAAGAAATAGCTGCTTCTGTTCCACACGTAAAAGGAATTGAAAAATGTTTTGTAAGAAAGATGGGATTTGATTATTATGTCGATATTCATATTGAGGTGGACGGACAATTAAGTGTTGCTGAAGGCCATCGTATTGCTCATTTGGTAAAAGACACGCTTCTTGAAAGCAATTTAAGAGTGACAAATGTTTTAGTGCACATAGAGCCTTTCAATTAAATAATTCTGTTCAATTTTCCAGGTAAAACAAAAAAATGGAACCCCGATATATTACATAACTCAAGTGAATTTCTAATTCATTTGAATTATTTTGGATTCTTAAAATTTAAAAGCCCGTAAATAGTGGATTTACAGGCTTCGTTAATCTGTTTTGAATGTTGTTTTGTCGGGTAGACAAGATTCGAGTATCTGCTGTAGTCGTTTAATTTTCAATCTCTTGTAATGAAGAAAATATCAATACTCAGTGAATGACTCACTGACTGTTATTAACGTAAAGAACTAAAGCAAAAGTACAAATTATCGGGAGCTAATAATCGAAAATTGAAACCTTGTGATGAAAAATTGGGTTTCAGTACCGTACCCAACATGATAATAAGGTCGCGTTTTCTTGATTGCAACAAGACAACTTAAATATACATCCTACTTCTTCACTACCAAATGTGCCAACCCCGGATCATTCAGCAATCTTTCCATCTCTGACTGAATAATGTCCTGCACATCCTGCTTAATTTGGAAGTAATTGCGCTGTACCATATTGTTATTGAGTTTGCGGATAACCCCAATGTTCTTATAGCTCTCCTCCTCCTTTTTCAGTGCCTCATGATCGTTGATTATTTCACAATGAAATGCCTTCAATTCGATTTTATTCTCCGGATCATCCGCTACCATCCCCACAAACTCACCAGAACTTAGTGCCGATATTCTTGAAAGAGGTATAGCAGTTTCCAATTGTTTGGAGCGGCTTATAGAAGTATCGCCGCTATTGATCGAATAACTTTCCCTGTCCTGCATAATTTTCCCAAAACGTTCAGAAAGTTGTTTAGCCGTATCACCGGTAACTTGTCCTGCAACAATGTTCCCGGTAATATTCATAATCACATCAGCCTGTTCACGTCCATAATCCTTACGTAGTTGGCTAAAGTCCTGAATACCTAAACAGGTAGATACTTTGTTGCTTCGGGCAGTTGCAATCAGGCTATCCATGTTGTTTAAATAGATTGTTGGAAATTCGTCAAAGACTAAACTGCTTTTCAATTTTCCTTTCTTATTGACCTGTTTGATAAGACGGGTTACATAAAGCGAAAGTACCGCTCCGTAAATCTGTATTTTTTGAGGATTGTTGCCCATACAAACGATCTTAGGATCATCAGGATTATTAATATCCAAATTGAAATCATTGCCCGATAACACATAATATAACTGCGGTGAAGAAAGCCTTGCCATTGCGACCTTTGCTGAAGCGATCTGTCCCTCAAGTTGTTCCATCACATCATTCAAATAAGCATTTACAAATGGATTGATCAGCACTTCAATTTCTTTTTCTGTTCTAAGTAGGGTAAACAGGTTATCATAATCTACCTGCATTATTCAATAACGTGGGCTAAAGTGCAGAATTCCCCATCCCTATACTTCTTAAGATACCATATGACGGCAGTTAAAAAATTAATAGGTGATTCAACAAAAAAGTCTCCCTGACGTTTGATCCATTCCCTGTTCAATCCCATTAAAATCGTACGGGCCGATTCTGCAGCATCAGTAATATCGGTCATGGCAGAAGGCTCCAATGGGTTGCAGCGATGGCTTCTTGATAGGTCATCAAAATTGATAACAAAAAATCTGGGCGCCTTAACGTACCTGTGCCTGTTTTTTAGCCATGTGTTGTAGGCTATTTTTGAAAGATCATCAAATTTGAAATCATAGACAAACATTGTAAATCCTTTTTGAATATGCTGGGTAATAACATGCCTTATTACGAAATAAGATTTTCCTGAACCGGGCGTTCCCAAAAAATTTCCACTCGGATGGTTATGTGAAAGAATAATTGAAACTGCAAGAGATTTAATAGCTGTTGCTAATATCAATCTCGAATCCGCAATAGTTCCTGTTATTCCACCTGAAGAGGCTTGGTACACTCCAACTACTCTATTTGCACGATTTAGCAGTAACACTTTAAATTGTTCAAGCATGTTAATTTTGTTTTCATCCCAAATTTCTTCTAGGATACAATAAGAATCATGTGAAGATCTTACGCAAAGTCTTTCTGAAGCTTTTACTTTTGTTTTATAAACAAGTTCCACTTCTGCTACTTTACACCAGCTTGGTTGATCAATCATCGTCTGTTCCATAACTTAAATCTTTTAAAGTTTTAAAAATTAATTATGGAACCATCACTGCTTTCACCCGATATAGACAATGAAGCAACGGAATAAATAGCACAGCGGCTTTATGCCGGAATTTCATGGGCAATTCAGAGGATGAAAGCGAACTTTGTGGAATGAATTAATGAAGAAAATTATTTCGCTGTGCAAAATATTCGCAATTAAGTTGTGAAAAAAAGGAAATAATTTAGTGAAGGAAGAAGAACAAAAAAGACTGGGTCATAAATGCTCTCTCGAAGTAATGGTTCTATTTTTTCATTTAATGCTAAGTTGATTAATGAAATTTGAAGGACTTATTCCAAATTGTTTTTGAAAGTCTCTTGAAAAATTAGTTGGAAGGGAATAGCCAATCATATATGCTACTTCATTGATCTTGTATTTTCCATTAGATAATAGTTCTGCGCCTTTCTTTAAGCGTGAAAGGTTAATTAGTTCATTAGGAGTAAGATCTGACAAACCTTTTATTTTTCTGTATAATGTAGGCTTGCTCATGTTCATAATTGATGAGAGCCGATCTACGTCCAGCTCAGAATCGGTAATATGTTCATAGATAGCATCGTTCAGATTTTCTAAAAATTCTTTATCTGCTTTTGAGCAGGCGATTCCTTTAAGATGGGTGAGAGGTGAGCGTGCAAAGTATTCTTTAATAATGTTTCTGTTGGATAGAAGGTTTGTGATTTGTGCCTGGAGGTGATCTAAGGAGAATGGTTTTTCAATGTATGCGTCAGCACCTACTTCAAGCCCTTCTATTTTTGATTGTAATGAATTTTTTGCTGTAATTAAAATTATGGGTGTATGGCTATGTTGAAAATCGCTTTTAATTCTTTTACAAAGGCCAATTCCATCCATAACCGGCATCATGATATCACTGACAACGATATGTATATTTTCGTTTTCAAGAATGCCAATTGCTTCTTGTCCATTTAACGCAGGAAGTACATTGTATTTCTGTTTTAACTCTTGGCCTATATAATTTAAAATCTCTTTGTTATCTTCCACCAGTAAAAGATTCGGCTTTGATAAATCTATTTTTGATGAAAAATTGTTATCAGTAAAATTTGCTTCATCGTCCGCTCTGCCTTTATTTAAATTTATTTCTGTTTCCTGATGAATAGGCAAGGAAAGTAAGAAGATGTTTTCCTGTTCCTCAGATGTTTTTAGTAGAATGTTTCCATTATGTAATTGAGCCAATGATCTTGCTAAAGGAAGTCCAATGCCGGTTCCAGCTTCTTTTTCAGTTTCTTTTATTCTAAAAAATGGCTCAAATATTTTCTCTTTGTGATGGTCTGAAATAGTGTGCCCATCATTTCTTACTTCTATATGAAACATGGTATCTTCACTGCTAAACGGTAACAATTTTATTATTATAAATCCATCGGCATACTTAATGGCGTTATTAAATAAATTACTCAAAATTTTTTTTACCGCTTCACTATCAATAAACGCATGAAGTGTTATTCGTGGAAGCATCAATTTATAAGAAAGGTTCTTTTGATCAGCAGCAGGCTTAAAAGTAGTATATACTTCGCTGACCAATTCATTGATATTTGTTTCAGAAAAAGTAAGGCTGAATTTGTTGGCTTCTGCTTTTCTGAAATCAAGTAGCTGATTGGTAAGATCGATAAGCCTTGTTGTATTCTTTTTCATCATTTTAAGACTTTCATTCACGTTATTATCAGTGATATTGCTGTTTAATAATTTATCCAGAGGCATTTTTATCAAAGTTAGCGGAGTGCGGATTTCATGAGCAAGATTGGTAAAAAAATTGATTTTTGCGTTATAGATTTCCCTTTCCGTATTTATTTTGATTGACTCTATCCTTCGTTTATTTTTCTCGGTCACTGCCAGATGGTAATACCTGAAAATAGTGATAATGATCGCTGATGCTACTAAAAAATAAAGCAGGTACGCCCATTTCGTAGCCCATAATGGCGAAAGGATTTCTAAATTTAAGAAAGTTTCTTTGTTATTCCATACACCTTCGCTGTTGGATCCTTTAACCCTAAAAGTATATTTTCCCGGAGGCAATTTGGTATAAAAAATTCTTCGGTTCTTTTTCAAGATTATCCAGTCCTTGTCTATCCCTTCCATTTTGTAGGAATATTCATTCATTTCAGGAATGATATAGCTTAGAGCGGCAACATCAATACTAATACTTGACTTGTCATAAGGTAGTTGAATATCCTTAGTGTATGTAATTGATTGATGTAATCCGTTTTTTTCATTTCCGATTGGGGCTTCCTCATTATTGATTTGTAATCCAGTAATATAAACAGGAGGGATAAAATTATTTTTAATGAAATCTTTTGGATTAAAACTGATCATTCCTTTTACGGTTCCAAAAAAGAGCGCGCCATCGTCATTTTTAAAAGAAGAATTATAATTAAACTGTTCAGTTGGGAGGCCATTAGCAGAATGATAATTTGTAAATTGATTTTTGGCCATATCAAACCTGCTTAGTCCTTTTGCTGTTGATATCCAGAAGAAGCCTGAGTTATCTTCAATAATCCGGAATATCTGGTTGTCTGGCAAACCATCCTCAATGGTATAGTTTTTTATTATTCCAGTTTTTCTATCATAATGTGACAGACCGCGTTCTGTACAAAACCAAAAGTTTTTTTGCTGATCCTCAAAGAGATTATTTACATAATTATTGATGAGGCTGTTTGCTTTTCCAGGCTGATAGTCTATCTGGCCTTTTATATTTTTGTCCTTGTTCAGAAAATAAACACCATTACCATAAGTTCCTACCCAAAGAGTTCCATTTTCATCTTCATGAATACATTGAATATGGCTGTTAAAGAAAGGCATTGCAGTAAAATTATTTTCCTTCTTGTTGTATTTAAAAAGGCCATACCATGTTCCGACCAATATTTCACCCTGCTTTGTTTTGTAAAGACTGATAATAAAATTACTTGCCAGCGAATTGGGTTTATTGGACGCATCATAATGTCTGATTACTTTGTAAGTTCTTAAATCCATTACGTCAAGGCCATGCTCATAAGTGCCAATCCAAAGTTCATTTCCATCTGCCACTATTCCATGGATATTCTGATAGGAAATGCTTCCAGGTTTATTATCCGCTTTGAATTTGGTGATGGAACCAGTTTTTAGATTGATCCTGTTCAGGCCTGCGTCTTCTGTTCCTACCCAAAGATTTCCATGCTCATCTTTGCATATTTCATGAACGATATTGCCACTTAAACTTTCCTTATCAGGTTCTGGAAAATACTTTTTAAACTCATTGTATTGCTTTGAATAATAATTTACTCCTCCGAAGAAAGTACCTATCCACGTTCCTCCTTCTTTATCCTTACAAATGGTTGAAATAACGTTGTCTGAAATTGAATATGGGTTACTGTAATCTTTAGAAATAATTTTAGTTTCGAAGGTTTTAATATTGAAGATATAAATTCCATTTTCAGTTCCCAGCCAGTATTCATCTGCTGATTGTCTGAAAATTTTATGAACGTGGACATCCTTGCTAACCGCATTATTTTTAAATAGATTTTTAATCGTTGAATTTTTATAATCAAATAATAATACCTTGTTCATACAACCAATTAATATTGATGAATCACCTACAGGATAGATGTCTTCAATCGGAGGCAGATTGGGTTCCTTTAAAATTTTTTTGATATTATAGTCGGAAAAACTATTTGTCTTTGGATTATAATGTTTTACGAGGCCGCTTGCTGTTGCTGTCCACACCTCTCCATTGTTAGAAATATGAAGGGCAATACTTTGATCATTTTTCAGATCGAATGCCACAATTTTTGAATTATGAGGGTTGTATTTATAAAGAGTAAGATTGGAAATGATCCAGATATTTTTCGCATGATCAGCGGCAATATACCGTACCTCACCTGAAGGTATTAATTTGAAAGCTGAGAATCTTTCCTGTTGTGGGTCGTAGAGATATATTCCGCTGGATGTGCCCACCCATAATTGTTCCATTTCATCCTCAAATAAACTAAAAATGGAATTGCTTCCCAGGCTTTGTGCATCGGAGAGCACATTGTGAAATATTTTAAAAGTATTCCCGTCAAAACGATTTAATCCATTTCTGGTTCCTATCCATACAAACCCTTTCTTGTCTTGTAAAATAGTAGTGATAGTATTGCTTGAAAGTCCATTTTGAACCTGGTAATTTTTAAAATAATAGGAATCATTCTGTGCAAAACAAGCCACTGCCATTATAGAAAAGCCTATTAAAATAAAAATTTTTTTCAAAATACAGTTATTATATAACAGCAGTGGTCGAATAAAAATTACAATTTACTAAAGTTATTTTACGGGGCTTTTTCTACCAAAAAAATTGAAAAGATTGACACCATTTGATTCTTAATTAATAACTACTGATTGGTATATATTTTTTAAGCTGACTAAATTTGAATCGTCAAAGTTTCAGGGAAGTTTTTATAAACCATGCCGCGATCAGATACCATGGTTTTATCAATCTCATTATAATTTCATTTATTAAACAAGACTAAATGAGCTATCTTTTTTACTCAAAAAAACGGGAACTTTTAATAGTTAAAATAGTTGCTGCAATTATTATGTCAGTAATCATTTTGCCCCTCAACGGTTTTGCATCCGGACCTGTTCTTAAGAAAGAGGTTAAAAATTCCAGAGATTTTTTAATAAATGATGCTATCATCATCAAAGGTCAGGTAACTGATGAAAATGGTCAGCCTTTGTCGGGTGTCAGCATCAATGAAAAAGGAACGAGGAATGGCACTGTTACAGACCTGCGGGGAAATTTTGAATTACGTGTTCAATCCTCAGCATCCATTTTACTGATCAGTTTTGTAGGTTACAACCTTCAGGAAGTGAAAGCAGAGCAGGAGTCACTTCATATTGTTTTGCAGAAAAATGTTAGCTCCTTAGATAGTGTTGTTGTTATAGGTTATGGTACACAGAAAAGAAGTGACCTTACAGGCTCGATTTCTTCTATTAAAAGTGATGATGTAGCTTCTTTACCTGTACCTGATATTGGTCAGGCAATTGAAGGGAAGGCCGCCGGTGTACAAATTGTATCTCCCGGCGCACCGGGCAGCAATGTTACCATAAGGGTACGCGGTGTTGGAACGGTCAACAACAGTGATCCCCTGCTAGTGATTGATGGAGTACCAACTGATGTTCCTTTAAATACTATTAACCCTGATGATATTGCTACGCTTGACATTTTGAAAGATGCTTCTGCTTCTGCTATTTATGGCTCCAGGGGAGCTAATGGGGTGGTTATCATTACCACAAAGAAAGGAAAGGCAGGACAAAATCACCTTTCCTTCAATGTTTTCACGGGAACTCAAAAAGCAACCAATATGGTGAAGTTGCTCGATGCCTCTCAATTTGCCCTTTTAAATAATGAGATGCTTAAAAATAATAACCAACCTACTTATTCGGGTTATGCTAATTCAGATACGCTCGGTAAAGGGACTGATTGGCTGGACAGGTTATTCAGGACTGCGCCGATTCAAAGTTATTCACTTGCTTATTCCGGAGGTTCTGAGAAATACAATTATTATGTTTCTGCTGGTTACTTAAACCAGGAAGGCATTGTAATTAATACCGGTTATAAAAGATATTCGCTACAATTCAATAGCAATGCAAAAGTATTTGAATGGCTGAAGTTTGGCAATACCCTTACTTTAAGTCACGATGAAAAACCAAGCGGATCTTACGATATTCGTAATACCATGGCGGCTAACCCTACACTCCCAGTGTTTAATCCAGATGGGACTTACGCAGGACCGGTAGGGCAGCCCCAATGGGTAGGCGATGTGACCAATCCGATTGCCAGGGCAAAACTTGTTAAGAATAATACCAATGGTTATAATATACTTGGTTCTCTTTTTGGTGAAGTAACTATAGCAAAAGGGTTTACTTTTAAAACAAGCGGTGGTATACAGGCTCAGTTTTGGGATAGTAGGACATGGTCGCCTAAATACGATTATGAACCTATTCCGCAGCCGCGTTCTTATTTATCGCAACAGTATAATAAAAGCATCACGCTGAACTGGGACAATTATTTTACTTATGATACTCATTTTGGACAATTACATCACCTGGCTGCAATGTTGGGCACCAATGCTCAGAATAATCAAACCAATTGGATTGGTGGAAATATTCAGGGATTTGCCAGCGATGTTACCCAGCAGTTAAATAATGGCACCACTAATCCAAATGTAAATGGAACCGGTTATGAATGGGCACTTGCCTCTTATTTTGGAAGAGTCAATTATGATTTTGACAATAAATATCTGTTTACCGGAACCATAAGAAGGGACGGTTCTTCCCGGTTCGGAGAAAATAATAAATGGGGAACTTTCCCTTCCGTTGCAGTGGCCTGGAGAGTATCACAGGAAAAATTTTTACAACACACTAAATTTATTGACGACCTGAAATTACGTGCAGGTTATGGTGTTACCGGTAATCAGAACATTGGCAATTATTCATTTGCTTCTTCGCTTACATCTGCTGTTTATGTTTTCAATGGCAATGTTGTTCCTGCAGAAATCGCTATGGTCATGTCTAATCCAAATGTTCAATGGGAATCTGTAGAGCAATCAAATGTTGGTATTGATGGCACCTTGTTCAATCACAGGGTAACTTTTACAGTTGATGCTTATTTGAAAAATACTTCGAACATGCTGGTGCCAATGCCGGTACCGATTTCTACCGGATATTCTGATATCGTTGTTCCTTATATCAACACAGGAAAAGTGCAGAACAAAGGGATTGAAATAAGTGTGTCATCGAAAAATATTGTAGGTCGTTTTACGTGGAACACGAATTTGAATATTTCTTTTAATAAGAATAAAGTAGTGGCGCTTTATCAAAATGCCCCTATGTATATCGGTAGCGGTATTGGTTTGAATGGAACTTTAGCAACCAATACTGTCGGATATCCTGTTAATTCATTTTACGGTTATGTAATGGATGGTATTTTTCAAACGCAAAAGGAGGTTGATGCGGCTTCAGTGCAGGTTCCGGGAGCCGATCCTTTTAATCGTACTTCTCCTGGGGATGTTCGTTTCAGGGATTTGAATAATGATGGTGTAATTAATGACGCGGATCGTACCATTCTTGGCAACCCAAATCCACAATTTATTTATGCTATGTCCAATGATCTTAGTTACAAAGGATTTGATCTGAGCATCTTTTTACAAGGAGTACAGGGTAATGATATTTTCAATGCCAATAATGTTTTCCAGGAAAGTATGGCGGTTGCCCAAAACCAGACTACAAAGGTTCTGGGTAGATGGGAAGGAGAGGGCAGCAGCAACAATATTCCAAGAGCTATATTTAATGATCCTAACAATAATTCGAGGATTTCCTCTCGTTTTTTAGAAGACGGTTCCTACATGAGAATTAAAAATGTAACGCTTGGTTATACATTGCCACACTCGTTTTTGAACAATACCTTTCAGAAAGCAAGGATTTATCTTTCTGCACAAAACCTTTTCACCTTTACAAAATATTCAGGCTTTGACCCGGAAGTGCCTGCAAACGGCGTAGATTATAATGTTTACCCTGTAACCCGTATCCTAAGTGTTGGATTAAATATCACTTTATAAAAAACTGACAAGATATGAAAGCAAATAAATTGGTCTTTACTTTTTTTGTTTTAGCAGCTGCGATTGCCGGGTGTTCTAAATCATTTCTTGAAAAAGCGCCGCTTGACTCAGTTAATACTTCTAACTTTTATAAAACTGCCGATGACGCAGTAGCAGCTATAAATGCCGCATATCAGCCTTTGCAACGTCCCAAGCTATACAATCTTAGGATGTGGACAACGGATATTATGGCAGGAAATAGTGAAGTTGGGGCAGGTGGTGGGAGTGATGGAATAGAAACCAAAGATGAAGCAAATTTTGTAACAACAACAGATAATGCAGGAGTGCTTGACCTGTATAGAGGACCGGCACCCGGTATTCTTGCCTGTAATATTGTTTTGGAAAAGGTTCCTGCTATACAGATGGATGAAAATCTAAAGAAACGGATACTTGGGGAAGCTCATTTTCTGCGTGGACTCTATTATTTTATTTTGGTACGTTTTTTTGGTGATGTTCCGCTAATAACCAAACCACAAAATGTAGGCGATGATCTCAATCCTCCACGAACACCGAAAGCGGATGTTTATAAACAAATAATCAGCGATCTAACCACTGCTATGGACTCGCTTCCAGCCAGAGAAACTTATTCAGGTTCTGATGTTGGTAGGGCATCGAAAGGGGCGGCTACCGGACTTTTGGCAAAGGTCTATCTGACGTTAGGCGATTATCAAAAAACGGTTGATTTGTGTAAACAGGTAACTGCGTTAGGTTATAAATTGAATCCCAATTATGCCGACAACTTCTCTGCCACTAATAAAAATACCATTGAATCACTTTTTGAGGTGCAGTATAGTGGAGCAACTACTTATGGCTTCTTTGATGATTTTAACCAGGCCTCATGGGTAAGCACATTTACAGGACCAAGGAATTCTGATTTTGTAGGAGGAGCGTATGGATGGAATCAACCGACGCAGGAATTTGTTGACTCTTATGAGCCAGGAGACAAGAGAAAAGATGCAACTGTTTTGTATGAAGGAGCGCCAGCTTTTGATGGAAAGGATTACAAAGCCTCTTATTCCGGAACCGGCTATAATCTAAGAAAGTTTTTAGTGCCAAAATCAATCTCTCCGGATTACAACACCAACCCTGCTGATTTTATTGTGTTACGATATGCTGATGTTTTATTGATGGAAGCCGAAGCATTAAATGAATTAGGCCAGATGGATGCTGCAATTGTTCCACTCAATCAGGTTCGTGAGAGAGCAGGCTTAAATGATAAAGCGGCAAATATTTCGAAGGATGCCATGCGGCTTGTTATTCTGCATGAAAGACGTGTGGAACTTGCTTTTGAAGGCCAGAGGTGGTTTGATCTTATAAGGGTACAAAATGGGCAATATGGATTGGATTTTTTGCATTCGATCGGGAAAGTAAATGCTACTCAAAAGTTCCTGTTACTGCCTATTCCGCAGGTGGAACGTGATGCCAATCCAAATCTTACTCAAAACCCTGGATATTAATTATTGAAAAATCAGTAAACGAACTTTTATATGCAAATCCTATTTTTTCTTTTTCGAAAAAGCAATGTCAAAATTTTTCTTTACGGAATTTTGAGTGTCCTGCTTTCAGGTCTTTTATTTTTTTCCTGTAAAAAGATTGGAATAGTTATTCCGGCAGTCGTGAATGCTCCTTTGGCAATCAGCGCTTCCGATTCATCTCTTATTTTAAACCAGGCAAATCAAAATGCTACTGCTGTAACATTTAACTGGTCAACAGGAACTAATAATGGAACGAATTCAGCCATTGATTATACTTTTCAATTAGATAAGAAGGGTAATAATTTTGCTAATCCTGTTATTGTGGATATGGGCAGGCAAGCATACACACTGAGTTATACCACCGGCCAATTGAATGACAGTGTGCTTAAACATTGGAATATAAAGCCAGGAACAGCGGTTGATCTGGAAGCAAGAATCATAGCGAATGTTGCAGGAACGTCATCAGCCCCACAGATTTCAAATGCAAAAGGTTTAACAGTTACACCTTATGAGCCGGTATCTTCTACACTTTATATCATTGGTGGCGCTACTTCTACCGGTTGGGATAATTCCAAATCGGCGCCTTTAACCACTGATCCAAAAACTCCTGGCGGCTTTATTTACGAGGGAACGCTTTTACCGGGTACCTTCAAATTTATCACAACTCTTGGAAGTTTTTTACCTTCTTATAATATGGGCGCAGATAGCAGAAAGTTAGTATTTAGAACACTAGATTCTCAACCTGATGATCAGTTTACCATTACGGAAGCAAGCGTTTACAAAGTGTCTGTAAACCTGATTGATTTGACTATTAAAATTGAAAAGCTTGCTTCCTCTCCTTATTCAAAGTTGTGGATCATTGGAGATGCTGTTCCCAAAGGCTGGAATATAAGTACTCCGGATTCAATGATAAGTAACCCGAACAATGGATTTCTCTTTAAGTATAATGAGGTGCTGAAAGCCGGAGAATTTAAAATCCCCACAGCAGCAACCGGTGATTTTTCAGTTCCATTTTATATGCCGTTAAGCAATCATCCTGACCTCTCACAAACAGGAGTTCAATTGGTTCAAAGTGGAGGAGTTGATTACAAATGGAATATTACCAATCCCGGTCCGTATAAGATCACTTTGAATCTTTTAGATATGTCGATTCACATTGTGCCTTTTCAGCCTTACACCAAATTATGGATTGTGGGCGATGCCACACCTAATGGATGGAATATAGACAATCCAACTGTGATGACGGCGACCAGTGATCCGTATGTATTTACCTACACAGGACATTTGAATGCCGGTGAATTCAAAATTCCGGTAGCAACAGGAGATTGGGGAACTGATTTTTTCCGTCCTTATAAAAATCATCCCGATATTTCTGAAACAGGAGCTGAATTTGTAAAACATGGAACCGCGCCGGAAGATACAGATGATTATAAATGGTTAATCACAACAGCCGGAAATTATACAATCACTTTAAATCAATTGTACGAAACAATTTCGATTGTAAAGCAATGATAATGGTTTAAAATTAGAGAAGAATCAAAAGAAGTGCGGTGAAAGGATTTATTAATTTCATTGCTAAAAAAGTAAAGAATGAAAAACATCTTAATTGTTTGTTTACTATCCTTTAATGTAGTGTCAGGATTTAGTTGCAGAAAGAACGGCATCAAAGACAATACAGGTTTAATTAACAGGAACGATTCAGCTATAGTAAATATCAGTACCGATAAAGCAGCTTACTCACCCGGAAGCCAGGTTGTTTTTAAAATTGATAAAGATTTACCGGGAGGCACTTTCATTATTTACAAATATTTAAATAAAGAAATTGATCGTCAAACTCTGAACGGTAATATATGGAAATGGACTGCACCAACGCAGGATTTTACGGGTTATATGGTAGAATTATCAGGTAATGAAAATGGAAAGGACAAAATATTCGGCTGCATAGCGGTTGATGTTTCTTCCGATCCTGCAAGGTTTCCCCGGAATGGATTTTTATCAGAATACGGTGAAAAGACTTCTGGTGAGATCAATAATGTCATGAGTTATTTGAACCGGTTGCATATGAACTGGATTCAATTCCAAGATTGGGAATTCAAGCATCACATGCCTTTGGCGGGAACTCCTGCAAACCCCGCAGCTTCATGGAAAGATATTGCTAACCGCACCAATTATAAATCAACTGTACAGGGTTACATTCAATCGGCAAAATCGTTCAACATGAAAACCCTGTCATACAATCTGTGCTATGGAGCATTGAATGATGCAGCAGCTGATGGGGTTTCGGAGGAGTGGTATTTATTTTCTGATAAAAATCATACTAATAAAGACGTTTTTAAATTGCCTTCTCCACCTTTCAAAAGTTGGATCTATTTTGTGAATCCTGCGAATAAGCGTTGGCAGAATTATTTGGTAGCGAGGAATGATGACATGTACAAAGTGTATGACTTCGATGGTTACCAGATAGACCAGGTTGGAAACAGGGATAAAACATTATACGATTATAATGGAACCGAAGTGGATTTACCTTTGACTTTTAATCCTTTCATCAATGCAATGAAAGCAGGTGATCCTGACAAGGCGTTAGTGATGAATGCTGTTAACCAATACGGACAGGAAGGGATTGCAACTGCACCTGTTGATTTTTTATATTCGGAAGTCTGGGCGCCCAATGAAGAATATAGTGATCTGGCTAAAATCATCCAGGCCAACAATAAATTTTCAAACAACACGAAGCAAACCATATTAACTGCTTATATGGATTATAATCTTGCTGAAAATCCGGGTTATTTTAATACTCCGGGGGTGCTCCTTACTGACGCGGTAATTTTTTCTTTTGGTGGCGCTCACCTTGAACTTGGAGACCACATGCTTGGTAAGGAATACTTTCCCAATCATAATTTGCAGATGAGAGATGATTTAAAAACTGCAATGATTCATTATTACGATTTCCTTACAGGATATCAAAATATTTTACGTGATGGAGGTACTTTCAATAACCCCTCCGTTACTTCTGGCGATCAAAAAATAAAATTAAATAACTGGCCACCTGCTACTGGTTCGGTTTCAGTCATTGGAAAAGAGGTAGGCAATAGGCAGGTAATTCACTTCATTAATTTTTCAAACGCTTCTTCTTTGGAATGGCGTGATGCAGATGGAAAACAACCGTTGCCACCAACGTTTGCTGATTGCAGGATTAATCTTCAAACCAGTAAAAAGGTAAAGAATATCTGGTTTGCTTCCCCTGATATAAATGAGGGTGCTTCCCAAGATATTTCCTTTAATCAATCTGACGATCGGATCACTTTTACATTGCCTTTTCTCAAATATTGGGACATGGTTGTCGTCGAGTATGAATAATATCCACCATTTAATTTTTTCAAATGAAGAAAACTGTTTCCATTTTCATCATCAGCATTGGCATAATTCTTACGGGCTGTAATATCATGAACAGCGCTACTACCGACAATAATAACATCATTTATCAATCAAAGGAATTTTCTGTTTACAGAGATAGTGTGGTGCAGGATTCGTTTGTTGCAAAAGCGATTTCAAGAACTGAAATTGTATCCAATTATGTAAGCCCCGAGAATGAATTTAAAAGCCCTGAA
>Ga0207652_10002360_pt1 | contig 15967 bp, 15 predicted proteins | sample KBSC63BmetaG_FD_184334 | JGI IMG/M metagenome (GOLD analysis project Ga0207652, IMG submission 184334) | Corn rhizosphere microbial communities from Kellogg Biological Station, Michigan, USA - KBS C6-3B metaG (SPAdes) (version 2) | ecosystem: Host-associated > Plants > Roots > Rhizosphere ... | reverse complement strand
AGGCCCATCGTGCCGGCGTACGAGTACGGGAGAATCGCCTGGGGGCCGTCAGCGGACCTCGCGATGGCACCCAGCCGTTCGGCGGCCAGGTCGAGCGCCTCGTCCCACGTGATCGGCTCGAACTGTCCGCTGCCCTTGGGGCCCACCCGCCGGAGCGGCGTGCGCAAGCGGCCCTCGTGGTACGTGCGCTCTACGTACCGGTTCACCTTGGTGCAGAGAAACCCGCGCGTGACTGGATGATCGGGGTCGCCGGCCACGCGGATCGCGCGGCCGTTCTCGACGGTGACGAGCATCGCGCAGGTGTCGGGGCAGTCGTGCGGGCAGGCGCCGCGGACGACGTGCGAATCACTCTGGATGGGTGCGGCTGTGGGCATGTCGCGTTGGAAGGTATGTCCCGGTCGCAGGGCGGGCCACGCCGCGGGCGCGCTGCTGACAGGCCGGAATGCCCTCCGGCAGACTGGGGGTTCCCATCGCTGGCCCGGAAGGTGCAAGGCTCCCAGACTTGCCCTGCGTGCGTCGGGTTGGCCCGGGACGGGGAGAACTCGTTGCCGGGTCGCAACTTGGCGCGGCTGGGCCGATCTTGACACGATATCCGGGAGCGGTAAGTTTCACGCCGCTGATGCCGGTAGCCCCAAACGCGTGCACGGACCACGCGGGATGCACCACTCGACCCACTCTCAGGAGATTGTCATGAAGCGCCTGGCCCTTGCTGCTGCTGTGCTGTTCGCGGTTGCCGCCTGCTCGAAGTCGGACAACGCCACCACCGACACCGCGACGCCCGCGATGGCGCCGGCGCCGGCTGCTGCCCCTGCCGATACCGGCATGAAGATGGACACGAGCATGAAGATGGACACCACGAAGATGAAGGACACGACGATCAAGGCCGTCAAGGACACGACGGTCAAGGTCAAGAAGCCGTAGTCTTTCCGATCCATTGGCACGACGGGGCGCGACTCACAGTCGCGCCCCGTCGTCGTTTGTGGCGTTTTATGAGCGTTTAGTGATGCCGCGCCCACCACGCGAACGCGTCCGGAACGCCGCGCTCAGGCGTGACGACCGGCTGCCAGCCCAGCTCGCGCCGCGCCCGCTCGGAGCTGAACGGATTGTCGCGCGTCAGGAAGCCGAGCGAATCGTCGGAGAGCGCTGACAGGCGGTCCGACCCGAACACCCGCAGCGCGCTCGTGGCCACCCGCAGTAGCGCGCGAGCCGGCGCCTCCGGGATGTGCGCGAGCCGCACCCCACGCCCCAGCCCGCGCGCGCCGAGCCGGAAGAAGTCCGCGACGGTCACGTCGAAATCATTCGCCAGGTTGTACGCGCGGCCGTTGGCCGCCTCCGTTCGCGCCGCGAGCACCGCGCCGTCGGCGACGTTCGCCGCATGCACGACGGAAAACCGCGCCGTGCCCGCGCCGATCACAGGCGCGATCCCGCGAGAGAGGAGCCGCGCGACCCGCGGGACGAACTGCCTGTCGCGCCGCCCGTAGATCACACATGGCCGAACCGCGGTCGCCCACACTCCGCCCGCGCGCTGCGCGGCGAGCACGAGCTGCTCGGACTCGCGTTTGGAGCGCGCGTAGAACATGCGGTCGGCGAGCGGCTCGAGCGGGAAGTCCTCGTCGATGACCCGGTGGGCGTCGCCGTAGCGGGACGAGGTGCCGTACACGGCGACGCTGCTCAGATGAAGCAGCCGCGCGTGCGCGGCCGACGCGGCGGCAATCGCGTTGCGCGTGCCATCTACGTTCAGGCCCCTGAACGCCTCCCACCCACCGCGCGGCGTGATCGCGGCGGCCGTGTGGAAGACGACGTCGCACCCGCGCGCCGCGCGCGCGAAGCTCGCCGCGTCAAGCACGTCTCCCCGCACGGGAACGGCGCCCAACGCCGCCGCGGCCTTCGCGGCATCGTCGCCACGTGTGAGCGCGACCACCTCGATCCCGTCGCGGAGCAAACGCTCGACTATGTGCGAACCGACGAGGCCTGTCGCGCCGGTGACCAGCGCGCGCTGCACCGCGGCTACTCGGTGAAGGGCAGCGACGCCACATGCACAGGCGTCTCGCCACCGTCCCACCGGGCCACGAGCATCCCTTCGACGGGCACTTCGCGGCGCACCATGCCGAGCGCGATCCGCCCCAAACTGGGCGACCCTACGGAGCTCCGTACGTCGCCGACTTCCGCTCCGTCCTCACCGTGCAGCTTCGCGCCCGAGGGGAGCGGGGCGCCGCCCGGCTCGGCGCGCAGACCGCGCAGGTGCCGGTTCACATGCCCGCGAAAATGGATGCGCGCCACGACCTCCTGGCCTGTGTAGCACCCCTTGCTGTACGACAGAGCGCCCAGCTCATCGAAGTTCGCTTCCTGCGGAATCGTGCTCTCGTCCATGTCCACGCCCCATTCGGGACGTCCCGCTTCCACCCGCGCGACGTCGAGCACCGCCGCATCGGCCTTCACCGCACCGGCGCTTGTGAGTTCCGTGATCAGCCAATCGCGCGAGCCGGCCGCCGTGATGATCTGATAGCCCGGCACGCCGGCGTCCGGGACGCGCGCCACCAGGAGTTCGTGCCCGGCCGCGGCGACGGCCACGTGACCGAACATCGGAAGCGCCTCGAGAAGAGCGGGCGTGGTGCCGATCGCCGATGAGAGGATCGCCGTCGCGCGAGCACCGAATACGCCCACGGCCGCGGTGTCCGCTGATTCGTCGGCGTACTTCGCCAGCCGGGGATTCACGAACTTCTGAATCAGTGCGTTCCAGCCCGCATGCGCGCGCTCCGCAACGTCGGCGATGTACCAGCCGTCACCGGCGAAGATGCGCGGGTCGGCGATGATGCGGCCTTTGGGGGTCAGCGCGGCGGCATACAGCCCGTGGCCCGGCTTGAGCGAAAGCACGTCGTTGGTCACGAGACCGGTGAGCACCTCGCCCGCCTTGGCCCCCGTGAAACGCATGCGACCACGCGAGCTCCGGTCCACGACGATCGCGCGCTCATGGAGTGCGGAGTACTGGGCCGCGATGTCGTTGCGTTGATCGCTCATGAAGGCAAGCTAAGCGCGATTAGGCGACGCCGACCCGGGTCGTCTCGTCCAGGAGCTCGACCGGATGCACGGCGCGCATCGCGGAGCCGCTGCGGAGGAGTCCGGCGCCAATCTGCATCAGGCAGCCCGGATTGCCGGTGGCGACGACGTCGGCGCCGGCTTCGCGCAGGTGCGCGAGCTTCCGATCGAGCACCCGGTTGGAGACGTCCGGCTCGATCAGGTTGTAGATGCCGGCGCTGCCGCAGCACTGATCGCTCTCGGCCAGCGGAACAAGCTCCACGCCCGAGATCGCCGCCAGCGTCTGGAGCGGCGGGGTGACGACGCGCTGCGCGTGCATCAGGTGGCAGGGCGCGTCGTACGTCACGCGCAGATCACTTCCCAGCGCCGCCGGGCGCGGCCCAGCGGCCGCCAACAGCTCGCTCACATCGTTCACACGCGCCGCGACGGCGGCTGCTCGCGACGACCACGCCGGATCGTTTCGCAGCAGGTGGCCGTAGTCCTTCATCATCGCGCCGCAGCCTGCCGCATTGCTGCAGATGAAGTCCGCACCACTCGACTCGAACGCCTCGATGTTCGCGCGCGCCAGCCGCTCGGCCATCGCGTCATCGCCGGCGTGCGCGTGGAGCGCGCCGCAGCAGCGTTGGCCGGGCGCGTCCGACAACCCGTAGCCGTTCGTGACGAGCACCCGCTCCGTCGCGCGATTGACGCCGGTAAAGAGCCCTTCCATGACGCAGCCGGTGAGCAGCGCGACAGAGCCACGCGTCGTCGTCACGCCCATCGGCGGGGTCGCCGCGCGGCCGCCGGACGTCCCCCCGCGCTTTATCCCGAGGCTTACCCCGCGACGGCTCGTGGACGCGAGCATCGCGAACGCGAAGCCGAGCTGGCCGGGCACTCGCGCCAGCAGCCGCGGGATGCCCGTCGCGCGCGCGAGTCGCGCGCCACGCATGGCCGCGCGCATCAGCCGCGGCCTCGCGAAGACGCTCAGGATCACGCGGGCCGCGAACGGCAGTGACGACGACCGCCGCAACGTCGCGCGCGTCGCCTCCAGCAGGTGCCCGTACGGCACGCCTGAAGGACAGGCGGTTTCGCAGGCGCGGCAGCCGAGGCACTGCGCGATGTGAGTTTGCAGCGCTTCGTCGCGCGGCGATGTCTCACCGTCGAGCAGCGACCGCATCAGCACGATTCTGCCTCGAGGACTGTCGTTCTCGTCGTCGAGCGCGAGATACGTCGGACACGCCTGGAGGCAGAATCCGCAATGGACGCACGTGTCGAGACCGGCGCGCATGTCCGCGAGGGGTGAGTCGTCCAGCGCGCACGCCGCGACCGGCCGTTGCATGACAGGTGCGTCGCTCATGCGGAAAGCATCCCGGCATTGAGCACGCCACTGGGATCGAACCGCAGTCGCAACTGCCGTCCGATGTCGCGAATCGCGCTATCGCCCACGTCACCCGCTAACGCGTGCCGATCCACGCTGTTCCAGTCCCGCGCCGGCAACGCTTCCCACACCACCTTTTCGCACGAGACCGATCCCGCCATCGAGGCGAGCGAGGCGGATTCAGGCGCGTCCAGGCCGTCGGGCACCAGGCATCGGACCATGCCTCTGCACGGAGTGCCGATCAGGTACGCGCCGCGCGGCGCGCCGCGCTGAGCACTCGACCAGAGCGCGGAGAATCGCGAGCGTACGTCGGCGAAGCGTGCGGACGCCGACATGGAACCGCCGAGCTCCCGCAGGCGATCCCAAACGGAAACATCCACTTCAGTCGATGCGCCAAGGGACTTGCACGCGGCGATCTGGGCGCGCAAAGCTTCGGGGTTGCCGCCCAGCCGTACGACTACAGTCGTCCCCTGGCCGACGCCGATGGCGGTCGCCGCCGCGTCGTTGAGCACCTCGCAGGCGAGCGGCACGAACGGAGCCCGCGCGAAGAATCCCGCGGCGCGAGCGACAGTTGCATCGTCCAGCGGGAAGGCGAGCGTGCGCTCGGTCTCCGGACGCGCGTGGAGTCGCACGCTGATCTCCGTGAGCACGCCCAGCGTGCCCCAAGCGCCGATCATGAGGCGCGTGAGATCGTAGCCGGCGACGTTCTTCACCACGCGTCCGCCGGCGCGCGCGATCGCTCCGCTGCCCGTCACGAATTCCAATCCCAGCACGAGATCCCTCGGCGTTCCGTAATGCGTCGCGAGCGGGCCGTGCGATCCGGTCGCCACGGCCGCGCCGAGCGTTCCATCCGGATCACCCAGCGGGTCGCACGCGAACCACTGTCCATGCTCGCCCGTCGCGCGCTGGATCTCCGAGAGCGGCGTTCCGGCGCCGGCGGTGAGCGTCAGATCGCCCGGCACGTACTCGCGAATGCCTGAGAGCGATCGAGTCGAGAGAAGTCGCGTAGCTGCGAGTGGCCGGCCGGCGCGCAGCCAGCTCCCGGCGCCGGCGACGCGCAGCGGCGTTCCATCTGCGGCCGCGCGCGTGATCTCGGCGGCCAGCGCGCGAACTTCGTCGCGCGGCCTGTGTCGCGCGGCAGCGCCAGGAGTCAGGGGCTCACGCGTGGCTGTGGCTGCCGCTGTCTCGCCGGCCGCCACGCGGCCACCCGCGGCGGCGGGAGCGCCGTGCCATTCGCGGCATGAATGCACGGGCACCACCTTCGCGGGGTTCGATCGTTTTTCGGGATCGAACACCTGCCGCAAGTCGCACATGGCCGCCAGCGAATCGGGCGAGAACAGCTCGTCCATGTACGCCAGCTTGTCCAATCCGACGCCGTGCTCTCCCGTGATGGTTCCCCCAGCCTCGATGCACGCGAGCATCACGTCGCGCATCGCCTCGTGGACGCGTGCCGACTCAGCCGGATCATCGGCGTCGTAGGGGATGTTGGGATGCAGATTCCCATCGCCCGCGTGAAATACGTTGCAGACGCGAACGCCATGGACGCGCGCGATCTCCTGGATGCGCGCCAGCACCGCCGGCAGCTTGGTGCGTGGCACCACGGCATCCTGCACGACGAGGTGAGACGATACGCGGCCCATCGCGCCGAAGGCCTTCTTGCGTCCCTGCCACAGACGCACACGCTCGGTTTCGTCGCGCGCAACCCGCACCTCGCGCGCGCCGGACTCCCGGCAGAGAGACGACACGCGATCCACATCCAGATCCAGTCCGGCCGCCGCGCCATCCAGCTCGATCAGCAGCACCGCCGCCGCATCCACGGGGTAGCCCGCCGCATAAATGGACGACTCCACGGCGGCGATGGTGGGCTGGTCCATCATCTCGAGCGCGGCGGGCACGATCCCGCTCGCGATGATGCCGCTCACCGCCTCGGCCGCCGCGTTCAGCGACGTGAAGTCAGCGAGCAACGTGCGAATCGCTTCGGGATTGGGCGTCAGGCGCACCGTCGCATCGAGCACGACGCCAAAACACCCCTCCGAGCCTACGAAGGCACCCACGAGGTCGTAGCCAGCCGATTCACCAGTCGCGCTTCCGAGCGCGACGACGCGGCCGTCAGGCAGCAGCACTGTGAGGCCGAGGATGTGATTCGTGGTGACGCCGTACTTGAGGCAGTGCGGCCCGCCGGCGTTCTCGGCGACGTTGCCCCCGATGGTGCACGCCGCCTGGCTCGACGGATCGGGCGCGTAATGCAGCGCGAATGGCGCGGCCGCGCGCGTGAGCGCGACGTTCACGACGCCCGGCTCCACGACAGCAATGCGGTCGTCGGCGTTTACCGATACGATCGTCTTGAGCCTGTTGAGTCCGAGCAGCACGGCGCCGTCCGCGAGCGCGCCGCCCGAGAGTCCGGTGCCGGCGCCACGGGGGACGAATGGAACGCCTCGCGTCGCCAGCTCGCGAACCACCCCGATGACTTCGTCCCGCGTGCCGGGAAACACAGCCAACCCCGGTGTCACGTGGTAGCTCGGGAGCCCGTCCGATGCGTACGCCAACAGCTCGCTGGGCCGCGCGAGCACGCGCCGGGGTCCCACGATGGCTGCCAGTCGCGCGGGGAGTGGTTCAGACACGCTGCAAAGCTACTCCGGCAGCTGCACCGGAGTGACCACGCGCAGCGCCTCCAGCACCGACCGATACTCGAGCGGCGGGTTGGCCGAGATGATCTCGCCGTCCACAGCCACTGAACGTTGCCGTCGTTCGATGCGAAGCCGCGTCACGAAGAAGCTGTCGAGCGCCGGTGTGCGGGCCACGGCGTCCACGCCGCGGGCGGCCGCCGCCAGCGCCAGCGCCAACGTGCGTGCTCCGGACCGCCGACGGATCACCATCACGTGTAGCCCCGATCGGCCGGCAGGCACGCGCGAGCCGAGGATCGGCATCCTGAGCTCGCGCTCGTTGACGCCAATGAATACGAGCGGCGTGACGTACGTCTGGCTCTCGCCGTTGACCTCGAGCGTCACGCGAAAGGCGGGCAGGCGCCACAACAGCCGCGCGGCCGCGACGGCGGACGCGAGGCGGTAGCCGAGTTGGTGCTCGAGCCGCTCGCGCAGCCGCACGAACGTGGCGTACGCGCCCACGGAGCTCGTGTTCAGAAAGAGCCTGTCGTTCACGTAGCCAACGTCCACGGCGGTGGTGCGCGGCGACGTCGCGGCGGCGGCTGCTTGGGCCAGGTCGAGCGGGACCCCGACGTCGCGCGCGAGGTGGTTGAGCGTGCCGCACGGGAGCACCGCGAGCGCCACGTCGCTCCTGGCGAGCACGCCGGCGGCGCTCGCAAGCGACCCGTCCCCGCCGGCGACGAGGATGCGCTGGGCGCCCTCCGCGACCGCGGCGCTCGTGAGGCGCGCCACCTCATCCCCGGCGGCGACGCGGACGTCGAACCCGCCCGCGTCGCGGAGAACAGCTATCGCCTCTTCGGCGCGCGGCGCGGCGCCATTCACGATGGCGGGGATCATGAAGCGAGGACGAAGGTCACCATGACGACGAAGGCCGGGAAAGAATCATTCCCGGCCTTCGTCCGCCTCGTTCTTGACAGCTGGTGCAGCGCGATTATGCCGCCCAGAATCCGCAGAGTGCGCGGCCGTCTGGCGACTCGCGGAGCTTCTCGAAGGCGCGCTCCCGGATCTGCCGGATGCGCTCGCGGGTGACGCCCATGAGCACCCCGATCTTCTCGAGCGTCATGGCCTCCGAGCCTTCCTCGAGCCCGTAGTACAGGTAGAGGATCTTCCGCTCACGGGGCGTGAGGTACTTCTGGAATACGCGCTGGATGAACTCGCGCATCAGCTTGTAGTCGGTGACTTCCTCGATCTCGGTGCCGTCCACGCCGGCGAAGCGCTCGCCCAGCGTGGAAGCCTCACGATCGGAGCGGTCCACGGGAGCGTCGAGCGAGATCTCGGTCGCGGACATCTGCCGGGCGGAGCGCACCGCCTGCGGCGTCTCCTCGATCAACTGCCCGACTTCTTCCTCGGTGGGGTCGCGCTTGAGCACCTGAGACAGGATCGTCTCGGCGCGGGCAAGGCGGATGAGCTGCGAGTTCTGGTTCAGCGGGATGCGCACGGAGCGGGTCTGCTCGGCGAGCGCCTTGAGGACGGCCTGGCGTACCCACCAGACGGCGTACGAGATGAACTTGACGCCCTGGTCAGGATCGAATTTCCGGACCGCCTTGAGCAGGCCTTCGTTGCCGATCGCGACAAGCTCGCTCAGATCGAGGCCGTGGCCCTGGTACTTCTTGACGTAGGAGATGACGAAGCGGAGGTTCGCGGTCACGAGCCGCTCGGCGGCTGCCGTGTCTCCTTTCTGCGCCCGGCGGGCGAGGCGTCGTTCTTCGGCGGGATCGCCGATCAGGGGGAGCTTCTGGATGTCCTGCAGATACTGATCAAACGCTGTAGACGGAGACGATCGGAAGTACCCTCTCGACGATCGAGTCTCGGTCACTTGCTCCATACACGCTCCTTCCCGGGTTCCGGTTCGTGGAGCGAGCGCACGTCCGCTCGCGCGAGGCAGCATCAGGCATGCGTCGAGAACCAGTGATGAGTGTCACGAGGTTCTCAACGGGACGCGGACGATAATGGTGGGGTTCCAAAGCGTCAACACACGATTCGGCGACTGACTCGCTTCGAATCGCTGCCGCGATGGCTATGTCGTTGCGCCGGCAGAGTTTTGCTGGTTACTAAGGCGCAATAAACCGGCAATGCAAATTCGGACTTTTTGCCCGAATGTCATCGCGTTTAACGGCCGCTTCGGCCCTGAAATTGGCCGACCAATCCCGATGCGGCTTCGGGCCGCCTCAAACAGCAGGCGGATTGCGCGGAGGCTGCCTCTCGTCGATCACTGTGGTGGTGCCCGCGGAGGGGTCGCGCATCTTGGTCCTGTTCGTCGCGCTCAGGATGCCAATGCCGATCAGCACCACGACGCCGACGGCGATCCATGTGCTCGGCACATTGAGCAGGTACGCGCCGAAGGCGAGCCCCGCGATCAGGATCACGAATCCGATCAGGTACGTTCCGAACGAAGACATAGCTCGCAGCCAGAGAAGGTTGCCGAGCTGGTGAGCAATCTTCGCGCCCCGATCCGACTATTTGTGCTTGCGCGCCGCCAAGGGGCCCGTGACGGGCTCGCCAGTCTGGCGGATTTGGAGCTCGGCGCGCGCGACGGGCACCGCTGTGCCATGCTGGAGTCCGAACCGCGAGGCCTCGTGGCAGTCAGGCGTCCAGACGTCTACGTGCCGGCCCTTGATGCGGCCACCCGTGTCGGCCACGAGAAAGCGACCCGCGTACTTGTCGCCGATGTACAGCTCGACGTAACGGGCGAGCGGGAAGACCTGCGGATCCGCCGCGACGATGCCCGCGCGAACGTACCGGCCGCGGCGCGTTGTGCCCCGGAGGCAGTACTCGGTGACGACCACGGTGAGCGGATCGCCATAGCGGACCGTCCGATACCGGCCGCGCAGCACGCGCAGTTCCGCTCCGCGCACGAGCACTGGCGCAACGCGCAGGGTGCTGGTCACGACGACGGGCGGAAAGCGCAGCGGCGGCTCCGGCGCGTCGTCGCACGAAGCCGTAACCACCAAAGCGGCAGCCGCCATAACCCGCAAAATCCTGATCACACGGTTATGACGACTGATGTCGCTCAAAGCTCTCATTCAAGCACCGCCAGGACGTCCGCGTCGCCGACGGGCACGGTCCATCCGGACTCGCCACCAGCCATCCTGCCGATGCTCGCGGGCAGCGCGTACTGCACCGATCCTGCCCGCGCTTTCTTGTCTGTTCGAGTCGCCACGACCACGTCGCTTGCGGACATTCCGGCGGGAAGTGCGTGCGGCAGCCCCGCCCATTTGACGGCGGCCGTGACGCGCTCGAGCGTGCCTGGAGCTGCAACGCCGAGCCGTTCGGCGAGCCGCGCCTCGAGCACCATGCCGATGGCCACAGCCTCGCCGTGCAGCAGGCGGAAGCCGCTCAGCAGCTCGACCGCGTGACCGAGGGTGTGCCCGAAATTGAGCCAGGCGCGACTTCCGGCTTCGCGTCCGTCCGCTCGAACGACTTTCGCCTTGATCGCGGCACTGTGCGCTATGAGCTCCGTCAACGCGTCGCGAGCACCGGCGCTCGTGGCGTCGCCCGGACCGCTCGCGATCGCCTGCCAGGAGTCCACACCCGGTTTTTCCATGATGCGAGCGAGATGCTCCTCGCTCGCGATGATGCCGTGCTTGATCGCTTCAGCCAAGCCCGAGCGAAATTCAGCCGCGGGCAGCGTCGCCAGGAGCGAGACGTCGGCGATGACGGCCGATGGCGAGTGAAACGCGCCAACGAGATTCTTGCCCGCAGCCGTGTCCACCCCCGTCTTACCGCCGATGGACGCGTCCACCATCGCGAGGAGCGACGTCGGCACCTGCACCACAGGCACGCCACGCATGAAGGTCGCCGCCACGAAACCGGCGACGTCGCCCGTCACGCCGCCGCCGAGCGCCACGACAGTCGTATCGCGTCCGAGTCCGCGGGCCAGCAGCGCGTCGGTGGCACGCGCCCACGTGTCGCGCGTCTTGTTCAGCTCACCGGCCGGAATCGTGACGCGCACAGGCTCACCGCCGAGCGACGCGGCGGCACGATCGCCGTAGAGCCGCATCACGTTGGAATCCGCTATCAGCGCGAAGCGGTGCGCCGGGGCGACGGCGGATACCATCGCTCCGAGCCGATCGAGCAGCCCACGGCCAATGGTGACCGAGTAACCAGCGACCTCCACGCGAACGGCGCCGTCTTCGGGCGCGCTCGCCGGAGCGCTCACCACGTCACTTCACCGGTCCCGGCGCGCGCGTTGGCGAGGCGGGCGAGCGTGAAGAGCAGGTCCGAAAGCCGGTTCAGATAGATCACGGTGAGCGGCGGAATGTCCGTGTCCGCCTGTAGCTCCACTACGCGCCGCTCGGCGCGCCGACAGATGGTCCGCGCCAGGTGGAGAATCGCGGCCTTGGGACTGCCGCCGGGGAGCACGAACGATCGCAACGGCTCGAGCTCGGCGTCGCACGCATCGATCGCGTGCTCCAACTCGGCGACGCGTTGCTCGTCCACGCGCGCCTTCTCGAGATGCTGGCGCATCTTCTCGCGATCGGGCGTGGCCAGCAGCGCGCCAATCGCGAACAGATCGCGCTGGATCGGCACCAGGACCTCGTCAATACGGGGCATGGGGCCCGCGGCGCGGGCCATTCCGATGGCCGCGTTGAGCTCGTCCACGTCGCCATAGGCCTCCACGCGGGGATGGTTCTTGGAAACGCGTCCGCCGCCGAACAGGCCCGTATCGCCGGCGTCGCCGGTCTTGGTGTAGATCTTCATGGCCTCGCAATGTAAGTCGCGGGTCGCTTGGCTCACTAGATTGAGGTCCCATGACTGACCCCAATCAGACGTCGTCCGCGCCGAGCGCCGTGCCGGCCGAATCGGAGCGCACGGAGCACGCGATGCGCGACATCACGATCATCGGCGGCGGGCCGACCGGCATGTTCGCGTTGTTCTACGCCGGCATGCGCGGCGCGACGGCGCAGCTCGTGGACGCGCTCCCCGATCTCGGGGGCCAGCTCACGGCGCTCTACCCCGAGAAATACATCTTCGACGTCGCCGGATTCCCGCGCATTCTCGCGAAGGATCTGGTGCGCGGGTTGGCCGACCAGGCGGCGCAGTTCCAGCAGCCCGTGCATCTCGGACATCGCGTGACGGGCCTCGAGGAGGCGGACGGACATTTCGTGCTGGTGACGGACCGCGGCCGCTTCCCGTCGCGCGCGATTGTGATCGCCGCGGGGATCGGCGCGTTTTCGCCGCGGCGGCTGCCGCAGCCCTGCGCGCAGCCGTGGTACGGCCGCGGCGTGTACGACGTCGTGACGAACCCGGAAGTGTTCCGCGATCAGGAAGTGCTCATCATTGGCGGGGGCGATTCCGCCTTTGATTGGGGTGTACAGCTCCTCGACAGGGCCTCGCGCGTGACCATCATCCACCGGAGCGACAGGTTTCGCGCGCACGATGCGACCATCACGCAGTACCGCGCGGCGGTGGAAGCGGATCGGGCGTCGCTGTTCACCTTCCACGAGCTGAACGACGTCCTGTGCACCGGCGGGCCCGAGCGATTCACGCACGCGGTGCTCCGCGACATCAAGGCGAAGACCACCCGCGAAGTACGCGCCGACGTCATTCTGCCGATGCTCGGATTCGTGAGCGACATGGGCCCGCTCGCCGACTGGGGGCTCAGCATCACGAACGATGAGATCCACGTGACCAGCACCATGGAGACGGGCAGGCCGGGTATCTACGCGGCCGGCGACATAGTCACGTATCCGGGCAAGCTGAAGCTGATCGCGACGGGCTTCGGCGAGGGCGCGACGGCGGTGAACCAGGCCGTGCACTGGATCTATCCCGAGAAAAAGGTCGCTCCGGGACACAGCTCCAACATGGCCATCTTCGGCCAGAAGGACGACTGATCGGTCGAAGGGCGATCCGCAGGGGCAGAGCACGCGAACGATCAAAGGGTCAGAGCACTTGAAAAAATGTCCCATTTTTTCAAGTGCTCTGACCCTTTGATCGCAGTTTACAACTGCGTGACCGTGTAGCCCTTCGCGCGGAGCAGCGCCACGAGCCCCTGACTCCCGACCAGATGCCCGGCGCCGACCACGACGAGCACTGTCTGCGGCTGCTGCAGCATCGCTTCCACCTTGGGTACCCAGTCGCGCGTTCGGTCCAGCACCAGCGCGTGGTAGAGGCTCGCGTTGTCCGCGAAACCCAGCTCCGTGTCATGCGCGAGCGCCGCGTCGTTGCCGGCGAGCCAGTCGGTCTTGAGCGACTGCATCTCGCGCTTGGCGCTGTCGGGCGTGATCAGAGATTCTTCAAGCAACGACAACTGATCGCTCGGTGACAGGGAGTCGAACAGCCCGAGCTGGAAGTCCACGCTCTCGAGCGAGCCCAGCGCCTTGCCGGCGGCTTTGGCGCGACTGTCGAGCTGCACGTCCACGCCGTACTGCGGGCTGAAGCCCTCGCTCGCGAGGGCGAGCTGCGAGAGCATGAGCGAGATCACCCAGGGCTTGAACCGCTGCACCTGCGCGAGCGGCAGATGATACGACGGCGCGAGCGAGTCGAGCTTCGCGTACGCGGCCGCGGGCAGCGCGCCCTGGAGCGTCTGCCCCGCGGGAAGCGTCCCACGAGCGACAAGCTCCGCGCCGCGCATCTGCAGGCTGTCTATGCTCGCCTCGAACACAACGCGGTCTGCTTTGGCGAAGGCGCTGTCAATCGCGGCAGGCAGCGGATAGGCGTCGGGGGAGAGCAGGTGCACGGAGCCGAGCAGGTACACGGTGCCGCGCGGCCCGGTCACGCGCCACAACATGTGCCGGCTGGCGGAGTCCACCGCGCCATGCACGGCCGACGGCGCGAATGCCGGCGACGCTTGCGCGCCGGCGACGGTGGCGCGCAATGGCGCGAGCACGATGAGAGCGGTCGCGAAAAGGCGCGTGGCGCCGGCTAGGTGCTTCATCTCGAGTCGCCTCGACACTGGGTAGGAACGGCCCGCTGTGGGTCGTTCATGCGGACTTACATTACCGCTCATGACGCTTTTCGATCCGCTTTCGTTACGCGGCGTGACGCTCAGGAACCGCATCGCCGTGTCGCCCATGTGTCAGTACTCGAGCGAGGACGGATTCGCGACCGACTGGCACCTCGTGCACCTCGGCCAGTTCGCCGTGGGCGGAGCGTCGCTTGTGCTCACGGAGGCGATCGCCGTGCTTCCCGAGGGACGCATCAGCCCCGAAGACCTCGGGATCTGGGACGACGCCCATGTGGAAATGCTCGCGCGGATTGGCGCGTTCGTGAAAGGGCAGGGCGCGGAGTTCGGATTCCAGCTCGCGCATGCGGGACGCAAGGCAAGCACCCTCAGGCCGTGGGCTGGCGGCGGTCCCGCGAGCGCGCAGCAGGGAGGCTGGTCGCCGATCGTGGCGCCAAGCGCCGTGCCCTTTGCCGAAGAATACCAGACGCCTATCGCCCTCGACGAAACGGGGCTCGCCCGTGTCGTGAACGGCTTCACCGAGGCGGCACGCCGTGCGCTCGAGGCGGGCGCGACAGTGCTGGAGCTGCACGGCGCGCACGGATACCTGCTGCATCAGTTCCTGTCCCCGCTGTCGAACAAGCGCACGGACAACTACGGCGGCTCCTTCGAGAATCGCGTGCGTCTACTGCGCGAAGTCGTGAGCGCCGTCCGATCCGTGTGGCCTGAGTCCCATCCGCTCCTGGTGCGGCTTTCTGTCACCGATTGGCGCGAAGACGGCTGGACCACCGAGGACTCCGTCGCGCTTGCCCGCCTGCTGGCGGGTGATGGAGTGGACCTCATCGACTGCAGCTCGGGCGGTGTGGTGTCGGGCGTCCGGATCTCGATCGGGCCCGGCTACCAGGTGACGCTCGCGCAACGGGTTCGCCGCGAGGGCGGCATCCCGACGGGTGCCGTCGGCCTGATCACATCCCCCGAGCAGGCGGACACCATCGTGCGGTCGGGACAGGCCGACGTGGTCTTCCTCGCGCGTGCGTTACTGCGCGATCCGCACTGGCCGCTGGGCGCCGCGCGTGCGTTGCGGCATCCGGTCGCCTGGCCGCCGCAATACGAGCGCGCGCGGGACTGATTTCACAGGGTCAGAGCACTTGATCACCGAGTCCAACTCGGCGGGAGAGACCTTCAGATCAAGTGCTCTGACCCTGTGAAACGCCCGGCAGATTCGCCACGGGCTGCCGTTCCGCCATCAGCTTCGTGAGAAACCGCTGGCTCTCCGAGATGCGCTCGATCTCGAGGGCGACCGTGTCCACCGCCTGCTCGAGCCGCTCCATGCGGACGGGCATCTCGCCGAACGAGGCATTCATCGCAGGGAGCGCCGCCGCCGGGCGACGGAGGATGCGCCGCGCGAGCGCGAAGGCCAGCGGACCCAGCACGACCACGAAGAACACGATCGCCACGCCCGCTCCGTCACCCAGTCCGTTCTTGGACTCGCGCACCGGGTAGTTGTAATCATCCGGCGCAGTCGTCGTCGCGTGGGTGTTCACCGCGTACCCGATCTGCGCCTGCGTCTCCGTGATCTGCGACTCGAGGCTGACGATCTGCTGCTGCACGGCGGTCAGCTGCTGCTGAAGCCCGGGCTGCGCCGCGTTCCCCATGCGGGTCATGTTGTGGACGATCTCGCTCTGCTGCTCCTGCGCCAAGTTCATCTCCGTGCGGAGCTGATTCAGGCGAAGGCGCACAGTGTTGATGTCCACGATGGTGCGCGGCGCCGCCGGGGCCGACGGAGTCGAAGCGACTTGCGAACCGCCGGCTACCGCCGGCGACGAGCCGTTTGAGGGATTCTGCATGCCTCGTCTTACGAGGCCGGTGCGTCCGTGTTTCGGTCGCCGCCACGCACCCAGCCGCGGTGTCGCTTCACGGCCGCGGTGAGCCGCTCACCCATGCCGATCGCGGCGAGCCCGACGAGCAGATGCACCACGCGAATGACCCAGTGCATCGGGCCCACCATCATGGTGGTCTGCGCCATGC
>Ga0207652_10002357_pt1 | contig 15976 bp, 20 predicted proteins | sample KBSC63BmetaG_FD_184334 | JGI IMG/M metagenome (GOLD analysis project Ga0207652, IMG submission 184334) | Corn rhizosphere microbial communities from Kellogg Biological Station, Michigan, USA - KBS C6-3B metaG (SPAdes) (version 2) | ecosystem: Host-associated > Plants > Roots > Rhizosphere ... | reverse complement strand
TGCCGATCTCGATGTCTTCCCACCTGCTCATGGGCGTTTGCCGATGATGGGCGTCATGGAGATCATGGCGATCTGCTCGCGGCTGTCGAACATGCGGCATTCGAAGGTCACAAGTCCGAACGGCTTGCTGCCCGATGGCTTGGCGGCGATGACTTCCGCTTCCATGCGCAGCGTCTCGCCGGGCCGCGCGGGCTTCATCCAGCGCCCTTCCGGCGCACCGACGCCGCCAAGGCCTTTGGCTTTCAGGATCACGCCATCCGCCAGCATCCGCATCGCGATGGCGCAAACATGCCAGCCGGAGGCGGAAAGCCCCTTGAGCATGGATTTGTTCGCCGCGTCTTCATCCAGATGATGCGGTTGCGGATCGAACTCGGATGCGAATTCGAAAACTTCTTTCTTGGTCAATTCGTAAGTGCCGCAATCGAACACGCGGCCGACGGCAAAATCCTCGAAATAAAGGCGTTCGTTCATTCCGCCTTCTCGACGAACCAGGTGAAGGTCTTCCCGCGCGAATCTGGATCCCAACCCCCTTCCAGCGCCTCGCGGATGCCGCTTTCGACGATCTGCGGCGTCACGCGCAGCTTTTCGGGAATGTGCCAATGTCCGTTCGGCTTCACGCCGAGGAAGGGATATTTCAACACCAGCTCTTTGCGCGTCGGCCCCGGCTTGCGCACGGAAATCGCGATGCCCTGATGGTCATCCTGTGACGACCATTGCGTCTCACGGATCAGCGTCCATGTCAGCTCATGGCCGTCGATGGTGATCGGCGTCGGTGTGGGTTTCTTGCGCTGCGTCAAGCCCGTGTCCTAAGCATTGAACCGGAAGTGCATCACGTCGCCATCCTGCACGACGTAGTCCTTGCCTTCCAGCCGGAACTTGCCCGCATCGCGCGCGCCCGCTTCGCCGTTGCCGGCAATATAATCGTTATAGGCAATGGTTTCGGCGCGGATGAAACCATGCTCGAAATCGGTGTGGATCACGCCAGCGCCCTGCGGCGCTTTCGATCCCCTCGTCACCGTCCAGGCGCGTGCTTCTTTCGGGCCGACCGTGAAGAAAGTGATGAGACCCAGAAGATCGTAACCCGCGCGGATCAGGCGATTGAGGCCCGGCTCCTCCAGTCCCACGGCGGAGAGGAATTCGGCGCGTTCTTCCGCCGGAAGCTGCGCGACTTCTTCTTCGATGCGGGCCGAGATGATGACGCTGCCCGCACCTTGCTTCTTCGCCATCTCTTCCACGGCCTTGGAGAATTTGTTGCCGGCGGCGGCGGAGCCTTCTTCGACATTGCAGACATAGAGCACCGGCTTTTGCGTCAGCAGGCCTAGCTGGCGGAACGGCTCGCGCTCTTCCGGTGTGAGGTCCGCTTTGCGCGCGGGCTGTCCGTCACGCAGCAGCACCAGCGCCTTCATCATCAGCGCGTGTAGCTCCTTCGATTCTTTTTCGCCGCTCTTGGCTTTCTTCTCGATCGGGATGACGCGCTTTTCCAGGCTCTCCAGATCCGCGATCATCAATTCGGTTTCGACGGTTTCGGCGTCGCTCACCGGATCGATCTTGCCTTCGACATGGGTGATGTCGTCATCCTCGAAGCAGCGCAGCACATGCACCACCGCATCCACTTCGCGGATATTGGCAAGGAACTGATTGCCGAGGCCTTCGCCCTTGGATGCGCCGCGCACCAGGCCCGCGATATCCACAAACGTGATACGTGTCGGGATCAGCTCCGCCGATTTGGCGATGGCAGCGAGTTTCTCCAGCCGCGGATCGGGCACCGCCACATCGCCGACATTCGGCTCGATGGTGCAGAACGGATAATTCGCCGCCTGCGCCGCCGCTGTCTGCGTCAACGCGTTGAAGAGAGTCGACTTGCCGACGTTCGGCAGGCCGACGATGCCGCATTTGAATCCCATTACTCTTCGCTCTTCTCTTTCTTGGGCGCGGCCGGTTTGGGCGGCTTTGGCGCGTTCGGACGCGGCGGGTTCAGCGCCAGCGTAATCTTGTTCATGAAACCGATGTCGTTGTCTTTCGCAAGCAACGGCGCGGCTTCGGCGATGGCGGTGAGCATCGGCACCAGCCATTCCTTCTCGTCGGCCTTGGTGAAATTGCCCAGCACATGGCTGTGCACGCGTCCTTTGTCGCCCGGATGGCCGATGCCGATCCGCACGCGGCGATAATCGGGGCCTAGCGTTGCCGTGATGGACTTGGCGCCGTTGTTGCCTGCGTCGCCGCCACCGGTTTTCACCTTCAGTTTGGCGGCGGGCAGGTCGAGTTCGTCATGCATCACGACCAGCGCGTTGATCGGCAGTTTGAAGAAACGCATGGCGGGACCGATGCTGTCGCCGCTGAGGTTCATGTAGGTCATGGGCTTGAGCAGATAGACCTTGCGTTTGCCCAGCGTGCCTTCGCTGATCATGCCCTGGAAGCGCGAACGCCACGGCCCGAAGTCGTAGGACTCGTGGATCGTGTCCACGGCCATGAAGCCGGCATTGTGGCGGTTGCGGGCGTATTCCGCGCCGGGATTGCCGAGGCCTGCAATGAGTAGCGGCGTGTCGGACAAAGCACCGGCCCCCATGGTTCGACAAGCTCACCATGAGGACAGTGAGGCACGCCTCATCCTGAGCTTGTCGAAGGATGAGGCTGCAAGACCCTGGGTTACTTCTTCGGAGCGGCCTTCGCACCGGCGGCAGGGGCTGCACCAGCGGCAGGGGCTGCACCAGCGGCGGGAGCCGCACCGGCGGCGGGAGCGGCAGCAGCGGCTGCTTCTTCCGCGGTCGGCGCCGGCGCCGACGCGGCGGCGGCTGCGGCGCGCTGTTCTTCGATCACGCTGGTCGGCGCGACGATGGAGGCGATGGTGAAGTCGCGCTCGCGGATCAGCGGCTTGGCGCCTTCCGGCAGCTTGATGCTGGAGATGTGGATGGTGCCGTGGATGTCGAGGCCGGTGAGATCGGCTTCGATCGAATCCGGAATGTTGTCAGCCGGGCAGAGCATCAGCACTTCGTGGCGGATGATGTTCAGCACGCCGCCCTTCTTGATGCCGGGCGAGGCGTCGTGGTTCTTGAAGCGAACCGGAATTTCGATCTTCACCCTGGCGCCTTCTTCGAGGCGCATGAAATCGACATGGACGGGGCGGTCGGTGATCGGATCGACCTGCACGGCGCGCGGAATGACGCGCTGCTTCTTGCCCTCGATGTCGAGCATGTAGAGCGTGGTCAGGAAGTTGCCGGTCTCGACCTGGCGCTCGAGCGTGTGGCGCTCCACGGACAGGTTCTCCGGCTGGTTTTTGCCGCCATAGACCACGGCCGGGACGAAGCCCTTCTGGCGGGTCTGGTAGGACGGGCCCTTGCCGGTGCCTTTACGGGCTTCCGCTTTCAGATCCTGTACCTGGCGCATAGTCGTAAATCCTTGATTTTCCAGAGACTTCTCTGGCCCCGGCAGTCCTGATATGCCCGGAAAGCGCAGGCTTTTAGCGGAAGGGGGCGGGCAAGGCAATAACCCGCGATAGCGCGGCCCCGGCGCATGCTTAACGGGGGCTTAGGTCTGTCACCGTACTGTCCGGCCGGACCATAAGGAACCGTCTGGTGCGGCCGCCGTCAATTTACCGCCGGAAGAACTCGCTTTTGTCGCGTTACGCGGCCGATCTTGGCCGCCTGATCTCGCGCACAAAGGCCGAGAACGCGCTTCGGGCGGCCGCCATCGAATCCGCGCTCGCCTCCAGAGCCAAGTCGGCCTTCCTTGCCACCATGACCCATGAGCTGCGCACGCCACTCAACGCCATCATCGGGTTCTCCGAACTTCTGGCGCAGGCCGACAAGGTTGCGATCACCAAAGAGCAATCCATCGACTATGCCGGTCATATCGTGCGCGCCGGTCACAATTTGCTCGGCATCGTGTCGGACGTGCTGGATGTCTCGCGCATCGAAAGCGGGGCGTTGAAGCTGGACCGCGCCGCCGCCGACCTCAACGACGTGATCGATGGCGCGGTGGAAATTGCGCGGCCCGGAATCGAGCAGAAGAAACAGATCCTCGAAGTGAAAGTCGCGCCCGGCTTGCCTTCGGCGCAGGTCGACACCTCGCGCATCCGCAAGGTGTTGGTCAATCTTCTTTCCAACGCCAACAAGTTCACGCCGGATGGCGGACGCATCGTTCTGGTCGCCACCACCGAAAGCAGCCGCGATCTCACCATCGCCATCGCCGACACCGGCATCGGCATGACGCAAGAGCAGATTGCCCAGGCGCTGAAGCCCTTCGCGCAGGTTCAGTCGGAATACAGCCGCCAGCAGGAAGGCACCGGTCTCGGCCTCACCATCTCCAAATCGCTGATCGAATTGCATGGCGGGCGCATGGTCATCTCCAGCACACCGGACGTCGGAACCATGGTGGCGTTCACGCTGCCGCTGATCGCTGCGCAGACGGCCGATCGCAACCAGCCCAAATCCTTCTTGTTCAGGAAAGCATCATGAGCGCCAAGCCGGCCTACGCACCGCCACTGGGCGGCAAACAGAGCGGCGAGATCGCACTCGCCGGCTCGACACGCATCGCGCGCATCGTCGCCGTGTCGGGCTCGCAGGCGGTGGCGATCATCGACACGCAGGCGCGCGAGCGCAATGAGGGGCGCATCGAAATCGGCGCCTTGATGAAGATCGAGACGCCGCGCAGCATGGTGATGGGCCTGATCTCCGCCGTCACCACGCCGATGCCGGAAGATCGCGAAACGCAGACCACCGATATCGAACTGGTCGAACTCAACCTCGCCGGTGAGATCATCAACGACGAGATGGGCCTGCGCGCGTTCCGCCGCGGCGTCACCAGCACCCCCAGCGTCGGCGATGCGGTACATCTGGCGCAATGGGAAGACCTGCGCCTTGTCTACGCCAATCCGAATTCGGCGGCGATCGACATCGGCACGCTGTTCCAGGACAGCCGCGTTCCAGCGCGCCTTCTGATCGACGATCTTTTCGGCAAGCATTTCATCGTTGTCGGCACCACCGGATGCGGCAAGTCCTCCGCGCTCACCTGCATCCTGCAGAGCGTGATATCGGGCCATCAGCATGCGCGCGTGGTGATGCTGGACGTGCACAACGAATATCCCGGCGCGTTCGGCGAGATGGCCGAGCTGGTGGACCAGAACAATCTGCGCTTGCCGTTCTGGCTTTTGAATTTCCAGGAACTGACCGCCGCTTTTGTCTCCACCGATCACTGGCGGGATGCGGAAATCGAAATCCTCAGCGAAGCGGTGCTCAGCTCCAAGCGCAAATATTCCGAAGCACAATCCTCGCGTTTGCGCCGCACGACGGAAGCGGCGGGTCTTACCGTCGATACGCCGACGCCGTTTCGCCTTTCGGACGTCGTCGCCTTCATCGACGACCAGCTCGGCAAGCTGGAACGTTCGCAGGCGACGACCCCTTACCGCCGCCTGAAGGCGCGCGTCGAAGCGCTCGTCGCCGATCCGCGCTACACCTTCATGTTCGGCAGCCTGATGATCGAGGACACGATGACCTCGGTGCTCTCGCAGCTTTTCCGCATTCCGACCGGCGGCAAGCCCGTCACCGTCATCAACCTCGCATCGGTGCCGACGGAAATCCTCGACGTCGTGATCTCGCTTCTGTCGCGCCTGGCGTTCGACCTCGCGGTTTGGAGCGAAGGCGCGGCGCCGATGCTGCTCGTTTGCGAAGAGGCGCACCGTTACGCGCCCACCGGCCACAGCGATGAATTCATGCCGACGCGCCAGGCATTGTCGCGCATCGCCAAGGAAGGGCGCAAATACGGTGTGTCGCTGGCCCTCATCACGCAGCGCCCGTCGGAGCTGGATCCCACGATCCTGTCGCAATGCTCCACCGTGATAGCGATGCGGCTTTCGACCGAGCGCGATCAGTCCGTGGTGCGCGCCAACACCCATGAAGGCGCGCTCGACCTGTTGGACTTTCTGCCCCTGCTGGGCGACCGCGAAGCCATCGTGCTGGGGCAGGGCGTGGCCATGCCGATGCGCATGAAATTCAAGAACGTGCAGGCCTCGCGCCTGCCCACGATCCGGCATGAAGGCTTCTCGAAGGGCTGGACCAACACCGACTTCGACACCCATGCGCTGGAAGAGGTGGTGCGCCGCTGGCGCCTCAGCCTGCGCGCAAAAAGCTGAGCGAACATCGCTGTCCGTCTGCTAGAACGGCGGCCTTCATCGGGAAGCGCGCATGGCCGTCGGAACAATCGCAAACGCAAGGGCGTGGTTCAGAACGCTGCTCTACGGCGGGACGGTCGCGATGGTCGATGCTCTCGTGCCGCGCCGTGGATACGCCGTGCAAAAGGACATCGCCTATGGCCCGGGTCAACGCCAGGTTCTCGACATCTATGTGCCTGACGATCTGACGGTGCCCGCGCCGGTTCTTCTCTTCTTCCATGGCGGAAGCTGGCAGTTCGGCGACAAGAACCAGTATCGCGCGCTGGGGCAGGCCTTCGCGAGCAAGGGCATTGTAACGGCGGTCGCGAATTACGGTCTCTTCCCGCCGCACGGATTTCCCCGCTTCGTCGAAGATGCCGCGCGGGCGTTTCGGCATGTGCGCGGCAACGCGCGCGCGTTTGGCGGCGATCCGGATCGCATTTTCCTTTGCGGCCATTCGGCCGGCGCGCATATCGCGACGATGCTCGGCGTCAACGGAGATTATCTGCGCGAGGCCGGTGTCGATCCCGTATCGCCGCGCGGCATCATCGGAATCGCGGGGCCTTATGATTTCCTGCCGCTGAAGGATCCGGTGCTGATCGAACTTTTCGGCGGTGACAACGTGCCGCAAACGCAGCCGATCCACTTCGTCGATGGCAAACGCGCGCCGATGCTTCTGGCCCATGGCCGCGACGACACCACGGTCGGCGCCGGCAATTCCAAACGGATGGCGCAGAAGCTCCAATCGTTCGGCAGCGAAGTGGTGGTGCGGTATTACGATGGCACCGGCCATATCGGCATCCTGCTGTCGCTCGCGCCGGGCTTCCGCAAGCGCACCACACTCTATCAGGACATGCTGGCGTTCATTGCCGCGCATTGAGGGTGGAATTGCGCTAACGCTTTTTGGCTTTCGAGACTTTGTTTTTCGTCTTCAGCTTCTTCGGCGCCGGCAGATTGTGCGTCCAGGCTTCGCGAATGAGAGCTTCCAGCTCTTTCCTCGAAACGCGATCGATCTGCACGATCACATTCGCCGTCTTGCCCCACATATATTTGACGAAGGTCTTGTCGTCGGCGGCGAAGAGAAACTCCTTCCGCTCCTCCGGCAGATTCAGATAGAGCCCATCCGGCCGCATCACCGCGAAGATGCGCTTGGCCGTGCGGTATGCCGGCCGCCGGAAATGATCGATCTGCGTCACGCCATCCAGCGATAGCGCGATCTTGTGGACATCGGCGGGCGTGGGCATGGCGATCCTCCAAAAGCGAACGGCCGCAACTTTATCAGCCGCGGCCGTTCAATCTTGTAGAAAATTTCCGGCCTCAGTCGAACAGGCTCGACACGCTCTCTTCGGCGCTCACGCGGCGGATCGCTTCGCCGATGAGCGGGGCGATGGAGATGCGGCGGATGTTCTTGCACTTGGCCACTTCGTCCGTCGCGGCGATGGAATCGGTGATCACCATGCTTTTCAGCTTGGAGCCCTGGATGCGCGCCACCGCGCCGCCGGACAGCACGCCATGGGTCGCATAGGCGCAAACGTCTTTCGCGCCGTTCTTCAGCAAGGCCTCGGCAGCGTTGCAGATGGTGCCGCCGGAATCGACGATGTCGTCGATCAGGATGCAGGAACGGCCCTTCACGTCGCCGATGATGTTCATCACTTCGGATTCGCCTGCGCGTTCGCGGCGCTTGTCCACGATGGCCAGATCGCAGCCCAGCCGCTTGGCCAGAGCGCGCGCGCGTACCACGCCGCCCACGTCCGGGGAGACGACCATCAGGTGATCGCCGGTGCCCAGATAATCCTCGATGTCCTTCACGATCACCGGCATGGCGAAGAGGTTGTCCGTCGGGATGTCGAAAAAGCCCTGGATCTGCCCGGCGTGCAGATCGACGGTGAGGACGCGGTTGGCGCCCGCTTCGGTGATGAGATTCGCCACCAGCTTGGCGGAGATCGGCGTGCGCGAACCGACTTTGCGGTCCTGGCGGGCATAGCCGAAATAGGGGATCACAGCGGTGATGCGGCGCGCGGAGGCCCGGCGCAGCGCATCGATCACGATGAGCAGCTCCATCAGATTGTCGTTTGCCGGGAAGCTCGTGGATTGGATCACGAACATGTCTTCGCCGCGCACGTTCTCCTGCACTTCGACGAACACTTCCATGTCGGCGAAGCGGCGAACGACCGCCTTGGTCATCGGCAGCTTGAGATATTGGGCGACCGCATCGGCCAGCGCGCGGTTGGAATTGCCTGCGAGAACTTTCATGTGCCGCGTTCCACTATCATCGGTCATGAACGCGCTGCCCCGGTGTGATGGTTTGATGAAGGGGTTCTAGCAAGGGGGGCGTGGCCGGTAAACCGGCGAATCGGCGCGGTTTATGCGAGCCAGCGGAAAGATTTGCGGATAAACGCAGTGCCGTCCGTCCGCGTCATTTCGCCATGCGCCATGACAACCTGCTCGGGCTGCCAGGCGAGGATGCGCGCAAGCCTCTCGCGCGCCGTTTTCCTGTTCCGGAAAGAGAATCGCCATTCGCGCGGCGCGCCGCCATAAGGACCGACAATCCCGTCCAGCCGCGCCAGCCAGCCTTTCCAGCCCTTGAACCAGTCTTCCGAAAAATTCTCGATGAGATCCGCGAAGATCGCCGTGCGGCTTTCGCGATGGAAGAAGACGATCTCCGTCATCGCGAAACTCCCCGCCATCTCCACCTGATCGATATCCGCAGCCCATGCGGCCGGGGCCACGTCGCCCAGCGTCGCGTCGAAATGCAGGTCCTTGCGCTTCCTGGCGAGGCCCGGCGAGGCATACAGCTTTGCCGCCGGATAAGCCGCTTTCCATTCGCCCATAGAGAGATGATGGATGGGATTGGGCGACACCAGATGCTCCACAGGCCCCAACCTGTCCGTTTCGGCTTTCAAGTCTGGCGTCAGCGCGATGGGCGACCACACGAACAAACCGCCGCCCGCCAGCCGGATCAGCACCATGCGCGTGGGATAAGGAAAGCCGTAGAAGGGCACCACGGGCCCTTCCACCACCCAGATATCCGGCCCGAACGGTCGAAGCGCGCTCATGTCAGCACGATGGCGGAAATCTGCCTTCCATAATTCGCTTCGCGCCGATGTGTGTTGCGCCGGAAGCTGAAGAACTCATCCTCGCGCGCATAGGTATCGGCGGAAAGCTTCGCAATGCTTTTCACGCCCGCCGCCTTCAGGCGCTCGGCGACATAGCTTTGCAGATCGAAGCGGAAATGATCCCCGCGGTCCGACTCGATAAAGTATTCGCCATTGCCGGCATATTCCGCGACAAATTGTTCGCGGAATTCGGCGCCGACCTCGTAGTTCTCCTGTGCGATGCAAGGGCCGATGGCGGCGGCGATCTTCTGGCGATTGGCGCCAAGCTCTTCCATGGCGGCGATGGTGGCGCGGATCACGCCGCAGATCGCGCCTCTCCATCCGGCATGGGCCGCGCCGATCACGCACGCGCCCGCATCGGCAAACAACACCGGCGCGCAATCGGCGGTGAGGATGCCCAGCGCGATGCCCGGCGTCGCCGTCACCAGGGCGTCGCCCAGCGGGATGAATTTCTTGTCGTCCTCCGTGGTCGCGCCGATGGGCCAGGCTTTGGTGACGGTGACGACGTTCGTGCCGTGCACTTGCCCCGCATTCACCAGCGATGCCACGCCCAGCGTCTCGCACACGCGGCTGCGGTTCTCGATCACTGCATCGCGGTCGTCGCCGGAACCGGGCCCGCAGTTCAGCGAGCGATAGATGCCGGTTGAAACGCCGCCTTTGCGTCCGAAGAATCCGTGCGCGATTCCACTTTGCTGAAGATTTTCGGCGTCCAGAAAGAACATCTCAAAATCCCGGTGGCGTAGGCGCGCTGACGGGCATGATCGCCAGCGCCTTGAACAATGTCCCCATTTGATCGGGTAAAATCAAACGCTCCAGCTCGCCGTCTATCTGCGGATTGGAACCGAGTTTCCCGCGCGCCAGCGTCGCCGCGCGCTGCACGATGCCGATGGCTTCCAGAAGCTCGCCTTGCCCGACCGGCCCATAGGCTTTCGCGCCGCTTTCGCGCGCGACATCGGCGAGCGCCGCGAAATCGACATGGGCGGAAAGATCGGCATCGCCGGGCATCTCCAGCACTTTCGCATATTTCTGCGCCGCGACGGCCTGCAAGGTCTCGCCGAAATCGGCTTGCGCGCCATAGCCATAATCCACGATCAGCGCCGCGCCGCCTTTGCGCGCGATGATGTCCGCGATCTGCTGCGTCAGCGCCGTGGCGCCCGGCGCTGTCTCATAGAACGCCCCTGTCGGCGCGCCGTCGCGATGGGTGGGAATAAGAGAAGAGGGCACAGCCTCTGGCGTCAGCGCAAAATCCAGCGCGCCGTCCGCATTCAGCACCACCATCCGCTCGCACCAGCCGCGCTCGGTCTTCACGAACTGGTGGATCGGCAGCGCGTCGAAGAATTCGTTGGCGAGCAGAAAGAGTGGTTTGTCGACGAGACTGTCATCGAATTGCGCGGTCCAGCCTATATTCGCGCCGGACTTTGCCAGCGTGTCTTTCTGGATGGCGGTCAGCGTGGGGCTGGCCTCCACCAGCACCACCTCCACCTTCGTCAGAAATTCCGGCATCAATTGTGCGATCACGCGCAACGCATCGCGCATCAGCGTGCCGCGGCCGGGCCCTAGCTCCACCAGCCGCGCCTCGGGCCGCTTCTGATCGTGCCAGCATTGCGCGATCCACAGGCCCAGAAGCTCGCCGAACATCTGGCTGATTTCCGGCGCGGTGATGAAATCGCCCTGGCGGCCGAAAGGATCGCGCGTGGCGTAATAGCCGTTCTGCGGATCGTGCAGCGCAACCGCCATGAACTGCGCGATGGAGATCGGCCCCTGCGCCTGGATCAGCCGCGCGATGCGCTGGCCGAGCGCGTTCATGCAATCGCCCGCTTCGGTTGCCGATAGGCCAGCCGGACCACCAACAGGCCGCCGAGAATAAACAGGAACGACAGCATCTCGCCCATCGTGATCGGCCCCACGAACGGCGCATCCGGTTCGCGAAACAATTCCGACACGATGCGCAGCGCGCCATAGCCGATCAGGAAAATGCCGCTCGTCAACCCGGGCTTGTCCTGCCAGCGGAAATAGCGGATGCCGACCTGCATGATGATGAGCATCAGCACGCCTTCCAGCGCGAATTCATAAAGCTGGCTCGGATGGCGCGGAATGTTTCCGGCGGGGCAGATGCCGTGATTGGTCTGCATGATATGCGGCGAACAGAACACCATGCCCCACGGCTCCGTCGTCGGGCGGCCCCACAATTCGCCATTCACGAAATTCGCCAGCCGTCCGAGACCCTGGCCGATCGGCTCCACCGCGCACACCAGATCGCCGATGGTGAAGAAGGACAGCTTGCGCTTGCGGCAGAACATGTAGATCGCCAGCAGCACGCCGATCGCCGCGCCGTGGAAGGACATGCCCCCTTCCCACACCGCGATAATGCGGATGGGATCGGTGACGAAACCCATCGGCAGTCCTTGGCAGTAGCCCGCGCCTGCATCGGGCGTCACGCCGCACAGGAAGATGCCGTAGAGCAGCACCCAGCCGATGCGCCCGCCCAGGATCACGCCCAAGGTCGCCCACACGACCAGATCGCCGATGTCGTCGTCGGTCGCGGGTGGCTTTCCGTTGAAGGGCGGATTTTTCCACAGGCTCTTCTGGTGGATCATCCGCAGCACCAGCCACCAGCCGGCCAGAAGCCCGGTGATATAGGCCAGCGCATACCAGCGGATCGCGAAGGGGCCCAGATGAATGAGGACCGGATCCATGTCGGGGAATTGAAGAGCCATGAGGGAACAGCGAAGCAGGGGGTGGCGAACAGGGGTTGTAGGGGCTTTTTCCCCCATTCGCTATTCGTCATTCCCCATTCGCGTTATAAGGCCCCATGCAAAGCGAAAGCCCCATTCTCGACGGTCTTGCCAAGATGTTCACGGACGCCGCCGGCGCCGCCCAGAGCGTGCGCGCCGAGGTGGATACCTTCATGAAGCAGCGCCTCGAACGCCTCGTCGCCGACATGGATTTCGTGCCGCGCGAGGAATTCGAAGCCGTAAAGGCGATGGCCGCGAAGGCGCGCGAGGAAAATGCGCGTCTCGAAGCGCGTATCGCGGAGCTGGAGTCGAAAACACGAGTCAAATCAGACTCCTGACTCGATTTCGATTCACAGATGACTCGTCCGCAGGACTCCAAATCGAATCCGCGAAAGCTGTGAGTGGACTCTGCGTCCACAGGCAGCGGTGGCTAGACTCTTGTGCAGTCGCAAAATCCTGTGCCAGTTTGATCGCAACTGCTTCGTTTTCGCGTCGCGTCCACCAGGAGTCCGGAATGTCCCTTGCCCATCAGGACGAGACGTTCTCAGCCCCCCACCCGCTCGACATGCTGGAGCGGACGGTGGAGGACAATGGCTGGCCGTTCGAACGGCAGGGCCGTGACGAGCTGAACCTGTCCGTAGCCGGCAAGTGGTGCGATCACCATTTCAGCTTCTCCTGGCGCGACGAATTGCAGTCTCTTCATCTTTCCTCGGCCTTCGACATGCGCGTGGATGAAAAGCGCCGCGCCGAAGTGGCCAATCTTCTCATGTTCGTGAATGCCAAGCTCTGGATCGGCCATTTCGACCTGTGGCCGGAGGATGGCACGCTGGTCTTCCGCCACGCGATGATCTTCCCCGAAGCCATGGCGAGCGCGCAGCAATGCGAGGCGATGCTGAATCTGGCGGTTGAAGCCTGCGAATATTACTACCCCGCGTTTCAATTCGTTCTGTGGGGCGGGCGCACCGCGGAAGAAGCCGTCGCCGCCGCCGTGCTGGAGTGCCAGGGGCAGGCGTAATGGCCGCTCCGCTTCTTCTCATTGGTGCCGGCCGCATGGGCGGCGCGCTTTTGAAGGGCTGGCTCGCGCGGGAGCTTGGCCCGGTCCTCGTCATCGAAACCAATCCGTCGCCGGAATTGAAGCGCCTCGCCAAGCGCGAGGTCACGCTTCTCGAAAGCATCGACGACGCGCCCAAGAGGCTGCGAGCCTGCGTGATCGCATTGAAGCCGCAGATTTTGAAAACCGAAGCGGCGCGGCTGCGCGCCATCGCGGAGTCCGGCGTGCCGATGATCTCCATCGCTGCGGGCAGTTCGATCAAGCTGATGAGCAGGGCGTGGGGGAAATCCGCGCGCATCATCCGCACCATGCCCAATACGCCCGGTTCCATCGGCGAAGGCATCTCCGCGCTCTATGCCGCGCCGAACGTGACGCTGCGCGATCGCAAGCTGGCGGAGTCGCTGCTCGCGGCGTTGGGTGAGACCGTCTGGGTGAAACGCGAAACCGATATCGACGCGGTGACCGCCGTGTCCGGCTCCGGTCCCGCCTATGTATTCCTGCTCGTCGAATGCCTGGAGGAAGCCGCGCGCAAGGAAGGCCTGCCGCCCAGCATCGCGCACAGGCTCGCGCGCCAGACGATCATCGGCGCGGGCGCGCTGCTCAAAGCCGACGACGCGCCCGCGGAAGCCCTTCGTCGAAACGTCACAAGTCCGCACGGCACCACGGAGGCGGCGCTGGGCGTGTTGATGGCGAAGGACGGTCTGGCGCCGTTAATAAAGCGCGCGGTTTCCGCCGCGCGCAGACGGGCGCGCGAACTCGCGACTTGAACGGACGCGCCCTCGCGCGCATCCTCGCGCCGTGATCTACGAACGATGGACACCGTCCCCGCCGCTGGACCGTTTCATCCAGAACCTCTGGTACTGGGAAGCGGGAGAAACGCCGGACTATGCGAAGGACACCATCATGGCGTCCGCGCATATGGGCATTCTCATCAATCTGGGCGAGGACCAGCTGCGCTGGTATGACGGCGAGCGTTTTCATCGCAAACACAAGCTGCGCGGCATCGCCTTGTGCGGCACCCATGCCAACAATTTCGCCATCGATGCGCTTCAGCCCAAAATGATGGGCGTGCGCTTCCAACCGGGCGGTGCGTGGCCGTTCTTCGGGCCGACGGGCCTGGATTTCTATAACAACCACATTTCGCTCGAAGATTTCTGGGGCGGCAACCGTGCGCACAGCCTGCACATGCAGCTCGTGGAAACACCGGGCATCGCGGGCAAGTTCAAAGTGCTGCTGAACGCGTTGCTGGAGCACGCACCGCGCCCGCTCGAACACAGCGCGGCGGTCTCCATGGCCTTGCAGCGGTTCGAACGCGCGCCGCTTTCATCGCGCGTGAAGAAGACGGCAGACGACGCCGATCTCAGCCAGAAGAAATTCATTCGCCACTTCACACAGGAAGTCGGCTTCACACCCAAGCTTTATCTGCGCGTGGCGCGGTTCCAGAAGCTGCTGCAGAAGGTGTGCGACATGCCCACGGTGGACTGGGCGCCGCTGGCCGCAGAGCACGGCTATTACGACCAGCCGCATCTGATCCGCGATTTCCGCGAATTCTGCGGCTTCACGCCGACGCAATATCTCGCCATGCGCGGCCCCTTCGAACAGCATCTGCCGCTGCCGGAGTAGCGGAAATTTTCTACAATCCCCTCGCCGCGCCGCGCGTTAGAACGCACGAAAGAGGTGAGCCATGTCCGAAAAACGTCCCGCTATCTCGTTCCGCCTGATCGCGCGCAACGCCGCCGAAACGCTCGATTTCTATGCTGCGGGGCTGGGCGCGGTAGAAATCCTGCGCTGGGTCGATCCGGAAAGCGGCAAGATCGGTCATTCGGAAGTCCGTATCGGCGGGCAGATGTTTTATCTGGCGGACGAATATCCCTCGATGCAGAAGATCGGCGTGGACAGCCCGGCGTCGCTCGGCGGTACGTCCCTCACGATCTGGTTGCAGGTCGATGATCTGGAAGCGGCGATGGATCGTGCGCTAAAGGCGGGCGGAAAGCTCTTGGAGGGTATTGAGGCCATGAAGGTGGATGGTGGACGCCGCTGCCGCATCGCCGATCCGGCGGGGCATGTTTGGACGTTGATTGGTTCGTGACTTGAGCCGAACCGCGCGGCTTGCGATGCTCGCCGCATGGCCAAAGCCGCGAACAATGACGACAAGCTCGCCGACGCCGCGCTCAAGCTTCTGGCGAAGAGGAGCTGGCGCGATCTCGCGCTTGCCGACGTCGCGAAGGGGGCGAAGGTTCCGCTGGCACAGTTGCAGGATCTGCGCGGCGGGAAATCCGCGCTCGTCGGCCTGATCCTGAAAAAGATCGGCGCCGAAACCACCAAAGCCTACAAGCCGGAATCCGACACCGCGCGCGAACGCCTCTTCGATGTCGCGCTGGCGTGGCTCGAAACGAACGCCAGGCGCAAGCCTGCAATCCGTTCGCTCTATGAAGGCCTCAAATACGATCCCATCACGCTGATCTCCGAACGCAAGGAATTCGCTGCCGCCGCAAACTGGCTGATGACATTGGCGCAGGCCGATACCGGCCCTGCCGTGCAGGCGCGCGCGTTGGCGCTGGCCGCGATCATCGCACGCGCGATTCCGATGTGGCTGGAAGACGATGCGGAAATGGCCGCAACGATGGCGCGGTTGGACGGTGATCTCGCGCGCGCCGACCGCTTCCTGAAAAAGCGAAACGCTAAACCGGAAGCCTGATCGTCGCGCGCAAGCCGCGCTTGGGGCTTTCGCTCAGAAGAAGATCGCCGCCATGCGAACGCGCGACGTCGCGGGCGATGGCGAGGCCAAGGCCGCTGCCGCCAGTCTGCAGATTGCGCCCTTCGTCCAGCCGGTGAAAAGGGCGGAACGCCTCTTCATGGCGGCTCTTGGGAATGCCCGGTCCATCATCATCGACGACGATCTCCACCCAGCGTTCGTTCTGCTTCAGCG
>Ga0207652_10002353_pt1 | contig 15984 bp, 15 predicted proteins | sample KBSC63BmetaG_FD_184334 | JGI IMG/M metagenome (GOLD analysis project Ga0207652, IMG submission 184334) | Corn rhizosphere microbial communities from Kellogg Biological Station, Michigan, USA - KBS C6-3B metaG (SPAdes) (version 2) | ecosystem: Host-associated > Plants > Roots > Rhizosphere ... | reverse complement strand
AACTGCTGATCCCGATCCGCGGAACGAAACTCCTTAGCCACCCGCCGATCCTCACCGGCACACCCCCTCTAGCCACGAAGGCGCGCCGTCAAATTGCAACAGGCTGTAGAGCGACGCTGACGCGCAATTGCTCACCCGTTACTGGTCGTTGGCGGCGTTGGGGCCGGGTGGGGGTGGCGTGGAGTTTGCGCCGTAGACCGAGTGCCACAGGATGCGGTCGAGCAACCACTGCGGCACCTGGTCCGGCTTGCTGAAGTCCAGCGACGCCGACAGTCGCGCGTCCGCGGCGTTGGAAGGGTTGAGCGCCAACCGGTCCTGCTTCGGCAATATCGCTGTGTATGGCGCGCTGTTCTGCGCCGTCGAGGTGAACACGTCATACATCGGCTCGGCGACGGCGTCGTTGAGGCCAAGCGGTTCCATGCCGAGGATGAGCTCCATCGACCGGATGACCGAGACGAAGTCATACCGGTGCGACACGATCGCGGCCTTCTTGGTGAACGGGCTGATCACCCACGCGGGCATGCGGTGCGCATCAACGTGGTCGGCACCGTCCTGCGAGTCGTCCTCAACCACGAAGATCGCCGACGACTTCCAGATCGATGAGTGGCTGATCGTGTCCACGATCTGGCCGAGCCCGTAGTCGTTGTCGGCCACAAGTGCTTGCGGCGTCCGCTTGCCCGGCGACGTCCCGACCGTGTGGTCGTTGGGCAGCACGAGGTAGTTGAACGCCGGCACCGATCCCGCCGAGAGCTGGCTGTTGAAGTGCTGCTGGAAGCAGTCGAACCGCGACTCCGCTTGCGCGGGCGCTCCCGCCGGAGGTGTCGAGTCATAGGTCTGCTGCTGCGTGATCGCGTCGGTCTCGATGTCGGCGTCGTTCGGATAGCACTGACCGCCCGGCGCCACGCCACCCACGCTGGGGAATCCGGTGCCCAGGTCGGAGTTGGCGAACTTCGCGAGCTCCTCCTGTTGCATCGCAGAGGTCCGGTCCTTGTCCGGGAACACCGGGACCGTGCCGGCGATCGCTTCGCCGTAGTTGAAGTAGCTGATGCCTTCCCGCTGCGCTTGGTCGAAGAGGAAGCCGCTGCCCGGCCAGGTGACCGCATAGACACCGAAGTCATAGGGCCGGCCGCGGCCGCCGTAGTTCTGCATCCAGTTCTTCTGCACGTAATCGGAGACAGCCCCCGCCGACGTCCAAAAGTGTCCGTCGATCGACGCTTCCGAGTTGGCATAGAGGTGATCGACCAGCGGGAACCTGTTCGCGAGCGCATGCCCGTTGGGAGTGACGTCAGAGTTGAACAGCTCGAGCTTCGGGTCACCGTCACCCCGACCGAGATCACCGAGGATCTGGTCGTAAGTGCGGTTCTCCTTGACGATGAAGAACACGTGCTTGATCGGCCCGTTCGGACGTAGCGGCGTGCCCTTCGGCGGTTGGGTGCGATCGACCGGAACCATCTGCCGAACCGCGACCGGCGTCATCTTCGCCAACGCTGCGCGGCCCGGAGCATTCATCACGCCGACACTGCCGCGGATGGCGGACGGCAGGTAGGACAGCAAGCCGATCTGGTTGTCGTTGTTCTGCGGGCTGGTCGGGTTCGGTCCATTGGGGTTCGGTCCGAAACCGAACGTCTTCGCGGACAGCCACACGAGCTTTCCAGCATGTATGGCGACATCGGTTGGGAACGCCGCGGTCGGGATGCGCCCGGCCAGCGTTGGCTTCCTCTTGGTGATGTCGAGAACCGCAACGTCGTCCGCGCCTTCCTCGGCGACGTAGAGCCGATGGTGGACGTCGTCAAGGGCGAGCCCGACCGGTGAGGTGCCAAGGCCCTGCTTGCGGACGAGCGAGAAGTTGGCAACACGAGAACCGTCGGCGAGGCTGACCACAGCAACGTGGTCGGTGTTAGCCATGGCGACGTAGGCGAGCTTGGTGTGTGGGCTGATGACGATCGCCTCGGGATGCGAGAGCCGCGGACCCACCGCGATCGTGTCCGTGACGTTGCCGCTCGCCATGTTGACGACCGACAGCGTGCCGTCCGTCTCGTTGGTCACCAAGCCGGTCTTGCCGCTAGGGGTGATCGCAGCGCCATACGGATAGTGCCCAACGTTGGCGTAGGACACAGCCTTGGTCTTGGTGTCGACGATCGCGGCACTGTCGGCGAGGTTGAGCGGCACAAGCAGCTTGCGGCCATCCGGCGAGACGGCGAGTCGGTCCGGCCAGGCGATCTTCGTCGAGTTCGTCGGCGGGAAGTTCTGCGGGGTCGGCGCGTTGCTCTGTGGCGGGACCGGCAGCAGGTGTGCAAAGCGCGCTTTGCCGGTCTGCGCGTTGTAGCTGTAGACGTCGACGACGTCGCCGCCCCGGCCGGCGAGCTTTGGCCTGGCCTCGTTGGCGTGCGACGAGTCCGCAATGCCCGAGACGTAGGCGACGTTGCGCCGCGGATCCATCGCAATGCCGCCCGATGCGCCCGGAATCGGCACGATCTGGACGACCTTGTGGGTGCGGACATTGACGATGCGGATGTCGTTGAGGCCGCGGCCCGTCGAGACGGCCCAGTAGAACCTGCCGTCGCGCGTCAGCGCGCCGCCGGTCGGGAAGTTGCCGACCTTCGTCATCCGACCGACGGGGTGCAGCACCCGCCCGTTGCCGGTCTCATGCGTGGCCGGCCCGATGCGACCGTCGGTGGTGACCGCGTAACCGACGGCAGAGCCGCCGAGCACGACAACGGTTGCAGCGGCTGCGATGCGGAAACGGTTCATGCGCCAATCTCTTCGGTCGAGGGTCGAGGTTCCAGACGCCGATCCGGAATGAACCAGATCAGCGCGACGACAATGTAGGCGCCCAGCGCCAACCAGCGGTTGACGAAACCCAAGGCGATCCCGATCAGGTAGATGATCGGCGAGGCCTTGCCCTTCACATCACGGCCAATTGCTCGCGCCAGCACGGAGTCCGGGCCCTGCTCGGCGAGGATGAGGCGCAACAGGATGTAGTAGGCGATCGCGGCGCAGAGGTCGATCACGCCGTAGGTGATGACCGGCGCCTTTGCGAAGTGGTTCTCACCCATCCATCCAGTAACGAACGGAAATAACGACAGCCAGAACAACAGGTGAAGATTCGCCCACAGGATCTTGCCGTTGATCCGCTCGGTCGCGCGGAGCATGTGGTGGTGGTTGTTCCAGTAGATGCCGAGGAAGACGAAGCTCAGCAGATAGCTGAAGAAGATCGAGCGAAGGCCCTGCAGCGCCGACAGCTGCGCGTGATGCGGGATGCGAAGTTCCAGCACCATGATCGTGATGAGGATCGCGATGACGCCATCGCTGAACGCCTCCATGCGCTCGGTCGTCACGCCATGACATTAAGGGAAGCGATGAGTTTCCCGGTGGCGGCTCGTCGTACCTGACGAGGGGAGCACTTCGTCGGCATCAACGGCGGGCCCGAGTTCACGTTCAGCGAGGCGATCTCGCTACAGGTCAACTGCGCACACCAGGCCGAGGTCGACTATTACTGGGACCGGCTGACCGCTGAGGGCGGCGAAGAAGGCCCATGCGGCTGGTGCAAGGACAAGTACGGCGTCAGCTGGCAGGTCGTGCCGCCGGGTATGGACGTCATCTTCAGCAACCCGGACCCCGAGGCTGCGAAGCGTGCGGTGCAGGCGATGTTCGGGATGAAGAAGCTCGACCTCGCCGCGCTCCAAGCAGCCGCCAAAAACTAGGTATCGGGCCCTGACAGTTGGGTATCCGACGCCCTCGTTTCTCGTCCACGCGCCTCCTACGTTCAGGTCACGCAGCTACCAAGGAGGCCAACACATGCCACTCTTCATGGACGTTCACCACCTCGACGGTGGAGTGAAGCTCGAGGACGTCGCCAAGGCGCACGTCGCCGACCTGGCAACTCAGGGCGGGTATGACGTGAAGTACCTGCGCTACTGGGTCAACGAGGATGAAGGCAAAGTCTTCTGCCTCGTCGAGGCACCCTCAGCCAAGGCCGCCGAGACCGTGCACAAGGAAGCACACGGCTTGGTCGCCGACTCGATCTATCAGGTCCAAGAAGGTTCTTGACTCATCCGACTGGAACGCCGCGCTCACCAGGGGGGATGAGCGCGGCGTTCCACTTTCGGCTCCTGGAGCCGGCGAGCACCGTCACCACGGCTGTGATCGCCAGCGTGCCTTCGACCAACAGCGACGTGGTGCCGAGCGGGTCGTTCCAGTTCCCCTTGTCCTCGAGATCGCCAGGCAGGCCGACGCCTCTGGTGAGCAGGTACATGGCGAACGGGCCACTCGCAAGCAGCGCAGCAGACATCCAACTGCTCGCGCGGCTCTTGCCGACCAACAGTGTGCGTAAGTGTTGGCATGACGCTGCTACATCGACGTATTCGCGCGGACTGGGCGACCGCGACAGCCGCCGCATTGTTGTCCGTGACAGTCACAGTGATTCACGTGCTGGATCAGGGCGGGCTCACCAGCTATGCCGGTTCACCGTGGTGGCTGGGCCAGGGCTATCGAGCGGTGGAGCTGGGCGGCCTGGCGTGTGCCGTTGCGGCTGGTCGTCGTGTGGTTCAGAGAACCGTTGGCTAGTGGGCTGCTGGGCTGAGCAAGAAGACCGGGATGAGCCGGTCCGTGCGCTGCTGGTAGAGGGCGTAGTTAGGAAACGCCGCCACCGCACGCTCCCACCACTCGGCGCGCTCGTCGCCGTCGAGCTCGCGCGCGGTCATCTCGGTCTTTTGCTGGCTGTCCTGCAGCGTGATGCGCGGATCGGCACGCAAGTTGTAGACCCAGTGCGGGTCCGCCGGCGCACCACCCTGCGACCCGATGGCGACGTAGTCGCCACCGTGCTCAACGCGCATCACGGGCACCTTGCGGATCTTTCCGCTGCGCCCGCCGCGCATCGTCATGACGACCACCGGATATCCGGTGTCGCGCAACGTTGTTCCGTCGGTCCCGCCTGAGCTTTCATAACGCTCGACCTGCTCGCGGACCCAGTCGAAAGTGCTCGGGGCATAGTCGGCGTCTGCGGACATACTTATCTTTCTACCGCGCCCGCGTTCGTCAGCTGCGCGCGATCCAGAAGGTGAAGCACCCGAACACCAACGCGCGCGCGTGGATGAACGCGATCGCCGGGTCAGCGAACAGCGCGTCAACCATTCGCTCGGGTTCCAGGTCACCTTCTTGTATGACGACGCCGTCCCGGATCCGGCCGTTCGTGCCGTATCCGCGCAGCACCCGCGGCTGTCCGCGGTAGTCGTCAGGCCAACCGTCATGCTCCGGACCGTCACACGGCTCGGAGTGGATGAACACCGGACCGATCTCGAGGTAGGCACCCGGGTCGGCACCGGTCGCTTCCGCCCAGCGACGTAATGGGGCATACGAGGCCAGCAGCATGCGCTCGCCCGGTCGGCTCGCCCGCAGGCAGCAGCGCAACGGGCTGCCACCGTCGCGTTCGACGACGAGCTCGGGCGCACGTCCCGCGTCGTCACGGACGCGCAACTCGGCGACGACCTCAGCCGGGACCGCGTGAACGGTGAATGTCTTCGTAGTCGTCAGGGCCATGTCTCAAGCATCGCCCTGACCCACACATTCGGCTGGCGGGTTTCGGACCTGCCGTTGGCGTCCACAAGAATTGACCGGTGATCACACGGGACGACATCGAGGGGGCGGCACGACGTATCGGCGCGCATGTCCGTCATACGCCCGTTGTCCAGATCGCGCCGCGGCTGTGGCTCAAGCTCGAGCTCGTCCAGCACACGGGAAGCTTCAAGCCACGAGGCATGTTCAACCGCGTCCTCGCCAACGACGTGCCGCCCGCCGGGCTGACCGTGGCATCGGGTGGCAACGCCGGCCTGGCGGTCGCCTATGTCGGACGTGAGCTCGGACATCGGGTCGCGGTGTTCGTGCCGGAGTCGACCCCGCAGCTGAAAGCCGATCGGTTGAGTGAGTACGGCGCCGACGTGACGTTCGTCGGCGCCGCCTATGCCGATGCGTTGGAGGCGAGCAAGCAGCGCGCGGACGAGACCGGCGCATTGTTCGTGCATGCCTATGACCAGCCGGAAGTCGTTGCCGGACAAGGCACGCTGGCACGCGAGTTGGCCGAGCAAGTGCCCGACGCCGATGTGGTGTTGGTGTCCGTCGGCGGCGGCGGGCTGATCGGCGGGATCGCTGCGTGGTACGCCGAGACAGCTGCGCGCATCGTCGGTGTCGAGCCGATCGGATGCCCGACGCTTCATGCCGCGCGCGGGTCGGGCGGCCCGGTCGACGTACCGAGTGAAGGCATCGCGCGCGACTCTTTGGGTGCTCGGCGCATCGGCGTGATCGCTTGGGAGCACTCAGCAGCGGGGCACATCGCCGACTCACTCTTGGTCGACGACGACGCGATCGCCGACGCACGTCGATGGCTGTGGCAGGAAGCGCGCCTCGCGGTCGAACCGGGGACGCCGGCGGCGATGGCCGCCGTGCGCGCCGGCGTCTACAAACCCGAGCCGGACGAGACCGTCGTCGTCGTCATCTGCGGCGCCAACGCCGACCCGGCCGACCTCTAACGCGGATCCGGGCGGTCGACGTTCCAGTGCCGGGCGATGTTGATGAGGTAACCGCCGCTCTGGTTCGGCACCATGCTGAACCTGCTGATGACGCGCTGTCCGCCTTCCTGGTCGCCATACAAAACGTCGACAACGATTCGGTCGCCGCCGGCGATCGCCTTCTCGACCAGTTGCCGATCCGGATCGTCTGACTCCCGGATCGCGCCCTGCCAGAAGTAGACGTCACCAGCGGGAATGAAGATGTCCCGGGTCAATCGGTGCAGGTTGTCGAGGGACGGTCGGTCCGTGCGAAAGAAGTTCTCGAGCGCCTCCAAACGCCATCCATGCAGCACCGCCACTCCGGTACCCGCGTTGCGCAAAGACATCGTCAGGTAGACCGCGTCGTCCGTCACCTCGACGGTGCCCCGCCCGCCGTCGACGCGGACCCAGTGGTTGTCGGCGAAGCCGACCTTGAGTTGCGGATCCTCGAGGCGCGACGGCATCAGGATCGGACGAACGCTAAGGAGCAGCGACTTTTCGGCGATCCGCGCTGAGCGATTCCCCGACCGGACCGAGGCGAAGGTTGCGACCGCGAGCACCAACGTACCGCCCGCCGTCGCGAGCGACGAGATGGTCGCCCAATCAGCCATCGACTCGCCGCGGGCGCCTCCCGGTCATCGGCCCAGTGAAGCAGCACCGCCTCGGGGCGTCATACCCAGCGCGGTGATCGCGCCGAGCCAGGCGACGACGGCCAGCACCCACCACGCGTGCTGGAACGCGGCATGCACCGCCGGATAGCCGCTCGGCGTCCCGAGCACGGCGACGAAGAGGCTCACGCCGAACACCAAGCCGATCTGCCGCGACATCGTGATGACCGCCGAGCCGGTCGCCGACCGTGCGGGCGGCAGGTCAGCCGTCGCCGCGGACATGATCGTCGGCAGCGCGAAACCGACACCCACCCCGCCGATCAACCAACCCGGCAGGATGTCCGAGACGTATGACGGATCGGGCCCGACGGAGAGCAGCAGGACGACGCCGCCTACGCCGAATAGCGCCGAGCCGAGTGCGGCAAGCACACCGACGGGAACGCGATGAGCGATCCGCTGGGAGACCGCGGCGAAGATCGGCACCATCAACGGTCCGGGTGCGATCGCCAAACCGGTCTTGACGGATGAGTATTGCCACGTCTCCTGCAGCCACAACACCATCGCGAGCAACGAACCCGCGAACGCAATGTTGAACAGGACCGCCGTCGCGTTTGACCAGGCGAACGCGCGCACCCGTAACAGCGCAGGCTCGACGACAGGCAGTGGGTGGCGAGCGGAACGCACCCAGAACCCGACGACACCGACAGCACCGATAGCGAACGTCACGAGGTCACGCGTAGACGTCCAACCCCAGCTCGGGCCTTTGACGAGTGCGAGCGCGACAGCACCGATGCCGATCGCAATCAACAGCGATCCAACCAAGTCAGGGATGCGTGTCACCGCGGTGTCGCGCGAGTCGGGGATCACCAGCCGCGCCGCAATGAACGTAAGGATGCCGACGGGCACGTTGACGATGAACACCCAGCGCCACGATGCCTGCACCAACAGGCCACCGATCACCGGTCCGAGCGCCGCCGCGAGCGCGCCGACTGCGGACCAGATACGCACGGCGCGCGCCCGACCCTCGGCAGGCGTCGACGCCAGCAACAGTCCCAGTGACGCAGGCGTCAGCGCGGCTGCACCGACGGCTTGCAGTCCGCGGAAGATGACGAGAGCCCACAGCCCTTGCGCCGCCGCGCACGCGGCGCTCGCGATGGTGAAGAGCGCCAAGCCGCCGAGGAATCCGTTCAACCGGCCGTAGCGGTCGGCAAGCCTCCCGAGCGGCACGAGCAAGGCGGCATACAAAACCGTGTAACCGTTCAGCACCCACGACAGGTTCGACAGTGACGTGCCGTTGAAGTCGCGGGAGATGTCGGGGAACGCGACGTTGACGATGAAGAGGTCCAGGCTGGCCATGAAGGCGGCCAGAGACAGCACACCGAGAACGGCACTCGGGCTGATGTCACGGATGTCGTGCGCGTGCGTCGGACGAACTGCAGTTGTCGTCATGCGCTAACTAGCATCAACGTCGACGTTGCTGTCGCGAGCACCTTGCCGTTGCCGTCGACAACTTGGCCCTCCGCCGTCGCGGTACGTCGACCGCGGTGCACGACCGAGCCGGTGGCCACGACCGGGCCGGTCTGTCGAGTCATCGGGCGCAGATAGCGGACGCTGAGGTCCAGGGTCGTGTATCCCTCACCCTTGGGCAGCAGCGACTGGACGGCGCACCCCATGGCCGTGTCGAGCAGAGTCGCGGCGACCCCGCCGTGCACCGTGCCGATCGGGTTGTAGTGCTCGAGGTCCGGCGTCAGGGTGAAGGTCACCTGGCCCGGTGCGATCTCGCGGATGTCGAAGCCGATCAGGTCGGCGATCGGGGGTGCCGGCAGTTCGCCGCTCTTGATCGCACGAAGGAACTCGACTCCGTCGTAGTGCGGCGCCAGGCGGGCGAGTTTGTCGGCGGCGTGCTCGACCAGGCCGATGCCAGCGGCGGTTCCGGCGTGGTGGACCCTGGCGCGCTCGATCGGAACTGCAGTCACGGCGACCTCCCAGAGGATGTCGGTTGGCTTTTCCAACCCGCTGCCGAGCGACACTAGCTGAGTAGGTTGGATTTGCCAACCCTCTATGGCAGACTGTTCCCGTGACTCCCGCCACTCGAACTGCGAACCCCCGGCTTTGCTCGGTCGCCGGCGCCCTCGACGTGATCGGTGAGAAGTGGTCGCTGCTTGTCGTCCGGGAGCTGGTCCTCGGCTGCACGCGGTTCAGCGAGATCGCGGCCAACACCGGCGCGCCCCGCGACATCCTCACCGCCCGGTTGCGACGCCTGGAGGAGCTCGGGGTGATCGAGCGTCGGCTCTACGAAGAGCGGCCGCCGCGCTACGAGTACGTGCTCACCAAGGCCGGCCGCGACCTTCGCCCGATCATCACGGCCCTCAAGCACTGGGGCGACACGCACGTGATGGGCGAGGTGATGCCTCCGGTGCTCGAGCACAGCTGCGGGCACCTGTTCGAGCCGCGACTGCATTGCGCGCACTGCGGCGGTCGAGCAACGGCGGACTCACTGACCCAGCGCGACGCCTAGTACTTACTTACGTCGGCTAGGGCGTCAACGCGTCCGAGTTGTAGTGGAAGTCGGTCGCGAAACCACAGCGTTCGTGCACGTCCCAGCAGGTAACGGGGGCGTCAGCATCCACGGGAGTCGTTGCTGACACGGACACGTAGGTGTCAGCACGAATCCGCCACTTTCGTGGCACATGGCTGCGCTCGGATGCGCGCGGCGCACATGGTGGACCGTGCCGATGGCCGAGGCGCACGTCGTCCGCAAAGCCGTCGGCGATCTGCCAGGACAGCGCAAACTGACAGACGCCGTATGTCGATCGGCTGCCCGGCTTGTCGCCCACGACCGACATGTGCAGATCGCGGCACAGTTGCACACTTCGAAGTAGCTGCCCGCAACATCCGAATCCATGGCGATCCCCCTACTGCGACGGTACGACCTGGGCGTTGACTCGTCACGGGGGCGAGGGAAGACTCCTCGCAAAGGGGTCGAGCCGCAACGGGTCGAGGGGGGATACGAAATGTCCTGGAACGTCAAGGGAAGTTACGTCGAGACATGCTCGTGCGAGTTGATGTGCCCGTGCAACATGTCGTTCGATCACGGAGCAACATACGACTACTGCCGGGTGACGCTCGCGTTCAACATCAAGCAGGGTGACGTGGACGGCACAGATGTCGGGGGCCTGAAGGTCGTCCTGATCGCGGACACCCCCAAGGTCATGACCGAGGGCAACTGGAAGCTCGGCGTCTTCGTCGATGACGGGGCGTCGGACGACCAGTTCAACAAGCTCGTCCAGGTGTTCAGCGGGCAGCTCGGCGGACCGATGGGAGCACTCGCCCCGCTCGTCGGCGAGGTTCTTGGCGTCGAGCGAGCATCCATCGACATCAGTGACGACGGCCTGCGTCACAGCGTCAAGGTCGGCGACTCCATCGATTTCGAGATCCAGGACATCGTCCCGTTCGGTGTCGAAACCGGACAACCCGTGCGGTTCAACGGGATGTTCCATCCGGTCGGGTCCGACCTCACGATGGCGGAGGCCCAGCGCAGCCGCATCAACGCGTTCGGCATCAGCTACGAAGGGAAGACCGGGCTGTCCTACGCCGAGTTCTCCTGGGCTGCCTGAGCCGGCCGTGACCGCGGTCGACGACACCCGTGCCAGCACGCTGCCCAGCCGCAATCCGGCGCTGAACGCGGCGCGGATGCGCCTCAGTCTGGTCGCTGCGCTCTTCGTGCTTGCCGCGATCGGTTGGGTGTGGACCGCGCGCGAGATGCGCGGCATGGACAACGGACCCTGGACGAGCTTGGGCGGCGTCGGCTGGTTCCTCGGAGTCTGGGTCGTGATGATGGGCGCGATGATGTTCCCGTCGGTGGCACCGACGGTCGCGCTGTACTCGCGATTGATCCGTGAGCGCTCGCGCCTGTCGCCATACGCGTTCGCCGGCGGATACCTGTTCACCTGGGCAGTCGCGGGTCTTGCGGCGTACGGCATCGGTGCCGGCGCCGCGCGCATCTTCGGTGACTCGATCAGCTGGAGCAACGCCGGCCGGACGATCGCCGGCGTGACGCTGCTGGTGGCCGCGGTCTACGAACTGACCCCGCTCAAGAACGTCTGTCTCGGCAAGTGCCGTAGCCCGCTAGGTGCGCTGTTGGGCTCGTGGCGGGACGGTGTCGGCGGTGCCACCCGCATGGGCATGAAGAACGGCGCGTGGTGCGTCGGTTGCTGCTGGGCGCTGATGGCGTCGCTGTTCGCGCTCGGCGTGATGAGCATCGCCTGGATGGCGTTCGTCGCCGGCCTCATCGCGATCGAAAAGCTGCTGCCCTGGCGCCGGGTCGCGACGTTCGGCGTCATCACACTGCTCGCCCTACTCGGCGTGCTGTTGCTTGCCGCCCCCGACTCGATCGCGGGGCTCACCATCCCGTCGAGCGGAATGATGATGTGACTGAAACGCCTGCCGCGCTCGGGAGATGCTGGAGGGTGTGACGACCAAGGAGGACCCGGGCGCGGCGTTACTGGTCGGGCGAGCGCCAGAGCTACACATCGTCGAAGCCGCCGTTCAGCGCCTCGGCGACGGGCAAGGGGGCGCAGTCGCGTTCGTCGGCACTGCCGGCGTCGGCAAGTCGCGGCTGGCCCGCGAGACCGCCACGGTCGCGTCGGCCGCGGGCGCGACCGTCCTGACCGGGCGTGCGGTCGCCACCGGTGCCACGACGGCCTACCGGCCGCTCGTCGAAGCGCTCGCGCCGTGGGCGCGGTCCGCACCGCGCCACGACATCGACCTCGGCTCACACAACCGCGCACTCGACGCGTTGGTCCCCGGCTGGTCCGGCGAAGCGATCGACGCCCTGTCGCCCATGTTCGCCGCCGAAGCCCTGATCCGACTGCTTCCGCACCTGGCACCCGATCGCGGGCCGGTCGTTCTCGTCCTCGAGGACCTGCACTGGGCCGATGAGGAAACGCTGGCCGCGGTCGAATACCTCGCGGACGCAGCCGAGAACCTGTCGCTCTTGCTCGTCCTCACGGCACGCGACGAGCAAGGCGTCACGACCCGTCGCCTGCTGCGCGCGCTGGCCGCGCGCGGCGCCGTACGCCTCGTGCCGCTCAGCCCCCTCGACGCCGATGCGACTCGTGACCTCGCCGAGCTGCGGCTCGGTGCGCCCGTAAGCGTTGAGTTGCTGGACCTGTTGGTACGGCGAGCCGACGGCTTGCCGTTGTTCGTCGAAGAGCTCATCGCCGCGCTGGACGCCAACGGGGCACTGGTGCACCGCGACGACGCGGTCGACATCGGGCCGACAGCAGCACGGGTGCTGCCGGACACCGTGGCCGACACGGTCGCCACCCGCATGGACAAAGTGCCCGACCACAAGCGTCGGGTCATCGAGTCGGCCGCCTTGCTCGGTCGCACGTTCGACCATGACGTCCTTCTCGCGTTGCACGACCCGGCAACAGTCGAGGACGCGCTGTTCTGCGCGTTGGCGTTGGGACTGCTGCAGGAGGATCCGGAGCGACCCACGCAGCTGCGGTTCCGGCACGCGCTGCTGCGTGACGGAGTGATGGCGTCGACCTACCCACCTCGCCGGGCCGAGCTCGCCCGCGCACTGCTCGATGTCTTGCTTGCGCGCGACGTCACCGACGACGAGCTCGCGGTCGCCATCGACCTCGCGGCGCGTGCCGGCGACAACGACCGCGCTGCCCGCCTCGCGATGCAGCGCGCCATGGCGTCGTTCGACGTATGGGCGATGGCGTCTGCCGAAGTCGGTCTCGCGGAGGCGCGCCGCTATGCCGGCAGCAACACGGACCTCCTCATCGAGATCGACGTCACGCAGTTGCGCGTCGCCTCGATCATGGGCCGGCTCGATCTCGTGATGCAGCTGGCAAATGCGCTGTTGCAACGACTCGATCCACCGGGTGGCCGACACGACGAGCAGCTGCTCGAAACGCACCTTCGGCTGGGCCAGACGTTGCTCGACGAGGAGCGTTGGCAAGAGGCCGAGCCGCACATGGAGATGGCCGCGAAGCTGATCGCGGCCGGCGATGAGTGTCACGTCACCAGGCTCGAGCTGTGGTCCTCGCTGCTCGACCGGTTGCGTGGCGACCGGGAATCGGCACGTGCGCGCGCCGTACGCGCCGCCGACCTTGCTCGACCGCACGACTACCAGTCCGACCTGGTGTGTTGCGCGCTGATGTATGAAGGGCGGGCCTGGCTGCCCGACGTCGACATGGCGCGTGCGCGCTGGCAAGAAGCGCTCGACTATGCCGACACCTATGGGCTGCGGTTGTGGCGAGCGCGCATGCTCCTCGAGCTCGCGTTGCTCGAGCTAGACGAGCTCTCGGGTGACATCGCCGTCGACGAGGTGTTGGTCGAGGCCGACCAGCTGGCCGCCGAGTGCGGTGGCGTCCTCACGCGCGCTCGCATCGCGCTCTTGCAGGCGCGACGCGCTTTCCTTCGTACTGATGTCGACGAGGCGTGGCGACGGCTTCGCGCCGCGGCTGACTTCGGCGTCGCGGGTGCGGCTTCCCGCCGGGCCGCGGCCGACCTCGACACGGCTCTCACCACGCTGACCGTCGGCGAGCTGCCAGCGGACGCAACGCTCGACGCACGCATCTTTGCCGCGTTGGTCAACGACGACCTCGAAGCAGCCCGGACGCTGGGCCACAACTCGAAGACGATCGAGGGTGGTTGGGGCGGTCGCCCACTGGCGTTGTTCATCGACCTCGCCGACCTCGACGCCATCGGCGTAGGCGCCGTCATCGAAGCCCGCGCCTCGCTGCCCGACGTCAGCGCGGCAGCCGCCCGCTTGTCGGCGGCACCGTTGCTCGCCGCGTTCTTCACACGTTTGCACGCCACCGGTGCACCCGACGACCGCGAGGCGCTGCACGCCGCGGTCGCGACATTCGACCGGCTGGGGCTCACGAGGCCGGCGGATGCCTGCCGGGCGATGTTGCGGGAGGCCGGCGTCCCGGTCCCCCGTCGCGCCGCCGCGCAGGAGGGGGTCCCCGAGCAGCTGCGGACGGCGGGCGTGACCACGCGCGAGCTCGACGTGCTGCGGCTCATCGCGGAAGGGCAGTCCAACAAGGACGTCGCGGCAGCGCTCTATCTGTCACCCCGGACCGTCGAGAAGCATGTCGAGCGACTCCTGCTGAAGACCGGCGCACCAAACCGAACTGCGCTCGCCGCATTCGCCCGTGATGCGGCAATTGCGCCACCGCGTCGATAGACAGCCTGTTGCAATTTGACGGCGCGCCTTCGTGGCTGGAGGGGGTGTGCCGGTGAGGATCGGCGGGTGGCTAAGGAGTTTCGTTCCGCGGATCGGGATCAGCAGTTTCTGATCGCGCCGGATATCCGTGAGTGGTTGTCGGATGATCATCTGGTCTATTTCGTGATCGACACGATCGCTGCGCTGGATCTGTCTGTGTTTCGGTGCCGGGCCAAGCTCGGTGGGGTGGGCCGGCAGGGGTGGGATCCGACGCTGTTGGTGACGCTGTTGATCTATGCGTATGCGAAGGGGCAGCGGTCCAGCCGGCGGATCGAGGCGTTGTGTGAGACCGACGTCGCCTATCGGGTGATCACCGGTAACCGGCCACCGCCGGATCACACGGTGATCGCCCGGTTCCGGGCGAACCATGAGGCGGCGTTCAAGGCGTTGTTTGTCGAGGTGTTGCTGTTGTGCACGCGGGCCGGGATGGGCAATTTCGGCACCGTGTCGATCGACGGCACCAAGATCGCGGCGAACGCGTCGAAGAAGGCGAACCGCAGCGAAGATGCGTTGCGCGCGCAGATCGACCGGATCTTGGCCGAGGCGGCCGAGGTGGACGCGGCCGAAGACGAACAGTTCGGTGACCGGCGCGGTGACGAGCTGCCAGAGCAGTTCGCCGATCCCAAGACCCGCAAGGCGAACATCGCCGCCGCGTGGAAAGAGCTCAAGGCCAAGCAGGCGCAAGAGCAAGAAGCGAACCGGGTCAGCGCCGGTGCCGGCATCAAGCATTGGCAGCAGCGGGTGAGGCAGGCGCAGGCCCGTCTGGATGCCGCATGGATGGAGGCCGACGCTCGCTGGCAAGCCCAGCAAGCCGGATCCCGTGGCCTGGGCCGCAAGGCTGTTCGGCCGGATGAGCACTCGACCGTGCGTCGGCTCACCGCCCGGCTCGAAGCGCTGCAACAGCGGCTGGCGGCCGCGGAAACGAAAGCCGCTGCGCCGCCGAGCAAGACCGCCTCGACCGTGGTGAACGTGACCGACCCGGACAGTGCGCTGATCCCCTCGACACACGGGATCGTGCAAGGTTTCAACGTGCAAGCCGCAGTCACCGACGACCAGCTCATCGTCGCCGTCGAGGTTCATGACAATCCCAACGACTACGCCTCGTTCGTGCCTATGATGACCGCCGCCGTCGAGGCAGCCGAAACCGTCGCGCAGGCCACCGGCACCAAGGTCAGGATCGGCACGGTGCTCGCCGACGCCGGTTACTGCAACGAAGCCAACGTCACCGCCGACGGACCGCGCCGGCTCATTGCCTCGTCCAAACGCGGCAAGGCTCGCAGCCCGTCACCGTGGACACCGCCAGCAGTCGCGGCGATGCGACGACGGATGCGACATCCAGCGAACAAGCAGACCTACCGCCGCCGAGCCGTCACCGTCGAACCGGTCTTCGGCATGCTCAAAGACGGCATCGGACTACGACGATTCGCCCGCCGAGGCCAGACCGCAGCCCTCGCCGAACTCCACCTCGGTGGCGCCGTCCACAACCTGCTCAAGCTCCACCGGTTCGCCACCGCCACCGGATAACACCGGCGGCATCACCAGCCACCAACCGCGGGAAGGTCCACAGAAAGCGCAACAGGCTGTCTAT
>Ga0207652_10002352_pt1 | contig 15994 bp, 13 predicted proteins | sample KBSC63BmetaG_FD_184334 | JGI IMG/M metagenome (GOLD analysis project Ga0207652, IMG submission 184334) | Corn rhizosphere microbial communities from Kellogg Biological Station, Michigan, USA - KBS C6-3B metaG (SPAdes) (version 2) | ecosystem: Host-associated > Plants > Roots > Rhizosphere ... | reverse complement strand
AACTTTCTGGAAAACTGAATCAGATGCTACTTCCGGCCTTTTGGGCCTGTATGCAGCGGTAAGGCCTTGTTTTGACCGGGATTATTATTTCGATGGCCAAGCCGAATATTTCAGATGCCGCGGTACAAGTACGACATCAGGTAATCTCCAGCGTGGAGATGCATACAATGGTGGCAATTATAATCCTACGGGCTATGGCGCTTCATTTGATAAGATGTACCGTTATCTTTATGGTGCTGTTGATCGTGCAAATTATGTAATAGACAATGTTACAAAAATGCAGGCTTCCGGCGGCTCACTTGCTACTTCAACTGTGTTGCAAACTATCCAGGGAGAGTCACGCCTGCTCCGGGGGTTGGTTTATTTCAGATTAATTTGTATGTGGGGCGATGTGCCTTATTATACTCTTTCACCTACTACTGATGCTGATGTAAACTCTTTGCCGAGAACACCAATAGGACAGGTAAAGGATTCTATACTTGCTGATTTTACGTATGCTTTTAATACCCTTCCCACATCTGCCTCAGCACTTGGCCGTGCCTCAAAAGTAGCAGCACTCGCTTTGCGTGGTAAAGTGCAATTATACTGGGGTTCATGGAACAAAAATGGCTGGCCTGAATTGGAAGGATTTAATCCAAGTAATGCAGAAGCTACTACAGCCTTTACCGCTGCCGCAGCCGATTTTGATTCAGTTATAAATAATTATGGAGCAACCTTGTATATGGGTGGAGATCCGGGCCAGATAGATGCATTAGGCAAGGCTGATGTTTTGCCCAATTACTTTACCCTTTTTACGCCAAAGGCAAATGGTAATTCTGAAATGCTGATGGTGTTTACCCACGGTGGTACGGGCACAGGCCAGGGTGAAGAATTGATGCGTGATTTTGCCGGACGTTCCCATGAAGGCTCACAATGCTGGGTTTCTCCACGTTATGAGATCGCCGACAGGTACCAGTCAACAATAACCGGCGATTTTGTTGCACCATTGATTCCCATGAATCCTACTGTTCCTGCAACAGGCAACGTAGCCAGAACCACGCCCGGTTCAGCAGTTAATCCTGAAAGTTATGCAGATCGCGATTACAGAATGAAATCAACTATAGAGTGGGATTATGAAGTAAGTATCGGAAGTGCATCCCAGGTATCAACAGGCTTTGTGCCTTTCATTTATAAAACATGGGCCGGCACGGTTACAATTGGTGGGGTTAAGTATCTTACCTATAATACTGACGGATGTAATTCAGGATATGTATTTCGCAAATTTGTACGTAATTATGCCGGGCAAGGCCGCAGCGATGGCGACTTTGCATGGCCTGTTATACGGCTGGCTGATGTTTACCTAATGTATGCCGAAGCTACTAATGAAATAAATGGGCCCCAGGCTGATGCTATTGATCTTGTAAATAAAATACGCCACCGCGGTAACCTGCCACCTCTTGCTGCAACCAAGACTGATAATTACCAGGACTTCTTCGATGCCATCGAACAGGAAAGAATTGTAGAACTTATTGGCGAAGGCCAACGCTCATTTGATCTGCGTCGTTGGAGAGCGCTTGAAAGAGTTTGGGGACCTCCGGGAAATCCCGGCGTATGGCGCATTGATACCTGGGGAGCCAACCAGCAGCGCTACTTCCAAAATACATCAGAACTGGAATACCAGCAAGATTATATTTTCCGCATACCTCCAAGTGAACGGGATAAGAATCCAAACTTAACGCAGAATATTCCATGGAGATAAGATGACTATAAATAACCTAAAATAATTTAATAAGATGAAAAAAAATATAACTATAGCATTAGCGATTTTAATGGCGGCAGTTACCTGGGCCTCCTGTAAAAAGGATGCTCCGGTAGATGAAGATGGGCTACTAATTACGACACGAAGGGATTGTTATGTAAGTAATTTCGAATTATTGGGAACTGATTTTGTAAGTGTACGTGTTGGTTCTGCGGATATTGATACTACCCAACAAACTATTAAAGTAACTGTGCAGTTTGGCACCGACCTGAAAAATTTATATCCTCAATTCACTCTTGCACAGGATTGCAAACTTGATCCAAAGATTACGGGCTTAACTGACTTCTCCGATACGCTTAATCCCCGGAAATGGACGGTAATATCGGGTGACCGTAATATCAGGAAACCTTACAGTGTTATTGTCAGTGTTCAACCTTAATAATGATTGTTAATATTAAAAAAAATACGATGCAATACATATCTAAATATACTGGTTTTGCTTCTTTACTGATGGCTTTATTATCCCTTTCAACATCCTCATGCAAGAAAGATTCTTACGCACTTCCTGTGGCTTCAGATAAACTGCAGAACCAGGCGATTAAAAGAACACTTGGACCCAATATCGTAGGTCAGCAGATAGAATTTGCCTATGCTATGGCCATTCTGCCCAGCAAGGGTAAATTGGCATCATGCACAGCAGAAGCTTCCATTGCAGGAGCACCAGGCACTTATATGGAAAACAGGTCTTTCCATACAGAGCAAACAGGTGCAGATGTTGGCGATACTGTAGGATTACCTTCTGTAACAAACGGCACCACTACAACAGTTACCTATACTGTTGATACATCTGCAGCCACTCTTCGTTATTATTATGTAATACCTGAGGCAGCACGTGGTAAAACAGTTACTATTAAATTTACTGCTACCAGCAGCGATGGCGAAAGCATCTCTACTACCATGGGGCCTTATACAATTGCCCAAATGGATATGAAGCTTAATATGAAAGTAAGCAACGACAACATGATGTATATTTCCATAGCAGACAGCACAGTGTACAATGCTGCAGACGCTGCTACACATGCAGCAAGCATAGATTTGGTGTATCTATACCGCAACCGGCCCAATAGCGCATTTAATCACGCATTGGTAGCGCCTGCTGCTGATACGCAATATTTACCCGACGTAACTTTACCTACAGGAGTAAATCGTACTGCCAAACTGCGGAAGACATTTAATCTACAGGATCATAATCTTGCCCCAAATGAACAATATGGCGGTATTTTTATAGACGATATCGATTTCCAGCAGCTTGACCTTACTGGCAGTCCGAACTATGCCATCAACCTCAAACAGGATGCAGGAGTATGGGTTGAAACTGCCGATGGCAAATACAGAGCATACATCTTTTTTAATTCCGTAAGTAATTCCTCCGGATCAGCCGTAATAAGTATGAAACGTTATACCCTGAAATAATACACTTACAAAAGATAACATGAAAATAAATCACCGGCCAGTTTTTCTTCTTCTACTGGCAGGAATGGCTATATGCTTTTCAGCAAAAATAAAGGCCCAGCCCTTTATTCATCCCGGCATTGCTCAAACATCGAAGGATCTTGCTTTCATGAAAAAAATGGTGTTGGGAGGTAAACAACCCTGGAAAAGCGCTTTCGACAGATTGAAAGCGGCGACAGATATCAACTTTGTAATTAAAGCACATACCCATGTACTGCGGGGGCCTTACGGAAAACCAAATATTGGTGGCGATGACCTGTCAAAAGGCGCTAACATGGCGTATAATTATGCGTTGATGTGGTATATTACTGATGACAAGAAATATGCATCCGGCGCAATAAACATTCTCAATGCCTGGTCATCTGTTCTTTGGGATTTTGATTATAACGATGCTAAATTGCTTGCGGCCTGGACAGGTCACCTTCTCTGCAATGCCGCAGAAATTCTCCGATACACCAACTCCGGATGGAGCCAAAAAGATATTGATAGTTTCAGCAATATGCTAATGACAGTATATTATCCCCTGATGCGTTATTACTATCCGCAAGCCAACGGAAACTGGGATGGAGCTATCATTCACTCTATAATGGCAATAGCAATATTTACTGATAATCGTAAAATGTTCAATAACGCTGTTGATCATTTTCTTCATGCGCCGGTAAACGGAAGTATTTTTAAATACATTTACCCAAGCGGCCAGTGCCAGGAGAGTATGCGTGACCAGGGCCACGTGCAATTAGGATTAGGAGAGTTTGCAGGTGCAGCACAAATCGCTTTTACGCAGGGAGTCGATCTTTTTTCTCTTGCCAATAACAGAATTGCATTAGGCTTTGAATATACTGCCGGATTTTTACTGGGCAAAGAAACACAGTGTTATGGCACTATATCTCAGCGGGCAAAAACACTCCGTGATGACTACGAATATGTTTATCGCCACTATGCTTCACAAGGTGTTGATATGCCCAACACCAAAAGGGCCGCTGATTCTGTAAGAGATAAGGCTACGCGAAGTGTGCTAACTGCGTTCCGTGCCCCTCTTTCAGGATCAGTTAAAGACAAAGGCACACCGCAACAAAGTCATGTCGGTTATATTGCGGGAGCGGGAGTAAGCAGTTCAGTGACTGTTCCAAACAATGCTGTTATTGTAACACAAGGTCAATCAGTACAAGATGCTCTTAATACTGCTTCAATTACAAGTCATTGGGTAATGATAAAAGCAGGCATTCATACTCTGCCGGCAACATTAAAGATTCCAAGTGGCATAACAATATCAGGAGAAGGATTGGGCACTGTACTTTTTCTTAATCCGTCCTCCGGGGAAAGAGATGCAATGGTAAATGCGGATAATGATTTACATGATGTAACTATTCGAGACCTTGTCATTGAAGGATCTAATAAAACTGATCCTGGCACCGATCCAAACAGCAACCGTTCTTATCGGGGCGGTTATAATCGTGGAGGAATTATATTTCGGGCATTAAATGAAGGCCAAATGAAGAATATAAAACTCATCAATCTTACAGTTCAAAGTTGTACTTACAATGGCGTATTTATAAGTGGAGCAGAAAATATAACTATTGACCGTTGCAACTTTAATGAAAACGGTGGCAGTGTTGTACCAGGGCCTAAACTTCAACACAATCTTTTATTAGCTCATTGCACAGATGTTGATATAAAAGATAGCAGGTTAGATACTTCGCCTTATGGTAGTGGAATTGCCATGGATCATAATCATAACGTTTCTGTTACCAATTGCGAAATTGCCCGCAACGGATATTATGGTGTTCTAATTTCAGAATCAAAAAATGTTTCTATAAAAAATAATCTTATTGAAGCCAATGACAGAAGCGGCGTGATGGTTGAATTTTTACATCAGGGATCTGAAAAGATCAGTATCAATAATAACAAAATTCAATTTAATAACGGTTATGGTGTTGAATCTTACGCAGCAAGAAATTATAAAATAAATAATAATATTTACGCCGGCAATGGCAATAATATAAGCCAGCAGAAACCCAGTAATAAAAAATTTATTATAATGGAATAGAAAAGATTTTATTTGTCACCCTGAGCTTTTATAATCATAATCAGCTACGCCCGTTCTGTAAATTTTATTAAAATCTAAGCTATCGGACTATTAATAATTTTACTCAAATGAAAAATTATAATAAATTAAAACCTTGTAAGTGTTACAAGGTTTTTAATTGGCCGTCTGTCATTTTCTTGAAAAAAATTTAATAATTTCTAAGTTTCATTTCCACTCTCCTGTTTTTAGCTCTTCCTTTTGAGGTTTTATTATCAGCAATAGGATCATCTTCGCCACGGCCGATAGCAGTAATACGGCTCTCATCAATACCACTTCCCAATATATATTGCTTTACAGAATTGGCTCTGTTTTCAGATAATTTTTGATTCAATTCGGAGCCGCCTGTATTATCGGTATAGCCATTAATATCTATTTTATAAGAAGGATTATCATTTAATACTTGCACAACTTGCTTTAATGCAGGATATGATTTAGCAAGCAGTTTAGCGCTCCCTGTTGCAAAGTAAATACTTTGTGCTGCCTTATTCACTTTTTCAACCACCACTACATCTATTACCGGGCAACCGAAATTAGATGCAGACCCTGCTTCATGCGGGCACTTATCTTCCTCATCGTTTACGCCATCGCCGTCAGTATCTGGCACAGGACATCCCTGGTAGCGGGCAACACCAGCAACAGCCGGGCACTTATCTTCTTCATCGTTTATTCCATCCCCATCGGTATCCGGAACGGGACAACCGTTATACTTTGCAAGGCCCGCCACATCAGGGCATTTATCATCTTTGTCTGCAATCCCATCGTTATCACGATCGGGGCAGCCATGCAAGGCCACAGTGCCAGCCACATCAGGACAAGCGTCTAAACTATCAACAATTCCATCGCCATCTTTATCCAAAACAACTACCGGCGGAATTTCAACTTCTTTAGGGGCTATTTCTTTTTTTGAAGCAATGTTTCCGACAAGACCAATACTATGATAAAAATGATAACTCGCATTTTCTGTTACCGGTATCCTATACTGTGAATTAATAAGAAGGTATGCCTGGTCAAGTATATTTACTTGCAATCCCAAACCAATGGGTGCAAAAGCCGCATAGTATTTTTGATATTTACTGGCGCCAACTCCTAAATCAATGAAAGGTGTAACCCAATATTGATCGCTCAATAATCTCAGGTTAATATTTGCAGTTGCTTCCAGTAAAAAATTATCGGCATCAAACGCAGGCTTATTATTAATTGGATAATCGAGGAATGAACCGCCCAGGGTTGCGATAAAATCAACATGCTTGCTAATGCCTGATAAATAATCTATCGCAAGGCCCGGATTCATTGTGGCAGGTTTAAAAAAGCTTTTGTCTTTTAAAACACTCACCAAGCCATTAGAGCGTATATTAGAAGCAGTTTTAAAATCACTTAAAAAAAAACTTACCCCAAGGCCTTGCTTGTTTTGCTTTGTTTCCCTCTGAGCGAAAGAAGCCTCGATATAAAACAAAGTAATAATTAAAAAATATAGTTTTCTCATAAAATGAAGTTTGCGTTCAAACAAAAATAGACGCTTACCGGGAAAGCATAAAATTAATAATTTGCAACTAATTTCTTTAGGACAGAGATCAAATTAAAGAGAGGTTGCAATTAATCATGAAAGTTTTTGAGCACTTCAATTTTTACACGGATTAATCCGCGGCCGGAAAAGCTTATCTTCTTTGCAGCAATTCCTGACAGATCAATAAGCCTTTTATTTTTAGGATGCATCCTGTCATTTATTCTTACTATAACAGATTTTTTATTTCTAATATTGGTAACCTTTATCCACGTATTAAATGATAAAATATTACATGCAGCAGTATATTTTGTTGAACTATAAATTTCTCCGTTGGCCGTTTTTCGTCCATTAAATTTAGCAGCATAAAAGCTTGCGGTGCCATATTTAATTAAAGGCGTTGAATGTTTCCTTTTAGAGGAAGATTTTACCGAACTGTGTTTTTTTTGAGAATAAACAACGCCAGATATAAACAGAGCGAGCAAAAGAAGAGAAAGTATTTTTTTCATATAGTAAGAAATAAATAATGCTCATTACATTTTAAGCAGAAATGTATTTATTATTTATTTGCAAAGTACTTATCAGCAAGCATTCGGTCATCAGTATAAATATCTTTATAAAAAACCAGTTTATCATTTTTAGCTTCACAGGTAAAATATTCAATAAAGAGCGGTAAGCGATTTTTTACAATAATTCGTTTTCTGTCTTTATTGGAAAGCCATGTTTTAATAGAATCAACGGTGTAAGCAAGTTTTTTATCTGCGGTATTATTAAGGCTGTCATTTCTTGCAATATAAAAAGCAAGCCTCTCCCAGTTTTGAACACGTACACAACCATGGCTTAACGCCCTCTCAGAATTGCCAAACAAGTAGCGCTGGTTGGTGTCATGAAGATAAACACTATATGGATTATTAAAATTAAATTTTAAAATGCCGAGCGCATTATCATCGCCACTGCCCTGCATTACTTTCCATGGAATTCCCTTTGAATATTTTGACCAATTAACTGTATAGGGATCTATAATATCTCCCTTGGAATCAACAAGATTATAACCCTTCCGTGCAAGATAGCCAGGATCTTTTTTTAAGGCAGGCAAGATATCTTTTTTTATAATACTTTCAGGTATTGTCCATTGCGGGTACGTTACCATATCAGTAATAGAAGAAGACAGCGTTGGTGTGCGGGTATCAGGCTTACCGATAATTACCTTTGACCGGATAACAAGTGTATCGCTATCCCACAATTCAAGGTAATAGGAAGGAAGATTTACCCATATAAATTTTGAAGGCATCGTATCAGGCAATTGCTTATAACGATCGAGGGTAATCGCAATTCGTTTAAATTTTTCGCGGTCGTTGTTATTCATCGCATCCACAAGCTTTGCACTTATTTTACCGTCCTTCTTAATTTTATGAATTGCCTGAAATTTTTTTATTTCATTGCTGAAAGATAAAGAATCCGGGATGCTGTCAGTTTTTACGATGCCCGATTGCATCAGGCGTTTTTGAATTTTCTTTATAAGAAGAGATGAATCTTTTTGCGGATAAGCAATATATTGGTATGGAATATTATTCATACTATCAACAAAATCTCTTATAACATATCTAAGCTCCTGGTATTTGCTGCTTTTCGGTTCCATCGAAGCAAACAAATCGCTAATGGAATTATTTTTTACCGCATCATTTAAATTCTTCAGAAAAAAAGAATCTATATAATTATTCTTTCTTATAATTGAAACGCTATCCGGCAACAGCCTTCCTTCCTTGATATCTTTTGCTGTTTTCATAAAAGCATCGCTAAGCATCAGGTCTGCTTTTGTCCAAAGTATAGCATCAGTTTTTGCGAGAGAATCATCTTCTAATTTTTGTCTTAAATTTTTAAGTTCTTTAAAATGGTAATCGGCCGGATAAAGTCCATAATACCTGGAATATTTAATGAAATTAAACATGGAATCAGCCGCTGGCAACCATTGCTCTTTTCTGCTCCAGATATTATGATAATCATTTTTATCATAGAACGCATTTACAATACCCGGCAGATTTAATTTTATTGAATCGTTTATTCGCCCATTATTGTCTTCCGCAAATTGCAATACTGCTTTTATATTATCTGTAACCTGGTCATCCATTTCCGCAGGCTTCTTCACAATTTCTTTTTGTACGGCTGCATGTTTGCCTTTACAACGCACCATAAAACAAACTAGCATGAGCATCAATAAAACATAAACTAAATTTGCTTTTCGCAGCATGTATTATAAAATTTTGTATAAAAATCCAGTTGCAGATCAGGTTAAAAACTAAAACAATGGATTATAAAATAAATAATTCTTCGGGGTTAATTGTAATGTTTTCAATAATTACTGTTTTCGCATGGTCAACTGGTTTGGCGCAATCAAATGTCGTTAATAAGTATGGTTTATTTATAGTAAATGATGTGAAATTACTACAAACTGAGATAGCAGCAGATTCCAATAAGAAAATGGTAGATGTAAAGATGGTCATCCCTACCCTTTCGCTTGACCTGAAATATACGACCATACACAATTTTATGCATCAGAGTTTATATCCTTACCTTCAAACAACTTATGTAAGGCTTCCTGTAATAAATGCTTTAAAGAAAATTGTTGCTGAACTTAACGCCCAAAAACTTACCTTAAAAATATTCGATGCCTACCGGCCTTACTCTATTACCGAAAAAATGTGGGAAGCTGTAAAAGACAGCCGCTATGCTGCCGACCCGGCAACCGGAAGCGGCCATAACCGGGGCGTTGCGGTTGATCTCACTTTAATTAATTTGAATACAAAAAAAGAACTTGCTATGGGAACAGGCTTTGATAATTTTAGCGACACAGCCCACGCAGATTTTACCGAATTACCTGATTCAATTTTGCGAAATCGTCGTCTACTCGTAATCGTTATGGAAAAGTATGGTTTCAAAAGCCTTCGTACAGAATGGTGGCATTACAGCCTTCCGGATGCCAGCAATTATGAAATATTAAACGTTTCCTTTGAAAATTTAAAAGCATTAAATAAAAAGAAAAAATATTAAAGCTTAGTTGTTTTATATAATTAAGAGTAGCGCATATTTCATTTAATTTCACGTAATTCAATTGTTCGAAAATGTGGCATGTTTATAAAAAAGGTTTCAGAGCTTACCTTCAATTGGAGAAATCACTATCAGAAAATTCTGTTGAAGCATATATACGTGATGTTGATAAATTCACTCAGTTTCTTTTCATTAATAATAGCGATATAAACCCCGGCAATGTAAAACTTCAGCACCTTGAAAGGTTTTTAAAATGGATTGGAGAACTGGGAATGACGCCGTCTTCCCAGTCAAGAATTATTTCAGGATTAAGAAATTTTTATAAATATTGCCTGCAGGAACAAATCAGCAAAACAGACCCTACTGCATTATTAGAAACACCCAAGCTTGCAAAACATCTTCCTGATGTTTTAAGTTTTGATGAGATAGAGGCCATAATAAATGTTATTGATTTAAGCACGCCTGAAGGTGCAAGGAACAAAGCAATTATTGAAACACTTTACAGTTGCGGACTACGTGTAAGCGAACTGGTAAATCTAAGACTATCGTGTCTTTATTTTGATGTAGGCTATATTCGCATTATAGGTAAAGGCGACAAAGAAAGATTAGTTCCCATCGGAACTTCTGCTATAAAATACATTAATATATATCGAGAAAATATTCGTTTACACGTAACCGTTATACCGGGCAACGAAGATTTTCTTTTCCTGAACAGGAGAGGAAGAAAGCTCTCAAGAGTAATGATTTTTATTCTGATAAAAGAAGCAGCAAAACTTGCTGGCATATCAAAAAATATTTCGCCACATACCTTTCGCCATTCGTTTGCTACACATCTTGTAGAAGGCGGTGCAGACCTGAGGGCTGTGCAGGAAATGCTTGGGCATGAAAGTATAACCACCACTGAAATTTATACACATCTCGACAGGGAATATTTAAGAGATACTTTGCAACAATTTCATCCTTCTTATAAGTAGAATATCTTCAACTTCTTTATTGAAAATAGAATTATAATTATGAAAAAAGTAATTGACTACTTCCCTTCCATCAATACTTCCCTGTTTCGGTAAGAATGATCGTTGATATTTTTAACCCGGCTCCTGTAATTTTTAAACATGCTCATCCATTTAAGCCTGAGCACACCAAAAATGCCTTCCTTAATAATGCCCTTGTTCATTTTTGAAACGCCGAATTTTCTGTCAATGAAAGTTATTGGTACTTCCTTTATTGTGAACCCAAGCTTCCAGGCCGCAAATTTCATTTCTATCTGGAATGCATACCCAACAAAGCTTATCTGATCGAGATTGATAGCTTCCAACACTTCCCTGGTATAACAAACAAAACCGGCAGTAGGGTCTTTCACCGGCATAAGCGTAATAAGGCGTGTGTATGCAGAGGCGCCCTTAGACAAATTTACTCGAACTGAAGGCCAGTTTTTTACCTGGCCGCCTTTTACATAACGGGAACCAACGGCCACATCCGCACCACCGGATTTACAGGCTTTGTACAATTTATCAAGATCATGCGGATTATGAGAGAAATCACAATCCATTTCAAAAATATATTTGTAACCTCTTGCCAGCGCCCACCTGAAACCAAGTATATAAGCGGTTCCCAGCCCAAGTTTGCCTTCTCGTTCTTCTAAAAATAATTTGCCTGCGTACCTTGAGAATAAGTTTTTTACAATTAACGCCGTCCCGTCGGGAGAGTTGTCATCTATAATAAGAATATGAAAATTCTGCTGAAGCGAAAACACGGTTTCAATAATAGAAGCAACATTTTCCCGTTCATTATAGGTAGGTATAATTAGAAGCTTTTCCAAAAAATATGTGCGTATTTAAAATGAAATTACAATTAATCCTTAAAATAATTCTTTAAAAAAGGTTCAGCGGTTTATTTTTTCAGTAAGGTACGGTTCAATATTTCTGTAAGCTTCTGTTTTGTATGTAAAGAAAAATCACCCTTCATCATCCAATCGTAATATTGCGGTTCTGCTTTTAACACTTCGGATACCGGACGCCCCTTATGCTTTCCAAAGTTAAATACTTCTACGTCATTCTCCATAATAAAGCGTCGGGAAAAGTCTATATATTTTTCTTCACCTGTAAATTGCAAAATAGTATCTAAAGTATTTCCCAAATGTTGATACCTGATAAGCTGGGCTTCAAGAATTTCCCATGTCGCAGCCGCGTCCGCTTCTGCGGAATGAGCACCTTCCAACTCTTTTTCACAATAAAATTTATAAGCTGCACCGAGTGTGCGCTTTTCCATCATGTGAAAAATATGCTGAACGTCAAGCATCCTCCTATTAATCATATCTATCTCAAGCCCGGCCCTTAAAAATTCTTCCATTAACATCGGAACATCAAAACGATTGGAATTGTATCCTGAAAAATCAGCATCGTCAATAAATTGTTTTAGTTCGTTAGCTACTTGTTTAAAAGTAGGCGCATCTTTTACTTTATCATCCGTAATGCCATGAATTTCAGTGCTGCTTTTAGGAATGGGCATTTGGGGATTTATAAATTTCTGCTTAATGGTTTTTGTTCCATCTGTAGAAATTTTTACAATAGCTATTTCCACAATCCGGTCAGTTGAAAGATTGGTACCGGTTGTCTCAAGATCAATAAAAACCAATGGTCGTGTAAGTTGTAGAGGCATGTTTTAATTTATAAATTTATTATTATTTATTATTTTCTATTTCGCTCTTCGCTACTTACCACTTACTACTTTCAAAATATCCATTCCATCATAATTGCCGCTGCTCATGAAGAGGAAATTGGTACTGCGTGTACTCGTTTCCGTTAGTTGTCTTTCAAGTTCTTCTTTACTATTAATAACTCTAAGCCCTGTCTTTTTAAAACCGTCAGCTATTATTTTAGAATCGAGAGGCGGCATACGTTTAAGCTCCAATGCATGTTTACTATAAAAAACAATAGCCTCATCAGCATTGTCCATAGCGCCTGCATATTCTTCCATAAATTTTTCATTGAGGCTGCTGAAAGTATGCAATTCCAGAATCGCCACCAATTTTCTCCCGGGAAACTGTTGTTTTACTGCATTGATACTAGCCATTACTTTACTGGGGGCATGCGCAAAGTCGCGGTAAATATTATATTCTTTATTTTCTGCAAACAATTCAAGCCTCTTTGCTGCGCCACGAAAGCTCCTTATTGCATCAGCAAAAGAGTTGTCACTTACGCCAAGAATTTTACAAACATGGTATGACGCCTGCAAATTTAAAAGATTATGATTTCCAAAAATCTTTAAATCAGTTTTTATATTACCGGTCATTACACTGGTAACGCCATTTTCAATAAAGTAAACTGGCAGTTCGTAACTTATATAATTGATATCACTCCTTTTATTTTCATTGATGAGTTTTACCAAAACCTCATCTGTTTCGTTATAAATTAAAATACCACTTTTTTCAATTTTTTCAATAAAAATTTTAAACTGTTGTAGGTAATAATTAAAAGTTGGAAATACATTGATGTGATCCCATGCAATGCCGGTAATAACTGCAATATGCGGTAAAAGAAAATGGAACTTTGGACGCTTTTCTATAGCGCTTGCAGGATATTCATCCGCTTCGCACACAATTAAGGGGGCGTCGGTAATTCTTACACTTTGCTCAAATCCATCAAGCCTGGCCCCTACCAGGTAATCAAAATTAACTTGGGCATGTTTAAGTACATGCATGATCATAGCAGTAGTAGTAGTTTTTCCGTGGCTGCCGCCAATTGCTACTCTTTGTTTATGCTCACTTTCTTTATAAATGTATTCAGGAAACGAAAATATTTCCAGTTTCAATTCCCGCGATCTTATTATTTCGGGATTGTCATCCTTGGCATGCATGCCTAATATTACCGCATCAATATCCGATGTTAGTTTTTCAGGATGCCAACCCATCTCCGAAGGCATAATGCCTTCTTTTTTAAGGTTTGATAATGCCGGTTCAAAAATTTCATCATCACTTCCTGTAATTTGATAACCTTTGTGCTTAAGCGCAATGGCAAGCTGGTGCATTACGCTTCCCCCGATAGCAATAAAATGGATATGCATGGATTTTATAAAATTATATCTTGATTTAACAATAGTTTGAAATATAATTCGTTTTTCAGTAGCAACTTAAAAAAGGAAATTATAACTTTGCAAACCGGTGCAAAATAAAGTTTTAAACTAAAATACCATAATGAAAAAATTAATTATTGTTTGTGCTTTGGCAGGTTCGCTTATCATGGCATTTTCATCCTGCAGCAGCTCCCGCAGAATAGGATGCCCTATGACACAAAACATCATTCACTGATTCGAAAGTTGCACCTCTGATTACAATGAACTGGATACCCTTATTAAATGAGCAGCAGCTCGAAGACATAAAATTAAATTCTACCCAAAAACCACAGGTAATTTTCAAACATAGCAGCCGTTGCTCTATTAGCAGTATGGCTAAAAATCGACTTGACCGGAACACTACGCCTGAGGGAATTGATTTTTACTTTCTTGATATTATCAACCACAGGAATATTTCCAATAAAATTGCGCATGATTTCAAGGTGCACCATGAATCACCGCAAGTACTTGTTATAAAAAAGGGTAGCTGTGTTTATGATGAAAGCCACTCCGGAATTGATATGGAAGATATAAAAGTCAATGCCGGCATTAGTTAGCATTTGCTAACACTGGATTGAAGAATTTTACAAATTTCTTTTTATTTAAGAATCATCAGCGGAAGGCGGGTATTGCGATAAAGTGCTTCCGATATACTTTTATGCGTGAGGGAATACAGGAAGCTATATTTTCCCGGCATAGCAATCATCAACTGCATTTTACTTATTTTTTCAAAATTTAGAATGCCGTTAATTACATTCTTGTCATTAATATAATAAATACTGTGTTCAAAATTTTTTAAATAATCATGAAGATTATTTTCGGCTTCCTTAAATTTTTCATCAGGATTTATGTGCGATTCGCTGGCATCTACATTAAGTACCATAATTTTTACATTGTGCCATTGAGGTACTGCACGCAAACTGTTTATCCTGTCAAGCATACTAATGGCATTAAAATCGCACGGCACAAGAATTTCCTTTACAGGTTTATAGGCATAATGCGAAGGGACTATGAGAATTCTTATCGGACTTGCTTTGGCAATCTTTATTACGTTCCCGGAAACATAGGCATCATTTAAATTGTTGATATTATCACTGCCCAGTAATATCATTTGCGGCTGCTCATATTTTATAATATCAATGATACTTCTTAGGAGAGGCAGTTCACTGGTAGCTATTTGTACTTTGACAGTACCTCCTGTTTTTTCATTAAGCCGGCGATATAATATATTAAGTTGTTCCTTTTGGTCTTCGCGGTCTTTATTAATGTTATCTTCATTCACGTTTGAAAACTCTGCAGACATGATTAGATTTTCAAACATGGAAATGTAGAAAGATCGCAAAACAATAATACGGTCGTAGTTGTAATGCATTGCCCATTCGGCGCCGAAGTTCAACGCATTATCAGTCGCCTGCGAAAAATCAATTGGAATAAGTAACGTTTTCATAATATCATATATGAATAAAAAGACGGTTTGTGATTGCAATAATTGTAACCATAAACTATTGCTCCTTTAAATCTTTATTCATATCTTTTAATAAAGAAAGAGCATTTTTAATTTCCACATCTGCAAGCCAATTGTTGCTTTTTTATGTATTCAATAAAAGCGGATATACTTTTTGTTTAAATAACTTCCCTTTTGCCATAATGAATATCATCTTATTACGGCGATCGTTTTTATGTTCTTTCAGCTTTTGCTGAATTCCGCAACGCAGGTAGTTTCTTATTCATTTAATTGTCTGCTAAGCCCCAAAGCGAGTTCTGCATTGTTTTTCTACCCATAGTTTATAACCGATTCATAACAATTTATTAAGTAAAATTATATATTAGTTTAAGTTCAAACCAATATTAATTAAAAAAAAATTGCCACGATAAAACTTTCATTACCGGTGATTATTGTTTTGAAAAATCTAAATGAATTTGGTAAGGTCTTTATTTAGTCGATCTTTTTCAGTGTACCAAAGTCCATGTGGTGCGTCGGTATATATGATAAGATCAGAAT
>Ga0207652_10002349_pt1 | contig 16021 bp, 23 predicted proteins | sample KBSC63BmetaG_FD_184334 | JGI IMG/M metagenome (GOLD analysis project Ga0207652, IMG submission 184334) | Corn rhizosphere microbial communities from Kellogg Biological Station, Michigan, USA - KBS C6-3B metaG (SPAdes) (version 2) | ecosystem: Host-associated > Plants > Roots > Rhizosphere ... | reverse complement strand
TCTTCCCGGCCGACGACCATGCCGACGTATCGTCCAGAGCGTTCGTGCCAGACATCAACGCTCAAGTCTCTCCAGGTACGCATTTACAAGCTCCTTTCGAGCAGATACTAACACAAACGGCCCCCAACTTTCGTTCTGCGTTCTTTCTATACTATCCGTACCCTCTTTACAACGTGTCGCGTGCTACATAGCTCTAAAAAATCAGCCGCCTATTTGTTGGCGGCTGATACATTCGCTTTTCCATAGAACAATTTCTCTAGCTCGTCTCTATACTTGAGCCGCAGCTCTGCGGTCCGTCTGGCGAGTTTGATCCGCTCAACAGAGCTAAGATGCGACGCGGCGGGAGATACGCCGTACGCTTTCGCCATCGACATCGCGGTACTTTTAGGGATTCCCGTCAGTTCGGATACTTGAGTGCTGATGCATTTGTGATCGACAATGAGCTTCCTCAGAAACTCTCTCTGCTCCGGTGAGTATCTAGTACCCTTCTTGGCCATTTGGATATACCCTTCCAGCTATTTTTTCCGACTACCGCAGGACATTTTTGTCCTGCGGCTTTTCTTTACTTGCGTGTCTCTTTTATAAAATCCCTCGGTTCGTCTGACACGAGCCTGAGTTGCGGTGGCTCTTCGGTGTTGAACTCGTCACCGTAGCCTTCTTCAACCGCTTCAGCGACAAGCTCGTCGAGTATACCTTTATCCATTGGAATCACCCCAACATCCACCAGATGAGCAAATCCCTCGAAGTTGGGGTTCCATCGATTTCGGCTATACATCGGCCATTCGTCCCTCAACCTTTGCCGGGAGACGAACGAAGTTCGACTTCTCTCCATAGTACCCTCCTTAGCCTTTTGTGCTACTGAAACTATGGCTTATTTACAGGAAAAGGAAAGGCCTTACCCACTCGTTTTGCTCAGGTCATCAGTGCAGGAAACCTGCGGTTTACAGCCTGATTCATCTGGCATTCATCTGCCCGGGCGTATTGTGGATGAATGTTTTTCATGCTGCTCATCCCCTGGGGTATTGCTGCGGCGCTTTTTGTTCTGCTTCTCGTAGTGTCGAGCGGCTACATCGCGTACACTACCCGCAAACGCACCTATACATCAGAACATTTGCGTCACTATCATCTCCAGACTCTCGAAGAAAGCCTGCAGGCGTAAATCTTTTTACTTATTTTTTGAGTTCTGCGAGGTCAGCTAGGACCTGCGCCGCGTGCGACTCCGGGTCGACTTTTTCATAGACCTTGGCGACTTTGCCCTCTGGGTCTATCAGATACGACGTGCGGAGGATTCCCATAAACTCCCTTCCCATCATTTTCTTGAGCGCCCAGACGTGGTAGCTCTCTATCATTTTCCGCTCCGGATCCGCGAGAAGCGTAAAAGGCAATCCGTATTTTTCGGCAAACTTTTTATGACTCTCCACCGTGTCGGCACTTACGCCAAGCACTACGCATGAAAGACCTTTGAAATCCGGAAGCGTGTCGCGGATTGCGCATGCTTCTTTTGTGCAGCCGCTGGTGTCGTCTTTGGGGTAGAAATATAGCAGGACCCATTGCCCGCGGTATTGTGCGAGGCTATGATTTTTTCCGTCTCGGTCCGGGAGCGTGAAATCCGGTGCGGACTTTCCTAATAATGATGTTGGTGAATTTTCCATCCGCATAGTGTAGCAAATAGGCCTCGATTCATCGGGGGTATGGTGATACTCCCGTAGCATTTGCATATGGTACACATCTTATACAATCCAGCTGAGGTCCTCAAAAATCTGCGCGGCGTGGATTTCCCTGCTGATAGAGAAAAGATAATCGCTGTCGCCAAACGCAACAATGCGCCCGCGGATGTAACGGCGCTTCTCCTTTCGGATTTGCCCGAATACGAATACAACGGGCCACGGGAAGTGCTCGAGGCTCTCACGGAGATAGCGCGCGAACGCGAGCTCGAGCAGTAATGTAGCGCTTCACGCGGCCGGAAGCATTGCTCGGTCAGGGTCAGGAATATGGCGCTCACAGAGCCAGCCGCCGGAGTAGACGGACGGCGCCGCTAATACGCAGACTCAGTAATAATAATTACCGCGCTCTGGCATAAGCGGAGCAGCTTTTAACTGTACCTGCGGCATGGCGAGCGCGTTATTGAGAAAATCCATAACGCTCTTGGGTATACGCAGGCAATGCACGACGTAGTTGTAATCCGCGCAGATGTTATAGGTCACGACGTCTTCTCCTGTGCTGTAGTTGTGGAGCGCAAGAGTTCCTATTGCACCGGAAAGAATGCCGACACCGAGGAACATGATGACGACCGCGCCCAGAAAGACGAGGGTTCGCATGCCATAACGATAGCATTAAATCTACAGGCCCTGTTCGCTTTCCTTTTCCGCCTCTATTTCTTCTTTTTCTGTCTCTTCCGGAGTGTGCTCGCGCGGTTCATCGGCTTGAGCGGAAGGAGGCGGCGCGCTTATTTCACTCGGAACATTGCCCCAATAATTTTCCGGGTCCTCCCTCATCCTCTTATTTTTCAAATATGCGATGAAAGCGGTGTGACGCGCCATACCATAAAAGATATATCAGTCGTCCGCTTGCGTGAGCTTTTATTTCAGACGCATTTCAGCGGGGTCCCAGGCGCTTACCTATTACGGCGACGGTATTTTTTGATCAGTCTTCCCGTAGAGCTCTTTTTTCCGCTTCTACCAGCTCTTCGGTAGTATGCTCATGCGGCTTCGACACCCGCTTGGGTCGCTTTATTTCATCTGGGACATTGTCCCAAAAGTCACGCGGGTCATCTTTGAGGTTCATACCCATCTAGGGTTCCATGATCGCGTGAAAATCTTGTGATGACTTAATGTACATTTCAGGCATCGAGCGTATTCTGTATTCTGGAGATATTATTGGGGCGTTATCGTAACCTTTTGCGTATTTTTGCGTATGAAAAAATATTTTATTTTGTATATGGCGAAGCCCGCGGATTTTAAACGTGTTGTCGCTTCTATGGGCAAGATGAGCAAAGCTGACATGGCGAAATTCAACAAAGAATGGGGCGACTGGACCAAGAAAATCGGCACGGTGGATGACGGCGCGCCGCTCGGACAGACCACGCGGGTCAGCGCGAGAGGCGCCAAGAAGGCGCACAACGACATCGGCGGCTACGGCATAATCAAAGCGAACTCCCAGGCGGAAGCCGCGAAGAAACTGAAAAATTCCCCGCACTTCAAGATGATAAAGAAAGGCTGGATCGACGTGATGGAAATTCTCCCGATGTAGGACAGACTCAATGGAATTTATTGCCGGCCTTAAGCTGGGTAAGTATTGCCGCCATGCGGCGCGCTCTCGTTTCCGGTTTTTTAGCAGTCTGGAGTCGCCAGCCTATGGCGTAAAGATTGGCACGATTGAGCGTCTTGAAAAAAACTTCTGCTTTTTTGTTTTTCTTCAGAGCCTGTAAAAAGTCCGGCGGAATTTCCATGTTCGCCGGTGAATCATAGGCGCCTTCCCAGCGGCCGTCTTTTTTAGCAGTGTGTATATGCGTGAGCCCCGCAGGTTTCATCCGTTTTGTCTTAATCAGCCGCGCGACATGTTCCCTATTTCTTTTAGACCAAATACTATTGGGCCCGCGCGGTGAGAATTTCTGGATGTAGGAGTCCGCGCCATACTTTTTCACCTGGCTGTCTATCCAGCCGTAGCACAATGCTTCATCGAGCGCCTCGGCGTACGCAATCCCCTTCTTAGCAGAAGATTTCTTGAAAAACCGTACCCAAATTCCTTTCGACACAGCATGATTTTTCGCGAGCCATTTCCTGAAATCTTCTGGCTTGGTAAATGTTAGGACTTCCGCTTCTGACATGCGGGCACTATAGCAGGTCTACTTCGCGCCTGCATTGAGATACGTGATCGTGAGCTGGAGTATGCTTGCGAAAGTAGTCCACGCTACGTACGGGATATTGACGTACACGACCCAGGAATAGTGCGGGTAGATACTGGCGAGCGACCAGAGCAATGTCGCGAGTACAAAAAGCACGTCGATGGCGGCGAGGTAATTATTGCGGAGTCGAAACTGCAGCGGCGTGAATGCGAAATTGAATATGAGATTGAGTATGAATGGCAATGCCAAATACCAGGAGATGTTCCCTATCGCGGCTTGGTAGAAGACGAATCCGAAAGATATAGCGATGATGATATAGAGAAAAGTCCACACCGGCCCGAAAAGCCAGCTCGGCGGCGCCCAAGAAGGTTTCTCCAGCTGCTGGTACCACGCGTAGGTCGTGTCCACACACTAAACGTAGCAGAAAGATGCATAGTTTCAGTGAAAGATGCATGCCTGAAAAAACCATGCTAGAACTGTGCCAGAACGGAGGGTTACTGAAATGTACCTGTACCTTGCTGTCGGCCTAATTGTCACCGTGCTTTTGAGCCTGTTCTGCTTCTTTTCCTCGGCCAACAACTGCCTGGACCAGCTGCGGGAAAACATGCCACTCAATGAATGGGTCTCTTTCGATGAAGCGGTAAAGATAAGCCGGTCGTGGCGGTGGATCGTGCAGCTTTGCCTCTTCTATCTTTCTGAAATGAAGATTATTGAGGCGCGGCCTGGGAAAGAGCTGGAAGAAAAGATGCGCAAACGCGTCGAGAAGATACTTGAAAGCGTCCCGGAGGAACAAAAGAAAGCCGGAGTCATAGTCGTCATACATACGGGCTTCAGGCATATCTCCGGGATGGAATTCCTGCTTCGCGTCCGGCCCAACGCGCAGAGGAAAGTCGAAAAGAAGGTCGAGGTACCCGACTTCGCCCTTCCTCAAGGTATTTAACTTTGAAAAATGTTCGAATTGAGCCCCTGTCAATTGCAGGGGTTTTCTTTTTAAATAATTGCGGTGCCTGCCCCCTTTTCTTCACAAACCTTTTCCTTTTTGCCACGATACGTGTAGTGTATCGGCGGATAGATATAGATAAAGGAGGTGGTCGTGCCAACACACAATCTTGAGGAATTTAGGCAGATGGTAACAGCTGGAATTGAAGATATGGCCGAAGCGGGACAGTTACGGCAAGCAATTGCCGCACTCGCTGAAATCATTCACAAAGAAATGAATGGACCGCGCAAAGAATCACTTCCCTATGCGGAGAGTTTGGAATTAATCATGAGCGGCGTACATAGCGCCATTAAGACCGACTCTGACATCCCATTCGCCTTGAAAAGAATCAGAATAGGGCTTGAGCGATTCTCTGATTCGGCAAAATCTTAGTCCACAGCGTTCTTTTGAGGGCTTTCCACTACTACCGAGAGGCGTTCCGCAAGGAACGCCCCTTATGCTTTGCTACAACTACTTCTTAGTGCCTGACCTCATTTCCCCCGTTTTTCTCATAACTTGAATTAATAAATATTTGTGGTATTGTCTTGCCGGGTCGGAGCCAGGGGAATGAATGATGTAAATGCATACTCGGCATTGCCGTAGCATCACATCTTCAGCCACGGGACTCTGTCCCGTGGTGCCTCAGACAAACTGAGGCTTTGTCATGGAGAAACGACCATGATTGTTCCTAAGACTAATAAAACTCTTTGGTACCTGATGCTTGGTGTGAAGCTTCTACCAGCAGTCATCGCGGACCCAGAAAACGCTTACGCTGCCGATATCGCGAGGCGTGCAAATGGTCTACCAGGCCTTGGTGCTTGGTTTGATAACGATGTTCGCTTTGCACTGAAGGCATTGGAGGCTCTCAAAGTTGTCGAGAGCAAGGTGCAGCTTCGAAGACTTCCAGTCAGCGGTGCCGTCAAAGTTCGATTGTTTAGAGTAACGGACTTTGACATGGTGCTTCTAGCTCTGAAGAGCAACACTTTCGATATCGCGTTGGAAAGCTAGATGTCGCAAGAAACTGGCCGCAGGATAGCAATATCCTGCGGCATTTCATTTGATAGGAATTAGCCACTTGTCGTTACCTTTTCTAAAACATTGGCTGGCGTTTATCTAACGGTTCCGCGCTTTGTATGCTGATAATAATTAGTTGGGGTTTCTTTTCATCAGGTGTTCTATGAACGATTCCTTTGACTATAGCGCGCGTATACAAAAAAGGTTTATGAGGTCGAACGCTTCCACGTTCTGGTCGACAGTTTAGGATATAGCCTTTGTACTCGAGGCCCATAAAATTGGTTCTTTCATTTCCTTTAGTTATTTCACCCTCGAGTTCGACTATTTGACCATCTTGGAGCTCAGGTAAAATTACTTCTTCTGGGGAATCTCCAGTATAAAAATATGCTCTTTCACTCTCGGTAATTCTTTCTTCGATTATCTTTGTCTTTTCAATGCGTCCAATTATGAGCGCTAATTTCTTTTCAATTGGTTTTGCAAGAGCATTAAGAAGATTCTCGGGTGCATCTAGATACGCATCATATTCAGCTTTGGAAATTGCGATTGTCTTCCCCTCCCGATTGACCAAGACTATTGTCCCGTCGATTATTTTTGCACTTGCTTTCACATCTGATTTCTCGCTCGATTCGACGTGTTTTTTTATACGAATAACATTTTGTATCTTTTCCAAGGATGCTTTTACTATTTGACCGGTCGAAATATCTTTGAAATCGTTATGCGCAAGTTTGGCCATAGCCGTAGAAATATATGCAGTTGCGCCCGCTCCAACGGCCGTCAAGGTCCATTCGAGAAGAGTATTTGGTATCAGAACTTCCCATGATCCTTTCTCAATGCGTACTGGGAGTTGAAAATCGTCGCGTATGCCGTCTCGTCTAGCAAAAAATCTTATGCTCTCATCGAAAGCCAGGAGTATCGCGGCGGATTCACGAGCGTCTAAAAAACCATCCTTAACAAGTTCGCCTTCGTACTTTAAAAAGCCTAAGTAATCTTTATATTTGGCCTTCATACGAATGCTTGCATACTAACCTTTAAGCACCGAAAAGCGAGTCCATTTCTTGAAATAAGAAAACCCGCCTTGCGACGGGTTTTCTTGGCTTAATTTCGAGAGAAATTACGCGACGATTTTCGTTACGACGCCTGCGCCGACGGTCTTGCCGCCTTCGCGTATAGCGAAGCGCATCTGTTCTTCCATGGCCACCGGTGCCACGAGTTTGACCTTGAAGGTGACCGTGTCGCCTGGCATGACCATTTCTACGCCTTCTTTGAGCGTAACTTCGCCGGTCACGTCCGTGGTGCGGACATAGAACTGCGGCTTGTAGCCCGTGAAGAATGGCGTATGGCGGCCGCCTTCCTCCTTGGTGAGGATATATACCTCAGCCTCAAATTCAGTGTGCGGCTTCACAGAGCCCGGCTTCGCGAGAACTTGCCCGCGATGCACGTCCTCCTTTTTAGTACCTCGCAAGAGTACGCCTGCGTTGTCCCCGGCCTGACCCTGCTGAAGGGACTTGTTGAACATTTCAACGCCAGTGACGGTCGTCTTCACGGTATCCTTGATACCGACGATTTCGATTTCTTCACCGACCTTGATGACGCCGCGCTCGATGCGGCCCGTTACCACGGTGCCGCGGCCTTCGATGGAGAATACGTCTTCGATAGGCATGAGGAACGGCTTGTCGAGGTCGCGAACAGGCTCAGGGATGTACTCATCGACTGCTTTGATGAGTTCCATCACCTTATCCGCCCATTCATTGCCCGGTGCCGGATTTTCGAGCGCCTTGAGGCCGGAACCGCGGATGACCGGCGTGTTCTTGCCATCAAAGCCCTGCTTCTCGAGAAGCTCGCGGACTTCCTCTTCGACGAGGTCGACGAGGTCTTTGTCGTCAACCATGTCTACTTTGTTGAGAAAGACCACTATCTTTGGTACGCCGACCTGGCGTGCCAAGAGAATGTGCTCGCGCGTCTGCGGCATCACGCCGTCGGTCGCTGCGACCACAAGGATGGCGCCGTCCATCTGGGCTGCGCCGGTGATCATGTTCTTGATGTAGTCGGCGTGGCCCGGGGCGTCGACGTGCGCGTAGTGGCGCTTCGGCGTCTCGTACTCGGAGTGAGAGAGCGAGATGGTGATGCCACGCGCCTTCTCTTCCGGTGCCTTGTCGATATCATCAACGCCCTTGATCTGGGCGCTGTAGCCGTTGCCGGCCTTCGAGAGCACGTTCAAGATCGCTGCAGTGAGCGTGGTCTTGCCGTGGTCGACGTGTCCGATGGTGCCGACGTTGACGTGCGGCTTCGAACGATTGAATTCTGCTGCCATATGTTGGTGCAAAAATTAACCTAGTAATTAATAAATGCGGACGAATCCGCTTTTGCCAACGCTTTTGAGTGCTCCGGATTTTCAGTACCCTCACCTGTCTGCTTCAGTCTGGTTAACTGGCGGGTCGCTAATCCGCACAGACACATCAGGGCAAAGAAAATCGCACAGAGCGTGCGTGGAGACATACTACCAATTACTTAATGACAGTCAAATTAAGCTGTTTGGGGAGAATAAGTGGACAGAGTTGGGGAAAACCAAAAGTCCCTCTCGGGGCTTTTAGGAATTTAGACTACAACAAAATAGACAGCCTTATCTTTTGGTCGTCGGAGCAACCTGCATCAAAGGAGCAGCAGGCAGTTCTGGCACGTACGCGACTGTTATTTCCTTTGCGACTGGAGTAGGAACATTCGGGTCTATTAAAACAATGGAAACGTGTTCCCCTGTTTTCACGTCTTTGAGGGTGCCGTCTTTTCGCTCGCTGGGGAACGGCTCTTCAAGGCCAATTGCTCCGGCTTTCACTTTTTCCTGGTATGCCGCGACTTCGGCTTTATATACGGCAGGGTCTTTCGCTTTGCCTGCGATCACTACTGATGTACTTGTACCGAGCTCGATGTTCATATCGGAAATTACCAATTTTCCCGAACTGGCGAAGTCTTCCATTTCGAGCATCAGAGAATCGTCCGTGATTTGCCGAACTATCCCTACAGGTGTTCCACGCAACTGTTTTTGGGCCGCGTCCGAAAGTACAGGGACAGGCGGCACGCGCGGCACACTTGCGGAAGGCGCTGTTGCTTTCGGGTGCGGATAATAAAATGCGGCTGCGGCAATGAGAATGCATGCGCCCGCCAAAGGCACTGCCCAGGTTCTTTTTCCCTTCCAGATCGACGGGAAAGGTTGACTGACGGATTTCCTCATGCGCGACGGGCTGTTATTTTGCTTTAGCTAAGATCTTCGAGAGATTTTGCTGCGTCGTTTGCTTGAAATTCGCAAGACCCGTTTGCGCTATGCGCGGATCATTGCCCGGATATGCCACGAGCCAGTCGGCTACGGTGAGGGCATTTACCGCGGGGATTGCTTTTTTCGCTATGGCCGCGGCATCCGCATATTTCCCCATTTCGTACAGAGCTGTCGCATCATTGGCAAGAAGCCATGCGTTTTGCGGCCAGGATTTCAGGCCCCATGAAAGCGCATACTGTGCTTCTGCTGGGCGATTGTCTTTAAGAAGGATCCATGAGTAATCGTTGATGACAGCCCAGTTTGCCGGGAATTTCTTGAAGTACGTCTCATAATCCGCTTCAGCATCGTGATAATTTCCCATATAGCCTTCGATGAGCGCACGCACGTAATAGATCTGCGGCGCGGGGTCGTTGTTCACAACAAATTCCTGGTTGATGAGGTTCAGCGCCGTAATGAAATCGCTTCTGAGAAATGCGATGCGCGCCAACTCGAAATGCACGAGCGGCAGGTTCGGATCGCTTTTTGCGGCGTCTTTATAAAAGCTTTCTGCCCTATCCACATCATACTCGTCCGGTGTAAGTGCATTAAAATGCTTCTCCCCATAGGCGAATGCGCGTTCAGGCGTCGAATTGAACAAATATGCGACGTCTTCCTGCATTTTCTCGAAGAGAATTTGCTGCTTGTAGGCAAAAAAAGCGATGGCTGCAGTGAGTATGAGTATCGCGCCTACCAGGAGGAGTTTATTCTGAGACTTCCGGGCCGTCATGAGCTTATTTGTACACGGTCACACCCGGTGGCGGATAGGTACTGAAATAATTCAGTTCGTTTGCGGAGTTAGCGGGAATGAAGTAGTAGTTACTGCTGGTATTTGTTACGCATATATACGCGCCGAGCTCGTTGGCATATGCTCCGTATTCCGAAGCTCCCGGGGGCAAATAGTATCCGTAGCCAGTGGCTGTCGGGGCAAGTGCCGTGTGGTAGTAGTAGGCGCCGTACGAAGCGCACGAAGCCGGCACTATGCTAAGCCCATGTGCGGATGTCTCTGAGTAACGCATTTCGGAAGATGCAAGCGTGCCGCGCGAGTTCGGGAGGAACGAAAGCACGACCAGGACTGCGGCGGCTGCTAGCAGAAGCACAAGCTTTGCGCGCATGTTCGTATATGTGTGCGCGATTTTCATTGTGATGATTTCGCCTGCAGAGCTGCGACTTGCGCCTTAAGGCTTTCTATTTCCGATTGCTGGTCTTGTATGGATTTGACCAAAAGCGGCATGAGCCTCGGATAGTCTATTTCTTCATACCCTGTCGTCGGGTCGGTCTGCACTACTTGTGGATAGACGGCCTGTACTTCCTGCGCTATGAAGCCGACATCGTTCTTTCCTGCGCGGCCGAGCGGGTCTTTGTCGTTCCAAGTAAATGTGACTGGGCGGAGTTTCATTAGAGTCACGAGGCCTTGGTCGAGATTTTGCACATTGTCTTTGAGCCTCTTGTCGGAGATATAGATGAATGCCGCTGCGCCTGCGTTGCCGTTGGTGTAGAGGCCCCAGCTGCCTGCCGCGAGTTCCGAGTAATATCCTGACGTATTGTCGGCATAGACGCCGTAGCTGCCACCGCCTTCAAATTCGCCTGCCCATGAGCTACCGCCGGAATTCGCGTAGATGCCGTAGTTGGCGCCTTTGAAATAACCAGCCCATATAGTTGAATCGCTGTTTAATACCTGAAATTTAGCGCCGGCAGTTGTACCGATGCCGACATGGCCAGTCGGTCCGATATCCATAGCATCTACAGCGTTGTTATATATATGCACGGTGCCGGCATTACCCTGATACATCCTGAAGGCGGCGGATTCTGAGGCTGAAAAGGTGGCATTACGCAAGCTAAAGCCCCACGGGCCATCGCTGGGAGCGACGACATTTAAGATAGCGCCGGGTGCGTTGGTTCCTATTCCAACGCTGCCGCCACTATAATAGATGCCGCCGGTGCCCGCGGCCCAAAATCCGCTGTAACCCGAAACAATTTGTTGTAATGTTTTCCATGTATCGCTCGTCGAGCTCTTGAACTCAAGTGTGCCGCCGCTGTTTTCGCGGATACCGAAACCGTTTGCCTCAGCCGTGCCGGCGACATTCGTAGGGTCGACATGAAAATTTAAATATCGTTGAGCACCGACGAGATATGCGTCTCCTGCAGCCGAGAGATTGCCGAAGGCCGTAAAATTATTGGTGCTAAAATCGCCGTTTTTTGTTTGAGGGGTGGCGCTTACGTTTACCGGCGCGGCGACGTTATTGCCGGGAGCGGAAGCCGTAGGGCCGGTCCACGCGAGCGCCGTTACCGCATCGAAAGCAAGGCCCGCAACAAGACCGATAATGATGAACGTAGAGCGTCGTCGCATCCCCTTCATCATACGATGGTTTTACGGATTAATTTTATAGTGTTGTGCATAATTATTGTTCCTGGAACTGCGGCAACACATTTACGGTCGCCGTTTCTTTGTACGGTTGCGAATTGAAATCGGTGCACGTAAGCGTGAAGGTCGTTTGCTGCGTTATAGGCAGAGTTTGGCAGCCTCCGTTGTATTTCGTCGGGCAGCTGGATGTTGCGGAGAATGTCCCTGTCCATGAAGTGCCGTCGTTGGCAGTGACGGTGCAGCTGTTTACGTTTACGAGACCCCAATAAATAGTGGTCGTAGCATTGTATGGCACGAGATTTGGCTTTGCGGTCAGATGTCCCGTAAGGCTGCCTGTCGGGGAGTCTGTCGGCGGCGGCGTCACGCATGTAGATACTCCCGGCGTGCAAAACTGCGGCGCAGTACAGCTGGTGTTGGTAACAGTCTGTGCGCAAGAGCCATTGGTCACGGTCTGTACGATGGTGCGGTAAATTCCGCTAGAATCAGGATTTGTGCACGAGTAAACCGTACCGGCGCTGCATGTGCCATAGGTGCTCGATGCGCCGGCAAAACTTATCCAACCTTCGCCTGCCACTTGCACGCCATTTGCAATAGTGCCATCCATTTCCTTAACATTGTTCATGGTTGCACCGCTCGCATCCCATGCATATCCGCTGAAACTGCCGCCGGAAAAAGCCACGCCGTAGCCTGCGCCATTGAGGCTTATAAAACCGTCCCATCCCCCGCTTTGTCCTGAACCTCCGGCAATTACTTTGAACCACCCGGTGAGATTGCCGCCGGAAATAGTCGCCGTACAAGGCGCGGTCGGGCATCCGGTAAGGTCAACTGCGTTGGCGGATACCCAACCGATGTTGTCACTCCAGCCATCGCCGGAAAGCTCGCCGGAACTTGGGTCGATAGCCATGCCGTAATTGACGGTCCCGCAAGAATTCGTGTTCGAGCAATTCGTTGAGATCCAGCCGAAGTTATCCGACCAGAGCCAGCCGGTAATCGGAATTCCGCTGCCGATGCCGCTGCCGGTGGCACCCGAAGTCGTCGTCTGCGAAGCCATTCCCGAATAACCACTATCCCCTCCAGCATCCGTAGCTCTGATACGGTACGTATAGACTGTGCTCGCGCTGAGACCGGAGTCCAGGTATGAAGTGGCAGTAACGCCGCTAGCGATTTGTGTGGGTGTGCAACTGGTGCCGGTGCAGCGTTCAATTTTGTATGAAGTAGCACCAGAAGATGCAGTCCACGAAACAGTCATCGAGTTCCCTGTAACTCCTGAAAAGGTGGGTGTGCCCGGAGTGCCGGGTAGCGTGACTTGTGTTGAGGTCGCAGAGTATGCGCCGTCGCCGGCGCCATTGGTCCCGCGCACACGATAAGTGTAAGAAGTGCCGGCAGTAAGTCCGGAATCCGCATATGAAGTGCCGACGACACCAGAAGTGATTTGCGCGGGTGTGCAATTTGCTCCTGAGCAGCGTTCGACTTTATAGCTTGTTGCACCCGTAGCTGCGGACCAGTTTACAGTCATGCCGGTGCTCGTTATAGAGGAATATGTCGGTATCCCAGAAGTGCCTGGCGGAGGAATGGGTGAATATGTGATGACGATGAGTCCAGGGAGTCCGTTGGAAGGCTGGCCGTCGGTCGTGTAACCTTGCCCGCCGCCGCCGCCTCCACCGCCATAGTAGCCAGCAAAGCCTGCAGAACCTGCGGCACAACCCGGTGACCAACAACTCCCTGCACCACCACCACCGCCACCACCAGAGCCGAACGATGCACTATATTCGGTACCGTTAACGCCGGAACCGCTATACGCAGCACCACCTGCGCCGCCGAATCCTGCGTCACCCGTGCCGCCTGTTGAGCCGCTGGCATTTCCGCCGTTGCCGTGAAAACCCGCCGCGCCTCCACCCCCGCCGCCGTACCAAGGAGCAGCATTATATGATGGATAGCCATTGCCTCCTGAGTATCTGGTTCCGCCTATAGTTCCGCTGCCGCCAGTGCCGCCCGCACCTCCTGCCGTGCCGTCCATGCCACCGGTACCGCCCGTCGCAGCACAGATACTGCCGAACGAAGTAGGAGGGTTGCCAGTCCCGCCAGTGCTGCCGAAATTTCCGGCTCCGCCGCCGCCGATGGTAGCAGCAGTGCTTACCCCCCACGACGCATTGGTTGCGCGCGCAAATCCTCCTCCTCCTCCACCGCCGCCGCGTGCGCCGCCGCCGCCGCCGCCGATGCAATCGATAGTATTATTATTGGGATTCCAATCGCTCGGCGGAGTGATACTTTGTGAGGCAGTTATATACGCGCGACAGTTGCCGCCGCCGATATCAGTGAATGGGACATTGCTTCCTGTGCCACAGACGGTTGCATGAGCCGCACCAGGGATTAAAAGCAGCATTGCGACCACGGTGTATGCGAGTGCGAGAAATGCGGAGGCCAAGAGTAGTGCGAAGATATGCGGTGAGCGTCGTTGCAGCTCGTGTATCTTTTGCATAGCTCTATTTCGCTAGCGCCTGCATTATTTTCAGCTTTTCGGCCGCTTGAGTATCCGAACTATCGGCTTCTGAAGGAAGGACCTGCACTGCCGCTTTGTTGGAATTTTCCGCAACCTGCTGCATATAGGCCTGCTTGCCGTCGATTGATGACAATGTGCTTAGCGTAGCGGGCTTTGACGAATGCAGCTGCAAATATACGGCGGTAAAAAAACCCACCATAGCCATTGCAAAACATGCAGCCGCGATAAAAACAATTTCCGGAGTTTTTAGTTGTCTTGGCGGCGGTAACATACTGGCACTCACGCTTTTGATGCGTAGATGCAATAACTATACCAGTATCTTACGAGGTGAAACTGAAAAGTTGGGTATATCTCTACTGAGAGCACGCGGCGAGTGAGGCGCGCGTGCGCGGACCGACTGCCCCGTAGCCGGTCGAAGCCGCCGTACCGGATGAAACGATGCTATGCGACGACTGCCATCGTTCTACGGCCGCTTCGGTCAAAGGGCCGAAATAGCCCGTCGCGCCGCTATTTACTAGTGAAGAGGGCATGTAGCCTATCTCTATAAAAAATTCCTGGAGCGTCGTGACGTCGCTTCCCTCTGAGCCGCGCTGAAGCATGCGTGCGATGGCAGGGCATCCGTTTATTCCCTGTCTTGAAGTTGAGCTTATCGGTGTCGTATTTACTTGAGCATTCAGCACAGTGATCGGAACAATAGTTACGACTTGAGAACCATTCATGAGTTTTGCCGAATACGCACCGGGTGCCGCATAGGTGTGCGTAAAGGTAAATACAGGGCATCCCGAAGTGCCTGCGGTGCACGCGCCGGAAACAGGCGCGGCTTTGACTCCGTCACCGAAATCTATGTTGGTGTAATTTTCGGAACTCACGATGAAATTCGCGGAAAGCGGCGAAGCTCCCGAGCTAGGATTTACGGAAAATGTAGACACGTTCGGATTGATGACGGTCGCTCCCGCGGCGCTGTTGTTTGTCGTGGTCGTGTTGCTGTTTGAGACAGTTACATAGGTGCTCGCCGCTATTGTATTGATACTGCCTGTTATCCCGATAACGCGTATTTGGAACGTGCCGGCAGATGCATATATGTGCTTGATGCTGAACGCGCAAGATATTCCAGAAGAACATGCGGAAGCTTGTGATGAACCATCTCCAAAATCTATTTGTGCACCTCCAAGAAAAGAAAACGGGGAAAAACCGGCAGCATACACGGTAAGAGGCGCAGTGCCTGAAGACGGCGATACGGAAAGCGTGACCACGGGAGAGAGCGGCGTCGGGGACAGAGTAGGCGATGGCGTCGGAGCGGGAGTCGGTATTGGCGTCGGGGTTGGAGATGGAGTGGGTGTCGGTGTTGGCGCAGGAGATGGACTAACTACTGATGAACCCGGACCGAACGTAAGTACGTGCGTAAACGCAGCGGGCGTAAAATTTTCGATATTGCATTGCACATTCTGTCCCAGCTGGCAAAAAGAAGTGATATATGTGCTCGTTATTACTTTTGCTCCGGTAAAATGAGCGTCTGAGAACGTCGCGCTCTGTCCCTGCGAAAGTACATATTGCATGCCGTTGACGTTATACGTGACGGGAACTTGGCAAATAGTCGAACCTTCAAATGCGGAGCTTGAGACGCAATTTGTCCGGTTGGTGCTGCTGTTGAGCGAGAGCGTGCCGGCACCATACGTGTAGCTTCCGTACTGATAATTATCGGCTATCGCGCTTTGGATGACGCCGTTTTGGCCGAAAAATCCGGTAAAGCCATCTTGTTCGCACGAGGTACCTATCGGTGGTCCTTGAATAACGATGTCTCCTGTTTGATATGAGACGCTTTGAAGCGCGGAAGCTGAAACGGTTATTTTTAAACTGCTTCGAGTAGCGGCATCGAGACCGGAATACGCGAAGCTCACCGGTACATGATAGCCGTTTTGTTTGAATGCGACAGCAAGAGCGTTGTACTGGTCTATAAGCGTCGTGCCGCCGATGCTTGAACTGAAGCTCGCGCCATTGAATGCGTCGGCGTTATT
>Ga0207652_10002343_pt1 | contig 16042 bp, 13 predicted proteins | sample KBSC63BmetaG_FD_184334 | JGI IMG/M metagenome (GOLD analysis project Ga0207652, IMG submission 184334) | Corn rhizosphere microbial communities from Kellogg Biological Station, Michigan, USA - KBS C6-3B metaG (SPAdes) (version 2) | ecosystem: Host-associated > Plants > Roots > Rhizosphere ... | reverse complement strand
CGAAGCTGGGGCGGCGGAACTCGTTCCACTCGGTGACCAGCACCAGCGCGTCGGCGCCCTCCGCGGTGTCGTAGTTCGACTCCTCGTACTTGATGCGATCGCCCAGCTGCTTGCGCACGGCCGGCATCGCCACCGGATCGGTGGCCACCACCTCGGCGCCCGCGGCCAGCAGCTGCTCGACCAGCACCAGCGCCGGGGCCTCGCGGATGTCGTCGGTGCCGGGCTTGAAGGCCAGGCCCCACAGCGCGATCTTCTTGCCCTTCAGATCGTTGCCAAAGTGCTTCAGCACCTTCTGGCCCAGGATCTTCTTCTGCTTCTCGTTCACCTCGACGACGGCGTCCAGGATCTTCAGCTCGTAGCCGACCTCGCGGCCGGTGGTGATGCAGGCCTTGAGATCCTTCGGGAAGCAGCTGCCGCCGAAGCCGGCGCCGGCGTACAGGAACTTGGGGCCGATGCGCACGTCCGAGCCCATGCCCTTGCGCACCAGCTCGATGTCGCAGCCCAGGATCTCGCACAGGTTCGACAGGTCGTTCATGAACGAGATGCGCGTCGCCAGCATCGAGTTCGCCGCGTACTTGGTCAGCTCGGCCGAGCGGCGATCCATCACCAGCATGCGATCGCTGGTGCGGGTGAACGGCGCGTACAGGCTGCGCAGGCTGTCGATGGCGCGCTTGTCCTCGGCGCCCACGATCACGCGGTCCGGCTTCATGAAGTCGTTGACGGCGTCGCCTTCCTTCAGGAACTCGGGGTTCGATGCCACCGCGAACTCGTGCTTGGTGCGCGCCTTCATGCGCGCCTCGATCTTGTCGCCGGTGCCCACGGGAACGGTCGACTTCGTCACGATGACGGCCCAGCCGGTCAGCGCGTCGGCGACGTCCTCGGCCGCCTTGAAGATGTACTGCAGATCGGCCGAACCATCCGGGCCCGGGGGCGTGCCCACCGCCAGCAGGATGATGTCCGCGCCGGCCACGCCCTTGGCGACGTCGGTCGTGAACAGCAGGCGACCCTCGGCCGCGTTCGTCTCCACCAGCTTGTCCAGGCCCGGCTCGTAGATGGGAAGCTCGCCCCGGTTCAGGCCGTCGATCTTCGACTTATCCAGGTCACAGCAGGTGACGTCGTTTCCCATGTCGGAAAACCCCGCCCCGGCAACCAAGCCAACATATCCGGTTCCGATGACGCAAATCTTCATGGCCGCAGGCATACCATGATACGGTCGCGGGCGACGAGATGAAGGCGATGCTGCTGGCCGCCGGCCGTTCGACGCGCCTGGGCGCGCTCGGGGCGCGCCTGCCCAAGCCGCTGGTGCCCGTCTGCGGCTATCCGCCGATCCGGTTCGGCCTCTCATCGCTGGTGCGGGCGGGCCTGACCGACGTGGTGGTCAATCTGCATCATCACGGTGACATGATCAGGGCGGCGCTGGGGGACGGCGCGGCGTTCGGCGCGCGGATCACGTACAGCGCCGAGACCGAGCTGCTGGGCACCGGCGGCGGCCTGGCCCACGCCCGGCCGCTGCTGGGCACCGGGCCCGTGCTGGCGATGAACGCCAAGGTGGTGGCGGACGTCGACCTGCGGGCCGTGGTCCAGGCGCACCTGGCCTCGGGCGCCGACGCGACGCTGGTGCTGCGCGACGATCCGCGGGCGCGCGAGTGGGGGCCCATCGCCGCGGATCCGACCGGCCGCATCGTCTCGATCCTGGGCCAGGGCGTGACCGCCGCCGGCCCCGTGGTCGAGCGCATGTTCACCGGCATCCAGATCGTGGGACCGGCCATCCTCGACAGACTGCGCCCGGTCTTCTGCGACACCGTGCGCGACGGCTACATCCCGGCCCTGCGCGAAGGCGCGAACATCCGCGCCTTCGTGGTGGACGGCTACTTCGCCGAGCACTCGACGCCCGAGCGTTACCTGGCCGGCAACCTGGCCTTGCTGCGCGATCCGAAGCTGCTGCGCTTTCCGCCCGGGCCGCTCGACGGCGTCGACGCCACCGCCTTCATCGACCCGACCGCGCGCGTCCAGGCGCCGGTGAGCATCGGTGCGGGCGCGCACGTCGGCGCAGGCGCCATCGTCGGCCCCGACGTCGTCATCGGTGCACGCGCCTCCGTCGCCGCGCGCGTGCGCCTTTCACGCGCCGTCGTCTGGCCGGATGTGGCCGTCACCGCCGACGCCAGCGACGCCGTGCTCACCGAAGACGGCGTGGTGCGTGTCGCGCCGACCCAATCCGGGGGCTGAGACTCTTTCCCTAGAACGTCGTCCACTTCCCCGTGCACGGATTGGGCGTGCTGGAGCCGGCGACGTCGTTCTCCACCGTCACGCCGGTGCCGCTGGGCATGAAGTTGACGGCGCCCGGTCCCAGCGTCACGTGGGTGTACGACGCCTTCACGTCGCTGGAGGCGACGCCGTCGATGACGACGTTGTCCAGCGTCACGTCGTTCAGGTGGCTGGCGTCGTACCCGTCCAGCGTGACGGTCGGCTTGTTCGATCCGCCGGTCACCCAGTGGAAGTCACGGATGGCGATGTGCGTGTACTGCGGGATGTCCGAGCCGGTCGACGACGAGTAGTTCGGCGTCAGCAGGATCGGGTTCGAGACGTTGCGCGCGCACACGTCGGTGTACGTGACCTTGTCGACCAGGCCGCCGCGGCTCGAGTCCGACTTGATGCGGATGCCGTTCGAGCTGCCGCCGCTGGTCCCCATGCCCTGACCGTCGATCGATAGGTCGTAGACGTCGATGCCGGACACGCCGCCGGTGAACTCGCTGCCGATCGACATGCCGTGGCCGGCGCCGAAGCGGTTGTGCGCGATGACCAGATTGGTGACGCCGGTGCTGCTGCTGCCCTTGATGGCGAGGTGGTCGTCACCGGTCGAGATCTTGCTGCACACGATGAAGCCGTCGCTGGCCGCCTCGCCCGGATCGATGCCGTCCGTGTTGTGGGCGTTGCTGTAGGTCAGGGCGGTGCCGGCGCTGTTGGTCGCCTTCGACGGCGCCTTGATCGTCACGCCCCAGGCGACGAAGCCGGCCGCGCCCATCTTCACGTGAAACTTGGGCGCGTTGTGCAGCGTGATCCGGTACAGCGTGAAGTTGGTCGCGCCGCGCACCTCGATCAGCGCCGGGCTGTTACCGCTGCTGCCGGCGTTCTGATCCCACCAGGACTGCGTGCCGCCAATGTTCACCTCGCCGCCCTGGCCGTCGATGACGCCGTCGCCCACCACGCCCGACTTCGCGCCCTTCACGCTGATGAACGCCGAGGCGCTGCCCCACACGCCCGGATCGCGGGTGGCGAACAGCGTGACACCCGCGTCGACCCACAGCGTGACGCCGCTGGGGATCGTCAGCGGCCCCGACACCAGGGCGTTGTTGCTCCCGCTCGCGGCCAGCTTCACCGCCTTGCCGGCCTCGCAGCCGTTCAGGGCGGTCTGGATCGCGGCGGTGTCCAGGGCCGTCTCCGCCGGCACGCCGTTCGCCGCCACCGCCTGCGTCGCCGCGACCGTCGCGCACGCGGCCGGGATCGTCGGCTCGGGCGGCAGCTTGCTATCGCCGGCGCCGCAGGCGGAACTTCCACCGCCGCCGCCACCCGTGCCTGCGACACCACCGGCGGCGCCGCCGCTGCCGTGGTCACCGCCCGTGCCCAGGACGCCGCCCGCTCCCCCTGTCTTGCCTCCGGCGCCGCCGCCATGTCCAGCTGCTCCGCCGCTGGCGTGACCACTCGCGCCGCCGCCCGATTCCCCGCCGGTCGTGCCACCCCAGCCCGCGCCGCCCGTGCCGGCGCGGCCACCCGCGCCGCCCGAGGCGCCGGCGGCGGAGCCACCCGAGCCGGTGCCCCCGCTGCCCGTGCCGACGCTGCCTCCGCTACGTCCGCTGACTCCACCGCTGCCAGTCGCCGGCGGATGCCCTCCCATCCCTCCCGTGACGGCACCGCCGCCGCTGCCGCCCCCCGAACCGGCCGCGCCGCCACACGCGCCCAGGGTGGCCGCCAGGACAGCGGAAAACACGCTCGCCAGCGCGCGTCGCTTGTGTTGTCTCTTCGCGGCCTCGCCCATCACTCCCGCAGTGAGGGTGCGCGGCCGGATCGGTTCACGCGGGTCGACGGGCGTCGTCGGCCCCGCACCTACAGCTCCGTCGCCTCGATGCGCCGGTTCTGCTGTCGGCCGGCCTCGGTGTCGTTCGTGGCGATGGGGCGTTCGTCGCCGTAGCCAGCGGTGACGATGCGGCTCTTGTCGATCCCCTTCGACACCAGGTAGTCGCGGCAGGTCTGGGCGCGCTTCTCGGACAGGATCTTGTTCGCCTTCTTGTTGCCGACGTTGTCGGTGTGGCCCGAGATCTCGAGGCGCGCGCTCGGCTTGTGCGCCATGAAGTCGACCACGTAGTCCAGACGCTCGGTCGACCCGTGGCGCAGCGTCGCCTTGGCGGTGTCGAACTCGACGCCCATCAGGATGAAGCGCTGGGCGGGCGGCGCCTGTACCATCAGCGGCGGCGGCGCGGGCGGCGCCTTGTAGCGCAGGGTCAGCCGGATGCTCTGGTTCGGCTCGTCGGTTACGGTGACGTTGGTGGCGATGTTCCGCTGCGCCAGCGACAGGTACACCAGATCGTACTTCTGCCCCACCGGCACCAGCACCTCGGCGTACCCCGCCTCGTCGGTCTCGCCGGTGTAGTACTTCGTGCCGTCGGGGGCGGTCAGCGAGATGACGACGCCCTTCATGGGCCCCTTGTCCTTGTCGACGACCGTGAAGCGAACGGCCGCCTCGGTCTTGGTCGGCTTCAGCTTGGCGCGCTTCGCCGCCTCGGCCTTGGTGGCGTCGTCCGAGTTGTGCAGCGCGAAGCCATTGCTGTCGCGGATGACGTGCTTGTCGCCCGCCGCGGGCGCGGGTTCGGCGCCGGATACCACCCGGCTCCCCGCCACCGCGAAGGCCATCGCTGTCCCCAGGAACACCCGTCGCATGTTCATGTTTGAATTGCCTCGGTCAGCGCCCGCATCATGCCGGCCCTCAGGCCGCTTCGATGCGGGCGGCGATGACGGTGACGTTGTCCAGGCCGCCGTTCTGGTTGGCCAGGCCGATCAGCTGCTCGCAGATGCCGTCCAGATCCTGGCCCGAGCCGGCGATCTCCGCGATCTGCTCGTCGGTCACCATGCCCGACAGGCCGTCGGAGCACAGGATGTAGACGTCGCCCAGGCGGGGCGCGTCGACGTGGATGTCGACCTGCACCGTGTCCCGCATGCCCAGCGCCCGCACGATGACGTTCTTGTGGGGGAAGGCCTCGATCTCCGCGGGGGAGAGGTGCTTCATCTTGATGTAGTCGTTCAGCAGCGAGTGGTCCTCGGTCAGCTGCTCGAGCAGGCCCTCGCGCTTGCGGTACAGGCGGCTGTCGCCGACGTGGCCGACCACCAGCGCGTCGTCCAGGAACAGCACCGAGATGACGGTGGTGCCCATGCCGTGGCAGCGCGGGTCGCGCTGCGCCTGCTCGTGGATCTTCAGGTTCGCCAGCTTGATGGCGGTGACCAGGCGGTTCACGTCGTAGCGGTGACCGCGGTCCATCTTGAACGGCCAGGTCAGGCGCTGCTCGTCCTGCGTGGTCTTGAAGAAGCCCGAGATGGTCTCGACCGCCAGCTTGCTGGCCACTTCCCCGGAGGCGTGTCCCCCCATGCCGTCGGCGACGATGGCCAGCCGCTCGGTCTCGGGCAAATACAGGGAGTCTTCGTTATGGGCGCGCTTCATGCCCACGTTGGTGTCGCCCGCGAAGCGGACGCGCATGCCGTCGAGAGGGAACGACGTACTCATGGCGGGATTGCCTATGCTAGTCCCGACGACCGGGCGTCGCAATTTCGTGCGCCCGATAGGTCACAGGCGGCGGGGGTCCACGATGGCGATGTGGGGGCCAGCCGTGACCGGCAGGGGGCCAGGCGCCCGGTAGATGTCGCCGTCGATCGTGTAGGCCATCTCGGGGTCGTCCCCCGTGATCTCGACCCGGTTCGCGATGGCGCTGAAGGCCCGGCTGGGGGCGATCCCGCGACCGTTCCGCACGGCCCAAAGGTCGGGGAACAGCGCCAGCGCGCCGGAGTGTATGGCCAACACCGCAAAGCGATCCGGATCATCGTCGGCCCGATCGAAGAGCTTGAACCCCAATCCTACCTCCCTGACGAAGCCGGCGCCCACCGCCATCAGGTCCGGAAATTCCAGGACCTTGTCGTCGATCACCACCTTCCCCCGGAAGCGCCGGAAGACCCGGCGCATCAGCGTTCCGCGCACGATGGCGGACGCCAGGATGCGCATCATCAGCAGCACGGCGCGGATGGGGCCGTAGGTGTTGCCCTCGTAGTACTCGACCAGGAAGTTGGCCAGGATCCCGTTGCCGAACACGAACCCGAACCGGTCGCCCACGCGCAGGCAGCGACGCTGGATGGTGGTCAGCTGCGTCCCGGCGCGCACCGCCTGGACCAGGCGGCCCAGGTAGTCGAGCGGCCGGCAGCGGATGTTCAGCGACGCCGTCACGACGTTCATGGTCCCGCCCCCCAGGATGGCGATGGGGGGAAGCGGCCTGTCCGCGTAGGCGTGGATCAGGGCCGTCAGCGTGACGTGCAACGTCCCGTCGCCCCCGTGGATGGCCACCACCCGCGGGGGGGCGGCGGCCAGGGCGGCGGCGGCCGCCGCCAGCTCCTCCAGCGAACGGGACGCGATCACCCGCCCGGCGTCGCCCAGCACGCGTTCCATGCGCCCGATCAGGCCTGGATCTCGTCGGCTGCCCCGAGATCTCGGGTTGACGAATACGACGATCACGGCCCAGGGCTCCCCCCGCCGATCCTACGCGTCGTCGCCGGCTTCGTCGTCCGGCGGCGCGTCGTCGTCCCCGCCGCCCTCACCCGCCATCGCCGTTGCCATCGCCGTTGCCATCTTGGGATACCACTGCTCGAACACCTCGGCGATCTGGCGCGCCTGCTTCTCGCTCGAGATGTTGAACGACGACTGCTTGCGATAGGTCCCCTTCGACTTCTTGAAGCGGACGATCGCCATCTTGGGGGCGCGGAACTTCCCGCTCTTCCTGTCCAGCTCTTGAAACAGGAACATCATGGTGGCCCAGCCACCCTTCGTCAGCACCATCCGGTCCAGCTCCTTGCGGACCAGGGTTCCATCTTCCTCGTAGTCGTACGTCAGCTCATCCAGGGTCTCGGCCATCGGCTCGGGCTCCGGTCAGGGTCGCGGTTGTGGGGTCGGTGTCGGTTCGCTTCGATTCCTCTAGATCAGGGCGGCCTGGACGGCCGCCCGGTCTCCCGGGGAAAGGTCGACGAACTCGATGCCCATCCCGGGCGGCTGGTCGGGCGTGCTGCCGCGCGAGACGCGCACCACGCGCCCCCGGGCCTGGATCTGCCGCCCGGGCAGCTCGATGTTCAGGTTCAGCACCTCGCCGATCTCGAACAGCAGGTCCGAGCACAGAAAAGCCCCCCCTGGCGAGACGTCGGCCGCCTCGAAGCGAATGGCCGCCTTCACCTTGTTCGCGGCGTCGCTGACCAGGACGGGCAGCTCGACGGGACGACGCGAATGCTTGCGCATGTCGCGACGGACATGCGCCTTGGTCACGGGTGCAGCTCCAGCAGCGTCGAGGCGCGCACCTCGACCGAGATCCGGGAGTCCGAAGCCCCGTAGCTGCCGTTGATCCGCCGCACCAGGTCCAGCGAAGCAGCCACCGGACGGCCCTGGGCGGCGCCGGTCGCCGCGATCAGGTTGCCGAGGAGGTGGTGCGACACCACGAACGAGATGCCGCTGGCCTTGTCGGCGCCGGCCGGGACGCGACAGATCAGGGCGGCGGTCGAGCCGAACGGTCGAACCTCGACGGCGCTATCGCCCGGACCACCCGCGATCAGATCCAGCTTCATGTCCCCCTCGATGGCGGTCGTGCCGCCGGGGCTGGGGACCAGGCCGTTGACCGCGCTGATCTGCCCCGCGCTGGGGACTGGAATCGTCAACACGGCGGCGCCGACGTCGGGCGTCGCTTCCGTGGTGACGCGAAACTGCGCCGGCCAGTCGCCGCCCAGCAGGAACGGACCTGCCTCGGACACCACACCACCCACGGCCGGCGACACGTCGGGGAACAGCCGCGGCGATAGATGCAGGTTGGTGGGGTTCTCGCCGACGTTGATGCCGACGCCGCCGAACTCTTCCAGCTCGACCCCGTTCTGATCGCTCGACAGCGCGGTGGCGGCCCGACCGATGTCCCGCACCTGGCAGTCACGGCCCGGGCCCGTATCGGCCAGCGGGTCGACCAGGGCCATGACGTCGGAAGCCGACACCCCCGAGAAGGCTGCCCGGAAGCCCAGGATCGACAGCGCGGGTTGCTTCTGGGGCGCCACGTCGATGCGCAGCGACAGGGTGGACATGTGGGCGCTGGGCGCGGCCGAAGCATCCAGCGCGCGCGAGGTGCCATCGCACCCCCAGCCCGCGCCGGCCATCAGTCCCACCGCGGCCAGCGCGTGAAGCCGACGCAGCCCCGCCGGACGCGGTGCGTCCGCGCGCGAAGCGCTTCGTGGGGCGGCGATGGGCATCCGGGCGTTGTCCAAAGCGCTACATCATACAGGGCCTCTGCACTTTCAGCCATCTTCTGGTAGTTAAAGGGTCCCCATGTCTCGCATAAGTCCTGAAGAGGTCCGGGAGATAGCCGTTCTGGCGCGACTGGCCCTGACCGACGAAGAAGTGACCCGCATGACCCACGACCTGGGGGCGATCCTGGGCTACGTGGACGCGCTCAAGCAGCTGGACACGGCCACCACCGAGCCGATGACGCACGCCGTTCCCTTTGACTGCCCCCTGCGGGCGGACGCGGTGGGCCAGTCCCTGTCGGTCGACGAGGCGCTGGCCAACGCGCCCCGCCGCGAGGCTAGCTTCTTCCAGGTCCCGCGGATCGTGACCAAGGGCGGCTCCGGCCCGGCCGAGGAGGGGTGACATGGCGTCCCTAGACATCCGGGGGGCGCGCATCTCGGCCCTGGCCGACGGGGTCCGCACCCGCAAGCTCAAGGCCCGCGACCTGACCGAGGCCTATCTGGAGCGGGTCGCCGCGATCGATCCCAAGATCAACAGCTACCTGCTGGTGGACGGCGACGGCGCACGCAAGCAGGCGGACGCCATCGACAAGGCGGTCGCCGCGGGCGAGCAGCTGGGGCCGCTGGCGGGCGTGCCGATCGCGCTGAAGGACATCTTCGTCACCAAGGGGCTGGAGACCACCTGCGCCTCGAAGATCCTGCGCGGCTTCATCCCGCCGTTCGAGTCGACGGTGGGGCAGCGGCTGGCGGCGGCCGGCACCGTGATGCTGGGCAAGCTGAACATGGACGAGTTCGCGATGGGCTCGTCGAACGAGAACAGCTCGCGCGGGGCGGTGCGGAACCCGTGGTCGCTGGCGCACGTGCCGGGCGGGTCGTCGGGCGGGTCGGCGGCGGCGGTGGCGGCCTCGCTGTGCGCGGGCGCGATGGGCACCGACACAGGCGGCTCCATTCGCCAGCCGGCCGCCCTGTGCGGCGTCGTGGGCATGAAGCCGACGTACGGGCGCGTCTCGCGATACGGCGTCATCGCCTTCGCGTCGTCGCTGGATCACCCGGGCCCGCTGGGCCGCACGGTCGACGACGTCGCGACGCTGATGGAGATCATCGCCGGCCAGGATCCGCGCGACGCCACCAGCATCCCGGCGCCGGTGGGGCACTACCGCGCCGCCGCCAAGGCGGGCGTGGCCGGGCTGCGCATCGGCATCCCCGCGGAGTACTTCGGCGAGGGGATGGATCCCGAGATCGACGCAGCCGTGAAGGCGGCCATCGACGAGCTGGGCCGCCAGGGCGCGAAGGTGGTGCCTGTCTCCCTGCCGCACACGAAGTACGCCATCGCGACTTATTACCTGGTCTGCACCGCCGAGGCGGCGTCGAACCTGGCCCGCTACGACGGCGTGAAGTACGGCTACCGCGCCCAGGACGCGCGCTCGCTGGAGGAGCTGTACACGCGCACCCGCGGCGAGGGCTTTGGCCTCGAGCCCAAGCGGCGCATCATGCTGGGCACGTACGTGCTGCGATCGGGCTACTACGACGCGTACTACGGACAGGCGCTGAAGGCGCGGCGGAAGATCTTCGACGACTTCGCGTCGGCGTTCAGCCAGTGCGACGCCATCGTGACCCCGACGTCGCCCATCCCGGCTTTCAAACTGGGCGAAAAGACCGCGGATCCGCTGCAGATGTACCTGGCCGACATCATGACGGTGGCGGCGCCCCTGGCCGGCGTGCCGGCGCTGTCGCAGTGCTGCGGCTTCACGAAGGCGGGCCTGCCCATCGGCCTGCAGACGATCGGCCCGCCGCTCGGCGAAGAGGTGGTGTTCCGCGTCGCGGGCGCCTACGAGAGCAAGACCAACTGGCATGAGAAACTACCCGCGGATCCTGCTTCCTCCGCTGGCGCCGCGGTGGGAGGTGCGTCGTGAGCGAGCCCCAGGTCGAGACGTCGGCGGCGGACGCCCGCCTGGCCAAGTACGAGGTCGTCATCGGCCTCGAGGTCCACGCCCAGCTGTCCACCAAGTCGAAGATCTTCTCGTGGTCCAGCGCCGCGTTCGGCGCCGAGCCGAACGGCTCGACGGATCCCATCTGTCTGGGCATGCCTGGAACGCTGCCGGTGCTGAACGAGGCGGCGGTCCTGTCGGCCGTGCGCCTGGGCCTGGCGGTGGGCAGCCACATCCGCCCGCGCTGCCGCTTCTCGCGCAAGCACTACTTCTATCCTGATCTGCCCAAGGGCTTTCAGATCTCCCAGTTCGACGAGCCGATCTGCGAGGGGGGCACCATCCGCTTCCGGGTGCGCGGCGAGCAGAAGTCGGTGCGCCTCGAGCGCATCCACATGGAGGAGGACGCGGGCAAGAACCTGCACGCGGCGGCGGGCGTGAGCTTCGTCGACTACAACCGCGCCGGTGTCCCGCTGTGCGAGATCGTCAGCAAGCCTGACGTGCGCTCGGCCGAGGAGGCCGCCGAGTACCTGCGGGCGCTGCGGACGCTGGTCCGCTACCTGGGCGTCTGCGATGGCAACATGGAGGAGGGCTCGCTTCGCTGCGACGCGAACGTGTCGATCCGGCCGCGCGGCGAGACGAAGTTCGGCACGCGCACCGAGATCAAGAACATGAACTCGTTCAAGAACGTGCGCGACGCCATCGAGTACGAGGTGCGCCGTCAGGCGACGCTGGTCGATCGCGGCGAGCGCGTGGTGCAGGAGACGCGGCTGTGGGACGCCGCGCGCGGCGTGACCGCGTCGATGCGCTCGAAGGAGCAGGCCCATGACTACCGCTACTTTCCCGAGCCGGATCTGCCGCCGCTGGCGCTGTCCGAGGCGTACCTGGCGGCGGCGCGCGCGTCGTTGCCGGCGCTGCCCGAGGATCGCTTCGAACGGTACACGGCCGAGGGGCTGTCGGCCCAGGACGCGAGCGTGCTGGTGACCGAGCGCGAGATCGCCGACTACTTCGACGCCACCGTGGCGGCGGGCGCGGCGAAGAAGGTGACGGCCAAAAAGGCGGCCAACTGGGTCATCAACGAGGTCCTGGCGCGCGTCGACGACCCGCGCAAGCTGGCGGAGGCCGACCTGCCGGTGCCGGCGGCCGGCCTGGCCGAGCTGATCGGTCTGGTCGAGGAAGGGACCCTGTCCGGCAAGCTGGGCAAGGACGTCTTCCTGCGCATGTGGAACGAGCGACGCCGCGCCGCGGACATCGTCGCGGCCGAGGGACTGGCGCAGGTGTCGGACACGGGATCGATCGAGGAGGCGTGCAAGCGGGTCATCGCCGCGCACCCGGACGAGCTCGCGCGTTACCGCGGCGGCGAGAAGAAGCTGCTGGGCTTCTTCGTCGGCGCCGTCATGAAAGAAACCGGCGGCAAGGCGAACCCCAAGGGCGCGAACGACATCTTGCGACGCCTGCTCGATCAGGGGAACTGAGGGTGTCGGGCGTACGGCTCGGTCCGGGGCAGCGGCCGCCGCGGCATCCGGACGTGCTGTCGCCCGTGTTCTGGAACGGCGAGCGGGTGGTGATGCTGGACCAGCGGCGGCTTCCGCACGAGGAGGTGTGGACCGCCTACGACGATCCGGACGAACTGGTGCGCGCCATCCGCGAGATGGAGGTGCGCGGCGCGCCCGCCATCGGTTGCACGGGCGCCTTCGCCGTGGCGCTGCTGGCGCGCCAGAAGCACCTGTCCGCTCCCGAGCTGCGGCACCGCATGCGCACCGTGTCCGAGGCGCGGCCCACCGCGATCAACCTGAGCGCGGCCGTACATCGCATGGCGAACGCGCTGTTCGCCGATGGCGATCCCATCGTCGAGGCCCAGGCGATCTGGGACGAGGATCTGGCCGCCTGCCGTGCCATCGGCGCGCACGGCGCCGCGCTGCTGCCCGACGAGGGGACGATCCTGACCCACTGCAACGCCGGCGCGCTGGCCACGGCCGGCTATGGCACCGCGCTGGGCGTGATTCGCGCCGCCGTGGCGGCGGGGAAGCGGCTGCGTGTGCTGTGCGACGAGACGCGCCCCTGGCTGCAGGGGGCGCGGCTGACCGCCTGGGAGCTGACGCAGGACGGGATCCCCGCGGAGGTGATCGTCGACGGCGCAGCGGGGCACTACCTGTCGCGCGGCGCGGTCTCCGCCGTGGTCGTCGGCGCGGATCGCATCGCGCACAACGGCGACGTGGCGAACAAGATCGGCACCTGCGGCGTCGCCGCGGCGGCGTCGGTGTTCGGGGTCCCCTTCTACGTCGCGGCGCCCACCACCACCTTCGATCCCAGCGCCTCCGACGGGGCAACGTTCCCCATCGAGAGCCGCGGCGCCGACGAGGTGGCCGTGTGGGCAGGGCAGCGCCACGTCCCGCCGGCCGCGGGCGTGCGCAACGACGTGTTCGACGTGACGCCGGCGCGCCTGGTGACCGCGGTGATCAGCGAGCAGGGCGTGGCCCGCGCGCCTTACGCGTTGTGACGCCGCAGCGCTCGGCAAAGCGCCGCGTGTGGGTGCAGGTCGCCGGATCGCCTCCGTTGCCACGGGCGAATCCCATGAAGTACCTTTGCTGTTCCCTCACGGCGATTTCGTAATCGCGCCCGCGAAAAGCGGCCATCGCCTTCCCACTTCCGGTCCGTCCGTCTTACGAGTCCTCGTAGCCCAGCTTTCCGGCGTCACGATTCGGATTCTCACCTCCCGCGAGGTCCGGATTTCATCGAGATTTTTCGCTCGCCCGAGGAGGTCGCCCCGCATGCAGTTCGTAAACAAGCGAGACGTCCAGCGCGATGCTGGCGTCTCGTTCATTCGTGTCGGCATCGTCATGCCCGTGCTCGCCCTGCTGGCCGTCCTGTCGCCGGCCGGCTGCGGTGAACCGGGGACCTCCGGGGACGAGCTGGCGATCGACGATGGGGCGTTACGCGGCGAGCTGGCGGTGTACATCGCCGACAGCGCCGACGGGCACAGCGAAACGCACTACGCCCTGCGCGCGCCGTCGGGCGCCGAGCGCCCGCTGCTGTTCGATCCGACCGTGCGGGAGGCGGACCTGCAGCCGGGGGCCACGCTGAAGGTGTGGGGCAACGACTCGCTCGACGGCGTGCGCGTGGCTCGGTTCCAGACGGTGACGCCACCCTTCCAGCAACAGCAGTCGGCGCTGCAGACCGGGACGCCCTACGCGGCGCGCGCCTTCGCGTTCGTGCTGGTCGATCTGGGCGGCGGCTTCAACCCCGCCATCACCTCGGACGACGTGCTGGGCCGGATGATCAACAACAGCGACTCGATCCGCAACTATTACATCAACGACTCGTACGGGCTGCAGGACATCACCACGCAGGTGTTCGGCCCCATCAAGTACACGCTGAACGGCTGCACCACCACCAGCAACACCATGGGGCCCGGCCAGCTGGCGAACGATCTGCGGGCGATGATCCCGGGGACGTTCCAGCACTATCTGTGGTACTTCGGCACGAACCAGTCCGCCTGTCAGTGGTCGGGCCTGGCGTCGCTGGGCACGCCCGACAAGCCGTCGAAGGACACCTGGTACAACGCCTCCACCAACTGCGTCGTGCTGGTGCAGGAGCCCGGACACAACTTCGGCATGCAGCACTCGTCGTCGCTGGCCTGCCCCGGCGCCTCGTTCGCCGACGATCCCAACAGCTGCACGGCCAGCGAGTACGGTGATCTGTTCGATCCCATGGGCAACGGCTGCCGCCACATGAACGCCTGGCAGAAGACGTATCAGGGCTGGCTGGCCGGCTGCAACGGCGTGGCCATCACGTCCAGCGGCACCTTCACCGTGCTGCCGTTCGAGAACCGCTGCGACGGGGCCCAGTTCCTGAAGATCAAGGCGCCCAAGGTCCGCTCGTTCATGCGGCCGGCCGCCGGCGGCGGCAGCGCGACGACCGAGACGCTGGCCTACTACTACGTCGAGCTGCGCACGCCGGTCGACTTCGACGGCACCCTGGGCAACCGATCGGCGCTGACGCCGTCCCTGCTGATTCACGTGGCGGACGACGTTCACACCCGGTCCCAGAAGGGGCTGCACACGTTCTTGCTGGACATGACGCCCACCACGACCGGCTCGCGCGCGTTCAACGACGCCGCCCTGCCGGTGGGGGCCACGTTCACCGATCCGGCGGGCGGCGTCAGCATCACCGCCACCGCCGTCAGCGCCACGCAGGCGACGGTCACCGTCGACATCGAGGGGGGAACGGGGGCGCCGACCTGCCTGGACGGCACCACGTTCACGGCGCCGGGTCCGGGGCCCGAGTCCTGCGGCGCTGCGACGGGCCCGACCGGCGGCGCCAGCGGAACGGGCAGCGGCGGCAACACGGGAACCACGGGCAGCGGGGGAACGACCGCCACCGGCGGCAGGACCGGGACGACCGGCAGCGGCGGCACGACGGTCATGCCCGGCAGCGGCGGCGCGGTCGGCACGAACGGCTCGGGCGGCAGCGCGAGCTCCAGCGGCGGCGCGCCCGGCACCGGCGGCCGCGCCACGACCGCAAGTGGGGGGCGAATGGGAACGGCGGGTCGCGGCGGCAACACGGCGCCGTCCGGCTCCGGCGGGACGTCGTCGAGCGGCGGCAGCGGCGGCAGCGCTCAGGGCTCGGGCGGAGGCGCCGTCATCGCCGGCAGCGGCGGCGCGCGCGCGGCCAGCGGCGGCAACACCGGCAGCGGCGGGACCTCGAGCCCGAAGGGGTCGGGCGGCAACGAGCCGTCCGGCAGCGGGGGCAGCGCGCCGATGGGCGCCGGCGCGACGGACAGCGTCGTGCAGAGCGGCTGCCAGTGCGCCTCGACCGGTTCCGGCGAGCTGCCCTGGGCCAGCGGCCTGACCTTCGGTGTCGTCGCCGTCCTCGGTTCTCGTCGCCGGCGATCCCGCCGCTGAGGACGTCGCCAGCGCTGACTCAGAGGCGTCCGGGTGGCGCCCTGGCGCTTGATTCTTTCGGACTGCCGCTGCGCCGCGATAAGGTTGCGGCGCCGTGGCGTCTGGCCGGTTGCTCGTCGGTGTTGTGGTGACTGCTCTCGCGAGCGGTGGCGCCGTGGCAGCCGAAAAGCCACCCGCGCCCGTCCCTTCGTCACCGGTTCCGCGGGACTTCAACGCGGCCCGCGTCACCACGAAACCTGTGCTGGACGGGAGGCTCGACGACACCGTGTGGGCGCAGGCGGCCGGCGTCTCGGCCTTCACGCAACAAGGGCCGAACGGCGGCGCCCCGCCGTCCGAGGCCACGACCTTGCGCGTGCTGTACGACGAGGACGCGCTGTATCTGGGGTTCGACTGTTCGCAGACCCACACCCCCGTGGTGGGCCGGCTGACCCGCCGCGATCAGGACTCCGAGAGCGACTGGGTCTGGTTCAACGTCGATAGCCGGCGTGACGGCCGCACGGCGGCGTTCTTTGCCGTGAACGTGGCCGGCGTGATGGCCGACGGCATCTCGCGCGACACGCCGAACGGCGTCACCACCAGCTGGGAGTGGGACGAGAACTGGGAGGCCTGGACGGCGCGCACGCCCAGCGGCTGGTCCGCCGAGATCCGCATCCCCCTGCGCATCCTGCGCTTCACCGCCCGGCTGCCCGTGCA
>Ga0207652_10002337_pt1 | contig 16068 bp, 12 predicted proteins | sample KBSC63BmetaG_FD_184334 | JGI IMG/M metagenome (GOLD analysis project Ga0207652, IMG submission 184334) | Corn rhizosphere microbial communities from Kellogg Biological Station, Michigan, USA - KBS C6-3B metaG (SPAdes) (version 2) | ecosystem: Host-associated > Plants > Roots > Rhizosphere ... | reverse complement strand
AAGAGTAAAAAAGGGTAAAAAAAGGGTCAGAGGCTGAAAAAAAAGGGTCAGAGGCTGGGTAAAAAAGGGTCAGAGGCTGGGTAAAAAAGGGTCAGAGGCTGGAGAGGGTCAGAGGCTGTTCAGCCTCTGACCCTTTCCCCCCCCCAGCCTCTGACCCTCAGTTCTTTCCCAGTGGGCCCAGTGCCGGATTGGTCCAGACCACAACGCTGCCGCAGCCTCCCTTACCCTGCCGGAACTGGGGCGGCGTTTCAGTGGTGGTGCCGTACACCTCGATACCGTACACGTTGTCTGGCAGAATGACGTCGTTGACATTATCCGGATCCTGCAGCCGCGTGCCGTCAAGGTAGATGTCCGGGCGGCACGCCTGGTTGGTTGACGACACGACGGAGTATCCCGTGCCGCCAGTCGGCACGACCCGGATTCCCGGCGTGGCATTCACCAGATCGGTGAACTGGAGCGCGCTCCGTTCCTCGATCTGGGCGCGCGTGATGAACCGCCCCCACCCCTCCCGCCGCCGCTGGTAGAATCCGGTGAGATCGCGCGCGAATGCCGATTGCTTGCCGTACACAGTGATGGGTTCGAGCACGTTGGTGTGCTCGTTCAGCGTCACTGCGACGTTGCGCGTGGTGTCGCTCGCCAGGTCCACACTCACGTGCATTGGCGCATAGCCCACGTAGCGTGCCTCGAGCGTCTCCGAGCCGGCCGGCAGCCCGGAGAGCATGAAGGAGCCGTCGCTGGCCGTGGCACCGCTCGCATTCGTTCCCCACACGCGCAGCTTCACGCCAGACATCGGCTGCCCGTTTTCGTTCCGGACTACTCCCGCGACGCGCGCCGTCCCGTGGCGCACCGGATCGGCCGTGGCGCGAGCCGCGGAATCCAGAACAGCCACCGCGGCCGTACCGGTCGGTACGAAGAAGTCGCGATGGGTCAGTCCGCGCGGGGCGACCGTCGCTTCGACGTAACCCGTGACGCTCGTCTGCGACTCGGCGCGCACGGTGATCGGAGCGACCGATGGAATGCCGCAGAGCGCGTACCATCCCGTACTGTCGGATCGCGCTGGAAGCTGTCGCCGCTGTATGCGCAGTCGTTGCGCGCTGTCCGCCGCCAGCTCGATCCACATCGCAACGACGGCGGCACCCGCCATGGGTGCGCCGCTGTCCGCGTCACGCACGAATCCCAGCATGACGCCGGTTGAATCCGCGGGCGGCCGGGACGGACAGAGCCGCGCGCGAATGCTCGATGCGGAGGGGATGGCCAGCACGATGAACGGCAGCGAATCACTGGCGACGGTCACCGCGCGAGGCGGAAGCGCGAAGCCGAGCGAGTCGAGCTCGAGGTGCATGAAGCCCAGCGAGTACCGGCCGCGTGGCACGCCGGGGATGCGGAACGCGCCGTCGCTGTCGCTGGTCGCGCTGCGCACGGTACCGTCGCCGCCCTCGCTCACGAGCTGCACGAGTGCGTGCGCCAGCGGCTTGCTGCTCAGGCTGTCGAAGGCCAGGCCGGTAATGGTGGCGCGCGAACTGTCGCCGGAGGCGCTCTGAGCGGCGAGCGATCCGCCAGCCAACCAGAGCGAGAGGGCGGTGACGCCCACGGACAGTCGCGTCAGCACGTGTGCTGACCGGAACACGAGAACCTCATGCGGACGGCAGGCGAAAGGAGACGCGAATTGTGAGGCAGCAAACCGAGTATGTGGCCCAGTCCGGTAATTGGCAATGGGCTGGCCACCGCTGTCCCGTTCTACTTGTTGTGCTCCTTGTCGTGCTCCGCCTGCTGCGCGCTCACCAGCGACTGTTTCGTCCAGATCACGATGCTCCCGCACGTGCTCGATGCGCCGCGAAATTCCGGTGGCGTCTCCAGCGAGCCTGCGTATACCTCCACGCCGGAGATCTCACCAGGCGACACGAGGTCGTCAATGATGGACGCCGCGTCGGATTCGCGGATCAGCACGCCGTCAATGAAGATCTGCGGCTGGCAGCTCTGGTCGCGGTTCGAGACGATCTGGTAGCCGGTTCCGCCTGTCGGATACACCATGAATCCCGGCGCCATGCGCAACAGATCCGTGAACGTGAGCGCATTGCGCTTCTCGATGTCGGCGCGTGTGAGGAAGTAGCCCAGGCCGGCCTTCTGCCGGTCCAGGAATCCGGTGTTGTCGCGTGCGGCCACCGACTTCCTGCCATACACCGTCACGGCGTCGAGAACGTCGGCACGCTCCGCCATGGACACGTTCACCGGGGCGGCGCGCCCGCTGGCGAGGTCCACCGTGGTGCGTGTCGCGACGAAGCCGACATGACGCGCTTCGAGCGTCTGCGTTCCCGCCGGCAGCCCGCTCAACGTGAATGCGCCGGCACTGTCCGAATTCGCGGATGCGGCGCTCCCCCACACGCGCAGCTGCGCGCCGGCGAGAGGGCGGCCTTCCGCATCGCGCACCACGCCCGTGATGCGCGCCGTTCCGCTGCGGGGCGCACCGCCAAGTGGACCCGCGCTCATGCCCGTGCCCGCGACCGCCGCCGAACCAGTCGGCACGCCAAAGTCCAAGTGCAGAATACCACGCGCCGGGACCGTGACGTTCGCGTACCCGCTCGAATTCCTTCCCGATTCGGCCTTCGCCGCGACCGCCGAGGCGGACGGAACGCCACAGAGCGCATACCAGCCGCTACTGTCCGTCTGCACCGGCACGCGCTGCCGCACCGTGCGCACGGTGTGGCTGTTCATGATCAGCTCGACCCAGGTGGCGATGACCGTGCCCCCCACGATGGGCGCGCCGGAATCGGCGTCGCGCACGAATCCGATCAGGGCACCCGTGGAATCTCCCGGCGGCACCGGGGGACAGAGTCGCGCGCGCACGGATGACCCACCGGGGACGGCGAGCGCGACGTGCTGCTCGGGACCGTTCGTCACCTGGATCGGACGCGGCTGCAGCGACAGGCCGAGCGAATCGAGAACGGGGTGCATGAAGCCGACCAGGTACTGGCCAGCCGGCACGGCGGCAAGGTGAAAGGCGCCGGTGCGGTCCGTCTGCGCGCTCAGCACCTTGCCGCTCGCGCCTTGTCCGACGAACTGCACGAGCGCGCCAGCGAGCGGATGACCGCTGAGGCTGTCGAACACCGTTCCGGATACCGCCGCCGCCGTGTCCGCGGGCGCTGTGCTCTGGGCAGTGATGCGGGCGCCGCCGGACATGAGGAGCGCGACTCCGAGCAGGTACGGCGCAGCGCGTCGCGCACTGTTCACTGTTCCACGCCTCATTTCTTCTCGCCTCCGATTGCCGGCTCCGGGCCATCCCCCAGACCCCATTCGCCGTACTGTCCCACCCACTTGAAGAAGACCACCGACAGCACGCCAACGAAGATCAATCCGCCCGGGATCCACATGATGAGCCCGCCCAGTCGCTGGTCCTGAATGGGCGACAGATCCATCACGCGCGGCGCGCTCGCATAGAGCGGATAGAGCAGCGTGTCCGCGTACGTGATGATGACGGCCACGAGCGTCATGGGGAACGTCAGGACGAACAGATAGAGCATCTGCTTGGGATACGAGAGCCGCGGCAATTCGGGCATCGTGCTCATGATGGGCCACCACATGATGGTGCTCGCCACGAGAAAGCAGAGGTGCTGCACGATGTGCACGGGGTGGTGCGCCAGCGCGTAGTTGTAGAGCGGCGGCAAGTGCCACACGACGATCGTGAGCGAGAAGATGGCGAACGCGGCGGGCCCAGTCGTGATATAGCGCGCGACGGCCGCTACCGCCCGGATCCGCAGCGCGGGGCGCAGCATCCAGCCGGGGGTGCCCGCAATGAGCAGCGGCGTGACGAGCATGGTGAGCAGCAGGTGCTGCACCATGTGCATGCTGAAGAGATAGTCATCGCTGAGGTCGTGGATGGGACCATTCAGCGTGAGCAGCAGGGTGGCAAGCCCGGCGGCGAAGGCGAGCTTCTGGCCTGAGGTGGGGTGCTCGCCGGCCCGCGCGCCGGCGCGGGCGCGCCATGCGTAGAGCCCGGCGAGCACGGCGCTCCCGATGACCGTGCTCCAGTGGACGCTGAACGACGTCCAGGAAAACCCCGCGGCGGGGTGCAGCAGCGCTACCGCGTACATCGGTTGTCGCCCGCGAGTCGGCCGCTACGCGTGCAGCGCGAGGTGGCCAAAGAGGAACAGGAGCGAAATGACCACGAGCACCGCGATGGTCAGCGGCCCCACGAACAACCCGCGAAACAGCTTGGCGTCGTATTTCAGGTGCATGTAGAACATGCACACGATCGTGAATTTCGCGACGGACATGATGAGCAGGGCCGGCACGAAGATCCGGGTCTCCTTGAGCGGCGTGTAGTAGATCCACACTTCGCCCACGGTGATGATCGTCAGCACGAGCGCCACCCACTTGTACGTGTGCCAGTCGGGGTGATGGTGCTCGTCGGCGTGCGCGGCGGCCAGCTCGTGTGATGGAGAAGAATCGGCGGTCATCATGTCCTCACTACTGAATCAGGTAGACGAGCGTGAAGATCGCGACCCAGATCACGTCCACGAAATGCCAGTACAGTGCCATCACGTCAACGTTGATCGCGTCACGCGGTCCCAGCCCGCGCTTCATGTCCACGAACAGCATGGTGACGAGCCAGAGCACGCCGGCGGTCACGTGCGCGCCGTGAAAGCCCGTGAGCGTGAAGAAGGTGGACCCGAACAGGTTCGTCGTGATCTTGAGCCCCTCGTGCACGAACGAGGTGAACTCGTACGCCTGGAATCCCAGGAACGTCGTGCCGAGCAGCGCCGTGGTCGCCAGCCAGATCCTGGAATACTTGCGGTCGCCGCGTACCACCGCGGAATGCGCGAGTACCATGGACAGCGACGACATGAGCAGGACGAATGTGGACGCCGACGTGACCGGAATGTTGAGAATCGGGTGCAGGCCGCGGCAGACCGTGTGCGGGCACGGGCCCGACACCGAGCGTCCCTTGTAGATCAGATACGTCGAGATCAGCGACGCGAAAAAGAAGCACTCCGAGCCAATGAAGGCCCAGATGGCGATCTTCGTATGGGTCTGACCTGTCGCCGTATAGTGGTGATCGGCGTGCGAATCAGGAAGCGCGATGGTTGCCAAGGAAAAGCTCCAATGATCGGTAAACGGTTACTCCGCGAACCAGCGCGTTGCCGCGCCGGTGCCTGCTCAGTGTTCCGGCTCCAGCGGCGTCAGCACCCAGCTCAGGAGCACCACCGCGAACAGCGCGAGACCCAGGATGATGATCGGCACCTGCTTGTGCCAGATCAGTCCAATGAACGCCAGTGTGAGCGCCAGCGACGCGAGCAACGGCTTGAGCGTCGGCGTCGGCATGGGGATGTGCAGCTCTTCCGCCGTCGGCTCCGGCGCCTCGGCCGGGGCGCCCACCGGGTACGCCGCACTGATGGAGTGCGGACCTTCGCGGGTCCACATCGGATAGCGCGACGTGATCTGCGGGATCTTCGCGTAGTTGTACGGCGGCGGCGGCGACGGGGTGGACCATTCCACGGTCGGCGCGTCCCACGGATTGTTTCCGACCCGCGTGCCGCTCCGCCGGCTGCGCCACATGTTGTACACGAAGATCAGCATGCCCACGAAGAGAATGTACGCGCCGATCGTCGAGACGTGGTTGTCGTTCGTCCACCCCTGGTTCGCGTCATACGACCAGATGCGGCGCGGCATGCCATCGAGTCCCGCGAAGTGCATCGGGAAGAACGTGAGGTTCATGCCGATGAACATCAGCCAGAAGTGCCACTTGCCGAGTGTCTCGTTCATGATCCGGCCCGTGACCTTCGGGAAGTAATAGTAGACGCCCGCGAAGAGCCCCATCATCGAGCCGCCGAACAGCACGTAGTGGAAGTGCGCGACCACGAAGTAGCTGTCCGTCTGCTGCAGGTCGGCGGGCGGCGAGGCGTGCATGACGCCGGAAATGCCGCCGATCGTGAACAGACACACGAGCCCGATCGCGAAGAGCATGGCCGTGGTGAAGCGCAGCGACCCGCCCCACATCGTACCCAGCCAGTTGAAGATCTTCACGCCGGTGGGGATGGCGATCAGCATCGTCGTGACGCTGAACACCGAATCGGCGATCGGCCCCATGCCGACGGCGAACATGTGGTGCGCCCACACGCCGAAGCCCAGGAACGCGATGAGGATGAGCGAATACACCATCACCGGATAGCCGAACAGCGGTTTGCGCGAGAAGGTGGGAAGCACCTCGCTCACCAGTCCGAACGCCGGCAGAATGAGGATGTAGACCTCGGGGTGGCCAAAGAGCCAGAACAGGTGTTGCCAGAGTAATGGATCGGCGCCGGCGGCCGGCTCGTAGAACTGCGTGCCGAAGAAGCGGTCGAAGAGCAGGAACACCACCGCGACCGTAAGGATCGGGAAGGCGAGGATGATCTGGAACTGCGTGACGAACGCGGCCCAGGTGAATACCGGCATGCGCATGAAGTGCATCCCGGGGGCGCGCATGTTGATGATCGTCGTGATGAAGTTGAATCCGGCCGCGAGCGTCGAGACGCCGAGGATCTGGATGCCGATCACCCAGAAATCCATGTTGAGGCCGGGATTGAACGTCCGCGTGCTCAGCGGGGCGTACGAGAACCAGCCGCCGTCAGGCGCCTTGTGAATGAGCCACGACGCGTTGATGAACAGGCTGCCGCACAGGAAGATCCAGTAGCTGAACGCATTCAGGCGCGGGAACGCCACGTCGCGCGCGCCGATCTGCAGCGGAATCAGGAAGTTGAAGAACGCGGCGGACAGCGGCATGATCGCCATGAAGATCATGGTCGTGCCGTGCATCGTGAACAACTGGTTGTACGTGTCCGCCGAGACCAGCCGCCCGTTCGGCCCGTAGAGCTGCGTGCGGATGATCAGCGCCTCGATCCCGCCCACGAGAAACCACGCGAGCGCCGTATAGAGGTAGAGCTGGCCGATCTTCTTGTGGTCGGTGGTGGTCAGCCAGCTCCAGATGCCCTTCTCATATTTGAGCGTGGCGGCGCGAGACGGGGGAGCCGCGACAGTCGTTGCCATTCGGAATCTCCGTTACTTCAGGGACGAGATGTACGCGGCGAGATCGGCGATCTGCTGATCAGTGAACGTACCCATGGTTTCCGGCAGACCCTTGCCCATGGGGGGCATGATGCTGCCCGGTTTCATCGCGCGCGCGTCCTTGATCCACAGTCTGAGGTGCTCGATGTCGTTCGGGTAGAGCGCCCCGGCGATCGTCGTGCGGCTGCCCACGTGCGTCAGATTGGGGCCGATGATCCCCGGCGAGACACCCTGGATGGTATGGCAGCCGATACAGGCGCCGGTCTTGAACAGTTGTGCGCCGCGCGTGGCATCGCCGCTCGTCGCCGCCACCGTGACGTTCGCGGGGACAGGCGTTTCGGGAATGGTCCACGAGGGCAATTTGTCGCGCGGCCAGGTGCCGGTAGCCGTGTCGGCGGGCGCGGCGGCGGCAACGGCGGCCGTAGCAGCAGCGCCCTTTGACGTATCAGCCGCTGTTGCCGCGGCGGCAGCCGCCGGGAAGACCGGGCCCTGCTGCTGATGCTTGATCCACGTGGCGAACTGCGCCGGCGGCACCGTGAACACCTTGAAGCGCATGTTGGAGTGCGATGCGCCGCAATACTCCGCGCACGCGCCATTCCACACGAACGACGACTCCGGCGTGAACCACATGTAATTGGGGCGGTCCTTGTGCACGACGTCGCGCTTGCCGGACATCTGCGGAATCCAGAACGAGTGGATCACATCGTCCGTGCGCAGCGAGAAGTTCACCGTGCGCCCGACCGGCAGGTAGAGCTCGTTCGCCGTGATCACCTTGTACTGCGGATAGCGGAACTCCCACCACCACTGGTGGCCGACGACGTCCACCTGCAGCGCGTTCGGGACGGCCTTGGCCTGGGTCCTGAAGATCGTGCGGACGCTCGGCACCGCGATGATCGCGAGGATCACCGCGGGAAGCATCGTCCAGGTGACCTCGAGCGTCGTGTTCCCGTGCGTCTGCGCGGGCGTCGTATCACCCGGGCGCTCGCGGAACTTGATGAGAATGTAGACGAGCAGTCCCTCGACGAACACGAACACGATGCCGCCGAGGATGAGCAGCAGATAGGTGAGCGAGTCAATCTCGCGCCCGACATCGGAATGCGCGCCAATGGTTGTGTTCGGGTACCCCGAGCAGGCCACCAGGGCCAGTGCGAGCACCAGGGTCACCGCAATCCGGAGCGGCCGACGCGGGTGATGGGAGACAGTCATCCCGTATCCTGAAAAAAATTCGATGGAGGGGCGTGGTGGGAGTGCGCCCGGCATGTGCAACGTTGGCGGGAAGCTAGAGATTCCGCATGGATTTATCAAGGCGAACGACATGGTGCATGCACATGCCGGGGAATCCCTTACGTCACCAGTGACAACCGCGCATTCGGCCGGTATTCCCGGCCCACCTTCGCCAATGGTCGACCTTCTACCTGCACGATGTCTGCCGTGAAATCGAATTTGCCGCCAAAGAGTGACGAGCCCACGCCATATGAGTCCACCGGCACGCCATCTTCCTCGAACGCGCGGATCTTGTCCACGGTGAATCCGCCCGAGACGACGATCTTCACATCCGTGAATCCTTCGCGATCGAGTGCGCGCCGCACGTTCCAGACGAGCTGCGGCGTGACGCCCGTCGGCCTGAAGCTCCCCATCTGCGGGATGATCGACCGATCCACGAGATTCTCCGCGGTGTCAATGCGCACGCCCCACAGCCGTGCGCCCAGCGCGCGCGCCACGGCGATGCTCGTGTTCACGCAATCGTTGTCGAAGTCCACGAGCGTGATGATCTGCACGTGGGGATCCATGTACTCGGCGAACTTGCGCGTGGCGCGCACGGTGTCGCCGCCGTAGGCCGCGATGAGCGCGTGCGGCACGGTCCCGATCCCCGCCGAGCCCCACCAACTGGCCTGCGCGTCGGTGGACACGCCAATGGCGCCCGCGATGTGCGCGGCGTAGCCATCGCCGGTCTGCACCAGCCAGTGATCATGGCGCGCGGGGAAGAACATCACGGTCCTGGGATGCGCGGCATCCACCACACGGCGTGTGTTCGTGCCCACGCGCGTCCGTCGCGCGAGCACGCCCAGATAGAGCGTCTCGAGGTGCGCGAAGGATGCATAGGGTCCTTCGATGGTCATCACGGTTTCCCACGGCGCGATCGGATCCCCGTCGTAGAGCGCATGGACCACGAGCTCGTTCCAGTCGTCCGAGCAGAGTGTCAGGATCGCAATGGCCTCGTCCATCCCGCCCAGGTACGCGTGGGTCTTGCCGAACACCTGCATCATGACGCGCGGCGAATGTCCATCCGCGATCAGTATTTCGCGGGCGCGAACGAAGTACTTGTCGGAGTAGTACCCCTCCCGCATGCGCTCAACGGGAAGGTGGAAGACGGACGGGTCGAGGCGGCTGGGCACAGGGACGCGGGAAGCGGCGGCCGAAGGCCGCCTGCGGTTACCGGGAAGCGGTGGCCGTTCGGCCACCTGCGGGAAGCGGCGGCCAGGGTCCGCCTGCGGGAACGCGGGAAGAACGCCTCCGCCCTGATTTTCTTCTCTGAACGGAACTTACCGCTGGATGCCAATACCACGATGCAAGAGATGAAGAGGGACGCAGGAGTACTGGAGCATTTTCTACCCGCTTCCCGCAGGCGGCCCCTGGCCGCCGCTTCCCGCAGGCGGCCTCTGGCCGCCGCTTCCCGCAGGTGGCCGAACGGCCACCGCTTCCCGGTGTCCCGCCATCATCACCGGATTCAGGATCTCCTCCACACGCTCGCGCGTGAGGAGTCCCCGTTCAATCACGATGTCGAACACGCTCCGTCCGCTGTCCAGCGCGGTCTGCGCGACTGACGTCGCCGTCTCGTAGCCGAGGGCGGGGAGCAGCGCGGTCACGATCCCCACCGAATGCTCCACGAACCAGCGCATGCGTTCGGGATTGGCCGTAATGCCGCTCACGCACCGCTCGCGCAGCGTGGTGCACGCGTTCCGCAACATCTGCAGCGCGCCGAGCAGCCGGAAGGCGATCACAGGCTCGAACACGTTGAGCTGCAGTTGACCCGCCTCCGCCGCCATCGTGACCGTCACGTCGCCACCGATGATGTCGAAGCACACCTGATTCACCACCTCGGGGATCACCGGATTCACCTTGCCCGGCATGATCGAGGAACCGGGCTGGCGAGCCGGCAGGTTGATCTCCCCCAGCCCCGCGCGCGGTCCTGAACTGAGCAGCCGCAGGTCGTTGCAGATCTTGGAAAGCTTCACGGCGCACCGCTTGAGCACGCCCGAAAGCTGGACGAACACACCGGTGTCCGCAGTCGCCTCGACGAGATCCGGCGCGGTGATCAGCGTGAGCCCCGTTACGGCCGAGAGCTGCCGGCGTACGCACTCGGCGTAGCCGGCAGGCGCGGCGATGCCGGTGCCGATGGCGGTCGCACCCATGTTGATCTCGCGGATGAGCCGCTGCGTTTCACCCAGCCGGTCAATGTCTTCTACAATGGTATGGCCGAACGCGCTGAACTCCTGGCCCAGCGTCATGGGCACCGCGTCCTGGAGCTGCGTGCGTCCCATCTTCACCAGCCCCGCGAACTCGCTGCCCCGCTCCAGGAACGCACCCGCCAGCTCGTGCATGGCGAGTTTGAGCTCGTCAATCCCCGCGTGCAGCGCGAGCTTCACCGCCGTGGGATACACGTCGTTCGTGGATTGCGACAGATTGACGTGGTTGTTGGGGTGCACCACGTCGTAGTCGCCGCGACGGTGGCCGAGCAGCTCGAGCGCGCGGTTCGCGATGACCTCGTTGGCGTTCATGTTCGTGGACGTTCCCGCACCGCCCTGGATCATGTCCACCATGAAGTGTTCGTGGTGCCGGCCCATCCGGATCTCGCGCGCCGCCTGGACGATGGCGTCGCACCGCCCCGTATCGAGCAGCCCCAGCTCCGCATTCGCGAGCGCAGCCGCCAGCTTCACGGCAGCCAGCGCGCCCACGAGCGTCGGGAACTCCCGCAGTGGCACCCCGGTAATCGCGAAATTCTCCAGCGCGCGCAGCGTCTGGATGCCGTACAGCGCGTCGTCAGGTACCTCGCGTTCGCCCAGCAGATCGTGCTCGGTGCGGCGCCGTCCGCCGACAAAGCCGAAGGACCGACCGCGTCCCACAAGTGTCGCGTCCGCGGACTGGAGCCGCCTGGAGATCGTGCGTGCCGCGTGCGTGACGAGCGCGGCGAACAGCGCGGGCCGGTCATGCAGCAGCGACTGCATGTCCAGCATGTTCCAGTACACGATGGTCGTGGGCTCGAGCGTACGCGCGGTGGTACCGTGCGGCTCATCGGCTTCGAGCAGCACGCCTTCACCCAGCGCCTCGCCCGCGCCCAGCGTGGCCAGCCGCACGGGGCGGCCGTCGGTGCCCTTTTCGACGGCAATGCTGCCCTGCTCGATGAGTGCGAACAGGCGTCTGGGGTCGCCTTCACCAAAAATGGGCCGGTCCGCATCGAACGATGCCCGGTCCATCACGGCGGCGAGCGCATCCAGGTCGGCGTCCGCAAAGCCGTCAAAGAACTGGAAGTGCCGGAGCGCGGTGTGCGAAGCGGTGGTTTCCATATCCAGCAGAAGGTACATCCGGATAATCACTGGCGGCAACGGCTGGCCACAGCGTATTCTCCTCGCCATGTCGAGGTGGGAAGTACAACTGCTCTGCATCGCCCTGGTCGCGATTGACCTGGTCACCCGTACCTGGCGCATCCAGTGGATTCTGCGCGGCATGCGCTTCGTGGTGCCCTTTGGCGAGGCATTCACCCTGAACCTGGTGGGCGACACGGCCTCGGCCATCACCCCGCTCCGGATTGGTGGAGAGCCCGCGCGCATCGCGGCCATGACGCATGCCAAAGTGCCCGTGGCCGGGGGCGTCGTGGCCATCCTCATCGAGATCCTGGTGATGTGGCCCGTGATCATCGCGGCTGCGGGGTGGCTGGCGCTGATCTACGCCCCTACCTGGTGGCGCGAGTCGGCCCCCGCACTGGGTGACTCGCTGCGCCATGGCTGGCCCTGGTTCGTGGGTGTGCTGGTGCTCAGTGTGGTGGCATGGCTGGTGAGTCGTCGCCTGTTTCCCAGGGCGTCGAGCAGCATGCGACGCGGCACGCGACGCGCGTGGGCCTTCGCGCGCCGCATGCCGGCGTGGCCGCTCATCGCATCCATCCCCGTTACGCTCATCAGTCTCGCGGCCCGCGTGGCGATCCTGCCCGTGCTCGCGCTCTCGCTCCCCGATCCGCCCGCGATGGGGCCGCTCTTCTTCGCGTCGTTCACGCTGCTCTACAGCCAGCTCGTGCTGCCCACGCCGTCGGGTGTGGGCGCGGTGGATCTGGGTTTCCTCGCCGGCGCCGCCGGAGACCTGGGCGGACATCACACGTCCATTCTGCTGATCTGGCGCTTCTACACGACCTTCGTGCCGGTGGCGCTCGGCATCTTTCTCGGTCTCCAGCGATATGGGCGTGATGCCGTCGTGGCGCTCATCCAGGGGCGTGCACCCGCGCCGCCCGCGCCCACCGCGCCCACCGCACCCGCCGCGCCGGCTCCGCCGCTCGACGGCCGCGAATGAACGTGTACCCACTCACACCCTGGGAGGCAGCGTGACCATCTCGAGACGGCGATTCCTCGAACGTGGGGCGGTGGGCGCGGCAGCGGCCGCCGCGGCTGCCGCGGCGGGCATGTCGCTGGCGCGCACGGCGCAGGCGGAATCGGCCCCGGACCGCGTCGCAGCCATACGCGGCGCGTTCGCCGGACGACCCACCGTGATCGCTTCGGCCAACGGGCTCCGCGGCGTCGCCAAGGCGTACGAGATGATGACGCAGGGCGCCGATCCGCTCGACGCGGCCATTGCGGGCGTGAACATCCAGGAGCTCGACCCCAACGATCACTCGGTAGGACTCGGCGGCTTGCCCAACGAGGATGGCGTCGTGCAGCTCGACGCCTCGTGCATGCATGGGCCAAGCCGGCGAGCGGGCGCCGTGGGTGCCCTCGAGGACATTGCGACGCCGTCGCTCGTGGCCAAGGCCATCATGGACTACACCGACCACATCATGCTCGTGGGCGAGGGCGCGCGGAAGTTCGCCATCGAGATGGGATTCAAGCCGCAGAACCTGCTCACCGATGAGAGTCGCCAGATGTGGCTCCGCTGGAAGGCGAATCTCAATCCGGACGACAACTGGCTGGACCACAAGGGCAACGTGAAGATCGCGTTCACGCACGGCACCATCAACATGAACGCGGTGAACGCAGCGGGCGATATCGGGAGCGTGACGACGACGAGCGGGCTGTCATGGAAGATTCCCGGTCGCGTGGGCGACAGTCCCATCATCGGCGCGGGACAGTACTGCGACGACGATGTGGGCGCCGCCGGCAGCACGGGCTACGGTGAGGCGAACATCAAGATCTGCGGCGCGTTCTTCGTGGTGGAGCAGATGCGCCAGGGCGCGTCACCCGAGGAAGCGTGCCTTCGCGCGCTCCAGCGCGCGGTGCAGATGAGCGAGCCGCGGCTCATCGGCGCGAACCAGCGCCCCATGTTCGACCTCACGTATTACGCGGTAGCGAAGGATGGGCGCTATGGGTGCGCCAACATGTACGAAGGCCCGTCGTTCGCCGTGGCTGACGCGAAGGGTGCGCGGCTGGAGAAGCTCGCCTTTCTCTACAGGGAATCGGAGCGCCCCGCGGGAAACTCGCGCAAGGGGACGCTCAAGGAGCCATGAGCATGAAGCGCACGTCCGAGGTCGCGCGGCGCGCGGTTGCACTGGCGCTCGTCACTGTCACCGCAATAGCGTGCGCAAGCACGGCGACGCCCACTCCATCCGCCGTGAATCCCGCGCCCGCTCCCGCTGCCCTGGCTCGCCGTCCGCGCCCCGCGCTCGACATTGCATACACGCTCGCCGTCGCCGACACCGCTGGCCACTATTACGACGTGCGCATGGACGTGGCGGGCGCGCTCCCCGACACGCTGCGCCTGCAGATGCCCGTGTGGTCGCCCGGCCGGTATGCGCGCATGGACCTCGCGCGCAACGTGCGCGGCGAAACGGTGCAGAACGCGAACGGACGGGCGGTGCGCTTCGACCGCGAGAACGGATCGCTCTGGCGCATCTACTCCGCTGGCGCGCGGCACGTGACGCTGCGCTACCAGGTGTTCGCGAACACCCTGTCGGGCACGTTCAGCGTACTGGACAGCGCGCACGCCAACTGGAACGGCGCGTCGCTCTTCATGTACGTCGTGGGGCACAAGCCGGACCCCGTGCGGCTCACGGTATTGACGCCCGCGTCGTGGCACATCATCAACGGCGCCAGCACCACGCCGGACCAGCGCGAGTTCACCTTCCCCGACTACGACCACCTCATTGACACGCCCACCGAAGTGGCGCGCGCGTTCGACGTGGACAGCTTTCGCGTGAACGACCGGCTCTATCGCGTGATGGTGCACCACAACGGCGATGAGCACGGCCAGCGCGCGCGCTTCGTGAAGGACGTGGAGCAGATCGTGCGTTACGAGAACACGGTGATCGGCCCGCCGCCGCTCGAGATGTACACCTTCCTGTTCAACATCGGCTATCACGGTTCCGACGGGATGGAGCACCTCTACTCCACGCAGATCCAGGATCCGCGTCCCTGGAGCGACACCGCCACCGTCCTCCCCGGCATCACGTCGGCGGCGCACGAATACTTCCACGTGTGGAACGTGAAGCGGATCCGTCCCATCGCGCTCGGCCCCTTCGATTACACCACCGAGCAGTACCAGCCGAGCCTGTGGGTGGCCGAGGGGTGGACCCAGTACTATGGCGAGATCGGGCTGCTGCGCGCGGGGGTGGTGGACACCGCCTGGTACTATCGCACGCTGGGCGGGCGCATCCGCATGAATCTCGAATCGCCGGGACGCAAGTACGTCTCCGCGCGCATGGCATCGTTCCTCGCGCCCTTCTGGGACGGAGGCAATCCGCCCATGGCCGTGGACCGGTCGAGCTACTTCACCTACTACTACAAGGGCGACGCGCTGGCGCTGCTGCTCGATCTCACGATTCGCGCCCGCACCAACGGCGCGCGGTCGCTGGACGATGCGCTGCGCGACCTGAAGAAGCGGAGCTGGGACGCGCCCAGGGCGAGCTACTATCTGCAGGGGCGCGGCTACACCGAGGATGACGTGGTGGCGGCGGTGAGCGAGGCCGCGGGCATGGACATGCGCGCCTGGTTCGATCGCTACGTCGGCGGTACCGAGGACCCGCCGTTCGCGGAGACGCTCGCGCTCGCGGGACTGCGCTACGAGGTGCGCGGGGAAGGGGACGATCGCGAATACGTGATCGAGGAAATTCCTGGCGCCAGCGCGGCCCAGCTCCGTGTGCGCGCGGGGTGGCTCTCCGGCACCACGACCGCCACCGCGGAGCGCTGAGACCATGAAACGTCCCGTGATCTTCTGGGATGTGGACACCCAGCGTGATTTCATGGATCACGATGGAAAGCTGTACGTGCCGGACGCCGAGGCGATCAAGCCGAATCTCAAGCGGCTCACGGACTACGCGCACGCTCGCGATATCCACATCGTGGCGTCGGCGGACGATCATACCGCTGGCGATCGCGAGCTGTCGGCGACGCCGGACTTCCAGGAGACGTTTCCCGAGCATTGCATGCGCGGCACGCCGGGCGCGGAGAAGATTCCGGAGACCACGATCTTCGCGCCGAAGATCATCGAGCCCGACCTCGTGCCGCACGATGCGCTGTCGCGCGAGTTGTGGAGTCACAGCGGCGACGTGCTCATCCGGAAGCACTGGTTCGACGTGTTCACGAACCCCAACACGACCACGCTGCTGGAGGCGTGGGACCCCACGGAGATCGTGGTGTACGGCGTGGCGCTCGACGTGTGCGACCGGTACGCGATTGACGGCTTCATCGCGCACGGCGTGCCGGTGGTGCATCTCGTGCTGGACGCCACGAAGGCGATTCACGCGGAGCGGACGCAGGCGCTGGTGGAGAGCTGGAAGAACCAGGAGGTACGCGTGGTGACGACGGAGGATGTGGTGGCGGGGAGGGTGGTGTA
>Ga0207652_10002336_pt1 | contig 16071 bp, 13 predicted proteins | sample KBSC63BmetaG_FD_184334 | JGI IMG/M metagenome (GOLD analysis project Ga0207652, IMG submission 184334) | Corn rhizosphere microbial communities from Kellogg Biological Station, Michigan, USA - KBS C6-3B metaG (SPAdes) (version 2) | ecosystem: Host-associated > Plants > Roots > Rhizosphere ... | reverse complement strand
TCCACCGGCGGCTCGGGCCCGGTCGCCGCCAGCGACGACACGCGCCCCAGCGACGCCGTCCCCGCGCCGATCAAGAACGAGCGCTCGAGCGGCCGCAGCAAGCGCCGCCGCAGCTGACGTTCGGACGCGCGGAACTCGAGAGGGGGCGCCCCCCTCACGGCGCCGAGGGGTCAGCCGAGGCGCAGGTTCTTGCGGATGCGGCCGATAGGCTCCGCCTGATCGGGAACGAACGGGCGTCCGGTGATCAGCTCGCAGACCTGGATGTAGCGGCGGGCGGCCTCCACGCGGACCTCGTCGGTCAGCTTCGGGGGCGGACCCTCGCCCTTGTAGCCTTGCTCGGCCAGCGTCTTGCGCACGTACTCCTTGTCCAGGCCGCGCGGCTCCTCGCCGGCGTCGAAGCGCTTCTGGTAGTCGTCGGCGTACCAGTAACGGGACGAGTCCGGCGTGTGCACCTCGTCGATGAAGACCAGCTTGCCGTCGGGGCGCCGGCCCACCTCGTACTTGGTGTCGACCAGGATCAGCCCGCGCTTGGCGGCCTCCTTCTGGCCGAAGGCGAACAGGCGGGCGCACATCTCGGCGGCCTCGTCGAACTCGGCGGCCTTCAGCACGCCCATGGCCAGGATCTCCTCGCGCGACACCGACCGGTCGTGGTCGCCCTTCTCGGCCTTCGTCGACGGGGTCAGGATCGCCTTCTCCAGGCGCTGGTTCTTGCGCATGCCGTCCGGCAGCTTGTGGCCGCAGAACTCGCGCCCGCCGGCCTTGTAGTGCGACCAGATCGACGTCGACGTGACACCGGTCAGGTAGTCGCGCATGACGAACTCGACGGGCAGCAACTGGCACTCGACGCCGACCATCACCTGCGGGTCGGGGATCTCGATGACGTGGTTGGGGACCAGGTCCTTCGTGATCTCGAACCAGTAGGCGGCCATCTGGTTCAGCACCTGGCCCTTGAAGGGGATGGTCCCCAGCACCACGTCGAACGCCGACAGCCGGTCGCTGACGACGATGATGCGGCGGCCGTCCTTGATGTAGCAGTCGCGGACCTTGCCCTCGTACTTCTCGCCCAGCGACGGGAAGTCGGTCCCGCCCAGCGTCTTGGTCAGTTGGGCCTGAATCACGTTCGTGTCAACCATGTCGTTCCCTCGTGTGGTCTGCTGGTTCAGGAGGCAAGGGCGCGATCCACGATCGCGCCGGCGTGCCGCAGGTGGTGTTCCAGATCGAAAGCGCGGGTCAGATCGGCGGCGCTCAGGCGCGCGCTGATGTCGGCGTCCGCGCCCAGCAGCGCGCGGAAGTCGCCCTCACCGGCCGCGGCGCGCAGCGCGTTCCGCTGCACCATCTCGTAGGCGGTCTGCCGGGCCAGACCCTTGCGCACCAGCTCCAGCAGCACCGCCTCGCTGAAGAACAGGCCCCCCGTCAGCTCCAGGTTCTTGCGCATGCGGGCCACGTTCACCACCAGACCGTCGACCAATCCGGTGGCGCGGCGGACCAGGAAGTCGGCCAGGCCAGTGGCATCGGGGCCGATCACGCGCTCGACGGACGAGTGCGAGATGTCGCGCTCGTGCCACAGCGCCACGTCCTCCAGCGCCGGCTGCTGGTAACCGCGCAGCAGGCGCGCCAGGCCGCACAGGTTCTCCGACAGGATCGGGTTCTTCTTGTGGGGCATCGCGGACGAGCCCTTCTGCCCCTTGCCGAACGCCTCCATCGCCTCGCCCACCTCGGTGCGCTGCCAGTGACGGACCGTCACGCCGATGCGCTCGACCGCGGTGCCCAGGCGCGCCAGCGCCTGGAAGTAGGCGGCGTGGCGATCACGCGCCACGATCTGCGTGGGCACCGTCTCGGGGCGCAGGCCCAGCGACGCCAGCGCCTCGGTCTCGACGCGCGGATCCAGGTTCGCGTACGTGCCGACCGCGCCGGCGATCTTGCCGACGGAGATCTCCTCGCGGGCCCGCACCAGCGCCTCGCGGGCACGGCCCAGCTCGGCGTAAAAGCCCGCGAACACCTGACCGGCCGTCACCGGCTCGGCGTGGATGCCATGCGAGCGGCCGATCATCGGCGTGCCCCGGTGCTCCTCGGCGCGGCGGCGGCAGGCGGCGCGCAGGCCGTCGATGCCAGCCAGGATCTCGTCGGCGGCGTCGCGCAGCAAGATCGCCAGCGAGGCGTCCAGCACGTCCGACGACGTCATGCCGAGGTGCAGCCAGCGCGCCGGGGGCCCGGCCAGCTCCTCGACGTGGGTCAGGAAGGCGATCACGTCGTGCTTCGTCCGCTCCTCGTGTTCCAGGATGCGCGCGGGGACCAGCTTGCCCTCGGCCTTGGCGCGAACCTCGGCGGCGGTGCCGGCCGGCACGCTGCCCAGGCGCTCCATCGCCTCGCAGGCCGCCAACTCGACCCGCAACCAGGTGTCGTAGCGGCGGGCATCGGACCACAGAGCAGAGAGGGCGGGACGCGTGTAACGATCGATCATGGGCAGACCTGCATGAGGAAGCCGATTCTTCTAGCGAAACGTCCCGCGCGATTCAAGCCGCGCGAGCAGCGCGTTCAGCCGCATGTCAGGGCACCAGGATCGACGCGCCCGTGGTGCGGCGCGACTCCAGCTCTCGATGCGCGCGCCCCGCCTCGCCGAGGGGGTAGCGCTGCCCGATGTCGATCTTGACCGCGCCGGTGGCCACCACGCCGAACAGCTCCTCCGCCATACCCCGCCAGCGGTCGCGGTCGGCGACGTAGGTCGCCAGCGACGGGCGGGTCAGGTACAGCGACCCCTTGGTGCTGAGGGCCAGCACGTCGAACGGAGGCACCGCCCCCGAAGACTGCCCGAACGCCACCAGCATCCCGAACGGCCGCAGGCAGTCGAGCGAGCGCATGAAGGTGTCCTTGCCTACGCTGTCGAACACCGCCCTCACGCCCCTTCCGCCCGTCAGCTCCTTCGTACGCGCCACGAAGTCCTCGCGCTTGTAATCGATGGCGTGCGCCGCGCCGGCCTCGCGCACCCGCGCGCACTTCTCTGGACCGCCGGCGGTTCCGATGACGTCGATTCCCAGGTGGCGCGCCCACTGGCAGACGATGTGCCCCACCCCACCGGCGGCCGCGTGGAACAGAATGGTGTCCCCGGCTGCCAGCGGCAGCGTCTGCCGCAACAGGTACTGCGCCGTCAGCCCCTTCAACATCATCGCCGCCGCCTGCTCGTCACCGATCGCATCGGGCAAAGCGACCACCTTGTCGGCGCCGATCAGCCGCACCTCCGCGTACGCGCCGATGCTCCACGGGTAAGCCACGCGCTGCCCCACCCGCAGATCGGTGACGCCCGTCCCCACGGCCTCGATCACACCGGCCCCCTCCATCCCCGGCGTGAACGGCGGCGGCGCCTTGTACAGCCCGGTCCGAAAGTACACATCCGCAAAATTCAATCCCGCCGCCGACTGCCTGATCCGGATCTCCCCCGGCCCAGGCTCGCCCACCGTCCGCTCGACCACCTTCATCGCCTCAGGCCCGCCCGGCGTCTCCACCACAATCGTCTTCGACATGGCTGTCGTCTAGCACGTCGTCCTGCGATAGGACCGTCGCATTGGGTCGCGTCGCTCCGTTACGCTTCCGCCCGAGGGCGGTCGGGGCCAGCGGGTGTCCCCCCCTCGGGTCGCTCGACTACGTCGGCGGTGCTCGGATGCCTGCGGCATCCTGCGCTCCGGCGACGCGTCTCTCGCTCGGGCTCCGGCTGGCAAGCTTTCCCGCTTCGCGGGAAAGCAGCGCCTGCGCACGCCCCTCGGGAGGGACACCCGCTGTCCCCGCCCGCGCTCGGTGCTAGCGCTCCACTACGCTCCAAGGTCCTTCAAGCGTTAAACAGCGTGGCGGAAGGAGCGCAGGGTTCAAAGATAGATAGCCGGACCTGCTCGTCGCGGCGTTCGAGCCGTCGATGCGTTCTTTGTCGCTTGAAGTACGTAGGAGCGTAGTGGAGCGCTAGCTTCGGAGCGGCGGGCGGGGCCGGGGGAGCTCTCCCCGAGGGGCGTGCGCAGGCGCTGCTTTCCCGTCTGCGGGAAAGCTTGCCAGCCGGAGCCCGAGCGAGAGACGCGTCGCCGGAGCGCAGGGTCCCGCCGCAGGCGGGAGCCGAGCACCGCCGACGTAGTCGAGCGACCCGAGGGGAGAGTCCCCCGGTCCCGCCCGCCCCCCGAGCGTAAGCGTAACGGAGCGACGCCGCGATATTCAGATACCGAAGAGACGGCGCATCTGACGGACGAGGGAAGAGGCGGCGCGCGGGCGGCGGGGGGCGACGAAGATGGTGTCGTCGCCGGCCAGCGTGCCCAGGATGTCGGAGAGGTGCGCGTCGTCCAGCGCCCGGGCGATGGCTGGGGCGGCGCTGGCCTTCGTGCGGACGACGATGAGCAGGCCGTTCGACTCGACCGCATCGACCAGGCCACGTACCGGCTCGATCGGCAGCGCGGCGTCGCCGGGCGGGACGGCGTAGCGCGCGCCGCCCGCCGCCAACATCCGGCTGGCGCCGATGGACGCGAGATCGCGCGAGATCGTCGCCTGGGCGGCGTGGATGCCTCGCGCGGCGAGCGCCCGTTGCAACGCCTCCTGCGACGTCGCCCCTCCCGCCGCCAGGATCTCGCGCAGGGCCGCGCGCCGGGCCGCGGTCCCCGCCTGCGCCCCGGACGCGCGCGTCAGGGCCCGCTGGGGCCGCGGCTGCGGCGCGGCCGCGGCGCGTCGGGCCGAGGCCCGATCGGACGTCGTCGTCGAACGCCTCATTCGATTCAGGTTGTCACCAGTGTGCCGACGCCCTTGTCGGTGAACAGCTCGGCCACGATGCTGTGGGGGGTGCGGCCGTCGACGATGTGGACCGATTCGACACCGCCGCGCAACGCCCGCAGCACCCCCTGCGTCTTGACCATCATGCCGCCCTTGATGCCGCTCGCCGCCGAGCCCAGGCGGGTCTCGAGGTCGCTCGCCTTCAGCTCGCTGATCAGCTTGCCGTTCTCGTCCAGCACACCAGCCACGTCGGTCAGGAAGATCAGCTTGAATGCCTTCGTGGCCACCGCGATCTCGGAGGCCGCCACGTCGGCGTTGATGTTGTAGCTCTCCCCCTCGGCGCCGGCGCCCACCGGCGACACCACCGGGATGTAGCCCTTGTCCAGCAACATCTCCAGGACCTCGGGGTTCACCGACTCGATCTCGCCCACGAAACCCAGATCGGCCTTGCCAGGACGGGGCGGCATCTTGTGCGCCGCCAGCAGCCGCGCGTCCTTGCCCGACAGGCCCACCGCCTTGCCGCCCAGCGAGTTCAGCAAGCCGACGATCTCGGTGTTCACCTTGCCCGTCAGCACCATCTCGACGACGTGCATGTCGTCGGCGCTGGTGACGCGCTGGCCATCCGCGAACTCCGTCTTGTGGCCCAGCCGATCCAGCGTCCTCGTGATCTCCGGTCCGCCGCCGTGAACGACGATGGGACGCAGCCCCGCGGCCGACAGCAGCACCACCTCCTCGGCGAAGCTGCGCTTCAGCGCCGGATCCACCATCGCCGCGCCACCGTACTTGATGACCGCGCGCCGCCCGGCGAACTTTCGGATGTACGACAGCGCGCCCACGATCAGGGCACGGTTGACCGCGCCCGGGGCGGCGGCCGCCGCGCCAGCCGTCGGTCCCGCCGCGATGGCGCCCGCGTAGTCCGCGTTGATGCGCACGTAGTCGTAGCTGAGGTCGCAGCCCAGCGCCCGCGCTGACGCGTCGCCAGCGCCCAGATCCAGGCGGATCGCGATCTCCGACTCCTTCATGCGCGCGTTCAGGGCCGCCCGGGCCGTGGCGTCCAGCGCCACCGGGCCCCGCTCGTCGTAGACGCGCGTGCCCTGGGTGACCAGCGACACCTTGCTGGGATCGATGGCGTAGTTCCGCGCCCCGATGCGCGCGCCCAGCGCCGCCAGGATGCGGCCCGTCGAAGGATCGCCGCCGAACACGCCCGCCTTCACCAGGCTGCCGCCCGCCACCGCCCGCGCCAGTTCGCGCGCCATCTCGCGGTCGGGCACGCCCGCCACGTCGACCACCAGCAACTTCGTGGCACCCTCGCCGTCGGCCGCGATCTTCCGCGCCAGCTCGGCGCACAGATCGGCCAGCGCCGCCGCGAAGCGATCCGCGTCCCCGCCCTTGCCGTCGATCAGCGGCGCCCCCGAGCGGCCGTTCGCCATGGCGATGACGCTGTCGTTGGTCGACATGTCACCGTCCACCGTGATGGTGTTGAACGACTCGTCCACGGCGGCGCGCAGCGCTGTCTCCAGCGTGCCCGGCGCCACGGCCGCGTCGGTGGTGATGAAGCACAGCATCGTCGCCATCTGGGGATGGATCATCCCCGAGCCCTTGCAGATGGCGCTGATGATCACGGGACGCCCGCCCACCTGGATCTCGCGGTTGGCCATCTTGGTGGTCAGATCGGTGGTGCGGATCGCGTCGGCGGCCGCGCGGAACCCGGCCTCGTCGCCGCTCAGCGACGCCACCAGCTTCGGCGCGGCGGCCTTGATCTTCTCGACGGGCAGGCGCGGGCCGATGCTGCCCGTCGAGGCCGTCAGGACGTCGACCGCCGAGATGCCCAGCGCCGCCGCGACGGCACCGGCCATCGCGCGCTCGTCCTCGGCGCCGGCCGGCCCGGTCAGGGCGTTCGCGTTGCCGCTGTTCGCGACGATGGCGCGCATCGAGCCCGATGGCAACACGCCGGCGCCGTGACGAACGGGCGCCGCGCACAGGCGGTTCACGGTGAACACCCCGGCGGTCACCGCCGGGACCTCGGACACCACCAGCGCCAGATCAGGCCGGTTCGGCTTGATCCCCGCCGCCGCGCCCCCGAACTTGAACCCTACAGGCAGCTTCATCTCGGTCCCTTTCATCGCGTTCTTTCAGTCTCGTCCCAGGTTCGCTTCGTTCAGGGCATGTGCCCGGACAGGCTGTCCAGACCGGCCGTCTCGTCCCACCCGAACATCAGGTTCGCGTTCTGCACGGCCTGACCAGCCGCACCTTTGACCAGATTGTCGATGGCGCAGAAGCCGATCGCGATCGATCGCTCGGGATCGGCGTCCGCGCCCAGCACGGCGCGATTCGTGCCCACCACCGCCTGCAGCCGGACGGCGTCTGGCGCCGCGGCCCGCAGGAAGGGTTTCGACTCGACGAACGCCCGGACGGCCGCGGTGGCGTCGGCGGCGGTCTTGCCCGGGCGCAGGCGGCCGTAGGCCGTGGCCAGGATGCCACGGCGGGTGGGCAGCAGGTGCGCCGTGAACGTGACCGGCGCGCCACCCACGCCGGCCACCTGCAACACGCGCTCGATCTCGGGGGTGTGCTGATGCTTCAGGACGCGGTAAGCGCGGAAGTCCCCCTCCAGCTCGGAGAACGAGAAGTCCTCGGTCCCCTTCCGCCCCGCGCCCGTGGTCCCGCTCTTCGCGTCGATGATCAGCCCGGCCGGCTCGATCACGTCGGCCTTCAACAGGGGCAGCAGCGCCAGGACGCTGGCCGTGGGATAGCAACCCGGGTTGGACACCAGCGCCGCGTCCCTCAAGGCCGCCCGGTTCTCGGTGGCTTCGGGCATGACGTAGACGGCCCGGGCGAGCAACTCCGGGCTGGGGTGGGTGAAGCCGTACCAGCGCGGGTAGGACCCGAGCGGCAGGCGGAAGCCGCCCGACAGGTCGACCACGCGGGCACCAGCGGCCAGCGCGGGCGCGGCCAGCGCGATCGACACCTCGGGGGGCGTGCACAGGAAGACGACGTCCAGGCCAGCGAAGCTGGTGGCGGCGGCTGCCTGCCCCTCGCAACGCACGGCCGCCGCGGTCCCGGCGATGGGCAGCACGTCGCCCAGGGCGCGGCCCGCCCATTTGTCGCTGATCGCGGCCGTCAGCCGAAATCCGGGATGGCGCGCCAGGATGCGCGCCAGCTCCATACCCGCATAGCCGGAGACGCCGACGATGCCCGCTGCTGAACTATTCATCGCGTGAATAATTATGCAGCGGGCCTCCGCGGTCAACCGGCCGGTGAAGGTTCCGGGACCCCCGCGACCTCCCCCTCGTCCTCCTCCTCCTCGTCTTCCTCTTCGTCCTCCTCCTCGTCTTCCTCTTCCTCGTCCTCTTCTTCTTCCTCCTGCCCCAGGTCCGACCACCAGTTCCAGATCGACGCAAAGACGCCCGTCCAGGCCGGGGGCGGCTCGTCGCCCTCGTCCTGGTTCTCGTCGGCGGGTGGCAGCCCCAGCCAACCGCGTCGTGCCATCGGGTACAGGATCAACAGGTAGGCGACCAGCATGATGACGCTCTCGTACGTCGCCGTGACGTCGGACTCACCCGCCGACGAATCGAGCGTGAAGTACTGGAAGAAGCCCATCGCCATGATCACCGACGACACGTAGGCGAACCAGGTCCGCCCCTCGGGCTGCATCAGCCGCTTGGGATCCGCCGCCGTGGCCAGCAGCGGCAACAGGAAGACGTAGTGGCAGTAGTAGTTGGCCGGGTAGAAGTAGACCGGGATCATCATCAACCCGACGATGGCGACCTGATCGAGCCGCAGGCGCCGGCACCCCACCACCGCCAGCGCGGTGAACAGCAGCACGCCCAGATAGAACAGCGGCTTCCGCTTCGAGAACGTCTCGCGCTGCAGATCCTGCCACGTGCTCCAGGGCTCGATGCGGCTGGGGTCGGCGACCTTCGGCCCTTCGAGCGACGGCGAGTACGACACCACGTTCCGGATCCCGACGTGGTTCGAGTTCGGCTGCTCGGCGTGGATGGTGATCTTGCGCGCCCAGGTCACCCAGGCGTCGTGGAAGCCGAACAGGGCCGACGACGCCGCCACCAGGACGGCCACCGCCGCCACCGCGCCCACGATGGCGCGAACGGCCGGCCCCTGCTGCTTCCGGAACGCCGCCATGGCGGGCAGCTTGCGGTTTTCGCGGTAGCGGTCGATCAGCCACCAGGCCGGTGGCACGGCCAGGAAGAACGTGGCGAAGGCCGGAAAGGCGCGAATCAAGCCGCCGTAGGCGATCAGCGCGCCCCCCAGCGCCCACCGTCGCGTCTTCAGCGCGCACGCCCCCAGCCCCAGCGCCACCATCCAGTCGGCGCGCAACGTCGACCCCATCAGGTTCGTGCCGAAACGCGAGAAGTCCGTGGTGCCCCACACCAGCAAGCAGATCGCCATGGTGCGTACCCCGAACGTGCGTGCCAGGATCACGAACAGCAGGATCCACATCAGGGGATCGATCAGCGCCGTCAACGTCAGCGTCAGCTCGTTCGCCGGGGCGTTGTGCCACAGCGCGTACGCCCCCAGCAGCCAGACCGGGGTGGCGTTGCCGCCGTGGTCTTGCATGCTGCCCAGGTACGCGCCCGCCCCCATCACGTCCTCGAAGTACTTCATGTCCTTCTTGAACTCTTCCCACCGCTCGGGCGTGAAGCGCTTGCGGACGTCCTGGATCTGGTCCATCACCTGCCCGGCCAGGCGCATCTCGTTGTCGGTCAGATCGCGCATGTGGGCCCCCGCGACCTGCTCGGGCTTCATGCCGGGGTGGTTGTCCAGGTAGGCGGCCACGCTGGCCAGGTACAGACCATCGAACTGCAACTCGTGGAAGTACTTCGCCACCGGGAAGTAGACGCGCATGTCCCACGGGTGCACCAGCGTCTGCCGCCCCTTCGCCTCGTCACGGAACTGCGGCCAGCCGAAGTGGTAGTAGCTGAACGCACCGACCAGCGACAGGATCACCAGCGCCGCCGCCGACGCGCGCGCCGACACCGGATACAGCCGCGGCCAGACGTATTCGCGGAAGACCAGCACCGTGCCCAGGGCAGCCACCACAGCGCGCACCGTGGTCTGCACCGTCTCCTCGAACGGCCACATCCCCCACAGATCGACCAGGCACGACAGACCCACGCCGGCGGGGATCACCGCGGTCAGGCGCACCCAGTCCTTCGCCCCGCGCCGGTTGATCAGCAGGTAGGCCACCGCCAGCCCGCAGAACAGCATCAGCTTGAAGCGAACGTTGTCATCGTCCGAGGCGCCCTCGCGCGCCACCAGCCGCGGCGGCCAGTCCGCGCCGCACGCGCTGAACAGCGCGAGCTCGCCAACGCTGTACGCGCCGTCACCGCCGTGGGCCGACAGCCGCACGTAGCGCGCGGTGCCGCCGATCTTCTGCTCCAGCCGCTCCTGCATGCCCGGCTTGCCCGTCGGGTTCGCCGTCCACAGCGGGGTGAAGTTCTGTCCGTCGACGCTGCCGCGCAGGTCGTACCAGTCGTTGTTATCGCCCTGCAACAGGCCGCACTGGATCGTCTTGACCTCGCCCAGGTCCCACACCGCGTAGCCGTTGTCGGCGACCACCGAGGTCATGTCCGAACGCCAGAAGCCGCCCTCGTTCGAGATGAAGCCGTCCGTCATTCGCCCCGCGTGCTGGACGCCCTTGCTGGAGATGGGCGTGCGCCCAGCCATCAGGTCGCCCTTGGCGCCAGGCAACTCCTCGACACTGCCGCCGCAGCCGTGGATCGCGAGCAGGCCGAGCACCAGCGGCAGGACAGGGGCGAGCGAACGGGAAAACGAGCGGGCGGGCCGGTTTCTCATGGCCCGAACATTCGCATCGCGGGGCGCAGCCCGCAATGCCCTAGCCGGTGTGGCCGAAGCCGCCGGCGCCGCGCTTGGTGTCCGTCAGATCCTGGACCTCGAGCAGCGTCGCGCGGGTCACCGGCGCGATGACGAGCTGGGCGATCCGATCGCCCGGAGCGATCGTGTGCGCCTCGCGCCCCAGGTTGACCAGCAGCACGGTGACCTCGCCCCGGTAGTCACTGTCGATGGTTCCCGGCGCGTTCGTCAGCGTGATGCCGTGCTTGCGCGCCAACCCCGACCGGGGACGCACCTGCCCCTCGTACCCATCCGGAAGCTCCAGCGCCAGGCCCGTCGCCACCGCTGCCCGCTCCCCCGGCCCGATCGTCACCGGCCCATCTTCGGCCGAAGACAGATCCATCCCCGCGGCCCCCGACGTCATGTACGCCGGCACGACGGCTCCGGCGCGCAGGCGCCGGAACCGAACGGTGACATCAGCCACGCGCGCCGCCCTTAGGCATTCGCATTCGCGCGGAAGTTGTGGATGACGTCGGGCGTCTTCCCCAGAACTTCCTTACGCGAAAGGCGGATCTTGCCGGTGGCGCGGTCGATGCCGATGACCTTCACCAGCATCTCGTCGCCCTCCTTGCAGATGTCCGAGACGACGTTGACGCGTTTGGCGTCCAGCTCGCTGATGTGCACCAGGCCGTCCGTGCCCGGCAGGATCTCGACGAACGCGCCGAACTCCGCCAGGCGCTTCACGACGCCCAGGTAGTACTCCCCCACCTCGGGCTCCGTGGTCAGGCCCTTGATGATGTCGATCGCCTTCTTGACCGCGATGCCGTCGGGCGAGGCGATGTGCACCGTGCCGTCGTCCTCGACCTCGATGGCGACGCCCGTCTGCGAGGTGATGCCGCGGATGGTCTTGCCGCCGGGGCCGATGATCTCGCGGATCTGGTCGGGCTTCACGTGCAGCGTGGTGATGCGCGGCGCGTGCAGCGACAGCTCGGGCCGCGGCGCCGTCAGCGCCTCCGCCATCTTGCCCAGGATGTAGAGCCGCGCGTCGCGCGCCTGCGTCAACGCCGTGTCCAGGATCTCCCGGGTCAGGCCCTGGATCTTGATGTCCATCTGCACGGCCGTCACGCCGGCGCGGGTGCCGCAGATCTTGAAGTCCATGTCGCCCAGGTGGTCCTCGTCGCCCAGGATGTCCGACAGGACGGCGACACGATCGCCCTCCTTGATGAGGCCCATGGCGATGCCGGCCACCGGCGTCTTGATGGGCACCCCCGCGTCCATCAGCGACAGCGTGCCGCCGCAGACCGACGCCATCGACGAGCTGCCGTTCGACTCCAGAATCTCGGAGACGATGCGGATGACGTACGGGAAGTCCTTCTCAGGCGGCAGGATGCGCGCCAGGGCGCGCTCGGCCAGGTGGCCGTGGCCGGTCTCGCGGCGGCTGGCGCCACGCAGCGGCTTCGTCTCGCCCGTCGAGAAGGGCGGGAAGTTGTAGTGCAGCATGAAGCGCTTGTCGATGTCCCCGGTCAGCGCCTCGATGTGCTGCACGTCCTGCTTGGTGCCGAGCGTGGTGGTCACCAGCGCCTGCGTCTCGCCGCGCGTGAACAGCGACGAGCCGTGCGTGCGGGGCAGCACGCCCACCTCGGAGGTGATCTGTCGGATGTCCGTGGTGCCGCGGCCGTCGATGCGCTTGCCGGTCGACAGCACCAACTCGCGCAGGTGCTTCTTCTTCAGCGACTCGAACACCTCGCCCACCTCGCCGCCGCGATCGGGGAACTCGGGCGCCAGCGCTTCCTTGACCTGGCCGCCGCAGGCGTCCAGCGCCGCGTAGCGGTCCTGCTTCTCGCGGATGGCCATGGCGGCCTGGATCTTCTCGGTGGCCAGCGCCGACACGCGGTCGACGATGGCCGGATCCTTGACCGGCGGCACGAACTCGCGCTTCGGCTTGCCGACGGCGGCGCGCAGCTTCTCTTGCAGATCCAGCAGCGGCTGCGCTTCCTTGTGCGCGAACATCAGCGCGTCGACCACGACGTTCTCGCTGACCTCGCCCAGCCCGCCCTCGACCATGACGATGGCGTCGCGGCTGCAGGCGACCACCAGGTCGACGTCGGACGTCTGGCGCTCGGTGAAGGTTGGGTTGATCACGAACTGGCCGTTGATGCGGCCGACGCGCACGCCCGCGTACGGGCCCGCCCACGGGATGTCGCTGAGCAGCAGCGCGCACGACGCGCCGGTCATGGCCAGCACGTCCGAGGCATGCTCGCGATCGGTCGACACGACCATGGCGATGATCTGCGTATCGAAGCGCCAGCCCTTGGGGAACAGCGGGCGCGACGGGCGATCGATCAGGCGCGAAGTCAGGACCTCGACCTCGGTCATGCGCCCCTCGCGCTTGAAGTAGCCGCCGGGGATCTTGCCGGCGGCCGACGTCTTCTCCAGATAGTCGACCGTCAGCGGCATGAAGTCGATGCCGGGACGAACCCCCGAGGAGGCGACCGCGGTCACCAGCACCATCGTGTCACCCTGGCGGATGACGACCGAGCCGTCGGCCTGTTTGGCCATGCGGCCGGTTTCGATGGTCAACTCGCGCCCCGCGAGACTTACCCCTTCACGAACGACGAACATGTGAGCTCCTTCGGTCAAAGGAGGCGGCGCGATTCGTCCCTCTTCTCACCGGCCCAGCATCACGAGACCCTGCTCGGCCCGAGGGAAAAAGGATGAATACCGACACCGCCACCGGTTTGGAAACACCACCCCCGATTGGGACCAGGGGTGTCCCGGCCACGTCCGGACAAATCCAGAACGCGGCCAGGCCTTGTGGAGTGTGACGACGGGGGGCGAGAGGGAAAGCTCTCGCCCGACTTTTCCCTGGGTTCCGCTACTTGCGGATGCCGAGCGTCTCGATGACGCTGCGGTACTTGTTCAGGTTCTCGGACTTCAGGTAGTCCAGCAGGCGGCGGCGCCGGCCGACCATCATCAGAAGCCCGCGGCGAGAGTGGTGATCCTTCATGTGCGTCTTGAAGTGCTCCGTCAGGTAGGAGATCCGCTCGGAGAGGAGCGCGATCTGAACCTCGGGAGAGCCGGTATCGCCCGGCTTGCGCTCGAACTTCTTGACAACCTCTGCTTTACGTTCCGCTGCGAGAGCCATTTTTCTGGTTCCTGTCCTGTCTTTGCCGTTTTGAAGGGCGAGAACTTCCCAGAAAAGCCCCTCTGAGTCAACCTTCGCGTCCAAAAACGCGCAGGGTCCTTACACGTTCGGTGGGTCCCGCGGCCGGTGCCACGGCGACCAAGGCGCCTGCCTGGTCCAGGAAGCGCACCAGGGACGCGCCGTCGCCGCTGACCGGGCATTCTGCCCCCAGGTCTTGCCACAGGATGGCCTTCCCCTGGCTGACCGCCAGGGCCCGCGCGGCGTCCAGCGTCATCGCGGGCAGGCCCGCCAGCGCCTGGGCCGGCGACAACAGGTGGTCCAGGGCCGCGCCCAGTTCTTCGGGGCGTATCGCCTGTTGCAGGGTGAATGGCCCGGATCGGGTGCGGCGCAGCGCCGCCAGGTGGCCCCCCACCCCCAGCGCCGCGCCCAGGTCATGCGCCAGCGACCGGATGTAGGTCCCCTTCGAACAGGCCACCCGCAGGTTGACGACAGGCCCCTCGGTACCCAGCCCCTCGATCCCCTGCACCTCGAGCGTGTCGATGCGAACCTGGCGCGCCTCGACCGCCACCTCCTGGCCTGCCCGCGCGTAGGCATACAGCGGCTTGCCGTCCCGCTTCAGCGCCGAGAACACGGGGGGCGTCTGGGCGATCCACCCCCGAAAGGGCGCCAGCGCGCCCTCGATCGAGGCTGCCGTCACGTGACGGGCGTCCTGGCGGCTGACGGTCGCGCCCGTGGCGTCGTAGCTGTCGGTGGCGATCCCCAGCCGCACCGTGGCCAGGTACTCCTTGTCGGCGTCCAGCAGGAACTGCGCGATCTTCGTCCCCTCGCCGAAGCAGATGGGGAGGACCCCGGACGCGGCGGGGTCCAGCGTGCCGCCGTGCCCGACCTTGCGAACGCCCGTCAGCTTCCGCGCCTGGTGAACGATCGCGAACGAGCTGGGACCGGCGGGCTTGTCGACCACCACCACGCCGTTGAGGGCGGGGCTCGCGTCCTGCTTCATTCGTCGTGCGGCTCGGGCTGATCACCAGGCGGGCCTGGCTGCGCGCCGTCGGTCGAGCCGTCAGCCGATTCCTCAGGCTTCGGGGCGGCCGCCAGCTCGGCGTGCACCTGGCGCAAGATCGAGTCGACCCGCAGCGCCTCGTCCAGCACCCGGTCGACCTCGAACTCCAGCGTGGGCGTGTTGCGCGTGCGCAGCCGCTGGCCGATGGCCCGCTGCAGGTAGGGGCTGGCCGACTGCAGGCCCTGGCGCGCCTTCTCCAGCACCGGGTCGGCGGCTCCGAACGCCGTGAAGGCGACCTTGGCCTCGCGCAGATCGCCGGTCACGTGCACGCGCGTCACCGTCAGCAGGCCCGCGTTGCGGACCCGGGGGTCCTTGATGTCGCCGCGGGTCAGGAGCTCGCCCAGGATGGACTGAATCTCGCGGCCCAGACTCTCGGTGCGCTGTTTCACTTACGTCTCCAGTTCTCGAAGCCGACGCCCACCGGGAAGTCGTCGTTGAAGGTCTGCAGCTCGTGATCGACGTGCGTGACGTCCGCTGCCCCCCGGATGAAGCGAATGATCTCGTCCAGCGACGCCTCGGCATGCGCCCGCTCGTTCCCCACCACCGCCACCCCCAAAGCCGCCCGCTGCCACGCCTCGTTCTCCCCCACCTCGGCGATGGCGGCGTTGAACTTCTCCCGCACGTGCGTCTTCACCCGCCGCAGAACAGCACGTTTGTCTTTCAAAGAGAGACTCGCCGGCAAGAACAAAGTCAGCCGCGCCATACCAACGGTCATCCTCAAAGTCTAGTCGTCTCGACCACGGACGCCGCTTCTTCGAACTGCGCCGTGCCCCTCTCCCTAGCCCTCTCCCCGCTCCGCGGGGCGAGGGGACCGGAATCTCATCCAGCATACGCAGTCGCTCCCCCGCTCCGCGGGGCGAGGGGGACGGAATCTCATCCAGCATACGCAGTCGGTCGAACACCGGGATTCAGCGAGCGAACGCAGGAGCCACCAAAGGCGAGTGGGGTGGCTGTCCCCCTCGCGCGCAGTTCGCGAGCGCCCCTCGGCGCAGGCCAAGCAAGATCCGGGTCCGAGGCGCAAGCGGTGTTTGAGCCCGCGCGTCGAGTGGTGACGGGCTTTGCCCGGCACCACTCATCGCGGGAGGGTTTGGGAACCCTCTCAGGGTTCCCATCAAGATCTTTGGGGACGGGCTTTGCCCGGCACCACTCATCGCGGGAGGGTTTGGGAACCCTCTCAGGGTTCCCATCAAGATCTTTGGGGACAGCCACCCCGCTCGCCCCCGCGATAAAGAGAGGGAGCGTGCGTCTTGCCGCACGCCCCCGATCTCGGATCCGACGACGACGGATTACCGGCGCGACGAGCCGCCGCTGCCCGGGATGT
>Ga0207652_10002333_pt1 | contig 16078 bp, 14 predicted proteins | sample KBSC63BmetaG_FD_184334 | JGI IMG/M metagenome (GOLD analysis project Ga0207652, IMG submission 184334) | Corn rhizosphere microbial communities from Kellogg Biological Station, Michigan, USA - KBS C6-3B metaG (SPAdes) (version 2) | ecosystem: Host-associated > Plants > Roots > Rhizosphere ... | reverse complement strand
TCCGGCATCGTCGCCGTAAAGCCGCGTTTTTCCGCCGTTGCAACGCGAGAGGTTCTAGGCCGCGCGCACCCGCTCCACCAGCGCATCCGCGAATGTCTCCGTACTGCCGTTGCCGCCGAGGTCCGGCGTGACGCGATCGTGCGCAGCCAGCGTTTCGCGGATGGCGTGGCGCACTCGCGTGCCGTGCTCGACCAGCCCCAAGTGATCCAGCATGTCGGCGGCGGCCAGCAGCAGCGCGCAGGGATTGGCGATGTTGCGCCCGGCGATGTCCGGCGCCGAACCATGCACGGCTTCGAAGATCGCTGCGGCCGAGCCGATGTTGGCGCCGGGTGCGAGGCCCAGGCCGCCGACGAGTCCGGCGCACAGGTCGGAAAGGATGTCGCCGAACAGGTTGGTGGTGACGATCACGTCGAATTGCCACGGATTCATCACCAGCTGCATGCAGGTGTTGTCCACGATCATTTCGTTGAACGTGATCTGCGGATACTCCCTGGCGATCTCACGGGCGACGTCGAGGAACAGGCCCGACGCGGTCTTGATGATGTTGGCTTTGTGCACCACGGTGACTTTCTTGCGGCCCTTGCGCACGGCCAGCTCGAAGGCGTACCGCACGATCCGCGACGCGCCCTTGCGCGTATTGCGCACGATGGATTGCGCGGTCTCGCCGTCATCGGACAATGTCTGGCCTTCCGAAAGGTAGGCCCCCTCGGTGTTCTCGCGCACCGTGATGATGTCGATGTTCTCGTAGCGCGCTTTCGTCCCCGGGAAGCTGATCGCCGGACGCACGTTCGCGTACAGGTCGAAGTGCTTGCGCAGCGCGACGTTCAATGACGAGAAGCCCTTGCCGATCGGCGTGGTCAGCGGGCCCTTCAGCGCGATGCCGTGTTTCGCGATCACGTCCAGTGTCGCTTGCGGCAACAGCTCGCCGTGTTTTTCCAGCGCGACCATGCCGGCTTCGACGAACTCGTATTCGAGGCCGCAATCGAGCGCGTCCAGCACTTTCAGGGTAGCGGCCATGATTTCGGGGCCGATGCCGTCGCCACGAATTACCGCAATCGTCTTGCTCACGCACAACTCCTTTGTTTTGCGATCACTGAGAGCGCCTCAGCAGGCTTCGTCTCATTGGCGCGGGCCGGCGGCTTGGTCCTCGTCATTCCGGAGCGGGCCGCAGAGCCTGCCCCGGACTCGATCCGGGGCCCGAATCCCGAATCGGTTTGGCCAGGTCGCTGCGGCGCAACCGATTCCGCGGAAATCCCGTCAGGCAAATTCGGCGCGACGGTGCGGACAAACAAAATCGCAATTATCGGGTGTTACGACGCGGCTTGCAAAAGCTCGGTCAGCTTGCCGCTGCGCTCCGCCGCGGCAAGCTGCTCGAAGCCGCCCACGTGCACGCCGTTGATGAAGATCTGCGGCACGGTGCGGGCGCCGGGGGCGCGCGTCAGCATCTCGCGGCGCGCGTTCGCGTCGGCGTCGATGCGCAGTTCGCGCCAGGAAAGGCCCCTGGATTGCAGGAGGTTCTTGGCGGCGACGCAATACGGGCACATCGCCGTGGAGTAAATTTCGATATCGGCCATGAGGCGGATGATCTTGGGTTGCACCGCATTTTACCGGTGCTGAACGTGCGGGGAGCGAGAATGGCAGCTGGTTTCCGGCAAGCCGCATTCAGCCTAAACTCGAACCATTCGCACGCTCGCCGGTCACATCAAGAACGGAGCCAGCCGACCGAAATGCCGTTCCGCTTTCGCCCCCAGACCCTGTTCGCGTTCGCCGCCGCGATGGCTTTGTCGCTGCCTGCTGCCGCGCAGCAGTCCGACGTGCGCCTGCCCAGCCTCGGCAGCTCGGCCGACACGGTCATGTCGCCGCAGGAAGCCGAGCAGTACGGTGCGGAATTCCTGCGCGAGCTGCGCGCGGCGCACCTGGTGCTGGACGACCCGCAAGTGGACCAGTACCTGCGCACGCTGGGGTACCGGCTGGCCTCCGCCAGCGCCGACCCGAGCCAGCACTACACCTTCACCCTGATCAACGTCCCCGAGATCAACTCGTTCGCCACCTTCGGCGGTTACGTCTTCATTTTTTCGGGCATGTTCACCGTCACCCAGAACCAGGACCAGCTCGCGGCGGTGATGGCGCACGAACTTGCGCACATCAGCCAGCACCACCTGCAGCGCGCGCTGGAAGATCAGAAAAAAAACACCCCGCTGTACGTGCTGGGCGCTTTCGCGGCGGCGCTGGCGGCCTCGCACGCGGGTTCCGGGAATCGCTACAACCAGAACCAGCCCTACGGTTACGGCTATGGCAATACGCCGTACCCGCAGGGCGTCGACCCCGCCATCGGCGCGTTCTACTCGGTGATGGCGATGATGCAGCAACACATGATCGACTTCACCCGCAAGGACGAGGAAGAAGCCGACCACGTCGGCATCGAGACGCTGGCCAAGGCCGGTTTCGATCCGGAGGGCATGGCGACGGTGTTCGCACGCATGCAGGCGCTGCTGCGTCCCGGCGGCGACGGCGGCATGGCGGCCGGCAACATCCCCGACTTCCTGCAGGATCACCCGGTCAGCAGCGTACGCATCGCCGATGCCCGCGCCCGCGCGCACGTACTGGAGCAGCAGATGCACGCCATCAAGGGCTGCGTGAGTGTGCAGATCGGCACATTGCACTGCAAGGAACAGCAGGTGCCCGCGCTCGGCAGCAAGGCGACCGATCCTTCCGGCTACGGCATGCTGCCGCTGCCGTTCGTCAAGAATTCCTCGGCGCTGCTCGACGATGCCGCGCACGGTCCCAGCGAGCAGCAGTACGAGTTGATGCGCGAGCGCGTGCGCGTGCTGTCATCCAACGATCCGCGTTCAGTGCTGGATTACTACACGCGCAACATGTCCGACAACGCCAGGTTCGCGGCTTCCACTTCCAATCGTTACGGCTACGCGCTGGCGCTGCTGCAATTGAACCAGGCCTCGAAAGCCGTGCCAGTCATGCAAAAACTGGTGGAAGCGAGTCCGGGCGATCTCACCCTGGCGCTGGGGTTGGCGGACGCGGAACGCCACGCCGGCCAGCGCACCCAGGCGCTGCAACGCTACGCCGCCCTCAACACGACTTGGCCCAACGATCCCGCGATCGTGCTGGACTACAGTCAGGCGCTGCTCGACAGCGGCGCCAAGGCCGACGCGAAGACCGCGCAAGGTTTGTTGAAACCGCTGCTCAACGACGATTCCGAGCCGTCGCTGTACGCGACCTACGGCCACGCCTGCCACGTCGCGGGCGACGAAGTGCACGCCGGCATCGCCTATGCCGACGCGACCTTCCTGTCCGGCCACGCCGCCGATGCGCTGGACCAGTTGCATCGATTGCTGAAGCGCAGCGACCTCGACTACTACAGCCGCGCGCAGATCAACGCGCGCATCGCGCAGATGACGCCCATCGTGCTGGAAATCCGGCGCCGGCATCTGGACCAGGACCAGAACGGCGACGACGACAATTCGCTGCAGGGCCGTCAACCCGGCCTGCACTTCGGCGCCTGCACGGGCGCGGCCTGCCTGCAGCCGTGAACGCCCGGGCCAGGCTGTGTGAGGCATGTCGCTCGCGTATCATGCGGTTTTCGCGTTGCCCGCTATCCGCGCCATGACCGCCATCCGACATCCGCTTCGCCCGCTGCTCGCCGCCTCGCTCGCGGTCTTCCTGTTCGCGTTCGCCATCCGCGCGAACGCGGAAGCCCCGCCCGCCTCGGCGTCGTCCACGGCGGCGCCGGCCGCGCCCGCGCATCCGCAGGTGGAATTCAAGACTTCGCAAGGCGACTTCGTGATCGAGCTGTTTCCCGACAAGTCGCCCAAGACGGTCGCCAATTTCCTGCAGTACGTGAAGGATGGTTTCTACGACGGCACGGTGTTCCACCGCGTGATCCCGGGGTACCTGATCCAGGGCGGCCTGTACACGCGCGAATTGCGGCCCAAGCGCACGCAGCCGCCGATTCCCGACGAGGCCAACAATGGCTTGTCGAACCTGCGCGGCACCGTCGCCGCGGCACGCGGCCCCGATCCTGATTCCGCCACCGCGCAGTTCTTCGTCAACGTGGTGGACAACCCGCGCCTCGATTACGTCGGCAACCAGAGCGGGATGACGTGGGGTTACGCGGTGTTCGGCAAGATCGTCAAAGGCATGGACGTGGTGGACAAGATCGACAACCTGCCGACCGGCCCGCAAGGTCCGTTCATCGGCGACGTGCCGCGGCCGTTGGTGATCATCGAAAGCGCAAAATTGATCGGCGAAGCCGCGCACCCGACCGAAGAGCCGGTGTCGCCGGTGACCGGGCAAGCGCCCGCTTCGACACCTGCGTCGAAGAAAAAGCCCGGCGCGAAACACTGATAAAAATCTCGAACAGCATCTCTTTGCTCGTCATTCCCGCGAAAGCGGGAATCCACGTTGTTGCAGAAGATCAAAATGGATTCCCGCTTTCGCGGGAATGACGCCATTAGGGGCCGAGGATACCCAAGAGTGGCAACCACGCTGTTTATTTCAGACCTGCACCTCGACGACGCGCGCCCGCACATCGTCGAGGACTTCGAGCGCTTCTGTGCCGGCAAGGCACGCACAGCCGACGCGCTGTATATCCTGGGCGACCTGTTCGAGGCCTACGTCGGCGACGACGATGACGCGATGTTGAATGTGGGCGTCGCATCGGCGCTGCGCGGCGTCGCCGACGCAGGCGTGCCCGTGCACTTCATCGTGGGTAACCGCGACTTTTTTCTGGGCGAGGCTTACGCGGGCCGCTGCGGCATGGATCTTCTCGATGACGGCGTCGTCATCGACCTGTATGGCACGCCGACGCTGATCCTGCACGGTGACGTGCTGTGCACCGACGACGTGGCGTACCTCGCGTTTCGCAAACAGGTGCGTGATTCCGCATGGCAGGCCGCATTCCTCGCGCGCCCGCTGGCCGAACGCCGCGCTTTCGCGGCGCAGGCCCGCGACGCCAGCCGCGCACACACGTCGCAAACCGACATGGCGATCATGGACGTCAATCAGCACGCCGTGGAAGGCGCGCTGCGCCAAACCGGCGTCACGCGCATGATCCACGGCCACACCCACCGCCCCGCGATCCACGACTTCGCACTGGACGGCAAACCCGCGCAACGCATCGTGCTGGGCGACTGGTACGAGCAGGGTTCGGTGTTGCGGGTCGATCGTGGCACGGCCGAACTGGCCGGATTGGCATCGGGCTGACGGAGGTTTCCATGCAACTCATCGGCATGCTCGATTCACCTTATGTGCGGCGCGCCGCAATTTCGCTGCGGATGCTCGGCATTCCGTTCGAGCACCGCCCGTTGTCGGTATTCCGCGACTTCGACGCGTTCCGCACGCTCAACCCGCTAGCCAAGGCGCCGACACTGGTCTGCGACGACGGCTGCGTGCTGGTCGATTCCTCGTTGATCATCGACTACGCCGAAACAATAGCCGGACGCAGCCTGATGCCAACCAATCCCGTCACGCGCTTCACGGCGTTGCGGCTGATCGGCGTGGCCTTGGTGGCATGCGAAAAGGCGGTGCAGCATTTCTACGAACACAAGCGTGCGCCGGACAAGCAAGACCCAGCGTGGCTGCAACGCGTGCATGGGCAACTGCACGATGCCTGCGCCCTGCTCGACGAAGCGTTGCGCGCGGCACCCGCGGACCGCTGGCTGTGCGGCGATGCGCCGACGCAGGCTGATGTCAGCGTCGCGGTCGCATGGACGTTCACGCAGATCGTCGCCACGGAGGTCGTGTCTGCGCGCGATTATCCGGCGTTCGCAGGATTTGCCGCACGCGCGGAACGCTTGCCGGAATTTACGGCCTTAAAGCCCTGACCGCTTATCCGCAAGCGTCGATCGCGTCGCGCAGACGCTCCACTCCGATGACTTCCAAATCGCCGATACGCGTGGATTTCTTCGGCGCATTCGCTTGCGGCACGATCGCGCGGCGGAACCCGTGATGCGCGGCCTCCTTGAGGCGCTCCTCGCCGTTCGGCACCGGCCGTACTTCGCCGGAGAGTCCGACCTCGCCGAATGCCACGGTCTTCTCCGGCAACGCACGGTCGCGGAAACTCGACAGTACCGCCAGCAACACCGGCAAGTCCGCCGCGGTTTCCTGCACGCGGATGCCGCCCACCACGTTGACGAACACGTCCTGGTCGAATACCGCGGCACCGCCGTGACGATGCAGCACCGCCAGTAGCATCGCGAGACGATTCTGTTCCAATCCCAGCGCGACGCGACGCGGGTTGCCGAGATTCGACTGATCGACCAGCGCCTGCACCTCGACCAGCAGTGGACGCGTGCCTTCGCGGGTCACCATCACCGCACTGCCGGGGGTCGCACCTTGATGCGACGAAAGAAAAATCGCGGATGGGTTCGGCACCTCGCGCAGGCCCTTGTCGCCCATCGCGAACACGCCCAGTTCGTTGACCGCGCCGAAACGGTTCTTGAACGCGCGCAGCACGCGGAAACGCGAGCCGATCTCGCCCTCGAAATACAGCACCGCATCGACCATGTGTTCGAGCACGCGCGGACCGGCAATGCCGCCTTCCTTGGTCACGTGTCCAACCAGAAAAACACACGTGCCGGTTTCCTTCGCGAAACGCACCAGTCGCGCCGCCGATTCGCGCACCTGCGATACCGAACCCGGCGCGGCCGGCAGGGTTTCGGTCCAGATGGTCTGGATGGAATCGATCACCAACACACGCGGTTTTTCCGCGACCGCGTGTTGCAGAATGCGCTCGACGCAGGTTTCCGCCAGCGCGCGCAGCGGCGCGAGCTCCAACCCGAGCCGATGCCCGCGCGCCGCGATCTGCGCCAGCGATTCCTCGCCGCTGACGTACAAACCTGAAAGCCGATCGCCCAGCGCCGCCAGCGTCTGCAGCAGCAATGTCGACTTCCCGATGCCGGGATCGCCGCCTACCAGCACCACCGAACCTTCCACCAGGCCGCCGCCCAGCACGCGATCGAGTTCGCCGATCCGCACCAGATGCCTCTGCTCGACCTCGCCCACGATGCCCGCCAGCGGCTGCACCCTCGCGGCCTCCGCACCGGCATAGCCGACCCGCCGGCCTGCGTGCGCGGCGTCCTTCGCGGGTTCCACGACAAACGCGCTCAGCGTGTTCCATTGGCCGCAGGCCTCGCACTGCCCCTGCCACTTCGGGTATTCCGCACCGCAGTCGGAGCACACGTATGCGGTCTTGGCTTTGGCCATCAGACGCCGTCCTCCGCAAACAGCACGCGTCGCGTGACGCCGCAGGTGAGTTCGTAGGAAATGGTGCCGGCATGGTCGGCGATGATTTCGGCCGGCAGTTGCGGACCCCACAGCGTCACCCCATCGGCCACCTTCGCATCCGGCGCGTTGCGCAAATCCAGTGTCAGCAAATCCATCGACACGCGTCCGATCAGCGCGGCGGGCGCGTTACCAACGCGCACCGGCGTGCCGGAACATGTGCTGCGCGGATAACCGTCGCCGTAACCGATCGCGGCGACGCCGATGCGCATGTCCTCCGGGCATTCCCACGTGGCGCCGTAACCGACACGCTCGCCGCGCGCGATGCGGTTGATCGCGACCAGGCGCGTCGCGAGCGTCATCGCGGGCGCAAAACCGAAATCGGCAGCGGTTTTGCCTTCGGCAACCGACAAGCCATACAACAAGCCGCCCACGCGCACCCAGTTGCCGCGCGCCTGCGGCCAGCCCAGCAGGCCGGCGGAATTCGACAGCGCACGTTCGCCAGGCAAGTCCTTGGTCGCCTCGAGGAAACATTGCGTCTGCCGCGCGGTGAGGTCGTTGTCGAATTCGTCCGACGACGCGAAATGCGTCATCAGCACGATGGCGGGATCGACCGCGGGCAGTGCGCGCAGGCGCGCATGCAATTCGCGCGCACGTCCGGGCGCAAAACCCAGACGATGCATCCCGGTGTCGAGCTTCAGCCAGACTTTCAGCGGATCGCCGCCGCGTTCGGCTTCCAGCATCGCGAGCTGCGATTCGTGGTGGATCACGGCTTCCAGTTGCAGCCGGCGCATCTCCGCAAGATCGCTCGCCGCATCCGGACCGGACAGCACCACGATGCGCTGGCGATGCCCGGCCGCCCGCAAACGCAAACCATCGGCAATGGATGCCACACCGAACGCATCCGCGCCGCCCAAGGCACGCGCGCAGCGTTCGAGTCCGTGGCCGTAGGCATCGGCCTTCACCACCGCCATGACTTTCGCGCCTGCAGCCAGCGTGCGGACCCGCGCCAGGTTGGCGCGCAAGGCGTCGAGGTGGATCGTGGCGGTGGCAGAGCGGCTCACGTCGCAATCACCGGGGACCGGAAAGGCCGCGCAGCGCGACACACCAACGGCGTCATTCCGGCGAAAGCCGGACTGCGAAGGCAGAATGCCGAAGCGAACATCGGCGAAGCCGATGGCCCGAAGGACGCACCGCAGGAGCGGCGCGTAATCCATTTTCCTGAGATTCGGAAGAATTTCAAAATGGATTCCGGGTTCATCGCCGATGAAGCCGGCGATGCCCCGGAATGACGAAGTGGCTTTATGTTTTCCCGAGTCCCGAGCCCCGAGTCCCACGCTCTGCTCACCCCATGCTCCCCACGTATGCTTCCGGCGCGTAGTTCTCGAACTTGGTGTACTGGCCAAGGAAGGTCAGCTTGATGGTGTCGATGGGGCCGTTACGCTGCTTGCCGATGATGATTTCGGCAATGCCCTTGTGGTTGGATTCCTTGTTGTAAACCTCGTCGCGATAGATGAACAGGATCAGGTCGGCATCCTGTTCGATCGCGCCCGACTCGCGCAGGTCACTCATCACCGGACGCTTGTCGTTGCGCTGCTCCAGCGCGCGGTTCAACTGCGACAGTGCGATTACCGGGACGTCCAGTTCCTTGGCCATCGCTTTCAGGTTGCGCGAGATTTCCGAAATTTCCGTCGCGCGATTTTCCTTGTTGCCTGGCACCTGCATCAGCTGTAGATAGTCGAGGATGACGAGACCAAGGCCGTGTTCGCGCATCATCCGCCGCGCGCGCGAACGCAGCTCACCGGGCGACAGCGCGGGCGTGTCGTCGATGAAGATTTTCGATTCGGAAAGCAACGACGCGGCCTGGCTGACCCGCGGCCACTCTTCTTCCGCGAGTTCGCCCGAACGCAAATCCTTCTGGTTGATCCGCCCCATCGACGAAATCAAACGGAACGCCAATTGCGACGCCGACATTTCCATGGAGAACACCAGCACCGGCTGCCTGGCGCGCATCGCCACGGCTTCTGCGATGTTGAGCGCGAACGCGGTTTTGCCCATCGACGGACGGCCGGCGACGATCACCAGATCCTGGCGCTGCAGGCCGGAAGTCAAATCGTCCAGATCCTTGAAGCCGGTGGTGAGCCCGTTCAACTGGCCGCGATTGGCGTAGCGCTGCGCCAGCAGTTCCACGGCTTCCTTGACCGACTGGCGCACCGGAATAACCTGTTTGCGTCCACGCGCGCCGGCCTCGGCGATCTTGAATACGCGCTGCTCGGCGGCTTCGAGGATTTCCGGGGTGTTGCGGCCTTCCGGATTGAAGCCGTCGCCCGCGATCTGGGTGCCGGCTTCGATCAGTTTTCGCAGCACCGCCTTGTCGCGCACGATGTCGGCGTAGGCCGCGATGTTGGCCGCGCTGGGCGTGTTGTTGGCGAGTTCCGCGAGGTAGGCGACGCCGCCAATGTTGGCGGTTTCGCCGTGGCGCTCGAACCATTCGCCCAGCGTCACCGCGTCGCACGGCTTGCCCGCCATCGCGAGTTCGCCGATGGCCCGGAAAATCAATCGATGTTCGCGACGATAGAAATCTTCTTCAGTGACGCGGTCCGCAACCTGGTCCCAGGCCTCGCCGACCAGCATCAAGCCACCCAGCACCGACTGTTCGGCCTCAATGGCATTCGGCGGTACGCGCAGCACGTCGACGCGCGGCGGGCCGGATTTCGGTTCCGGAAAGACGGCGCTCATCGGCGCAGGACGGTCAGCGACTTCGACATGCCGACGATGATACGCGTGCACGTCTCAAACGCTAAGACAACAAGTCTGTGGAAAACTTGTGGGATGTCGGTGTGCAATACGCCCGATCTTCACAATCCAAACCGCTCAGGCGAATACGCCGCCGCATCCAGCACCGGTTTCTCGTCCGCCAGCAGCGACGCCACCAATTCCGCGGTCGCCGCGCTCATGCTGACGCCCAGCATGCCGTGGCCAGTAGCGAGCATCAGATTGTTCCAGCGGCGCACTGGTCCGATCAACGGGATCTCGTCCACGCACATCGGGCGCCAGCCCCACCATTCCTCACGCAACTCGGCGCCCAGCGGCGTACGCAGATACCCGGCCGCGCCGCGCCGCAGCGCATCCAGCCGCGTCCGGTTGAGGCGTTCGTCGTAACCCGAGAATTCCATCGTGCTGCCGAGTCGATACCCGGAATCCCATGCGGTCACGCAGACGCTGGGTTCGTGCAACACCAGCGCGCGGCGCGGACACGGGTCGGGCCGCGACATCGTGATCGAATAGCCCTTGCCCGGCTGGATCGGCACCTTGAGGCCGAGCTTCGCCGCGACTTGCGGCGTCCATGCGCCCAAGGCCATCACGCTGCGATCACCGGAAAACGTGCCACGCGAGGTGCTCACCGTATCGATGCGTTCGCCCGTGCAGCCGAAAGCCTCGATCACCGCGCCGGCTTCGATCGTGCCGCCGCACTCGCGCACCCTGCGCGCCAGCCCGTCCACAAGCCGGTCCGGACGCAGCTGCGCATCGTCGGCGTGCAGGATGCCGCCAGCCACGCCCGGCAGCAGCGCCGGTTCCATGGCTTCGACTTCGTCGCCGCGCAACGGCGCCGCGGCAATGCCGAGCCGGTGCAGCCATTCGATCCCGGCGCGGTCATGCGCCAACGCGCGCGCATCGCGATAAACAATCACGTTGCCCGCGGGCGCGTATTCGCACTCGATGCCTTCGTCCACCAGCACGCGCGGCAGCAAGGTCCAGGAGCGCTGCAGGATCGCGGCGCGTGCGATCGCGGCGCGTTCGGCGAACGCCTGGTTGCAGCGGCGGGCGAAACCCAGCAGCCAGCGCCAGCGATCCCAGTCGGGACGCGGGTTGACGTACAACGGCGCATCGCGGCGCAACATCCAGTGCAGCGCGCGCCACGGCATGTCCGGCAGCGTCAGCGGAATCGCGTGGCTGGGGGTCAGGGTGCCGCAATTGCCGTGCGAGGCGCCGGAACCCGGCTCGCTTCGATCCAGCACCCGCACCGAAGCGCCGCGGTGCAGCAGCGCCAGTGCGCAGGACAGGCCGATCACGCCACCACCAAGTATCAGGACATCACTGCGCGCTGCTTCCATCCGCCCATTCTAAAGCGGCCGGCGTGGATTCCCGCACACGGGGGTTCCGCACGTTGGCCGGGGCGCGTCACCTCGCACCATGCCGCAACGGCGGCAGCAGTGGCTGGCCGCGCACAGACAGGCCCGCATCGCCCCTCCCTGGCTGGCATTGGCATCATTTTTGCTTCACCGGTTATGCCACAGAGGGAATCCAGATGAACGCCAACACCGACACCGATTTCTGCAGCGTGCCCGAAGTCCTGCTGATGCTGCGCGCTCCGGGCGCAGGCTGGCTCGCCACGCTGCTCGCGGCGCTGGAGGAAGCCAGCCGCGATCCCGATTTCAACGCCTACCATCGCGCCATCCTCGCGCGTTGCCTAGACGAGCAGTCCGTGCCCGTGGCCGTGGCGGAAGCCGCCCGCCAGCGCACGATCCAGTTCGAAGAGGCGCTGGAAGCGACCATCCAGGCCGATACGCGGCAAGCGGACCAGCGCGCCGCCTGCTGAGGCCTTCGCGCTGGACGCGGCAAGCACCATCGGTTAACGTCGTGCCGGCCTTGAACGGTGCCCGTGCCGAGACGATGACAGCCAGCCGCCAGAATCCCTTCCCGGATGCCGCGACGCGCGCGTCCACGCAATGGATTTCCCCGCGTTGAGCGCCGGCCGGCACAGCGTCCGCCTGCTGGCCGCAGCCTCGCTTCTGCTGCTCGCCGCCTGCTCGAGCGTTGCACCGGTTCGCTCGCCGAACATCCCGGCCCCGCCCACGACCGTTGCCAACAACGTGCTGATACGCGCGATCGGCCTGGTCGGCACGCCTTACCGCTGGGGCGGCAACACGCCGGAATCCGGTTTCGATTGCAGCGGCCTGGTCGATTACGTTTTTCGCAGCGAGGCCGGCTTGCAACTGCCGCGCACGTCGCACGCGATCGCCACGCTGGATGCGCCGAAAATCGCACGCGACAACCTGCAAGCGGGTGATCTGTTGTTCTTCGGCCACCGCCGCCGCGTCAACCACGTGGCCATCTACGTCGGCAACGGCCGATTCGTGAATGCGCCCGACAAGGGCGGCACGGTTCGACTGGACCATCTGGACGGCTATTATTGGCGCGACCATTTCCTGTTCGCCAAGCGCGTGCTCACGCCGCGCGTACGCGCTGCCCTCGCCGCGGACTGATCGCGCGGGAAGCGCCCATGCCGCTCGCCGCACCATTACGCGCGGGTCGCTATCCATGGAATCCACGATGCAGAACTTCACCTTGCTGGTTGGCCGACTCGGACTCTCGCTGATCTTCATCCTGTCCGGCATCGGCAAGATCACTGCCTACCACGCCACCGCCAACGTGCTGGTGGCGCAAAGCCTGCCGCCCGGATTGTTGCCGCTGGTGATCTTCGTGGAACTGGGCGGCGGCCTCGCCATCCTGTGCGGACTGCTGACGCGCTGGGCCGCGGTGGGACTGTTCTTCTACTGCATCCTCACGGCGGTGATCTTCCACAACCACTTCGCCGACCACGAGCAGTGGATCAACTTCATGAAGAACCTGTCGATCGCCGGCGGCTTTTTGGTGTTGGCCGTGCACGGTCCCGGCCTGTTGTCGCTGGACGGGTGGCGCAGGCGGCGCAAGCAGAAGCAGAAAATCTTTTTCTGATTGATCCCGACGACCAGCGCATCCCGTAGGTTGGTGCTGAGCGGGGTTCCATTCGTAGGTTGGCGCTGATCCCGAGCTCCATCCGGGAGAAGCCCAACATGGCTTGGCGATGACGTTGGGCTTCCGCCGATGAAGCCGGCCTCAGCCCAACCTACGCGACTTTCGCAGGGGCGGGCCACACCCGCAACCGGCTGTCGGGTTCATCGCCCGCCTGCGTCCCGCGTTCCGATTGGTTACACTCCGGTGAATGGAAGCCGGCCTTTCGCCGGCGGGGAATCCCAACAGCACAGTGAATGCCGAAAAGGCCAGCTTCCTTGAAGAGCTGAAGCGCCGCCATGTCTGGCGTGTCGCGGTTGCGTACGTGGTCGCTGGCTGGCTGCTGGTGCAGGTGGCCACGCAGGTCTTTCCCTTCTTCAACGTCCCCAACTGGGCCGTGCGGCTGGTCGTGATCCTGATCGTGATCGGTTTTCCGATCGTGGTGATGTTCGCGTGGATATACGAACTGACGCCCGAGGGCATCCGCCGCACCGCGCCGTCCGATTCGCCGGATGCGCGCGTGCCGCAGACGCACCGTTCGGTGGGACAAAAGCTCAACGCAATCATCGTCGCGATGCTGGTGCTCGCGATTGCCCTGCTGGGCTGGCGTCTGTACGCGGTAAGGCACGCGCCGCCCTCGGCCGCCGCGGCTACGGTGGCGGCGCCTGCAGCATCGGGTGCCGCCGGACCCGGCGCGCCATCCGTCCCGGCCAAATCCATCGCCGTTCTGCCATTCCAGAACCTGTCCAACGACAAGGACAACGAGTACTTCGTCGCCGGCATGCAAGATCTCATCCTGACCAAGCTGGCCGACATCGGCGACCTGAGGGTCATCTCGCGCACTTCGACGATGCAATACGGCAGCCACCCGGAAAACCTCAAGACGGTCGGCGAACAACTGGGCGTTGCGACGATTCTGGAAGGCAGCGTGCAGAAGCAGGCCAACCAGGTGCTGGTCAATGTCCAATTGATCAACGCGGCAACCGACAGCCACATCTGGGCCGAAAGCTACACCCGCGCGCTTGACAATGTGTTCGGCGTCGAGGGCGAAGTGGCAGGGCAGATTGCCACGGCGTTGAACGCCAAGCTCTCCCCTGCGCAGAGCACACAACTCGCGGCCGCGCCAACCACCAACCAGGCCGCACTCGATCTGTTCCTGCGCGCCGAATTCGAGTTCAGCAAGGGCTCACTCAATTACGACCCCGGCCATTTGCGCGCAGCGATTCCGTTGTACCGCCAAGCCATCGAACAGGACCCCGGTTTTGCGCTGGCCTACGCGCGCGTGTCCTGGGCCGAGAGCGTGCTCGCCTGGTTCGGTGGCGGTGGCGAGGACGTGAAGCAGCTCCAAGCACAGGCCAGCGCCGACGCTGGGCAGGCATTGAAGCTGGCGCCGGATGCATCGGCCTCGCAACTCGCGCTCGGCTTCAGCGATTACTACGACCGTGGTGACTACGCCGGTGCGCTGAAGGCCTTCGCGGCGGCACTGGCACTGAAACCCAACGATGCCGACGCGCTGGCGGCACAAGGCTACGTGCAGCGGCGCCAGGGCCGCTTCGACGATTCCATCGCATCCCTGCAGAAGGCCTTTGCGCTCGATCCGCGCAATTCCGAACTGGCCTACGAGGTGGGAGCGACCTGCATGCTGGACAGTCGTTTCCCCGAAGCGCAGGACTGGTTCCAGCGCGCGCTGGCGATCGATCCGGACAACCGCAACGCCAAGACCTACTACGCCTATGCGATCGCATTCAGCACCGGCGACATCCCGCGCGCGCTGGACGCCATGCAGGGCGATGACCCGTTCCTGAAACTGCAACGGGTGATCTTGCTGACGTACCAGCGCAAGTTCGATACAGCGCTCGCGTTGCTCGAAAGCGTCCCAGACACACCCGACAACTTTCCCCCTGCCCTCAATGGCCCCAAGGTCGAGCAACAGGCCAGTCTGTACCGGCTGATGGGCGACGAAGCCCATGCGCGGCCGCTGTTCGCGCAGTCGCTGCCGGTGCTGCGCGCGCAGCTCAAGATGCTGCAGGGCATCGGTCTGGCGACGCAATGGGAGCAGATCGGTTATGCGGAGATCGGCTCGGACCAGACCGCGGCGGGGCTGGACGCCCTGGCCAAATCGCTAAAGATGCTTGCCGACCACCCGGATCAGGTTTACGGGCCGGGGCTCATGATGACCGCAGCCCAGTACTACGCCCAGGCGCGCCGCCCCGACCTTGCCGTGCCGCTGCTGGCCAAGGCTCTGGCCGCTCCGGGCATCGGAAGCCTTTACTCGCCCGTGCTGCTTTGGCTCGACCCGATGCTGGATCCGATCCGCCACGATCCGCATTTCGAGGCGCTGCTGAGTCAGTACGCGAAGTACAAGCCGGCCGTGATCTATCCGGCCGCGAGCGCGTCCAGCGCAGCAGCATCCGCAACCGCAACGGCGCACTGATTCGCGCCTTCCGTAGGTTGGGCTGATCCCGGGCTCCATCCGGGAGAAGCCCAACGTTGCAGCCGCGCGTCAATGTCGGCCTTCCTCCGGAAAGTCCGTAGGTTGGGCTGATCCCGGGCTCCATCCGGGAGAAGCCCAACGTTGCAGTGGCGTAGCGATGTTGGGCTTCCGCCGATGAAGCTGGCGTCAACCCAACCTACACGTGTCCATGCGAATGCCCGTCACCCGGATGCGCGTGCCCGTGTGCGATTTCCTCGGGCTTGGCTGCACGCACATCGATGATCTCGATGTCGAAATGCAGCGCCTTGCCGGCCAACGGATGGTTGTGGTCGACGTCGATCGAACTCATGCCGACCTTGTGGATGGTGACCATGCGCTGGCCGCCGTCCTTGGTCTGCAACACGGTGGTCATGCCGGGTTTCAGTTTCTGCGCATCCTGGAAATATTTTTTCGGCACGCGCTGCAACAGGCCTTCCTGACGCTCACCGTAGGCATCTTCCGGCGCGATGTCGATCTCGAACTTCTCACCGGCCTCGCGTCCGGACAGCGCCTTCTCGACGCCCGGCACCAGTTGGCTGTGACCCAAGAGCGCCAGCAGCGGCTCGCCGCGCTTTCGCGAATCGTCGTACG
>Ga0207652_10002332_pt1 | contig 16081 bp, 14 predicted proteins | sample KBSC63BmetaG_FD_184334 | JGI IMG/M metagenome (GOLD analysis project Ga0207652, IMG submission 184334) | Corn rhizosphere microbial communities from Kellogg Biological Station, Michigan, USA - KBS C6-3B metaG (SPAdes) (version 2) | ecosystem: Host-associated > Plants > Roots > Rhizosphere ... | reverse complement strand
CCAAGCAGCGCTCGCCGCCGCCGCCCCGGACGAGATCCCGGCCTTGACCGCCGCGCACGCGCGCAGGTTGCTTTCCGCCGGGCGGCTGGAGGACGGCTGGACGGCCTTTGCGAAATGGATCGAACCGGGCGAAGCGGCGACCGCCGTCGAGGTGAGGATCGCCGCGCCCTTGTGGACGCCCGGCATGCCCCTCGACGGCCGGCTGCTGCTGATCGGCGAAGACGGCATGACCGAAGCGGCCCTGCTGGCGCAGGTCATTCCCAGTGTCCTCGCCGATGGGTTGCCGGTCATCCTGTCATTCGACCCGTCCTGGGCGAGCTTGATCCGACGCTCATTTCCCGAGGCGAGGTTCGCGCCGCTGCTCAGCCGCGAGCCGGCCGACAAGCGGCAGCAGACTGCGGATCTGGACAGCCCGCACGTTCATGGCGGGGAACTCGTGGCCGCCTGGGGGCCGTTGCGGTCGATGATGAGGCGCTATCGGCCCCGCATTGCGGATTTCGCCGACGCGCAGCCGTATCTGAAGGTCGATGTCGAGCGCGTCGGCTTTTGGCGCGAATGCCTGGCCGCCCTTGGCCCTGGCCTCAAGGTCGGGGTGGTTTGTCATGCGCCGGCCGTCGCGGCTGGAAGGACGTGGGAGGCGCCGCCGCTTCCGCTCCTGAAGGCCGGCCTGTCCACGCCCGGCGTCAGTCTGATCGGCCTCCAGGAGCAGGTGATCGAGAACGAACTGGGCTGGATCCGGGAGACCTTCGGGCTGCCGATCCATGAGCCGCCGCCGGAATTGAATCGGCGGGAGTTCGACGATCTCGCGGCCTTGATGGCGGCGATGGACGTGGTGATCGGCCCGCCGGAGGGGACGACGTTCCTGGCCGCCGCCTGCGGGGCGCAGACCTGGTTCCTTACACCCCCTCGTCACTGGGCGCTGCTGGGCGACGAGACCTTCCCGTGGTTTCCCAAGGCCAAGGTGATATCCGCCGCGGCGCCGGACGACTGGGCGGGAGCCATGGCCGAACTTCAGGAGGCGCTGGACGCCTTGGCCGGAACGTCCGCGAGGCGACGACGCTAAGGGTGCGGCGGCGCGCGATGGGCGGAGATCTGGGCCTCGCTGGCGTGGCGAAAGGCCTGGTAGTCCTGCGGCGAGAACCTGAAGAAGATATCCTGCTCGTCGTCGGCGACACGGCGGGCGCCGGCCCTCTCATGAAAGCCGACCACGCCGGTGTTCTCGCGACGGACGTCGAAATGGGCCTGTTCGAAGCCCAGGGCTTCGAACCCGATCTCGTAGACGAGGAGGGCGGAGTAGGTCACGAGGCCCGGCGGGCGCGGCGGCGGGATGATCCAGCTGCCCCAGCAGAACGAGCGGCGGCCTTCAAGCTCGCGGAAGTCGTACATCCGCACCAAACCGTGGTCGGCCCCGTCGCTGACGATGACGAAATAGTATTCTTCACCCGCCTGCTCCCGGACCTTGTAGGCCTCGAGCCATTTCAGCTGCGCGGCGACGTCCGCCGAGGAGGGGCTCAGGTGCTGGTTCAGGGTTTCGTCGCCGCGAAGCGCGCAGATATAGGCGGCGTCGAGGGTGTCGGCGTTCACCAGGCGCAGGTGGGTGCGATATCGGCCGTCCAGCGCGGCGGAGCGAAGCGTCATGCGAGGGCCTGCGGGATGGCGGCGGGTCTGGGCGAGGCGGGGCTGCGCCAACACTCGAACATCCTGGCGTAGGCCTGCTCCAGCCCGCGAGTAAACCCGACTTCATCGCAGATGGCGCTGGCGTCGAAGCCGGGCCGAACCCGCGCCCGCAAGCGGTCGAGCCGGGCCACATCCTGCGTCAGCTCGAGCGCCCGGGCGACGAACGCGTCCGGACTCGTCGTGGCGAGATCCGCCAATCCCGCAGCCTGCAAGATGGTGCGGGCGTAGAAGCCGCCGACACCAGGGTTTTCCCCGACCATGGCGAGCACCGGCGCCCCGTTCGACAGGGCCTCCAGGGTCGTGGTCGAACCGGGCGCGGGCCAGCAATCCAGCATCAGGTCCACGGCCTGGAAGGCCTTGAAGTAGTCCTCGCCGGAGCTGTGGCCCGCGAACACCAGGCGTTCCGGCGCGACTCCGCGGGCGGCGAACTGCGCTTGGATGGCCCGCTGAAGCACCGGGTCGGCGAAGTATCGGTACTTCAGGAGCAGTTGTGCGTCCGGCCTGCTGCGCAGGACCTCGGCCCAGGCCGACATAGCGGCCGGGCTCAGTTTCGCGGGATGGTTGAATGAGCCGAAGGTGACCCTGCCGGTCGCCAGCGCCGGCGTCGCCGCGGGCGGCAGGCGTCCGGCCGCCGGGCGGAACGGCGTGAACACAGGTCCAAGCGGCCACAGTTTTTCGGTGAACAGGCCTTCGAAATCTGGCGCGGCGTCCGAGGCCGCGTGCAGCACATAGTCCATCTGGGGCAGGCCGGTGGTCTGGAAGAAGTTGATCCAGGCGGCCTGCACCGGCGCGGGCTTGCGGGCGAAGACGCCGAGCCGCGAGCCGGCCGTGTGGCCCCAGCAGTCGTTGAGCACATCGATACCGTCGCGGCGGATCAGCGCGGCGGCGTCCGCATCGCTCAGCTGGCCGATGGGATGGATCCTGATCCAGGACGGCCATCCGGCCTCCGTCGAGGCGTCGTTTGGATAGAGCACGACGTCCACAACCGCGGGATCATGGTTCTCCAACAGGGGGGTGATGAACTGCCGAAGCTGGCTGCCGGCGAAGCTCGGCGCCACATAGCCTACGCGCAGCCGGCGTGCGGAAAGCGGCGCATTGGGGTGCGGCGGCGGCGGCGGAACCCTGGCATGGAGGTCCGCCCAGGTGCGGGCCTCCGCCGCGTGGCGCCGTTCGCCGTCCTCGCAGAACAGCTCGGCGTAGACCAGGAACTGGTGGATCGCAGGGCTCGCAAAGTCCTTGGCTGTCGCCCGGTAAAGGCTGCTGGCCTCCTCGACGCGGCCCTGGTGCTGCAGGGACAGGGCGTAATTCGCCCACATCTGCGGCTCCTGGCGGCCGGCTGCGATGGCAAGGCCCCAGACCACCGAGGCCATGGCCACGCATCCCTGGCCATAGAGTTGAACGGCGACGGTGTTCGCATAGTCGGCGTCGGTCTTCAGCCGGCTGAGGTCAGCTCCCATCTGCTGGCTGGCGGCCAAGGCGTGAAGGGTGCGCGCCTCGTTCAGGGCTTGATCGGCGCCGTCCGGATCGCCCAACAGCATGAGCGCGCTCGCGAGCCAGTACCGCGCCTCGTGGTCCGCGGGATCGCGTTCGACTGCCGCGGCGAAGGCGGGCGCGGCGGCGCTGGGGCGACCCTGAAGGAGCGCCTCGCGGCCTGCCGCCAGGTCGGAGAGCATCGGCTCAGACCTCCCGGGCTGCGAGGAGGGCGGTCATTGCGGAATGAGATTCCATGCGCGCTCAGGCCGTGTGATGTCGTGCAGGCCCAAGGATCGCCGAGCAAGGGCGCCAACATCGTTAACGAGATGTCGCCAGACGCTCAGGCCGGCGAATTTCCTGTAGCAGCTGCAGGATGCGCTCTTGGACGACTCGCCGGCGCTTCGGTCATGGGGTTAGCTATAGTGGTGGCCGACCGCGGTCCAACACCCGGTTGCAAGGCGCGTGATCAGAGATTACATATCGAGCGGTATGGAAACCTCGACCGGCACGGCCGCGCGCGGGCGACCCCGCGAATTCTGCGTCGACGATGCGCTGAGCGCCGCCCTGCGCGTCTTCTGGAGCAAGGGCTATGAAGGCGCGTCCCTCAACGACCTGACCGAGGCCATGGGGATCACCCGCCCCAGCCTCTACGCCGCCTTCGGCAATAAGGAGGCCTTGTTCCGCAAGGCGCTTGACCTCTACGAGCGCGAGAAGCTGGCCTACGTGGGCGCGGCGCTGGAGGCGCCCACCGCCCGCGGGGTGGCCGAGCGGTTGCTGCACGGCGCGCTCCAGATGCAGATATCAGGGTCGGACCCCAAGGGCTGCCTGGGCGTGATCAGTTCCGTGGCCTGCGGGGCCGAGGCGGAGTCGATCAAGGCCGAGGTGCTGCTGCGCAGGGCCTCCTCCGACGCCGCCATCCTGCGCCGCTTCGAGCGGGCGAAGGCCGAAGGAGATCTTCCGGCGCACATTGAGCCGGCCGGCCTGGCTTCCTATTTGACAGCGCTCTGCCAAGGCCTGGCTTTACAGGCCGGCAGCGGCGCGGCGCCGGCGGACCTGCAGCGGCTGGTCGACACCACCTTGGGTCTCTGGCCGGGGAAGTAAGCGAAAGCGGAAACTACCCCAGGTTTTCTGTACCGCCTGATATATAATTAGCTTGACGCACTGCAGCATCAGCTCATATCTATACCGATCGGTATGAATATGGGCGGCCAGTCGTTGGCGCCCGGTTTGCGGAGCGCCTCATGTCCAAGCCCACCTCCAGACAGATCGCCGTTTCGCTGAGCGCGTTGATCCTCGCCGGCTGCGGCGCCGCGGCCCAGACGCCGGCCACACCCGCGCCGCCGCCCGCCGTGGGCGTGGCCGAGGTGACCTTCCGGCCGCTGCGCCAGTGGGACGACTTCACCGGCCGCCTTGAGGCGGTCGACAGCGTCGCGCTGCGTGCGCGCGTCGCCGGCCAGATCACTGCCGTCGCCTTCGCTGACGGCGCACACGTCCGCAAGGGCGAGTTGCTCTTCCAGATCGATCCGCGACCCTTCCAGGCCGAGGTCGACCGCCTGGAAGCCGAGGCCGAGCGCGCCCGCGCCAAGGCCCAGTTGGCCGCCGCCGACAGCGACCGCGGCCAGCGCCTGCTCGCCCAGGAAGCCATCTCCAAGGAAGAGGCCGAACGGCTGGCCTCCGGGGCGCGCTCGGCCCAGGCCGACCTCGGCGCCGCCCAGGCCGGCCTGCGCGCGGCCCAGCTCAATCTCTCCTTCACCCGCGTCGTCTCGCCGATCGACGGGCGCATCTCCAAGGCGCTGATCACCCGCGGCAACCTGGTGACGCCCTCGGACCTCCTGACCACCGTCGTGTCGGACGGCCCGATCTACGCCTCGTTCAGCACCGATGAGCAGACCTATCTGAGATACGCCAAGGCGCAGCGCGGCGGCGAGGGGCCAGTCTACATGGGCCTGATGACCGAGACCGGCTTCCCGCACGAGGGCCGGCTGCACTTCCTCGACAACGCCGTCGACGCCCACTCGGGGACGATCAGCGGCCAGGCGGTGTTCGATAATCCGGACGGGGCGTTCACGCCGGGCCTCTTCGCCCGCGTGCGGCTGGTGAGCCGCGAGGCCCAGCCGGCCGCCCTGGTGCCCGAGCAGGCGCTCGGGACCGACCTCGGCAAGCGCTATGTGCTCGTCCTGGGCGCGGGCAACCACGTGCAGTACCGCTCGGTGACGCTTGGCCGCGCCGTGGGCGAATACCGGGTGGTGCTGGGCGGGCTCAATCCCGGCGACCGCATCGTCACCAGCGGCCTGCAGAAGGTGAAGCCTGGCGATCTCGTGACCCCGCAGCCCGCCGCCGCGCCGATCAACACCGCCGCGCTCGCCGCGCTCGCGCCCGCCGGCTGACCGCTCCGGCCAGCTTCCATCTCCTCGACGGACGCGCCGCCTGGCGCGTCCGAAGCCTTCCGCACATCCCTACGGGCGCCCCGCCATGAACTTCTCCGACTTCTTCATCAAGCGCCCGCGCTTTGCGGTGGTGCTTTCAATCGTGATCTTTGTGGCCGGCCTGATCGCGCTGCCGGCCCTGCCGATCGGCGAGTACCCCGAGGTCGTGCCCCCGACCGTGGTCGTACGCACCGCCTACGCCGGCGCCGACCCCGCGGTGATCGCCGAGACCGTCGCCGCGCCGCTCGAGCAGTCGATCAACGGCGTCGAGGGGATGCTCTACCAGTCGTCCCAGGCCACCGCCGACGGCGTCATGGCGCTCACCGTGACCTTCGCGCTCGGGACCGACCCGGACAAGGCGCAGGTGCAGGTGCAGAACCGCGTCGCCCAGGTGCTGGCCAAGCTGCCGCCGGAGGTCCAGCGCGTCGGCGTCACCACGACCAAGGCCTCGCCGACCCTGGTCGAGGTCATCCACCTGACCTCGACCAACGACCGCTACGACATGGCCTACCTGGCCAGCTACGCGCAGCTCCACGTGAAGGACGCTATCGCCCGCAGCTATGGCGTGGGCGACGTGCAGATGTTCGGCCAGGGGCCGTACTCCATGCGTATCTGGCTCGACCCGGAAAAGCTCGCCTCGCGCTCGATGACGCCTGGCGACGTGGTCGCCGCCCTTCGCGAGCAGAACGTCCAGGTGGCCGCCGGCCAGGTGGGCGCGCCGCCGTCGCCCGGCCAGGCCGACTTCCAGATTTCGGTGAACACCCAAGGCCGGCTCGAGACCGAGCAGCAGTTCGGCGACATCGTCATCCGCGCCGGTCCGAACGGTGAGATCAGCCACCTGCGCGACGTGGCCCGCATCGAGCTCGGCTCCGACAGCTATGCCTTGCGCGCCCTGCTGGACGGCAAGCCAGCCATCGCCATGCCGGTCTTCCAGCGCCCCGGCACCAACGCCCTGCAGATGGCCGCCGAGGTCAACAAGACCATGGAGGGCCTGGCGAAGGACTTCCCGCAAGGGGTGCAGTACCACATCGTCTACGACACCACCGGCTTCGTGCACGAGTCCATCAATGCGGTGGCCCACACCCTCTTCGAGGCCCTCCTGCTGGTCGTCCTCGTGGTGGTGTTGTTCCTGCAGAACTGGCGCGCCTCAATCATCCCGCTGGCCGCCGTCCCGGTCAGCCTGGTGGGGACCTTCGCAGTCCTGCTGGCGCTGGGCTTCGGCCTGAACGCGCTGACGCTCTTCGGCCTCGTGCTGGCCATCGGCATCGTCGTCGACGACGCCATCGTGGTGGTCGAGAACGTGGAGCGGAACATCGCGCTTGGCCTCACGCCGAGCGAGGCGACCCGCAAGGCGATGCGCGAGGTGACCGGGCCGATCGTTTCGACCGCCCTGGTGCTCTGTGCGGTGTTCATCCCGACCGCCTTCATCTCCGGCCTGACCGGCCAGTTCTACCGCCAGTTCGCGCTGACCATCGCCATCTCCACCGTGATCTCGGCGTTCAACTCGCTGACCCTCTCGCCGGCGCTGGCCGCCGTGTTGCTGAGGAGCCACGACGCGCCGAAGGACCGCTTCGAAATCGCCATCGAGCGCGCCCTGGGCTGGCTGTTCCGGCCGTTCAACCGCGGCTTCGCCTGGCTGTCGCACAGCTATGTGGGCGGGGTCAGCCGGGTGCTCGGCCGCAGTTCCATCGCGCTGATCATCTATGGGGTCCTGATCGGCTTCACCCTGCTGGCCTTCGCCCGCACGCCGGGCGGCTTCGTGCCGCAGCAGGACAAGCTCTACCTGATCGCCATCGCCCAGCTTCCCGACGCCTCGACCATCGACCGCACCGAGGCGGTGATCCGCAAGATGAGCGACATCATCATCCACCAGCCTGGCGTCAAGCACGCCGTGGCCTTCCCGGGCCTGTCGGTGAACGGCCTGGTGAACAGCCCCAACGCCGGCGCGATCTTCATTCCGCTGGAGGGCTTCGACAAACGCCGTTCCAAGGACCTCTCGGTGGCGGCAATCGCCGCCAGCCTGAACCAGAAGTTCGCGGCCATCCCGGAAGCCACCATCGCGGTCTTCCCGCCGCCGCCCGTGCAGGGGCTCGGCACCATCGGCGGCTTCCGCATGCAGATCGAGGACCGCGCGGGCCTGGGCCCCGAGGCCGTCTACCAGGCGACCCAGAAGGTCGTCGCCGCGGCGGCCAAGGACCCGGCGCTGGCCGGCGTCTTTTCCTCCTACCAGATCGGCGTGCCCAAGATCCGCGCCGACGTCGACCGCGAGAAGGCGCGCGCCCAAGGCGTCGCTCTGTCCGATCTCTACGAGACCATGCAGGTCTATCTGGGTTCGCTCTACGTCAATGATTTCAACCGTTTCGGTCGGACTTATCCGGTGACGGTCCAGGCCGACCAGCGCTTCCGCCTGCAGCCGGAGGACATACTTCGCCTGCAGACCCGCAACGCCGCCGGCCAGATGATCCCGCTGGGGGCCTTCGTCACCACCCACGAGGTCACCGGGCCCGAGCGCACCAGCCACTACAACGGCTTGCTCACCGCCGAGCTCAACGGCGGCCCGTCGCCCGGACACTCCACCGGCCAGGCGCAGAAGGCGCTGGAGACCATCGCCCAACGGGAGCTTCCCAACGGCATGGGCTTCGAATGGACCGAGCTCACCTACCAACAGATCCTGGCGGGCGACACGGCGGTCCTGGTCTTCCCCATCTGCGTGCTGCTGGCATTCCTGGTGCTGGTCGCCCAGTACGAGAGCTGGACGCTTCCGCTCGTCGTCATCCTGATCGTGCCGATGTGCCTGCTCTGCGCGCTGGTCGGCGTGGATCTGACGCATGGCGACAACAACGTCTTCACCCAGATCGGGCTGATCGTGCTGGTGGGGCTGGCGTGCAAGAACGCCATCCTGATCGTCGAGTTCGCGCGGGAACGGGAGCTCGAAGGGGACTCGACCCTCGACGCCATCCTGGCGGCCTGCCGCCTGCGGCTGCGGCCCATTCTGATGACCTCGCTGGCCTTCATCATGGGGGTCGCGCCCTTGGCGGTCTCCACCGGCGCCGGCTCGGAGATGCGCCGCGCCATGGGCATCGCGGTCTTCTCCGGGATGCTGGGGGTGACGCTGTTCGGGCTGGCCCTCACGCCGGTCTTCTACTGGGTCATCCGCCGCCTGACGGGCGCGAGCCTCCGCCGCCGGAAACTTCGCCTGTCCGCGGCCGAGCCCGCCGCCGCCGGCCAACCGTGAGCCAAGCCATGACCTGTCTTCGCACCTTGATGATCGCAGCCTCGGCCATGACGCTGGCCGCCTGCGCCGTCGGCCCCGCCTACCACGCGCCCGCCGAGCCGCCCGTCACGCTGACGGCGCTCGATCCGCAGAAGCTGACGCCGGCGCCGGCGGCGTCGGCCTGGTGGAAAGCGTTCGGCGATCCGGAGCTCTACCGGCTGATCGACCGCGCGCTCGCCGCCAACCTCGACGTCCGCATCGCCGTCGATCGGGTGAAGCAGGCGAGGGCGCTGTTCCGCGACACTGAGCTCGATCAGCTCCCGCGGGTGACCACCGAGGCGGCCTACACGCGCAGCAAGCAGCAGGCGCCGGGGTTCACAGCGCGGCGCGTGGACATCGAGCAGGCCGACGTCGGGTTCGACGCGACGTGGGAGATCGACCTCTTCGGCCGCGTCCGCCATCAGGTGGAATCCGCCCGCGCCGATGCCGACGCCGCGCGCGCTGACCTGCGCAACGCCCAGGTCACCGTGGCCGCCGAGGTGGCCCGCAACTACCTCCTGCTGCGCGGCGCCCAGGCGCGCCGGGCGGTGGCCGAGGAGAACGCCCGCACCCAGCAGGACACCCTGCGCCTGACCGAGGTCCGCTACGAGATCGGGCCGGGCGACCCGGTCGACGTGGAGAGCGCGCGGGCGCGGCTGAGCGCCACCCAGGCCGACATTCCCGCGCTGCGCGCCGCCGAAGCCCAGGCGGCCCATCGCCTGGCGGTGCTGATCGGCCAGCGGCCGGGCGCCCTGGACGCCGAACTGGCCGCGGGCGCGTCCGCCGGGCCGCAGGCGCCCACCGCCATCCCGATCGGCGACGCCTCGGACTTCCTGCGCCGGCGGCCAGACGTGCAGGCCGCCGAGCGGCGGCTGGCGGCCGAGACGGCGCGCACCGGCGTGGCGACCGCCGACCTCTTCCCGCGGGTCAGCGTCACCGGTTTCGTGGGCTTCCTGACCGGCGATGTCTCATCCCTCTTTAAGGGCGGCTCGCGGGCCTGGGCGGTCAGCCCGACCGTCACCTGGCCGGGGCTCGACCTCGGCGGCGCGCACGCGCGGCTGAAAGCCCAGGAGGCGCGGGGCGACGAGAGCCTGGCGGTCTACGACCAGACCGTGCTGCGCGCCATCGAGGACCTGCAGAACGCGCTCGTCGCTTACCGCGAACGCCAGCTGCAGGTGGTCAGCCTCTCGCAGCAGGTGGCCGCCTCGCGGCGCGCCGCCGACCTGGCGCACATCCGCTACAAGGAAGGCCGCATCGACTTCCTGCGCGTCCTCGACGCCGAGCGCACCCGCCTGCAGGGCGAGGACAGCCTCACCCAGGCCCAGACCGACGCCAACGTGGACGTGGTCTCCATCTACAAGGCGCTGGGCGGCGCATGAACCTCCAGCCGAGCTTTTCCCGCCCCAGTTTCCGCCCGCGCCGCCGCCTGCCCGGAGCGCCGCGGCCTTCGAGGATAGTTCCCATGCGCAGCCTTATCCGCCTGTTGGGCCTTGCGGCCCTCGTCGCCCTCGCGGCCTGCAACCCAAAGCCTCACCCGTCGCCGGCCAGCCGGCTGCCCGAGGCCTTCAACCAGGTCGTCGTGCTCAACCCCGACCGCCTGGTCATCGACGGCAAGAAGGTCCAACTCGCCAACGCCGTCGCGCCGAACACCATCCCCGGCGCGCGGTGCTGGTCGGAAGCCATGGCCGCCAAGCAGGGACGTCGCGTCGTGCGCGAGATGGTCTTTGCGGCCCGCGACATAGAGGTCCGCGACACCGGCCGGCGCGACGCCGACGACCGCAGCATCGCACTCGTGACGCTCGACGGCGTCGATCTGGGTGAGAACCTGCTGCAGTTGGGCCTGGCGACCAAGCCCAGCGGCCGGCGCTTCGACTGGTGCGCCCCGTTGAGTACGCGGATGGCCGACGGCCCAAGTCTGGCGGCGCTCAGCGACCTGAACCCCTGAGCGGCCCTGGCGGCCGGAAATCCACCGGAGAAAATGGTGGGTGCTGGGGGATTCGAACCCACGACCCGCTGATTAAGAGTCAGCTGCTCTACCAACTGAGCTAAGCACCCGCCGTCGCACCGGATCTGAAACTGAGGCAGGATCAGCCCCGGTGGCGAGGGCGCGGAAAATACGCGAAAACGCGGCCTTGGCAAGGCGCGTACGGCAAGGCGATCGGGGAACCCATGGGCGCGGTGGATTTCGGCTATCTGGAGAGCTTCGCCGCCGGCGACCGGCAGGTGATTTCCGAGGTGCTGGCGCTGTTCCGCCAGCAGGCGGAGGGCTGGGCGCGATCGCTGGACGCGGCCGATCCGGGCTGGCGCGACGTGGTGCACACCATCAAGGGGGCGGCCCGCGGCGTCGGCGCTAACCCTTTGGGCGACGCCTGCGCGGCGGCGGAGGCCGAAGGCCCGGCGGGCCTGCCGGCCGTGCGTGCGGCGCTGGAGGCTGCGGTCGCCGACATCGCGGCCTATCAGGCGCGGTCCTGATCCGGCTCGTCCAGCAACTCCCCTAGGCGGTCCAGCCGGCGGGCCCAGGTCGCGCGATGGTCGGCGATCCAGCGCTCCACGGCCAGGAAGCCCGCGGGCTCCACTTCACAGCTGCGCACGCGCCCGATCTTGCGGGTTCGCACGAAGCCCGTGGCCTCGAGCACCTGCAGGTGCTGCGCGACCGCGGTCAGGCTGATGGACAGCGGGCCGGCGAGGCCAGACACCGATAGCGGCCGCTCGCTCAGCCGGTCGAGGATCGCGCGCCGCGTCGGGTCGCCCAGGGCATGGAAGACCCGGTCGATGTCGGCGGCCCGATCGAGGTTCATGCCGCGACCGCCTGGCCGAGCTTGTCGAGCAGCGCCACCCAGCCGCCCTTGCGCATCTGCGGGCCGTCAGCGCCCTCGTAGAACACGCCCTGGTGGGTGCAGGTCAGCTTCGTCCCGCTGCCTTCGGCCGAGAGTTCGAAGGTGACCAGGGTTGAGGATATCCGCCGCTCGCCCAGCGTCATGGTGCTCGCGATTACCACGCGCTGGCCCGGGACGATGTCCTGGATGCTGCCTTCCGTGGCAAGGATCGCGCCGGCGATCGGCGTGCCGGGCGCCATGCGATAACGCGTGCGCTCGACGCCGCCCACCTCGAAGACCAGTTGGAAGATCTCCACCTGGTGGCTCTCGCCCTCCGCGTACCAACGCCGCTTCTTGGCCGGGTCGGAGAGGAAGGCGAACACCTTCTGAGGCGCGGCCGCATAGCTGCGCTCGAGGACGAAGGTGTCGTGGACGGCGAGGGATTCCATGGCGGCGGCTCCGGATTGATGAAGTGAGGACTTCAGTATCCTGCCGCGCAGCCTGATTGTAAAGTTGCCACTTCAGTAATCTGCGCAGCAGACCGCTAGGCGCGCTCGCGGATCGTGTCCCAGGAGCCGAATTCGTGGGCGATGCAGCGCTCGATCAGGGTGCGCCAGACCGGCTCGGCGATCTCTTCCGAAAGGCCGGCCTCGCGGGCGGCGGCCTTCACCCGGGTCACGACCTCCTCGATGCGGGCCTCGTCGCGCACCGCCCCGCGGTCCGGCTTGATGCGCGCCGCGGCGTCCATGTAGCGCTGGCGCTCGGCCAGCACGGAGACCAGCAGGCGGTCGATGGCGTCGACGCCCTGCCGGACCTCGACCATGGTGGTGCAATCGGCGGGCGCCGGGCGCGGGTCGGTGGTGAAGCTCATCGTCACTCTTGGTCTCGATCTTACTTGCGGTGCGGCGCCTAGATGCCGGCCCCGTTGTCGATGGCCAGCAGGGCGGCCTGGTGGGCCTCCGCCTGGGCCTGGATCCAGCCGACGAAGGCCTTCACCTGCGGCAGCCGGCCCTTGGCCTTGGGGTGCACGAGGTAATAGGCGAAGTCGACGGCGGTGGCGATCTGCAGCGGCGCGACCAGCCGCCCGGCCTCCAGGTCCGCCTGCGCCAGGGTGCGTTTGGCGAGCGCCACGCCGCGGCCGTTCACCGCCGCCTCGATGACCAGGCTGGACTGGTTGAACCGCGGCCCGCGCATGCCGTCGACGTTCTTCAGGCCCCGCGCCGCCAACCACATCGACCAGTCGGGGCAGCTGTCGTCGAGGTCGGGCGAGCCGTCGTGCAGCAGGGTGTGGTTGGCGAGGTCCGCCGGCGTGGTCAGCGGCTGGACCGCCAGGTGCTCGGGCGAGGCCACCGGGATCACGGTTTCCGAAAACAGGCGGTGGACCTCCAGCCCGGGATAGCGGCCGCCGCCATAGCGGATCGCCACGTCCACCTCGCCCGCAGCCAGGTCTACGAGCTCGATCGCCGCGGAGAGCCACACGTCGACGTGCGGGTGGGCCTGCTCGAACGCGCCCAGCCTGGGCACCAGCCACTTGGCGGCGAAGGAGGGCGGGGCGGTCAGCGTCAGGCGCCGGCCGTCCACCGCGGCGGTGAGCAGGGAGGCGGCCTCCGCCAGGCGGTCGAACGCCTCACGCAGCGCGGGAAGGGCGGTCTGGGCCGCGTCAGTCAGCAAAAGGCCCTTGGGCGTGCGCTTGAACAGCGCCGCGCCGACATAGTCCTCCAGGTTCTGGATCTGCTGGCTGACCGCGCCGGGGGTCACGGACAGCTCGTCGGCGGCGCGGCTGAAGTTCAGGTGGCGCGCCGCAGCCTCGAAGGCGCGCAGCGCGTTCAGCGGCGGCAGGCGTCTTCGTTCCACTGCTCTTTCCATAGAATTCCTGACAGCCCCGGCAGAAGTCCTTGGATTGCGAGTTGGGGGCGCCGACCCCTATTTGCAACCGCCCGCCGGTGTCTTGGCCCTTTTCATCGGTGGATATCGGCGGGGCGGGCGAGAGCCCGTCCCGTTCCGGTTTTGGCTAGCGAGGCTTTAGAGAAGCTAATCATGGCGCAGCGACAGACGAGGTCAAGGCGCGCAGGAAGCCTGGTGGTGCTGGACGGGTCGGGGCGCAGCCGTGGGCGGCCGGCGGGTTCCGTCTGGTTGGTCGGCGCGGGCCCGGGCGACCCCGAACTGCTGACGATCAAGGCGCTGAAGGCGCTGCAGGCGGCCGACGTGGTGGTCCATGACGGCCTGGTCTCCGACGAAATCCTCGAGCTTGCGTCATCCGCGGCGCGCCGCATCTCGGTCGCCAAGCGCAAGTCGCGCCACACCTACAGCCAGGACGAGATCAACCGGATGCTCGTGGCCTTCGCCCTGGACGGCCTGACGGTCGTGCGGCTGAAGGGCGGCGATCCCTTCATCTTCGGCCGCGGCGGCGAGGAGCTGGAGGCCTGCCGCGAGGCCGGCGTCGATTGCCGCATCGTGCCGGGCGTCACCGCCGCGCTGGCCGCCGGAGCCGGCGCCGGCGCTCCGCTCACTCATCGCGGCGCGGCCCAGGCCGTCACCTTCGTCACCGGTCATGCCGCGAAGGGCGGGGAGCCCGACCTCGACTGGGAAAGCCTCGCCCGGCCCAACCAGACGGTCGTGATCTACATGGGCCTATCGATGGCCGCACCGATTGCGCGGCGCCTGCTGGCCGCCGGCCGCGCGGGCGCGACGCCCGCCCTCATCGTCGAGAACGCCAGCCGCGCGGACGAGCGGCGGGTCGTCACCACGCTCTCCGGACTGGCCGACGCCGCCGCCACGCTCGACGGGCCGGCCCTGCTGATCGTCGGCGAGGCCATGGCGCTGGCGCAGGGCCTTCCAGCCGCTCATCCCCGCGAAAGCGGCGACCCGATCGGCTTCGAAGGCGTGCCCAGCATGGGTTCCCGCGTCCGCGGAAATGAGCGGGGTTTCAAATGAAGGCGCTCAGCGGAAACCTGCTGCACAACGGCGAGACCGTCTATTGGCGCGAAGGCCGGTGGGTCCCGCGGTTCAGGGACGCCGAGCTGTTCGACAACGACGCCCAGGCCGAGGCGGCCGAGGGCCGGGCGAAATCGGCGCTGACGGTGGTGGTCGATCCCTACCTCATCGACGTCATTGAATCGGACGGGCACTGGGCGCCGCTGAGCTTCCGCGAGCGCATCCGCGCGCTTGGGCCTTCCAACCATCCCCAGCACGGCAAGCAGGCGCTGGGCGGCGAGGACATCGCGGCCCTGCAGCATGCCCATGGCGCGGCCCGCTCGACCGGGCGCGTCGCCCTGATCAAACGCAAGTGAGGGCGGCCATGTACCGCTACGACACCATCGATAAGGCCTTCGTGGCCGACCGGGCGGCGGAGTTCCGCGAGCAGGTGAACCGCCGGCTCGCCGGCGAGATCACCGAAGACCAGTTCAAGCCCATCCGCTTGCTGAACGGCCTCTACCTGCAGCTCCACGCCTACATGCTGCGGATCGCCATCCCCTACGGGACGCTGACCTCGCGCAAGCTGCGCAAGCTCGCCTGGATCGCCAAGACCTACGACCAGGGCTACGGCCACTTCACCACGCGCACCAATCTGCAGTTGCACTGGATCAAGCTGGCCGACGCGCCGGACATCCTGCAGCATCTGGCCGAGGTCGAGATGCACTCGATGCAGACCTCCGGGAACACGATCCGCAACGTCACCGCCGACCCCTACGCCGGGGCCACCGCCGACGAGTTGGACGACCCGCGGGTCTGGGCCGAGGCGATCCGCCAATGGTCGACCCTGCACCCCGAATTCAGCTTCCTGCCACGCAAGTTCAAGATCGCGGTGACGGCTGCGGCCAAGGACCGCGCTGCGACGCGGGTCTACGACATCGGCCTGGCGATGCGCCGCGGCCGTGGCGGGGAGCTCGGCTTCGAGGTGATGGTCGGCGGCGGCCTGGGGCGCACGCCCTATCTCGGCGCGACGATCCGCGAGTTCCTGCCGACCCGGAACCTGCTCTCGTACCTGGAGGCGATCGTGCGGGTCTACAATCGCCACGGCCGCCGCGACAACATCTGGAAGGCGCGCATCAAGGTGCTGGTGGCCTCCCTGGGGCCTGAGGAGTTCGCCCGCCAGGTCGAGGCCGAGTGGGCCAAGTCCGAGCATGAGCGGGCCGATCTGCCGGATGTCGAGCTGGCCCGCATCCGCGCCGAATTCACGCCGCAGTTCGAGCATCTCGCCCCTCGCTCCGAAGCGCTTGAGGCGGCCAAGGCGGCCGATCCGGCGTTCGCCCGGTTCCTTCGCCACAACGTCCATCCGCACAAGGCGAGCGGGTACGCCATCGTCGACGTCTCGCTGAAGACGCCCGGCCAGACCCCGGGCGACATCACTTCGCAACAGATGGAGGTCGTGGCCGACCTCGCCGAGCGCTATTCGCAGGACGAGCTCCGGGTGAACTACCAGCAGAACCTGCTGC
>Ga0207652_10002328_pt1 | contig 16093 bp, 12 predicted proteins | sample KBSC63BmetaG_FD_184334 | JGI IMG/M metagenome (GOLD analysis project Ga0207652, IMG submission 184334) | Corn rhizosphere microbial communities from Kellogg Biological Station, Michigan, USA - KBS C6-3B metaG (SPAdes) (version 2) | ecosystem: Host-associated > Plants > Roots > Rhizosphere ... | reverse complement strand
GTGACGTTCGCCACCGGGAACTGGATGCTACCGCTGCCGCCGCCCACCTCGACGTTGATGTGGACCGAGGACAGCGTCCCCAGACTCCAGCCCTGCTTCGCCCAGGCCGCGAAGTGGTCGCTGACCGTGACCGTGCCGCAGGTGCGGGCCGTCTTGCGGGTGCTGATGATCTGCATCCACCCGCCCGAATGACCGGCCTCGCAGGCGTTGGCGCCGCCGGTGCCGCTGGTCGTCGTCATCGTCAGGTAGTACGTGTCGCCGTCGATGACGGCGGTGGTGCTGCCACGGGCCGACAGACCATTGAATGAGTCCTCGTTGATGTACCACTCGATGCAGGGGCTGTGCATCCAGCCGTACATCCCGATGTACGAGAAGCCGCCGCCGGATCCGGACTTCTTCTCGGAGTACTGGGCCAGGATGGTGCCGTAGGCGGTGTAGGCCTTGTTCGAGTTGAAATCCAGACCCACGTGCGCCAGGAAGTCCTGGCTGTTGTTCCAGGTCGCCGAGAACGCGTGCGCGCTGGGGAACACGGTGATGCTGCCGCCGGTGCCGCTGGTCCAGATGCCGTAGTTCAGCCCGTCGGCCATGCCGTTGATGTTGGTGCCCGTATAGGTGTTTCCCCCGCTGGGGAACGCGGCGTTGCAGTCGACGGTGTCGCTCGCGCCACCGGCGCCAGTGGAGCCGCCCGAACCGCTGGCGCCGCCCGGGCCCGTCGCGCCGCCGGAGCCGTTGCCGCCGTCACGTCCGGCCCCACCGCTTCTGCCGCCCGAGCCCGCCATGGTCCCGCGGCCGCCGGCGGCAGTCATGCCCGCCGCGCCGGTCGAGCCGGCGCGGCCGCCGGAACCGGTGCCACCACCGGAGCCGCTGGAGCCACCGGACGCGGTCGAGCCACCCGAGCCGACAGAGCCACCCGAGCCAAGCTTGCCGCCGGAGCCGACGGCGCCGCCCGAGCCGACCGCGCCGCCGGAACCGGGCGCTCCCCCGCTGCTCTCTCGGCCACCCGAGCCGGTGGTTCCCCCGGAGTCCGTCGGCGGACCCGAACCGGGCGAGGAGTCACAGCCGGCGAAGGCGAAGCACGTCACCAGAGCGGAGAGGACGATCTTGGATCTCATGGGAGCTGCTCCTCTGTGTCGGGGGTAGGCGCGCCGTTCAGCGCTGGCCTCGGGGGAGGGGAGGTCACGTCCGAGAGCGCCCGGTACCGACCGGCTGGATCGGGATGGCGTATCCGCATTCCCGTTTGTGCGCCGCCCGGCCGAGTTTGTTAAAGAATCTTTCAATCCCGGGGCTTGAACACGACCAGCCACTGACCAGCCACGGTCCGGCAGGACGCTCGAGCAGCGAAGTGCGCCGGCCGCCTTCCCGGCCAGGACGACGCGACGTCTCGCGCGCGTATCGCGCGGGGGCGTAGCGCCACCGCCGTACGGCGATTCGCGCGGTCGTCAGAAGCGGACGCGCAGCGCTGCCGGTATCAGCTCGAAGGTGGCGGGCAGAAAGCCGGGCGTCTCGCCGTCCAGTTCGACCGGGATCCGCGCCGCAGGGTCGACGGGCGTGACGCGTACCACGTGCGCCGCCGACGCGTACACGTCGGGCAATGAGAGATGCGTGCCCGCGAACAGGCGGTGGATGTGCGTCAGGGTGTACGCGGGGCTGAAGTCGCCGACGGTGACGAAGGACAGCGCGCCGTCGTCCAGCTTGGCGTCGGGACAGATCTTCATGCCCCCGCCAAAGAACTTGCCGTTGCCCAGGGCGCCCAGCATCACCTTCCGGCGCACCGGCAGCGCGCCGTCCACCTCCAGCAACACCTCGCTGTTCTGGTAGGCGGCCAGGGTTCGCACGACGGCGCTCAAGAAGGCGAACTTGGGCCCGAATGATTTTGACGAATCGTTGGCCCGGGCGGCCACTACGCTGGAGAAGCCAAACGAAGCGACGTTGACGAAAGGGCGCGTCTCGACGCCGCCCTCCGCCGTGGTGAAGGTGGCCCGTCCCACGTCGATGGTGCGCGCCGGGCGCTCGCGCGCGTGCCGCGCCGCCTCGACGATGTCGTGGGGCAGCTCCAAGGTGCGCCGCAGATCTCCGCCCGTCCCGCGCGGGATCAGCGCCAGCTCGGTGGCCGGTGGCCGGTCCTGCGCTTCCCGCGCCTCCAGCAGTCCGGCCACCACCTCGGACACTGTCCCGTCGCCGCCAAACGCGACCACCAGCGCCCGTCCCTCCAGGGCGGCGGCCCGCGCCAGCGCGGTGGCGTGGCGGGGCGCTTCGGTGAACGCCACGTCCACCTCGCCCAGTCCTGTCGACACGGCGCCCATCAGCCGCGCCGTCCTGCGCTCGCTGAATCCGCCTCCCGCCGTGGGATTGACGATGACCAGGGGACGATCACGTGACATCGGGCGGGCCGTTCTTACCACGGCGGCCGGCGTTGCCGCGTCAGCAACACACGTCGCCGGGCAAACAACGGTCACCGACGCGGAAGGGAACAAAACACGTAAATTTAGTAATATAAAATACTAATTTCTGATGGCCTGAACTGTGCAGTGTGAATCCGGTGAGGCCACCATGAAGACGACCAATCGAATGCTGCGCTGGACCGCCCTTTCATTTCTTCCCCTGCTGCCCGTGGTTGCGGCCGGTTGCCAGGAGGGCGATGCCCCGGTGACGGCCAGCGAGAGCGAGGCCCCCGCGGTCGGCTCGGTGAACGGGCTGAACTCGATCAACGGGCTGAACTCGATCAACGGGCTGAACTCGATCAACGGGCTGAACTCGATCAACGGCTTGAGCTCGTTGAACGGGCTCAGCTCGTTCAACGGCCTGACGTCGACGGACGGTTTGAATCCTGGCGCCGACGAGATGTCGACCGCGGCCGGGCGGATGACCTTCAGCTACATCGTGCGCTGCGCCCTGCCGGCGGGGCACACCATCACCAAGAAGGACAAGACCGGCGCGTCGTACAGCTTCACCGGCCAGATCGGCCTGACCCCCCAGTGGGAGACGGGGAAGTGCGACCAGACCTGCCAGGAGTACATCAGCGCCTGCGTCCTGGCGCACGTGAACACCTCGGGCCAGCACATCGCGCTGTGGCTGGACGGTGACGCGCCCGCGCTGGGCTGGGGCACCAGCACGGATTACCCGTTCCAGGAGGGCTCGTTCTTCGGCAACATCTTCACCAGCCCGCCCCAGGCCTACTTCTGCGACGGCAAGGACCACGCGCTGGGCGTCGTCCCCGGACGCCTGGGCGCGGATCAGCCGGGCAGTCCTTACACGAACCCGCTGGGCAAGGACATGCTCTGCCAGTATCGCTGCACGGCCACTGGAGGCTCCGCCAACAAGGACGGGTTCACCAACTGTCCCGCGGTCAGCCCCACCACGGGCATGGTCGGCTACTTCAAGCACGTGGTCACCGTCTACCGGAACTTCGACGCGGTCACGAAGTACAAGGTCTGCAATCGCACCAGCACGATGTGCCTGGACGTGGCGAACAACAGCACCCAGGCCGGCGCGGCCATCGTGCAGAACCCCTACTCGGCCACCGACAACGGCCAGAAGTGGATCGTCACGATGGTCTCCCCCGGCATGTACAAGCTGGTGAACGTGGCCAGCGGCCTGGCCCTGGATCTATCGGGCGGCAAGACCACCGACGGGACGCAGCTGACGCAGACCGCCTTCGCCAACACCGCCACCCAGAAGTGGGCGCTGAAGTCGATGGCGGACGGCACGGGTTACTTCCAGATGGCCCCCTCGTCGGCGACCGGCTCGGCCGCCACCATCCCGAACAACGGCGCGGCCGTCGCCAACGGCCCGGTCCAGGTCGCCTACTACAACTACATCGACTCGCAGAAGTGGACGCTGTCCCTGGCGAACTAGCTCCCGACGCGCGCTCCATCGGTACCGAAAAAGAGGGATGACCCCGACCCGGGGTCATCCCTCTTCGTGCGTGGCGGGGGTATCCTGCCGCGCGCCATGGTCTTCGGGATCCTGATGGGGCTGCTCGCCAGCGCCAGCTGGGCGTGCGCCAACGTCTTCATCCAGAGGGCGTCGCGCGCGGTGGGGCCGTTCCGGGCGCTGGTGTGGGCCCTGTCGTCGGGCGGGCTGGCGCTGTTGCCGGTGGCGCTGGCGCTGGATCACCGCACCGTCTCGCTGCGCGCCGGCCTCCCCACCGGCTGGCTGATCGTGGCGGCGCTGTCCGCGATCGTCGCCTACACCAGCATGTTCTTCGCGGTGGAGCGGGGGCGGCTGTCGGTGGTGGTGCCGGTGATGTCCAGCTGGTCCGTCATCGCGGCGGCGCTCTCGCTGATCGCGCTGGGCCAGACGGTGCGGCGCGGGCTGCTGGCAGGCGCCGCCGCCGTGGTGGTGGGCGTGGTGATCATCGCGCGATTCGCCCAGCGCGAGGGCGGCGGAGAGCAGGCCACGTCGCCGACCACGCCCGGTCGTCGCTCGGCCGTGGGCATGTCAGCGCTGACCGCGCTCGGCTTCGGCGTGCTGGTCCCGGCCATCGACCGCCTGTCGCCCGCGCTGGGCCGGCTGGGCTCGGTGTCGGCCGTGCTGCTGGTGGACCTGGTGCTGTGGTTGCCGGTGGCGGCAGCGGCGCGCCTCGACGTGCGCCCCCCCTCGCGCGGCACCTGGCCGCTGGTGCTGGCGGCCGGCGCCTTCGAGACCATCGGCTTCGTCTGGATCTCGCTCGGCATCTCGCACGCGCCGGTGGCCGTGGTGTCACCGTTCGCCGGGCTGTCCTCGGCGTTCACCGTCCTTTACGCGTGGGCGATCCTGGGCGAGCGGCCGGCTCGCCCGGTGCTGGTGGGGGCGGCGCTGGTGTGCGCGGGCGTGGTGCTGCTGTCGCTCTAGCTCATTTCCGGAGCGCTGCTTCGAAGCCTCGTGGCGGGCCCGCGGCGCATCCGGATGCTAACGTCCCGCCATGCGCGCTCTTGCCATCGCCTTGCTGATAACCCTGACCGCAACCTTCGCGCGCGCCCAGACGACCCCGACGACCACGCTGGGCCCGCGACAGAACACCGTACCCAGCGACGCTGCCCGCCATGAGTACGACCGCGAGAAGAAGAGCCCCGGCCTGGCGGTGACGCTGGAGACGCTGTGCCCGATCGCGGGCGCGGGGCCGCTGTACGTGGGCCGGGACGGCGACAAGGCCGGGTTCCTGGCGGTGCTGAGCGGGGTCAGCGGCGGCGCCGCCGCCGGCTCGCTGTTGTGGCTGCTGCACCTGAACGAACAGCACACCAGCGGGGCCTCCCGCGTCGAGAACGACTTCTACCAGGGGACGGCCATCACCCTGCTGATCACCTCGGGGATCGTTTACCTGCTGGCCCGGGCCTCGGGCATCTCCCTGGCCTCGCAGTCGGCGGACCTGCACAACGAGGAGCTTCGCCAGCGCCTGGCGGCGCCCTGAGCGCCCCGCGAGGTTCCTACAAGAACTGGGCGTCCGCGCAGCAGCGGAAGCCGTTGTCGGGCGCCACCTGTGCGCGCGTGAAGTGCGCCAGCGTGTCGGCGGCGGACGCCGCCGCCGTGCAGCTGGTGTCGGCGTAATCGGAGGACACCGCGCCGCCGTAGGCGTCGCACTCGTCGGTCTTGCCCGAATCGGCTGGCGTGGCGGGCGTCGTCGTCGCGGTCACGCAGTCGTCTTGCCATTCGGAGGCGTTGCCAGACATGTCGTAGATCCCGGTGGCGCCGGCCTGGCACATCGTGGCGGACATCACCGGCTGCACGCCCGGGGTCGCGCTGACGTACTTCTTGTCCACGCACACGCCCGGCAGGCCCATCGTGCCGTAGGGGTAGCTCTGCGCGCCGTCGCTGGAACAGGCGATGACCCACTGGCTTCCCCCCGTGGCCAGCGGGTTCTTCACGGGACCGGCGTCGTTGCCGTCCAGACTGCCCGCGCGGCACAGGTACTTGCCGACCGAGCGGCAGTACGCGTCGGCGTCACACCAGTTCACGCAGACGACGGGGAAGTCGGCGCGCCCCACCGGATCGAAGGCCGGGCAGCCGGCCGTGGCCGTCTCGGGGGCCAGCGAGGCGTTCCACTGGCACGCCGCCGATTGCGTGGGGGGCTTCGTCGCCGCCGCCGTCAGGAAGGCCTGGTACTGCGCGTTCGTGACCTCGGTGCTGTCGATGCAAAACGCGACGCCTTCGCTCCAGGCCACCCGGACCAGCGGCGGACCGGCCAGGGTCGTGGGGCACGAGCTGTGGACGGGGCCCACCTCGACGACGTTGTGATCGGCGCCGGTGTCCGCACCGCCGTCGGGCGACGCGTCCGACTTGCCGCACCCCGCGCTGGGCGCGCCGCCGAGCACGAGGACCAGCCACGCCGGCAGCGTGGCGAACCGAGACCGGAGCGCGGGTCGGCAGCGAGACATGGCCCGCGAGAATGGGTCAGCCCGCCGGGCTCTGTCAACGGAGGTCCCTCCCCGCGCAGCGCGTGCCCGCGGCCGACGGCAAATCGTCGTGCGCCGTCATGTGCCCTCGGGGGCCCATCAGGCGCCCTCGACCGGGCGTGATGGGCCGCGCGGCCGCTGGATGCTTTGCTAAACTGCGCGGCACCATGGCCCATCAGTACATCTTCACCATGCAGAACCTCCGGCGCGTCCATCCGCCGAACAAGGAGGTCCTGAAGGGGATCTACCTGTCCTTCTATCCGGGAGCCAAGATCGGCGTCCTGGGCAGCAACGGCGCCGGTAAGTCGACGCTGCTGCGGATCATGGCCGGCATCGACAAGGACTTCTTCGGCGACGCCAAGCCGGCCGACGGCATCCGCATCGGATTCCTGCAGCAGGAGCCGGGGCTCGATCCCAAGAAGACCGTGCTCGAAAATGTCGAGGAGGCGGTGGCGGGCACGAAGAAGCTGCTCACCCGCTTCGACGAGGTGAACGCCAAGCTGGGGGATCCCGACCTGGGTCCCGATGCGATGGAGAAGCTGCTGGAGGAGCAGGGCAAGCTACAGGACGCGATCGAGGCGGCGAACGGCTGGGATCTGGACCGCACGCTGGAGATCGCGATGGATGCGCTGCGCTTGCCTCCGCCCGACGCCGACGTCACCAAGCTGTCCGGCGGCGAGCGGCGGCGCGTGGCGCTGTGCAAGGTGTTGCTGGAGCGCCCCGACCTGCTGTTGCTGGACGAGCCCACCAACCACCTGGACGCCGAGAGCGTGGCCTGGCTGGAGCACCACCTGCACGAGTACCCGGGCACCATCGTGGCGGTCACCCACGATCGCTACTTCCTGGACAACGTGGCGGGCTGGATCCTCGAGCTGGATCGGGGCGCCGGCATCCCCTGGGAGGGCAACTACTCGTCCTGGCTGGACCAGAAGCGCAAGCGACTGGAGGGCGAGGAGAAGGCCGAGTCGGCGCGGCAGCGCACCCTGGCCCGCGAGCTGGAGTGGGTGCAGGCCTCGCCGCGCGCGCGGCAAGCGAAGAGCAAGGCGCGTCTGGCGGCGTACGAGCAGATGCTGGCCGAGGAGACCCAGAAGCGCGAGGACAACGTCGAGATCAGCATTCCCCCCGGGCCGCGCCTGGGAGAGCTGGTGGTGAAGGCGGAGGGGCTGACCAAGTCCTTCGGCGATCGCCTGCTGATCGAGAACCTGTCGTTCAATCTTCCCCGCGGCGGCATCGTGGGCGTCATCGGCCCCAACGGCGCCGGCAAGACCACCATGTTCCGCATGCTGGTGGGGCAAGAGAAGCCGGACAAGGGCTCGCTGCGTGTCGGCGACACCGTCAAGTTCGCGTACGTCGACCAGAGCCGCGACGCCCTGGCCGGAGACAAGACCGTCTTCGACGAGATCGCGCAGGGCGCCGAGTTCCTGGAGATCGGCAAGCGCAAGATCCCGGCGCGCGCCTACGTGTCGGGCTTCAACTTCCGCGGCACCGACCAGCAGAAGCGCGTGAAGGACCTGTCGGGCGGGGAGCGTAACCGCGTCCACCTGGCCAAGGTGCTGCGCTCCGGCGGCAACGTGCTGCTGCTGGACGAGCCGACCAACGATCTGGACGTCGACACGCTACGGGCCCTGGAGGATGCCGTGCTGCAGTTCGCCGGCTGCGTGGTGGTCATCAGCCACGATCGCTGGTTCCTGGACCGCATCGCCACCCACATCCTGGCCTTCGAGGGCGACAGCCAGGCCGTCTGGTTCGAGGGCAACTACCAGGACTACGAAGCCGACCGCAAACGCCGCCTGGGCGCCGCCGCCGAACAACCCCACCGCATCAAGTACAAGAAGCTAATCCACTGAGCGTAGGGGGGACTTCGTCCCCCCTACGAGACCCCCCCAGTCGTAGGGGGGACTTCGTCCCCCCTACGAGACCCCCCTTTTGGCTAGCGGGCCGGCTCGGCGAAGCCGAGCCTCCCGTTGCTTGACCCGGGCGCAGTTGCGCCCTCTGGCGTGGCAGGGGGCGAAGGGCCCTTTGGGGGAAAGCTGAAAGGCGGGAAGTTGTAGTAGGCTTGGGGGCGCATGATCGCTTACGAGGAATTGGAGAAGGCCCTCGCGCGCTGGAAGACCCGTCGCGCGAACGGACAGTCCGCTGTCGCCTCCGAGGTCCCGCAAGAAGTGTCGGGAATCCCCTCCGGGATCACGGGCGACGAGACCCCCGCCAGCGACAGCACCGGCGAGCTGGAAATCGGCGACGCCAACATCGTCGACGAATCCCGAAACTAGCCCCCGACGCTGATTACACCCGCGCGCTAGCGTCGGATGGTTCACGCGCGGCACCAGCCGGCGCGGTTTGTCGCCCGTAGACCGGTGTTCAGCGAGCAAACGCAGGAAGCGAGCGGCGCGGTGGGTGGGGGCACCCCGCCGCGCGCAGTTCGCGAGCGCGACCTACCGCTTGCCGAGCACCCCGACGCCCCAATCGCGCGATGCGGTGTTTGAGCACGGCGGGGTGACCCCACCCGCCGCGCCCCGCGCCCGAAGTGATCGAGCCCCCGGTCGTGCCGCCGATCGCGCCGATCGCCGCCGACGCTAGAAGTAGAAGCGGACGCCCAGGCCGGCTTCGATGTTGAAGCCGAAGGGCACGTAGATGGCAGGCGCGATCTCGAAGAAGATCTCGATGAAGTTCGGATTCGTGAACATCAAATCCAACCCGACCGGCATGCGCCCCCCCAGCGCGAAGTCGCCCCCGCCGCCCCCGTTCCACACGATGGCCCGCGCCCCCGCCCCGATGTGCCAGTCCAGCTGAACGGTGCTCTTCACCAGGTTCGACTGCCACAGGTAGTCCATATGGAAGCTGTAGTTCTGGATGCCCGCGTTGCAGGGGTGATCGTTGTTGCAGTAGCCCCAGGCGTAGCCCCAGAAGCCCATCCCGAAGTCCAGGGCGTTCGTCTTGCTGACCCAGTATTTTCCAACGATGCCGGTGGGATCGCCCACCTCGAAGCCCAGGCCGAAGTTCCTTCCGTAACCGACCTCGGTGGCGTTTGCAGTACCGCTGAATCCAAACGAAATAATGGCAGCGAGCGTCGCCAATCTGGCGATGACCAGTAAGCGCTTCATGGGGCATGAGTGTACGCCCAGTTCGCTCGACCGAAAGACCGGCGGGCCGGATTTTTGTCCCTCCACGCGGGGTTGGCCATACTACGGTGGGAATTTCCCAGCATGATTGACCATCGCCTCCGCAGCATCCTCGTCGTCGGCCTGCTGGCGGGGGCCGGAGCGGTGGCGGGATGCGGGCGCCGGACGACCGGACCCGCGCGCGCCATCACGCCGGCGCCCCCCGCCGCGGTCAGCGACGGCGCGGGTGGCGCCGCCGTCGCCGCGCGGCGGCCGCCCCGCGCCAACCCCGACGCCTTGCCGGCCGCGCCGCCCGACCTGCCCGAGGCGCGACGCGCCTGGCAGGTCGTGGACGGTCAGCTCCGCCTGGTCGATGGGGACGCAGCGCGCGCGGCGGGCCTGACGCTGGTCGACCTCTCCGACGGGTGGGCGCCGGCCATCCTCGCCGACGGCAAGACAACGGACGGCGCCCCCCTGGCCAACCGCTACCGTGCCATCTTCCTGGGCCTCAGCAACGACAGGACCGATGGCGATGGTCAGCCGCTGGGCCCCGGCGAGCGCAATTATCTGGAGCTGCTGGGTATCCCGCCGTCGCTGTCAGTGCTGCGGGCGCGCTTCCTGGACGACGGGGCGCGCACCTGCAGCGCCGTCGATCGGACGAAGCTGCTGGCCGTCGACGAGATCACGACCTTCGGTGCCACCACCGAACGCAAGGAGCAGGCGCGGCACCAGGCCCGGGGCAAGCGGCTGGACGAGGCGCGCGCGAAGGCTGGTGTGTCCGACCTGCTGGCGCTGGCCGACAGCGATCCCAAGCTGGCGCGCGACGTGAAGGCGCACCTGCGCGCCCAGCAAGAGCAGGCCGCCTTCACCGAGGTCGAGAAGCGGATCGTCTGCGAGGGGCTGATGGATCCCGCGCGCCACAAGGCAGGCCGCTACGACACGGCGTTGCGCGCCGCCGTCCTCGATTTTCAGATGAAGCACGCCGTGATGGCGCAAGGCGATCTGAACCGCGCCACCCTGGAGGCGATGGCGAAGGAGCCCCTGGCGCTGGACTTCGCGGCCCTGCGGCGGGTGCTGACCGAGCGCGCCGCGCACGCCGGCGCCATCATCGAGGACGGCTCGGCCACGGACGCCGACGGTGCGGCGGCCACCTATCTCGACAGCGACGGGCAGCGGCACCCCGTTCCCGATCTGGTCGGCGAGGCCACGACGCGTTTGCTGCAGGCGCTGGATCTCGAGACGCCCGACGACGCGCTTCGCTTCTTCCAGGAGCGCCCGGCCGAGGACTTCCAGAGCCTGCGCGTCCCGGTGCGCTTCCCCGAGCGGCCCGAGTACTACACCAGCAACAAGCCCATGGAGCTGTCGGCGGAGATCGATCGCGGCGACATCTGGTACGACTTCCCGTTCGACGCCAAGGGGAACCGGCTGCCGCAGCCGCGCGAGCGCTTTCCGCTGTTCACCCTGTTCGTGAAGTGGCGCGGCGAGCGCGTCCCGCTGTGCCGCTGGCGCACCACGATCGGCGGGTGGCGCGCGGAGGTCGCGTCGGACGGACAGGAGTATTACGCCTACAAGTCATCGGACGTGGGCCCGCGCGTGTGGCGGCACCTGGTCGTCTCGCCGGTCTGGATCCCGCCCCCCTCGTCGCCGCTGGGCTCGATGGTGAAGGAGAAGCGCGTGAACGGCGCCTTCGTGAACGCCACCAACTACGACGAGACGGGGCCGGGCTACCTGTCCGCCTATGGCCTGGTGGCGGCCATCCACGAGTCGATGCGCAAGGGGCCGAACGGTCCGTCGTTCTCGGACAACGGCATCCGCACCCACGGCTCGGGCGACTACCTGTCGCTGCGCGGCCGCTTCTCTCACGGCTGTCACCGCCTGTACAACAACCTGGCCGTGCGCGTGTTCAGCTTCGTGCTGGCGCACCATCGCCATCGGGTGATCGGCCCGATGGCCCTGGATTACCGGCGGACGTTCTGGTGGAAGGGCGACCTCTTCGACATGCGCCTGCCCAACCGCGGCTTCTACTTCGAACTGGAGCCGCCCATCCCCGTCGAGACGCTGGAGGGGCGCATCCGCGGCAAGCAGCTGGCGCCCGTCGCCGGCTACGTGCCGAAGCCGGGCGTGCACTATGCGGCGGCCAAACCTCCGGCAGAGGCCGACACGCCCGACAGCAAGGCGGGCGGGGCCGAGCCGTGAACGCGCGTGGCGGCGCCGGTTCGTGGCTGGTGATGGCGGGGGGGCTGCTGGCCGCGGCTGCCGGGGCGGCGTGCTCGCCGCAGCGGCCCCGTCCCGACGGCTCTCCGCTCGACGCCGCGGCAGCAGGCGTGCGGCAGGCGCCAGCCCCGCCGCGCGCGGCGCAGGGCGCTGGAGGCGCACCGCCTTCGGTCCCCGTCGGCGCGGTCGCCCAATCCCCGCCGACGAAGACGCGCCAGCCACCGCCGGGCCCCGCTCGGGCGACGGAGGATTCAGCAGCGGTGGACCTGGTGACGATCCACGTCCTCGTCGAGCCGCCGCAGCGCGCGCACGTCATATGGGGCGCGAAGGACTTCGGCCTCGCGCCGCTCGACATCCGGCGCCCGCGCGGCAGCGGTCCGCTGGATCTGGTGGTGCGCGCGCCGGGTTACCTCACCTTGCACACCCGCGCTTTCACCGACCGCGACAACACGCTGTCGGTGCGCCTGGTGACCGAGGCCGAAGCGCCGCGTTTCGCCGGCTATCGGGCGCCCGCGGCGCCGTCGCCGGCGCACGCGCCAGCGGTGGCCGCTGCGCGCCGCACGACCGCGCGCGCCATGCGACCAGGGAAGCCCGCGGTCACCGCCGCGCCGCCGCTCGACACGTCCTCCGACGGGGCCGGCACGCCCTGAGCGTCGCGACGTCCGCAAACGTTTTCCGGCGATCGTTGCGGCATTGGCGGCATCGTGCCGGATCCGGCCATTTTTCTCGGAGAAATGCGCATTTTTATTCTTCCCTCGTCGCTGATTGTCTCGTACAGTCTGTCGCCACTAGAACCGCCACCCCGGCTTTCCGCCGGAAAAAGGAGATCTGATGGCCAAGGTGATGTCCAAGTCCGAGCTCATCTCGACACTCGCTGAGAAGCACGCCGACAAGCTGACCCGCAAGGACGTGAAGGGCGTCCTCGAGTCGCTCGCGACCGTCGGCTACAAGGAGCTGAAGAAGACCGGCGTGTTCCTGGTCCCCGGCTTCGCGAAGTTCGTGGTGATCAAGAAGGCCGCCACCAAGGCCCGCAAGGGGATCAACCCGTTCACCGGCGAGCCCACGACTTTCAAGGCGAAGCCCGCCCGCAAGATCGTCCGCGCGCGCCCCATCAAGGCCGCGAAGGACGCGGTCGCCTAAGCAGGCTTTCGCGCTTCCGTCCCCGTGACGGAAACCTGACGCGCCGGCGGGATCGCAGTCCCGACCGGCGCGTTTCATTTTTCAGCAGCGCGCCGGCGCGTTTCTTCCTCTTCTCACCTTATCGGGCGGCCCTGGCGAGCCGAAAGCGATCCGAGGTTCAGTCCGCGCCCATGGTCCGTCGCTCAGCTACGTTGCCCGCATCCGCGCGCCATCCATCGCGGGGTGGCGGTCCGTCCGGGGGGCGATTGATGCTCCGCCGCTTGCTGGAGGAGAACCTGCGGCTGACGCGCGAGCTGCGCGAGCTGCGGCGCCTGCAGGGGCTGACCGAGCGCGACGAGCTGACCGGCTTGCCGAACCGCCGCTCGTGGGCCGATCGGCTGACCGAGGAGCTGTCCCGCTCCCGGCGCCTGCGCGGGCGTCCAGGGGCGCTGCTGATCGTCGACATGAACGATCTGAAGGGGCTGAACGACCGCTTCGGCCGCGCCACCGGTGACCTGGCCCTGCGCGAGACCGCGCGGGTGCTGCGCACGGCGCTGCGCGCCCCCGACGTGTGCTGCCGCACGGGCGGTGACGAGTTCATGATCTTGCTGCCCGACACGGACGGGGCGGGGGCCCGTCCCGTGATCGCCCGCGTGCGCGCCGCCGTCATGCGGGCGGGGGCCCGCCGGGACCTGCCCCTCAGCGTCAGCGTGGGGGCCGCCTCGTGGCCCCAGGACGGCGACGAGCCGGCGGCGCTGATCGCCGCCGCCGACCGCGCCCTGGCGTCACAGAAGTCAGTCGAGAAGCAGCGCCACGCGAGGCGCGACGACCGGCGAGGCGGGCTCGCCGGTTCGGTCGCCCTGACGCTCGTCAAGTAACTGACGCGCCGCCGCTGGCGCTGGCCCAGCAACTGAAGTAAACGTCGCTTCGCGCTGCGATGGGGCCGCGGCACCCACCGCGGCGGGCCTTTCCTATCCACTGGCCGGGCCTCCCACGTCCGCCGTCGGCGCGCTACACTGTGCCCCTCAGCGTGGTACGAAAAAAATGAGTCAAACCCCGATCGACTTCGATGCGATGGTCAATCCGGCAAACCTGGCGTTCGTCGAGGACCTCTACTACCAGTTCTCCCAGGATCCCAGCTCGGTGGATCCGGCCTGGCGCGCCTACTTCGAGAGCCTGGCCAGCGACGGGGCCCACGCGGCGGCGCCGCCACCCCAGTCGTTCTCGCGCAGCATCTTCGCGCACCGGAGCAACGGGCACCGCACCCAGACGGCGCCGGCCACCATCAAGGTCAGCTCGCCGCCGCCGGTATCCACCCACGGTAGCAACGGCGGCAGCAACGGCCACACCGCCGTCAACGGCGACAGCAATGGCAGCGGCAACGCCGTGGCCGCGCTGCTGGCCGCGGCCGCCCCGCTGATCCGCAAGACGTCGTCGGTCAGCGCCGAGCGCGTGCAGCGGTTGATCGAGGGGTACCGCGAGATGGGTCACCTCAGCGCCGATCTCGATCCGCTGGGCATGGTCAAGCGCAACGCGGGCGCCAGCCTGGATCTGGAAGCGTACGGCCTCAGCGACGCCGATCTCGGCAACGTCTTCAGCTCCGAGAACGTGGCCGGCCCCGATCGCACCACGCTGGCCGATCTGATCGCGCTCTTGCGCGAGACGTACTGCCGCCACATCGGCGTGGAGCTGGCGCACCTGCACGACACCGAGCTGCGCACCTGGCTGCTGCAGCGCATGGAGGGGACGCGCAACCGGCTGGACCTCAGCTACGCCGAGCGCCGCCGCCTGCTGGAGAAGGCGATCGACGCCGAGGTGTTCGAGCAGTTCCTGCACACGAAGTTCGTGGGCAAGAAGCGCTTCTCGCTGGAGGGCGGCGAGAGCGTCATCCCGCTGCTCGACCGTCTGGTCGAGCGGGCCGCCCGCCAGGGTGTGACCGAGATCGTGATCGGCATGGCCCACCGCGGCCGCCTCAACGTGCTGGCCAACGTGATGGAGAAGCCGGCCGCCCAGATCTTCGCCGAGTTCATGGACATGGGGACCGCCTCCAGCGCCTCCGCGGCGGGCAGCGGCGACGTCAAGTATCACCTGGGCTACTCCGTCGATCGCGTCTACGGCGCGAACGGCACCAGCGCGCGGGTGCACCTGTCGCTGTCGTTCAACCCCAGCCACCTCGAGTTCGTGAACACGGTGGTGCAGGGGCGCGTGCGCGCCAAGCAGGACCGCATCGGCGACGTCGTGCGCGAGCGCGCGCTGCCCATCTTGATCCACGGCGACGCCGCCTTCGCCGGCCAGGGCGTGGTGGCCGAGTCGCTGAACATGTCCGAGCTGACGGGCTACCGCGTGGGCGGCACCGTTCACGTCGTCATCAACAACCAGATCGGCTTCACCACCGCGCCGGAGAACGGCTACTCGACCACCTACGCGACCGACGTCGCGCGGATGCTGCAGATCCCGATCTTCCACGTGAACGGCGAGGATCCCGAGGCCATCGCGCACGTGGTGGACATGGCGGTCGACTTCCGGCAGCGCTTTCACCGCGACGTGCTGATCGAGGTGTGGTGCTATCGCAAGTGGGGCCACAACGAGGGCGACGAGCCCGAGTTCACCCAGCCCACCATGTACCGGGTCATCAAGAAGAAGGGCTCGGTCCACTCGGCGTTCCTGGGCGCCTACCGCGGCCGCGCGTTCAGCGAGCCCGGGGAGCTGACCGAGAAGGACGCCGACGAGATGGCGGCCGCGCGGCGCCACGTGCTGGACGCCGAGCTGGAGACGGCCAACAACCTGAGCAAGTCGTCCGAGCCGGTGCAGTACGTCGGCGCCTGGGCGCGCATGAAGGGTGGCGCCGACGCGTCGGTGCCGCTGGTCCCCACGAACATCTCGCAGGAGCTGTTCCAGAACGTATCGAAGGGGCTGGTGACGGTGCCCGAGGGCTTCACCGTCCACCCCAAGCTGACGGTGCTGAAGGACCGCGCCGCCATGGCCGCCGGCGACAAGCCGATCAACTGGGGCATGGGCGAGGCGCTGGCCTTCGGCTCGCTGCTGGCCCAGGGGACGCGCGTCCGCATCTCGGGGCAGGACGCGCGCCGCGGGACGTTCAGCCACCGCCACAGCGTGCTGGTCGACTACGAGAACGCGAACCGCTACACGCCGCTGTCCCATATCGGCGACTTCGTGGGCGGGTCACAGGGGGCGTTCGAGGTGCGCGACAGCCCGCTGTCCGAGGCCGGCGTGCTGGGCTTCGACTACGGCTACAGCCTGGACATGCCGGGCGGCCTGACCATCTGGGAG
>Ga0207652_10002327_pt1 | contig 16095 bp, 15 predicted proteins | sample KBSC63BmetaG_FD_184334 | JGI IMG/M metagenome (GOLD analysis project Ga0207652, IMG submission 184334) | Corn rhizosphere microbial communities from Kellogg Biological Station, Michigan, USA - KBS C6-3B metaG (SPAdes) (version 2) | ecosystem: Host-associated > Plants > Roots > Rhizosphere ... | reverse complement strand
GTCGGATGCGTTTCAGGAGACCGACATCACCGGCGTGACGCTGCCGATCACCAAGCACAACTTCCTCGTCACCGCGGTCGAGGAGATCGCGCCGACCCTGCGGCAGGCGTTCGCCATCGCGCGCAGCGGGCGGCCAGGGCCGGTGCTCGTCGACATCACCAAGGACGCGCAGCAGGCGTCGTGCGAATTCGAGCACGAGGTCCTCGGCGACGCACGCGCGCACATCTCGGAGGCGCTGGCGCAGGAACTCGAGCGCGCCGCGCAGATGATCGACGCGGCCGAGCGGCCGCTGCTGCTCGTCGGACAGGGCGTGATCCAGTCGGGCGCCGCGGCGGCGGTTCGCGCGCTCGCCGAGAAGGCCGACATCCCCGTCGCCGCGACGCTGCTCGGGCTCGGCGCCTTTCCGGCGACGCATCCGCTGGCGCTCGGCATGATGGGCATGCACGGCGAGGCGTGGGTCAATCACGCCATTCAAGAGGCGGATCTCGTCGTCGCGCTGGGCATGCGCTTCGACGACCGTGTGACCGGCGATCCCAAGACGTTCGCGGCGCGCGCGAAGAAGATCCACGTCGAGATCGATGGCGCCGAGATCGGCAAGACCGTGCGCTGCGACCTGCCGATCGTCGCCGATCTGCGCACCGTCGCCGGGCGGCTCGTCGAAGGCGCGCGCGAGGCGTCGCACGGGGCGTGGCGCGATCGCATCGCGGCCTTGCGGCAGGGATCGGCGCATCGCGACATCCTGCTGCGCGAGCCGGACGGCAAGCTGCACGCGGCCCACGTCATCGACGAGCTGTGGCGCGCCACCGACGGGCGCGCGCTCGTGGTCACCGACGTCGGGCAGCACCAGATGTGGGAGGCGCAGTACTACAAGCATGAGCGGCCGCGCTCGCTGGTGACGTCGGGCGGGCTCGGGACCATGGGCTTCGCGCTGCCGGCGGCGATCGGCGCGCGCTTCGCGCGGCGCGACGAGGAGATCTGGGTCGTCGTCGGCGACGGCGGTTTTCAGATGACCGCGTGCGAGCTGTCGACCTGCGCGCAGGAGGGGCTCAAGGTCAACATCGCCGTCATCAACAACGGCTACCTCGGCATGGTGCGGCAGTGGCAGGAGCTGTTCTACGACCGCCGCTATGCCGCCACGCCGATGCAGAGCCCGGACTTCGTGAAGCTCGCCGAGGCGCACGGCCTCAGCGGGCTGCGCTGCGACGAGAAGTGTCAGGTGCGCGAGACGATCGAAGAGGCGCGGCTGCGCTCGGGCACCGTCGTCGTCGACTTCCGCGTCGCCGCCGAGGAGAACGTGTATCCGATGGTGCCGTCGGGCGGCGACATCGGCGCGATGATCCGCCGGCCCGACGCGGCGAAAGCGAAGGTGGCCTAAATGGTGCGGACCTTTGTTCTCTACGTCGCCGACAAGCCGGGCGTGCTCGATCGCGTCGCCTCGCTGTTCCGGCGGCGCGCGTTCAACATCGAGGCGCTCACCGTCGCGCGCACCGAGCGCACGGGCATCTCGCGGATGATGGTCGAGGTCCGCGCCACCGACGAGGAGGCGCGCCGCCTCGTCGCCAACATTCACAAGCTGTACGACGTCGTGTCGGTCACCGACATCACGCTGACTACCGAGGAGACGAACCCATGGCACAAATCTTCTACGACAACGACGCGGACCTGAGCCTCGTCACGGGCAAGAAGGTCGCGATCGTCGGCTACGGCTCGCAGGGGCACGCGCACGCGCAGAACCTTCGCGACTCCGGCGTCGACGTGCGCGTGGCGCTCTTGCCCGGCTCGCGCCGGCGCGCGGTCGCCGAGAAAGCCGGCTTCACCGTCGAGACGCCGGACGCGGCGGCGGCGTGGGCCGACGTCGTCGTGATCCTCGCGCCCGACACGGCGCAGCCGACGTTGTGGGCCGAGCAGCTCGCGCCCAAGCTGCGCGCCGGGCAGACCATCGTCTTCGCGCACGGGTTCAACATCCGGTTCGGCGCGATCACGCCGCCCGCCGACGTCGACGTGGTGCTCGTCGCGCCGAAGGGTCCGGGCCATCGCGTGCGCGAGACCTTCGCGGCGGGTGAAGGCGTGCCGGCGCTGGTCGCGGTCCATCAGGACGCGAGCGGCAAGGCGCACGCGTTCGCGCTGTCGTACGCCAAGGGCATCGGCGCCACGCGCGCCGGCGCGCTCGAGACCACGTTCGCCGAGGAGACCGAGACCGACCTGTTCGGCGAGCAGGCGGTCCTGTGCGGCGGGTTGTCGGCGCTCGTGAAGGCGGGCTTCGAGACGCTGACCGACGCGGGTTATCAGCCCGAGGTCGCCTACTTCGAGTGCCTGCACGAGCTCAAGCTCATCATCGACCTCATGTACCGCGGCGGGCTCAACTACATGCGCCACTCGGTCTCGGACACCGCCGAGTGGGGCGATTACGTCGCCGGGCCGCGCGTCGTCGACAAGGAAGTGCGCGGCACGATGAAGAAGATCCTCGGCGAGATCCAGTCGGGCGAGTTCGCCAAGAAGTGGATGGCCGAGCACGCCGGCGGGCGCAAGACGTTCGAGGCCACGCGCAACTCGGAGCGCGAGCAGACGCTCGAGGTCGTCGGCCGTCGCCTGCGCAAGATGATGCCGTTCCTGGATGCCGTGACGTTGACGCCGGGAGACTGAGATATGGAGTCTTCCACAGACTACGTACGCATCTTCGACACCACGCTGCGCGACGGCGAGCAATCGCCGGGCGCGACCATGACCGCGGTCGAGAAGCTGGAGATCGCGCGCGCCCTGTCGCGGCTCGGCGTCGACATCATCGAGGCCGGCTTCCCGGCGGCGTCGCCCGACGACCTGGCGGCGGTGCGCAACATCGCCGTCGAGGTCGGGCGCAGCGATCGCGCGCCGGTCATCTGCGGGCTGGCGCGCGCGTCGGCCAAGGACATCGACCTCGCCTGGCAGGGCGTGGAGGCGGCGCTGCGGCCGCGCATCCACACGTTCATCGCCACCAGCGAGCTGCACATGAAGCACAAGCTGCGCATGACGCGCGCCGAGGTGCTCGAGCGCGTGCGCGACACCGTGCGACACGCGCGCAACCTGTGCGACGACGTCGAGTTCTCGGCGGAGGACGCGGGACGCAGCGATCCGGAGTTCCTGTGGCGCGTGGTCGAGACCGCGGTGCGCGCCGGAGCGTCGACGGTGAACATCCCCGACACCGTCGGCTACACCGTGCCCGACGAGTTCGGCGCGCTCATCGCCGGCATCGTCGCGCACGTGCCCAACCTCGATCGCGTGGTCTTGAGCGTGCATTGTCACGACGACCTCGGGTTGGCGACGGCGAACACGCTCGCCGGGTTGCGCGCCGGCGCGCGCCAGGCCGAGGTCACGATCAACGGCATCGGCGAGCGCGCCGGCAACTGCGCACTCGAGGAGGTCGTGATGGCGCTGCACACGCGCCTGTGGCTGCACAAGCTGCGCACGGGGATCGATCCGTCGCAGCTGGTGCGCACCTCCCGGCTCGTCGCCACCATCACCGGCTTTCCGGTGCCGCCGAACAAGCCGATCGTCGGCGCCAACGCCTTCGCGCACGAGTCGGGCATCCACCAGGACGGCATGCTCAAGCACGCCGCCACCTACGAGATCATGCAGCCCGAGACCGTCGGCGCCGGCGGAACACAACTCGTCCTCGGCAAGCACTCGGGGCGCCACGCGTTCGCCACGCGCCTAGCCGAGCTCGGCTATGCGCTCGACGAGGAGGCGCTCGATCACGCGTTCGCGCGCTTCAAGCGCACCGCCGAGCGGCGCAAGACGGTGACCGACGCCGAGATCGAGGCGCTGCTCGTCGCCGGTCTTCCGGAATTGGCCGAGCGCGCCAACCTGTGGCGGCTCGAAGATCTGCAGGTCGGCTGCGGCACGCTCTCGCTCGCCACCGCGTCGGTGCGCCTGCGCGGGCCCGACGGCGCCACGCGCGTCGCCGCCTCCGTCGGCACCGGGCCCGTCGACGCCGCGTTCCGCGCGATCGACGAGCTGGTGCGCCGGCCGGCGACGCTCATCGACTACAGCGTGCGCTCGGTGACCGAAGGCATCGACGCGCTCGCCGAGGTGAGCGTGCGCGTCAACTCGTCCGCGTCGGAGGCGGCGCGTCCGCTCAATCCGCAACGTGACTCCGTCGAGGCGCCCTCGTGGCGCGGGCATGGCGCCGACACCGACATCGTCGTCGCCAGCGTCAAGGCGTACCTCGGCGCGCTCAATCGTATGTTGGCGGCGGCGACTGGATCCCGCGTACCGGTCGTCGCCGCCGAGGAGGCTTTGGCCAAATGACCGCCGCAGTAGAGAAGCCGCGCACCCTGTTCGACAAGATCTGGGACGCGCACGTCGTGACCGAGGAGCCGGGGTGCCCGGCCATCTTGTACGTCGACCTGCACCTCGTGCACGAAGTGACCTCGCCGCAGGCGTTCGCCGGCCTGCGCGCGCGCGGGCTCCGCGTGCGCCGGCCCGACAAGACCGTGGCCACGATGGACCATTCGACGCCGACCACGAAGGGCCTCAAGGTCCTCGACGACGCCGCGCGCGCGCAGCTCGACACGCTCGCCAAGAACTGCGCCGACTTCGACGTCCGCTGCTACGGCCTCGGGTCGGAGCGGCGCGGCATCGTGCACGTGATGGGGCCGGAGCTCGGGCTCACGCAGCCGGGCATGACCATCGTGTGCGGCGACAGCCACACGGCCACGCACGGCGCGTTCGGCGCGCTCGCCTTCGGCATCGGCTCCTCCGAGGTCGAGCACGTGCTGGCGACGCAGTGTCTGCTCCAGCGCCGCCCGTCGACGCTGGAGGTGCGCGTCGACGGCAAGCTGCCCAAGGGCGTGACCGCAAAAGATCTGATCCTCGCGGTCATCGCGCGCATCGGCGTCGACGGCGGCACCGGCGCGGTCATCGAGTACACCGGCACCGCGATCCGCGGCCTCGACATGGAAGCGCGCATGACGGTGTGCAACATGTCGATCGAAGCGGGCGCGCGCGCCGGGCTCATTTCGCCCGATGACGTGACCTTCCAGTATCTCGAGCGCCGCGAGTTCGCGCCGCAGCTCGCCGAGTGGGACGCGGCGGTGCGCGCGTGGCGCCGCCTGCACGGCGACGAGGGCGCGCGTTACGACGTGTCGGTCACGCTCGAAGGCAACGCGCTGCAGCCGATGATCACGTGGGGCACCAACCCCGGGCAGGGCATCGCCATCACCGCGCCGGTGCCCGACGCGCGCGCCGCCGCCGAGGAGAAGGCGCTGCGCTACATGGATCTCGAGCCGGGCAAGCCGCTCGTCGGGCGGCCCATCGACGTCGTGTTCGTCGGCTCGTGCACCAACGGGCGCATCGGCGATCTGCGCCAGGCGGCGCGCATCCTCGACGGGCGCCACGTGGCCAAGGGCGTGCGCACGCTGGTGGTGCCGGGCTCGCACGCGGTCAAGCGGCAGGCCGAGGCCGAGGGGCTCGATCGCATCTTCCTCGAGGCCGGCGCCGAGTGGCGCGAGCCGGGCTGCTCGATGTGCATCGCCATGAACGGCGATCAGCTCGAGCCGGGGCAGTACGCGGTGTCGACGTCGAACCGCAACTTCGAAGGACGGCAGGGTCGCGGCGGCCGCACCTTCTTGGCGTCGCCGCTCACCGCCGCCGCGGCGGCCGTCACCGGCCGCGTCACCGATCCGAGGGCGCTCCTATGAAGAAGGTCGAGCTCATCCGTTCGCGCTGCAACCATCTGCTCGTCGACGACGTCGACACCGATCAGATCATTCCGGCGCGCTTTTTGAAGACCATCGGCCGCGCCGGCCTCGGCGCGAACCTGTTCGCCGATTGGCGCGCGACGCGCTTCGACGCCGCCGGCGACGGGCGCATCCTGCTCGCGGGCAGCAACTTCGGCTGCGGCTCGTCGCGCGAGCACGCCGTCTGGGCGCTCACCGACTTCGGGTTCGAGGCGGTGATCGCGCGCTCGTTCGCCGACATCTTCCGCGCCAACGCGCTGAAGAATGGCCTCGTGCCGGTGGCGGTGCCGAGCGACGTGCATCGCTACCTCGTCGAGCACGCGCACGTCGAGGTGCAGGTCGACGTGGCCCGCACCGCGCTCGTCATGCCGGACGGGGAGCAGGTGCCCTTCCCGCTCGATCCGTTCGCGCGGCAGTGCCTCACCGAGGGCATCGACGAGCTCGAGTATCTGCGCCGCCACGAGACCGACATCGCCGTATGGGAGGCGCGTCATGGCTGATGTCGTCGAGATCTTCGACACCACGCTGCGCGACGGCACGCAGCGCGAGGGCGTGTCGCTCTCCGCCGCCGACAAGCTGCGCATCGCCGAGCGGCTCGATCAGCTCGGCGTCGCCTTCATCGAAGGCGGCTGGCCCGGCTCGAACCCGAAGGACGCGGAGCTCTTCGCCCGCGCGCGCGAGCGCAAGTGGCAGCACGCCGAGATCGTCGCGTTCGGCGCCACGCGCCGCGCCGAGGTGCGCCCCGCCGACGACGCGTCGGTGCGCGCGCTCGCCGAAGCCGGCACGCGCGTGGTCGCCATCTTCGGCAAGACGTGGACGTTGCACGTCGACCGCGTGCTGCGCGTCGCGCGCGACGAAAATCTCAAGATGATCGAGGAGACCGTGGCGTGGCTGCGCGCACAGGGCAAGCGCGTCATCTACGACGCCGAGCACTTCTTCGACGGCTGGCGCGCCGATCCCGCGTACGCCATGGCCACGCTGCAGGCGGCCGCGCGCGGCGGCGCCGAGACGGTGGTCCTGTGCGACACCAACGGCGGCTCCTTGCCGTGGCAGGTCGCCGACGGCGTGCGCGTCGCGGTCGCGGCGCTGCCGTCGGTGAAGCTCGGGATCCACGCGCACGACGACGCCGGCTGCGGCGTGGCCAACACGCTCGCCGCGGTGCGCGCCGGCGCGCGCCACGTGCAGGGCACGATCAACGGCTGGGGCGAGCGCTGCGGCAACGCCAACCTGTGCGCGGTCATCCCCGATCTCGAGCTCAAGCTCGGCATCCGCTGCCTGCCGGCGGGCGCGCTGGCGGAGCTGACCGAGCTGTCACGCTTCGTGTGCGACGTGGCCAACCTCCGGCACGACGATCACATGCCGTACGTCGGGCGCTCGGCATTCGCGCACAAGGGCGGCGTGCACGTCGCGGCGATGCGGCTTCAGCCGGGGTCGTACGAGCACGTCGATCCGGCGCGCGTCGGCAACACCACGCGCGCGGTGGTGAGCGAGCTCGGCGGACGCGCCACGCTCTTGACGAAGGCGGCCGAGCACGGCGTGCCGCTCGCCGCCGACGACGCGGCGGAGCTCATCGGCGAGATCAAGGATCGCGAGCGCGCCGGCGCCGCGTTCGAGTCGGCCGAAGCCTCCGTCGAGCTGATGATGCGCCGCACCACCGACGACTACGTGGCGCCGTTCCGCCTGATTGGCTATCGGGTCACCTGCGGGCAACAGGAGGGCGCGGCGCCCCTGACCGAGGCGACGCTCATGATCGACGTCGGCGGCCGCATCCTGCACACCGCGGCGACCGGCTGCGGCCCGGTGCACGCGCTCGACGGTGCGCTGCGCCGCGCGCTCGAGCCGGCCTTCCCACAGATCGCCGGCGTACGCCTCGTCGACTACAAGGTCCGCATCGTCGACGGCCGCGAAGGCACCGCCGCCATCACGCGCGTCCTCGTCGACGCCTCCGACGGCGACCGCCGCTGGTCGACGCTCGGCGCCTCGCCGAACATCGTCGAAGCCTCGTGGCAAGCGCTGGCCGACAGCATCGAATACGCCGTACGACCGCGCAACGTCGAGAAAACGGCCGCGGCGTCCTGAAAAGCTCACAGTGAGATCTGAGAGATCAGAGAGAACGAAACTCTTACAGAAAGATCCGAGCGATCAGCCAGGTCAACCAATGCAGAGTGCAGGACCAAATTTCTAGATCTCCCTGACCTCTCTGATCTCCCTGTGAATGGTTTTTGATCGGTAAGTTCCTTACGGAGGACTATGGGCGCGCGAATCGTAATGTTGCCTGGTGATGGCATCGGGCCCGAGGTGGTAGATGCCGCTCGCGTCGTGCTCGAGACGGCGGCGAAGCAGGACGGAATCCCGATCGAGCTCGTCACGCAGCTGATCGGTGGCGCCGCGATCGACGCCAGCGGATCGGCCCTGCCCGACGAGACGCTGCAGGCGTGTCAGCACGCCGACGCGGTGCTGCTCGGCGCCGTCGGCGGGCCGAAGTGGGACGATCCAACGGCGAAGGTGCGCCCCGAGCAGGGCCTGCTCGGGCTACGCCGCGGGCTCGGGCTCTACGCCAACCTGCGGCCGGTGCGCCCGCATCCGGCGCTCGCCGACGTATCGCCGCTCAAGGCCGAGCGGCTCGCCGGCGTGGACCTCATCTTCGTGCGCGAGCTGACCGGCGGCATCTACTTCGGCCAGCCGCGCCGCCGCGAGAAGTTCGACGGCGGTGAGCGCGCCATCGACACGCTCGAGTACACCGACGCCGAAGTGCGCCGCGTGGTGCGTCTCGCCTTCCGGCTCGCCGCCGAGCGGCGCGGCCGCGTCACCTCGATCGACAAGGCCAACGTGCTCGAGTCCTCGCGCTTGTGGCGGCAGACCGCGACCGCGGTGGCGGCGGAGTTTCCGTCGGTGACGCTGGAGCATCAGCTGGTCGATTCGGCGGCGATGCGGCTGGTGACCGAGCCGGGCAAGTACGACGTCGTGGTGACCGAGAACATGTTCGGCGACATCCTCACCGACGAGGCCGCCGTGCTCTCCGGCTCGCTCGGCCTGTTGCCGTCGGCGTCGCTCGGCGACGCGCGCGTCGGGCTCTACGAGCCGATCCACGGCTCGGCGCCGGACATCGCCGGCCGCGGCATCGCCAACCCGCTCGGCACCATCGCGTCGGTGGCGTTGCTCTTCCGCCACTCGCTCGGCGCCGCCGCCACCGCCAGGCGCATCGAGCGCGCCATCGACGGCGTGCTCGCCGACGGCCTGCGCACGGCAGACCTCGGCGGCACGCTCGGCACCGACGCGATTACGCGCGCCGTCGTCGAACGCTTGTAAACAACAAGCCCAGCGCCAGCCCGTAGACGATGTGCGCCGCCCAGCTCCAGAACGCGGGCACCTCGGCGGCCCAGATGTCGCGGCCGTGGAGCGCGCGCATGATCGGCGGCAAGAGCAGGCTCACGTCGATGAGCTGGCTGGCGATGCCGACGCCGACGCCGAGCATCACGAGCCGCGGCACGTCGCCGATGTTCCACGCGTAGACGGCGAAGCCGAACACCAGCGACCAGAACAGCGACGGGCCGCCTTGATGCAAGACGAGCCCGGCGACGATCGCGCCGAGGTGCGTGCCCTGCAGCGCCGCGTCGCCGAAGATGAACGAGCCGATCACCTGCACCGGATAGAGCGGGCCGTGGTGCAGGAACACGACGAACACGAGCATGACGACGACGGCCATGATGAGACCGGCGATCTGCCCGGTGATGATCGCGGGGACGAGCTCCTCGCCCGCGCTGCGCTCCGGCGCAGCGGCGATGGTGGACGACGATGACTGCATGGTGAATGACCTCCTGCCGGAAGGAGGCGTGCGGACGGCGGAAGGTTACGTGCAGGGACCGCCGGGCAGATCGGCGGCCGTCTTGCTGTGCGGGCAGTGCGTACCCGGATCGGCGGCGGCGGCGCCGAGGTGGTAGATGCGACACTGGATCGTGTTGCCGGTGGTGTCGTCGGGCTGGCCGTTCGTCGGGATCATCGTGCACTTCGTCATGCAGGTCGCCATGTCGTACACGGCGTTGGCGCCGGTGCAGTTCTTGGCCATGAGCTGACAGTAGTTCTCGCACAGCGAGCCACACACGGCGCCGCCCGTCGGACCCGCGTGCGGGCAGTGCGTCACCGGATCGGCGGCGGCGGCGCCCGCGTGATAGAGCCGGCAGCCGATGGTGTTGCCGCTCTGATCGCCGGTCATGCCGGCGGGCCATCCAGCGGCGGTCATGCAGTAGGAGGTGCAGGTCTGCGTGTCGGGGTACTGCGCGTTGCCGGCGCCGCCGTCGTCGTTGGTGCAGTTCATCTGGATCTTGGCGCAGTACGCGGCGCAGGTCGGCGCGGCGCCGCCGCTCGCGAGATCGTGGGCCACCGACATGTCGCCCGACGACATCGAGCTGCTGTCGTCGCCGCAACCGACGGCGACGAGCGCGCCGAACGCGAGCAGAGCGATGGAACGAGTGCGCATCTATTTCCCCCGTAACAGTTTGGCAGTCGAAGCATCTCATCTTAGAGTGGAACCGACATGAGAGCCATCTTCTTGGCGGCGGCGCTCCTCGCCGTCGGTTGCGGCGACGACACCACCACGAACGGCGGCGGCAGCGACATGGCCGTGCCCGCCGACATGACGGGCGGCGGCGACATGACGCTCCTCAACCACGGCTGCGCGCCGCTCACCAATCCGGTGACCACGCCCGACGGCGGCGCCGGCGGCGACACCTGGGCGAATTACGCGCAGGGCTTCTTCGGCATGTACTGCACGCGCTGCCACTCGTCGACGCTCACCGGCGGGGATCGCAACGGCGCGCCCGACGGCTACGACTGGGACGACCAGGCGACCGTGAACGCGCACCTCGCCGAGATCCGCGACGCCGTCGGCGTGTCGAACTTCATGCCGTTCACGCCGCCCGATCCGACGTGCGACGAGCGCCGGCGCATCGTGCGCTGGATCGACGCCGACGCGCCGTAGCTGCGGCGCTCGACGGTAGCGGGTGACACAGCGGCCCGCCGGCATCCTGGCAGACCTCGAGTGCCGTGCTTATGACCGTCTCAGAATGATTGACGATCTACGCGCGGACCTCGAACGCTACACCGGCCTCGTGCGCGAGCCGATCGGACGGCTGCGCATCTGGCGCAGCCTGGCCGAGACCCAGGGCATCTGGGCCATCGGCGCCTATCGCTTCGGCCGCTGGGCCAACCACGAGGCGCCGCGCGCGCTGCGTCCCGCCGCCAAGGCGGCGTACCTCGCGCTCTTCAAGCTCGTCGAGATCACCACCGGCATCTCGCTGCCGTCGAACGCGCGCATCGGCCGCGGGTTCTACATCGGCCACTTCGGCGGCATCATCGTGCACCCCGACACCATCATGGGCGAGCGCTGCAGCATCTCGCAGGGCGTGACCATCGGCGTGCTCGGCGGCGCGCGCCCCGGCGTGCCGCGCTTCGGCGACGACGTGTACATCGGCGCGGGCGCCAAGGTCCTCGGTCCCGTCACCGTCGGCGACGGCGCGATCATCGGCGCCAACGCGGTGGTGCTCGAGGACGTGCCCGCCGGCGCCACCGCCGTGGGCGTGCCGGCGCGCATCATCGAGAAGGCGGAGCTGACGCGCAAGGCCGGCTGATCGGGTACGCTCGCGGCATGGCCCGCGACAAAGTCTTCGCCACGACGACGGTGCTGGTGGTCGGCGACCTCGCGCGATCGATCGAGTTCTACGGCCGGCTCGGCTTCGTCGAGCCGTCGACGTGGGCCGATCCGCCGTCGTTCGCCATGATGAACCGCGACGGCTTCGACCTCATGCTCAGCTGCGGCACGCCGCGCCCCAACCACGACGCCTGGGCGATGCACCTGCGCGTCGCCGATCTGGCGGCCGAGGAGGAGGCGCTGCGCGCGGCCGGCGTGGCCATCGATCGCGGGCCGACGACCACGCCCTACGCGATGTACGAGATCGAGGTCGTCGATCCCGACGGCCATCGCATCTGCTTCGGCCAGGACATCGAGCGCCGCCCCGAGGACCGCGGGCGATAGGCGCCGAGCCCGGCGATAGGCGTCGATCCGGGCGATAGGCGTCGGGCCGGGCAGTTTCGCTCGTCACACACTCTCCTATTGCATTCCCATAAGAGCGCCGGTACTCCTATGGGTACCCAACATGAGCAAGCAGGACGTCTGGCAGGGAACGCTCGCGCTGATGGTGCTGAAGACGCTCGAGGCCATGGGCGCCATGCACGGCTACGGCATCGCCCGCCGCATCGAGCAGGTGAGCGATGATCGGCTCGCGCTCAACTACGGCACGCTCTATCCCGCGCTGGTGAAGCTCGAGCAGGAGGGCTTCATCGACGCCAAGTGGGGCGTCTCCGAGCACGGGCGCCGCGCCAAGTACTACTCGCTCACGCGCGCCGGCCACCGCGAGGTCGCGCGCGCCGAGCGCGAGTGGCGCCAGACGACCGAGCTGGTCGCGCGCTTCCTGGCGCCGGCGAAGGCGGGCTCGTGAGCGCGCCGCGCCAAAGAACGCGTGCGCTGAGCGCGCTGCGCCGCCTCCTGGCGCGCCTCGGCGGCAGCTTCGGTGGCCGCGCGCGCGCCGAACGCGAGCGCGAGCTGCACGACGAGCTCGAGAGCCACCTGCAGCTCGACGTCGACGAACGCATCGCCCGCGGCGTCCCGCCCGACGAAGCGCGCCGCCAGGCGCTGCTCGCCCTCGGCGGCCTCGAGGCCACCAAAGAGCGCGTCCGCGACGCCGCGCGCACGCGCTGGCTCGAGGATCTCCTCCACGACGCGCGCTTCGCCCTGCGCGGCTTCCGGCGCGATCGCCTCTTCTTCGCCGTCGTGGTGCTGACCTTCGCGCTCGGCATCGGCGCCAACACCGCCATCTTCGCCGCCTTCAACGCGGTCCTGTTGCGCCCGCTGCCCTACCCCGACGGCGATCGGCTCGTTCGGATCTCGAGCACCGACCTGCGCGCCGGCGAGAGCCGCATGCCGGTCACGCCCGCCGACTTCGCCGACTATCGCGACGCCACGCGCTCGTACAGCCTCATGGCCGCGTCGAGCGACGGCATCTTCACGCTCACCGGCGAAGGCGAGCCGGAGAGCATCATCGGCTACCGCTTCGCGCCCGAGATGTTCACCGTGCTCGGCGTCCACCCCGCGCTCGGCCGCGCCTTCGTCGCCGCCGACGGTGCCCACGTGGTCGTGCTCAGCGATCGCCTGTGGAGACGCCGCTTCCACTCCGATCCCGGCGTCGTCGGCCGCTACATCCGTCTCGACAGCGAGCGCTACCTCGTCGTCGGCGTCATGCCGCAGTCGTTCAACCAATGGGGATCGAACGAGCTGTGGGTCCCGCTCGTGATCGGACCCGACATCGCCACCAGCCGTACGCGCCCGATGATCCGCATCGTCGCGCGCCTGCGCCCCGGCGCCACCGTCGAATCGGCGCGCGCCGAGCTGCGCACCGTCGCCGCCAGCCTCGCTACCGCGCACCCCGACACCAACGCGCTCCGCGGCGCCGAGGTCGTCTCGCTGCGCACCATCGACAGCGGCGACGCGCGCCCCGCCCTCTACGTGCTCCTCGGCGCCGTCGTCTTCGTCCTGCTCTTGACGTCGTCGAACATCGCCGGCCTGTCGCTGGCGCGCGCCAGCCGCCGCAACCGTGAGATCGCGCTGCGCACCGCGCTCGGCGCCGGCCGCGGGCGGATCGTGCGCCAGCTCTTCACCGAGAGCGTGCTGCTCGCCTGCATCGGCGGCGCCGCCGGCGTCGTGCTCGCGCTGTGGAGCACCGATCTGCTCGTGCGCCTCTTTCCGACGCACACCTCGAACGTTCACATCCCGCACATCGACCACATCCCCATCGACGCGCGCGTGCTCCTCTTCGGCGTCGCCGCCACGCTGCTCGCCGGCACGCTCGCCGGCCTGACGCCGGCGATCCGCGGATCGCGCATCGACTTCGGCGACATGCTCAAGGGCGGCCGCGCCAGCGTGCGCGGCTCGCGCATCCGCCCCGTGCTGGTGGCGGCGCAGATCGGCCTCGCGCTCGTGCTCTCCGCCGGCGCCGGGCTCACCATCTTGAGCGCGCACGCACGCCAGCAGCGGCTCGGCTTCGACGGCGATCGCGTCTTCACCGCGCGCGTGCTGCTCGATCGCAGCCGCTATCCCGACGAGGCGCGCCGGCGCCAGTTCGCCGTCGATCTCGACGCGCGCCTGCACGCCACGCGTGACATCCGCGAATCGGGCCTGGTGCACATCCTGCCGCTGTGCGGCTGGTCGAGCCCGGTCGACTACCACACGCCCGGCCACCCCGAGGAGACGCACGAAGCCGGCCTGCTGCTCGCCGACGCCGGCTACTTCTCGACGATGCGCATCCCGATCTTGCGCGGCCGCAGCTTCACCGCCACCGATACGCTGACCGCGCCGAAGGTCGCGCTCGTCGACGAGCGCTTCGCGCGCCACGTCTTCGGCAGCATCGAGGTCGTCGGCAAACGGGTCGACTTCGGCACCGCCAAGGAGCCCGACTGGCGCACCATCGTCGGCGTCGTCGGCGACGTGAGCAACGATCCGCCGCCGCAGCGGCAGCGGATGATGATCTATTGGCCGTTCGCGCAAGACGATCCGCCCTTCCTCGCGGTCGTGGCGCGCGGCGACGGCGAAGCGAGCGCGGTCGCGGCCGCGGTGCGCGATGCCATCTGGGCCGTCGATCGCGAGCAGCCGATCTCCTACGCCATGCCGATGGACGAGCTCGTCGCCGACGCCTTCGCCCTCGATCGCACGAGCACGATCATCCTCGGCTTCTTCGCGCTCGTCGCGCTCGTGATCGCCGCCATGGGTGTCTACGGCGTGCTCGCCCACACCGTGCTCGAGCGCCGCCACGAGATCGGGATCCGTCTCGCGCTCGGCGCGCCGCGCCGCCACATCGTGACGCTCGTCGGACGCCAGCTCGCGCTCATGACCGCGACCGGCCTCGTCGTCGGGCTGGCGGCCACGCTCGCCGCCGGGCGCGTGCTCGCGGCGCTGCTCGAAGGCGTGTCGGCGCATGATCCGGGACTGCTCGCCGGGATCATCACGCTCCTGGCGCTCGTCGCCGCCGCCGCCGCCGCGCTGCCGCTGTGGCGCGCGCTGCGCACCGATCCGATGATCGCGCTGCGCGACCCGTAGGCGCTATGCTCGGCGCGTGACGCGCCTCGTGATCGTCGGCAACTCCGGCTCCGGCAAATCGACCCTCGCCGAGCGGCTCGCCCGCGCCCACGACCTCGCGCACCTCGACCTCGACACGCTCGCCTGGGAGCCGACGGCGCCGCCCGAGCGCCGCGCCCTCGCCGAAAGCACGCGCGCGATCGAGGCCTTCATGAGCCGCCACGACGCGTGGGTGATCGAGGGCTGTTACGCCGATCTCCTCGCAGCGACGCTCGCCCGCTGCACGCGGCTCGTGTTCCTCCATCCCGGCGTCGACGCGTGCGTCACGAACGCGCGCTCGCGCGCCTGGGAGCCACACAAGTACGCCAGCAAGGCGGCGCAGGACGCGAACCTGCCGATGCTCATCGGTTGGATCCGCGACTACGAGACGCGCAGCGACAGCTTCTCGCTCGCGGCGCACCGCGCGCTCTTCGATCGATTCGGTGGTGAGAAGGTGGAGCTGACGTCGCGCGAGGCGATCGCCCGCTTCGACGGCTAGCGGTAGCGCTTCTGCAGCTTGGCGAGCGCCGCCGCGCCGGGCGTGAGCTGCTCGTACGGAATCGCCGTCAGCGGCCCGGGGGCCGTCTTGTTGACCTCGTGCAGGTCCTTCGAGTCCTCCTGCATGTACAGAAGGCCCGTCAGCACCTGCCCCTTGTTCTGGTGCTCGCGCAGATACGAGTACGCGCGATCGCGATCCGTCGGATCGTACTGGTCGTCGATGCGCTTGAAGGTCACGACGCTGCCGTCGTGCATGCGCACCTGCCTGAGCGCGCCGTCGCCCGCCGGCATCGTGATCTCCTTGCGCAGCGGCACGAAGTCGACGTCGTCCACCTCGTGCAGGTGCTCGCGCGTGTAGGCGTAGCTCTTGGTCGAGCCCTGGTGATCGTTGAAGGTCACGCACGGCGAGATCACGTCGATGAAGGCGAACCCCTTGTGCTTCAGGCCCGCCTTCAAGATCGGCACCAGCTGCTCCTTGTCGCCCGAGAAGCTGCGCGCCACGAAGGTCGCGCCCAGCGTCAGCGCCATCAGGCAGCCGTCGATCGCCTCCATCTGGTTGGCCTCGCCCTTCTTGGCGAGCGTGCCGCGATCCGCCGACGCCGAGAACTGGCCCTTGGTGAGGCCGTAGACGCCGTTGTTCTCGAGCACGTAGAGCATGTTCACGTTGCGGCGAATCAGGTGGCAGAGCTGCCCGAGCCCGATCGACAACGAGTCGCCGTC
>Ga0207652_10002326_pt1 | contig 16100 bp, 14 predicted proteins | sample KBSC63BmetaG_FD_184334 | JGI IMG/M metagenome (GOLD analysis project Ga0207652, IMG submission 184334) | Corn rhizosphere microbial communities from Kellogg Biological Station, Michigan, USA - KBS C6-3B metaG (SPAdes) (version 2) | ecosystem: Host-associated > Plants > Roots > Rhizosphere ... | reverse complement strand
TCTACGGCGCCAGCCGCGCCATGCAGGATCAGCTGGGCGCCCTGTCCACCGCCCTGCAGGAGGATCTGGCCGGGATCGCCGTGGTGAAGAGCTATGCCCTGGAAGAGTCACGCCAGGCCGCCTTCGCCCGGCAGAGCGAGGGCTATCTGGAACGCGCGCTGGCGCTGGCGCGGGCGCGCGGCGGCCTGACGCCGCTGTTCGCGCTGATCGGCGCGCTGGGGACGCTGATCGTGCTGTGGGTGGGCGGCCGTCAGGTGATCGCCGGCAAGATGACGCTGGGCTCGCTGGTCGCCTTCAACGCGTACCTCGTCTACCTGTCGTTTCCCACCATCGCGCTCGGCTGGATCCTGGCGGTGTGGCAACGGGGGCTGGCCGCCTGGGTGCGCGTGCGCGAGCTGCTCTCCACCGCGCCCGCCATCAGCGACGAGGTTGAGACTTCCGGTCCGCTTGCGCCGGCCGCGCTGGGCGAACCGTCCGTCTCGATCCGCGCGCTGAGCGTGGTGCGGGACGGCCGGGCCATCCTGGACCAGGTCTCGGTGGACGTCCCCGCGGGCGGCACCCTGGCGGTGGTGGGGCCCACCGGGTCGGGAAAGACGACCCTGATCGACGCCGTGCCCCGTTTCCTCGACGTGCCCAGGGGCGTCGTGTTCGTGGCGGGGCGGGATGTGCATGACGTGCCGCTGGCGACGCTGCGCGCGCTGATCGGCTACGCGCCGCAGGAGGCGTTTCTGTTCTCCGCCACGGTGGGCGAGAACGTGGCCTTCGGCCTGCCGGCCGGGCTGGACGCCGAGACGCGGGCCCGGCGCGTGGCCCGGGCGGTCGAGGCGGCCGGCCTGTCGGGTGATCTCTCGGCCCTGCCCGACGGGATCGAGACCCTGGTGGGCGAGCGCGGGGTCACGCTGTCGGGGGGACAGCGCCAGCGCGTCGCGCTGGCGCGGGCGCTGGCGGCCGAGCCGGCGATCCTGATCCTGGACGACTCGCTGTCGTCGGTGGACGCCCAGACCGAGCGGGACATCCTGACCAGGCTGGGCCCCATCCTGCGCGGTCGTACGTCCATCCTGGTGTCGCACCGGGTGGCGGCGGTGCGCCGGGCTGATCTGATCGTCGTGATGAATGAAGGCCGGGTGGCCGAGCGGGGCACGCACGAGCAGCTGCTGGCGGCGGGCGGCCTTTACGCGTCGCTTTACCGCGAGCAACTGGCCGCCGAGGCGCTGGGGGTCGACCCATGAGCGCCGCGCGGCGCGGTCCCGAGGACCGCGAATCTGATGAGCAGAGGGGGCGCGGGAAAGACCTTCCCGGCCAGGGCGCGCGAGATCGTCGCAAGGACGGCCGGACGTTCGACCTGGCGCTGATGGTGCGCCTGATGGCGTACGTGCGGAAGTACGCCGCCGGACTGACGGTGTCGATCGTGCTGTTGCCGCTGATCTCGGCGTTCGAGATCGCGCAGCCCTATCTGCTGAAGCGCGCCATCGACGAGCACATCGCGCCCCACCGCCTGCCCGGCCTCGATCGGCTGGGCGTGCTGTACCTGCTGGCGCTGGTGGGCCAGTACGGCGCGGCCTTCGCCCACAGCTACCTGGTGCAGATCGTCGGCCAGCGCGCCATGAACGACCTGCGCCTGACGGTGCATCGCCACGTGCTGCGGCTGTCGGCGGCGTTCTTCGATCGCACGCCCATCGGGCAGCTGATGACGCGCCTGACGAACGACATCGAGGCCCTGACCGAGCTGTTCGCCTCGGGCGTGATCAGCTTGCTGGGCGACGTGGTGCGCCTGGGCCTGATCATCGTGGTCATGTTCCGCACCGACGGTCGCCTGGCGTCCTTCTCGATGGCGGCGGTGCCGGTGCTGGCCGTGGTGGCAGTGCTGTTCCGGGGCTGGATGCGCGACGCCTTCCGCGAGATCCGCGCCAAGCTGTCGCGCATGAACGCCTTCCTGCAGGAGCACCTGTCGGGGATCAAGGTGGTGCAGTCCTTCGCCCAGGAGCGGCGCGTGGCGGCCGAGTTCACCGAGGTGAACCAGGGGTACCGGGAGGCGAACGCGCGCGCCATCTCGGCGGACGCGGCCCTCTACTCGGTGGTGGAGGCGATCGCCTCGATCGCGGTGGCGGGGTTGCTGTGGCGCGGTGGGGCCCGCATCGCGGTGGCCGGGCTCAGCTTCGGCGTGCTGGTCCAGTTCGTCGAGTACCTGGGCAAGTTCTTCGCGCCCCTGCGCGATCTCTCCGCGAAGATCACGGTCATGCAGCAGGCGATGACGGCCGCCGAGCGGGTGTTCGGCATCCTGGACAACCGCGAGCTGGACCGGCCCCCGGCCTTCGCCGCGGTGGCGACGCAAAGCGCGGCAGCCGATCCCGCGACGGCGACCGCCGTCGAGTTTCGTCACGTCACCTTCGGCTACCGGGCCGACAAGCCCGTGCTGCGCGAGCTCTCCCTGACCATCCGGCGCGGCGAGACGCTGGCGGTCGTGGGCGCATCGGGCGCGGGCAAGTCGACGTTGATCAAGCTGCTCCCGGGCCTGTACCACCCTCAGCACGGTGCGATCGCGATCGATGGAAGCGACATCCGCACCCTGGACCCAGCCGTGCTGCGGCGCCGGGTGGTGGTGGTCAACCAGGACGTCTTCCTGTTCGCGGGGACGCTGGGCGAGAACATCAGCCTGGGCGATCCCGCCGCCACACCCGAGTCCATCGCCTCGGCGGCGCGGCGGGTGGGGGCCGACCGGGTCATCGCCTCGCGGCCCGACGGCCTGGCGGCGCCGGTGCTGGAGCGGGGGGCGAACTTCTCGGCCGGGGAGCGCCAGCTGATCGCGTTCGCGCGCGCCCTGCAGCGGGATCCCCACATCCTGGTGCTGGACGAGGCGACGGCCAGCGTCGATCCGGAGGTGGAGCGGGTGATCGAGCGAGGTATCGCCGAGCTGATGCGGGGCCGCACCTCGATCGTCATCGCGCACCGGCTGTCGACGGTGCGGCGGGCCGACCGCATCATCGTCCTGGACCACGGCGCCATCGCCGAGGAGGGGCGCCACGAAGAGCTGCTGGCCCGGGACGGCATCTACGCGAAGCTGTACCGGCTGCAGATGCAGCACGGCCATCCCGGCCGCAGCGAGGCCGCCGAATAGCCCGAAACCCGGGCCCCACGGGCCTTTCCGCCGCGCATCCCGTATAGTCTCCCGCCCGCATGGCGACGATTTCGGACCTGGTGCAACAACGGCTGTCCGCCGAGCGCGGCACCGTGTTCAAGCAGGCGGAGCTGGCGTTCGCGCTCGTCTACCCGTCGCCCTACCACGTCGGGATGTCGTCGCTCGGCTATCAGACGATCTACCGGGCCCTGAACGGACTGGCGGGCGTCTCGGCCGAGCGGGCCTTCCTGCCTGATGACGCCGAGAAGGCCCGCGCCGCGGGCGAGGGGCTGGCGACGTACGAATCGCGGCGCCCGGTGGGCGACTTTCCGGTGGTGGCGTTCTCTCTGGCCTACGAGCTGGAGCTGGGCGGCCTGGTCACCTGTCTGGACCTGGCCGGCATCCCCGCGCTGGCCCCCGAGCGCGCGCTGCGCGGTCCCGGTGGCGGCCCCGGCGGGGGCAACCATCGCCGCCGCCGCCAGCCGCTGGTGGTGATCGGCGGGCCCATCACCTTCTCGAACCCGGTGCCGGCCGGTCCCTTCGCCGACGTGATGCTGATGGGCGAGGCCGAGCAGCTGATCGTGACGCTGGTGGAGGCCGTGCGCGACGCCGGCGAAGATCGGGACGGCCTGCTGGCGCGACTGGCCGCCCTGCCCGGCTTCTACGTGCCGGCGGTTCACGGCGAGCGCGTTCCCGCCATCGCCGCGGCCGACAACGCCTCCCTGCCCGCCCACTCGCAGATCCTGACCCCGCACACCGAGCTGTCGGACATGTTCCTGATCGAGCCGGAACGGGGCTGTCACCGCGGCTGCACCTACTGCGTGATGCGCCGGTCGACGAACGGCGGCATGCGCCTGGTGCCGCCCGCGCGCGTGCTGTCGTTGATCCCCGCTCAGGCGCGCCGGGTGGGGCTGGTCGGCGCGGCGGTGACGGACCATCCCGGCCTGGTGACGATCCTGCGCGGTCTGGTAGACACCGACCGCGAGGTGGGCATCTCCAGCCTGCGCGCCGATCGGCTGACCGACGAGATCGTGGGCCTGCTGAAGCGGGGCGGCTACCGCTCGCTGACCACCGCCTCCGACGGCGCGTCCGAGCGCCTGCGCACGCTCATCGAGCGCAAGACGAAGGAGCGCCACCTGCTGCGCGCCGCCGAGCTGACCCGCACGCACGGCCTGCACCACCTGAAGCTGTACATGATGCTGGGGCTGCCCGGCGAGACGCTGGACGACATCGACGAGCTGGCGCGCTTCGGGCTGGAGCTGGCGCGCGCGGCGCCCCGGGTCGTGTTCGGCATCGCCCCCTTCGTGGCCAAGCGGAACACCCCGCTGGACGGCGCCCCCTTCGAGGGGATCGCCGAGGTGGAGGCGAAGCTGAGCCACCTGCGCCGCGCCCTGAAGGGTCGGGTCGAGCTGCGGCCCACCTCGCCCAAGTGGGCGTGGATCGAGTACCGGCTGGCGCAGGGCGGCTTCGCGGCCGGGCATGCGGCCGCCCAGGCGGCCCGCGCCGGGGGTCGATTCGGCGACTGGCGGCGCGCGCTGTCCGACGTGGACCTGCCGCCCGTCACGCATCCAGCGGCAGCGGCCGCTCCGGGCACGGGCGCACCGGGCGCGGCCGAGCCTGCGCACGCGGACGGCGCCGGGCTGGCGGGGCCAGACCAGCTGAGGCCCCCCGCCCTCGTTCAGATCCCTTCGGTCGACCGGCGCAGGACCCGCGCGATCGGCTCGTAGCCCAGCGTCTCGTAGAAGCGCTCGGCCTCGCGGTTGTCGGTCCACACCGTCAGCACCACCTCGACGGCGCCCCGTCCCCGGGCCCAGCGCGACGCCTCCGTCATCAAGCGAGCGCCCAGCCCCTTCCTGCGCTGCGCCTCGTCGACCACGATGATCTCGACGTGCGCGCGCCGCCGCGGCGTCATCGACGGATCCCAGGGCGTGTCCACCACCTTCACCACGATGTAGCCGCGGATCTCGTCCGCCAGGCACGCGACCAGGATCTCGCTCCAGGGATCGCGTTCCAGCACCAGCGCCTGACCGTCGTCGTCCAGCCGGAAGAAGTCGGGCAGCAGCCGGGCGTGCAGCGCGTGCACCTGCGCGCGCAGCCGGCGCAGCGCCGGCACGTCATGCCGCGTGGCGGGTCGGACCTGAACCTCGGCCGGGACGTCGACGGACTGCGACATGCAACGGAACCAGACGGCGGATCAGGCCGTCTCGTCGTCCTCCTCGTCCACCAGCTCGGCCGAGAAGCGCTCGTACATGACGTTGTAGACCAGGTTCTCCACCTCGGCCTCGGTGGCCAGGCTCAACGCCTGGGTGGCCAGCTTCTCCGCCTCGGCGATGGTGCAGGCGCGGATGATCGACTTCAGCACCGGGATCTGGCGGGGCGCCATCGACAGGTGGCGCAGGCCCAGGCCCAGCAGCACCAGCACCAGCATGGGATCGCCGGCCATGTCGCCGCACATCGCCACCGGCACGTCGCGCCTGGTGGAGGCCGCGCCGACGACGATCTGCTTCAGGGCGCGGATGATGGCCGGATGCAGCGGATGGTACAGGTAGCCCACGTGCTCGTTCTCGCGATCCGCGGCCAGCGAGTACTGGATCAGATCGTTGGTGCCGATGCTCAGGAATTCGCACTCGCGCGCCAGCAGATCCGTGATCATCGCCGCGCTGGGCGTCTCGACCATGACGCCCAGGGGGACGTCGGGGTTGTGGGGGATCCCTTCGCGGCGCAGGTCCGCGCAGACCTCCTGGCAGATCGTGCGCGCCATGCGCAGCTCCGCCACGCCCGAGACCAGCGGGAACATGATCTTCACCGGTCCCTCGGCGGCGGCGCGGAACAGCGCGCGCAGCTGCGTGCGAAACACGTCGGGGCGGTGGAACGAGAACCGGATCGAGCGCAGGCCCAGCGACGGGTTCTGACCGCTGGGCATCCGCACCGAGGCGGGCATCTTGTCGCCGCCCAGGTCCAGGGTGCGAAAGACGATCGTCTGGCCGGCCGCGCTCTTCAGCGCCGCCACCGCGTGGCCGTACTGCTCCTCCTCCGTGGGCAGATCGGACCGCTCCAGGTACAGGAACTCCGTCCGGAACAGCCCCACCGCCTGCGCCCCCAGCTCGACGGAGGGTGCCACCTCCTCCATCAGCTCGACGTTCGCCGCCAGCTCGACCCGCACGCCGTCCTTGGTCTCGGCCGGCACGTCCCGCAGCGCGCCCAGGCGCTGCGCGCGGGCGTGCTGGCGATCGGCGCGGGTCCGATAGGCGTGCAGCGTCGCCTCGTCCGGTTCCAGGATGACCTCGCCGCGCAGGCCATCGACGATCAGGTTCATGCCGGACCAGGTCTTGTGATCCAGCCCCTCGACGCCCACCACATAGGGCAAGCCCATGGCGCGCGACACGATGGCGGTGTGGGAGGTGCGGCCCCCGCCCTCGGTGCAGAAGCCGGCCACGCCCGCCCGCCCCAGCTGCGCGGCATCGGCCGGTCCCAGATCGTGCGCCAGCGCCACGCTGCCCTTGGGCGCGTCGGCCGGGTTCGACTGCACCATCCCCAGCAGGTTGCGCAGCAGCCGCTCGCCCACCGCCGCCACGTCGCTGCGTCGCTCGCGGAAGTAGGGATCCTCGATGCGGTCGAAGACCGCCTGGATCTGGTCGAGCGCCTTGCGCACCGCCCACTCGGCGCCGGTGTGATCGTTACGGATGATGTTGCGGGCCACCTCCACCAGGTGGACGTCCTGCAACATCATCCGGTGCGCCTCCAGGATGCGGTACTGATGCGAGTCGTGCTCGCGGGCCGCGATCTCGTCCTGGATGCCGGCCAGCTGCGAGTCGGTGTGCCTGATGGCTGACTCGAACCGGCTGATCTCCGCGTCCACGGCGTCCGCGGCGATGCGCCGCTCGTGCACGTCGACGCGGCTGCCCAGCACGTGGCCCTTGCCGATCGCGATGCCGGGCGAGGCCCCGACGCCGGAGAGGCGCTCCATCAGGCGGACTCCACGGGCATGTTACGGATCGACCCCTTCTCCGAACCCCGAACCCACCAGCTCGACCAGCATGGGCAGGGCCTGCTCGGCGTCCTCCCCTTCGCAGACGATCTTCATCGTCACGCCGTGGGCGGCCACCAGCGTCAGCAGTCCCATGATGCTCTTGCCGTTCGCCTCGGTGTCGTCCTTCAGGACCTTCACCTCGCAGCGATACTTGTTGGCGAGCTGAACGAACTTCACCGCCGCGCGCGCGTGCATGCCCAGGCGGTTCCGAATCTTGACCGTGCTCTCGACCGTCATCGGCTCGTCTCCTCGACCGTTACTTTTCCAGTCAGCTCGGATCCCAGGCGGATGGAGCGGCGACCCACGTCGCGCAGCATCTGCGCCATCTCGGCCGGCCGCAGCTCGCGGCGATCCATGGTGGCCAGCTTCAGCAGCATGGGCAGGTTGACGCCGCACACCACCTCGGCGGGGAAGCTTCCGTCCAGCATCGCCATGCAGGCCTGGTAAGGCGACGACCCCTGCAAGTCGACCAGGATGACCACGCCGGCGCCGCTGTCGGCGCGCTCACACGCCTTTCCCACCAGGTCCAGCGTGCCGTCGAAGTTCTCTTCCATCGAGATGTTGACCGCTTCGGCGCCGGGCAACGGGCCCAGGATGCCCTCCACCGCGTCGAGAAAAGCCCGCGCGCCGTCGCCGTGGGTCACCACGACCAGGCCGACTCTCGGTGCATTCAGATGGGACGCCACGGCAGCTTGCCCGAGGATTCTATCGCTTCCCGTCAGACCGTGCGGGAAAGATCGCGATGGCGGACGGACAGCGACACGTCGCGGCCCAGGCGTTCCGCGAGCTCCCGAACCAGCGCCACCGACCGGTGGCGCCCCCCCGTGCAGCCGATGGCCAGCGTCGCGTAGGCCTTTCGCTCTTTCTCGAAGCCCCTCAGAGACAGGCGCAGCAGGTCCTCGGCCTTGTCCAGGAAGGCGGCGGCGTCGGGCTGGTCCAGCACCCAGCGCCGGACCGCCTCGTCCTCGCCCGTCAGCGGCGACAGCTCCGGGACGAAGAACGGGTTGGGCAAGAAGCGCACGTCCAGCACGATGTCAGCCTCGGTGGGCAGGCCGTGCTTGAAGCCGAACGACAGCAGCGTCACCGACAGCCGATCGCCCTTCCGGCCGTACCGTTCCTGGATGACGTCGCGCAAGGCGTGCACCGTCAGTCCCCCGGTGTCGATGACCTCGTCGGCCTCGTGGCGCATGGGGGCCAGCTGGGCCCGCTCTGCCGCCACCGCGGAACGGATGTCACGGTTGGACAGCGGGTGGCGGCGCCGCGTCTCCGAGAAGCGTCGGATCAGCAGGTCGTCGGCCGCGTCCAGGAACACGATCTCCAGCTCGTGCCCCGCCTGGCGAATCCCCGCCAGGATCGGTCCCACGTCCTGCAGGAACTCGCCCGAGCGGGCGTCGATCCCCAGGGCCGCCCGCGCCACCTCGTTCCGGGACGCCAGTAGCTCCACGAACTTCGGCACCAGCGGCAGGGGAAGGTTGTCGACGCAATAGTAATCCAGATCTTCCAGCGCCCGCAGCGCGGTCGACTTTCCGGCGCCCGACACGCCGGTGACGATCACCAGCCGCATGAAGGCTCCTGTGCGGGCGTCCGCTTCGCGCCGAGGTGAATCATTCCACGTCGTCCCGCCAGCGGTGGTCGCGCGCGTCGGCCAGCGCCCGGTCCAGCCGCTCCTGGAACTCGCGGGCCGAGTGGTGACCGCGCACCTGCAGCAGCCGGTTGCGGGCCGCCACCTCGATCAACGAGCTGACGTTCCGCCCGGGGCTGACGGGGATGCGCAGCAGCGGCGTGGGCACGTCCAGGATGGGATACACCATCTCGTCCAGGCCCAGGCGATCGTGCGCCTCCGCCTGGTCCCAGCGCACCAGCTCGATGACCAGCTCGATCTTCTTGTCGTCGCGGACGGCGGCCACGCCGAACATGTCCTTGATGTTGATGATGCCCAGGCCGCGCACCTCCATGTGGTGCTTGATCAGCTCGGACGCCCACCCCACCAGCACGTCGCCCGACGTGCGGCGCACCTCGACCAGGTCGTCGGCCACCAGGCGGTGGCCGCGCATGATGAGGTCCAGGGCCGCCTCCGACTTGCCGATGCCGCTCTTGCCCAGCAGCAAGATGCCGACGCCCAGGACGTCCAGCAGCACGGCGTGGATGCTGACCGTGGGCGCCAGCTCGTGCTCCAGGTGGTTCTGAAGGGCGTCGATGGCCACCGATGACACCAGCGGCGTGCGCAGCAGCGGCACGCCCAGCTGATCGCAGGCCTCGATCAGGATGGGAGGCACCTCGAGCCCCTTGGTGACCACGATGCAGGCCGGGTTCAGCCCCACGAACCCATCGACGGAGCGCTTCGCGTCCGCGGTGGGCATGCTGGCCAGGAACGAGATCTCGGTCGCCCCCAGCACCTGGACCCGCTCGGGATGCACCTGGCGCAGGAAACCCGCCAGCGCCAGGCCCGGCTTCTGGATGCGGGCGATGGCGATCCGGCGCGCCAGGCCAGCCTCTCCGGCCAGCAGCACCAGGCGAAGCCCCGACCGCTCGTCGAGGAGCGAGCGAACCGTCAACTGAGGAACGTTCCCGGCCGAAGTCATCGCCGGCCGATTCTAACGCGCTCCCCGCTTCGCCGCGCGTTCCGGCCCGCTTTAACCGGTTCGGGGGCCCTGCCCGCGCCCCACCGCTAGTACTTCGCGTCCTCCTCGACGATCACCTGGTACATCGCGGCGGCGTCCGGAGCCGCCAGCAGGCGGTCGCGGAAATCACCGTCGCGGAACAGGCGCGACAGCCGGGCCAGCGCCTTCAGGTGGACGCCGGTCGAGCTGGCCGGGGCCACCAGCATGAACACCAGGTGGGTGGGCTTGCCGTCGATTGACTCGAACTCGATCCCCTCGCGGGCCCGCCCCAGGGTCCCCACCAGCCGGCCCACGGCGTCCAGCTTCCCGTGGGGGATGGCGATGCCGTCACCGATGGCCGTCGAGGCGAGCAGCTCGCGCTCTTCCAGCACCTTCTTCAGGACGTTGCCGTCCACCCCGGACATGTGGTTCGCCAGGTGAAAGGCCAGCTCGCTGAGGACGCCTGTCTTGGTATCCGACTTCAGGTCCGACACGATCATGTCGGCCGCGAGGAAATCCGTCACTTTCATGAGGGTCGGACCGGGCCGTCAGCTCGCCGATGAGGCGCGACCCGTATGAATCAGCCCGTAGTTCCCGTCGTTGCGGCGGTAAACCACGCAGACGCCGTGCGAGTCGACGTCCGAGAAGACCAGGAACTCGGCGCCCAGCAGGTTCAGCTGCATCACGGCGTCCTGGACCTTCATGGTGCGGACCGTGAAGGTCTCTTCGGTCACCACCTTGAAGGGAGGAGCCGCCGGCGCCGCCAGCCGCGCCACCTCGGCCTCGGCCGCCAGGCCCACCTGCGGCTCGATCGTCTCGGCCGAGATCACCCGCTCGCGCAGGGAGAACTGCGAGTCGTGCGGCTTGTGATCGCGGATCTTCTCCTTCCACTTGCGCACCTGGCGCTCGATGCGCGCCACCGCCAGGTCGATCGACGAGTACATGTCCTCCGTCGTCTCCTTGGCGTTGATCACCAACCCGCTTGGCAGCGTGATGTTGATGTCGGCCACGTGGTTGAACCCGCGCTCGACCGAGAACACGGCGTGCGCCGAGATGGGCTCCTTGTGAAAGTACTTGCGGATCTTCTCCAGCTTCTCTTCGGAATACTCGCGAACGGCCTGCGACGCATCCATATGACGAAAAGTGGTCGACAGCTGCATGCCTTAAGTCCTTGCTAGAGGAAAAACCTCACACTCGACTCCCGAACGAGGCGCTTCTACACGATTGTGCCTCGCTTTCGCCATAGCCAGCAACGACTCCAACATAAGGCCTCCGGTCCACGATGCCAGACGCCCGGTGGCGGTCCTGCCCCCGCGTCGCCGGCGGCGACGCCCGGGCAGGTCCCCGCTAATACACCTGGCGGCGCTTGCCGCTCGACAGGATGCGCAACTGCTCGCGATACTTGGCGACGGTCCGGCGCGCGATCTCGATGTTCTGATCGCGCAGCAACTCGACGATCTTCTGGTCCGAGTGCGGGTTCTCCGGGCTCTCCTGGGCCACGATCTGCTTGATCTTCAGCTTGACGGCCTCCGAGGCCAGATCGTCGCCGTCGGTGCGCGAGATACCCGAGTTGAAGAAGTACTTCAGCTCGAAGATGCCCTGCGGCGTGTGGACGTACTTGTTCGTCGTCACCCGCGACACCGTGGATTCGTGCATGCCGATATCGTCGGCCACGTCACGCAAAATCAGCGGCTTCAAGTACGCCGTGCCCTTGTCGAAGAACTCGCGCTGAAACTTGAGGATCGACTCGGTGACCCTGGTGATGGTCCGCTGCCGCTGCTGGATCGAGCGGATCAGCCACTGGGCGCTGCGCAGCTTCTCCTGCACGTACTCGCGCGCCTTGGTGCCGCCGGCCAGGGCGGTCCGGTAGAAGTCGCTGATCTTCAGCTTCGGCAAGCCGTCGTCGTTCGCCACCACGAAGTACTTCTCGCCCACCTTGTGGATGAAGACGTCGGGCGTGATGTACGTCGGCTCGTCCGAGGTGTATTGCCGGCCCGGCTTGGGATCGAAGTCCCTGATCACCTTGGCCGCCTCGTAGATCTCCTCCACCGGCTGGTTCAGATCCTTGGCGATGGCGGTGAAGTTCTTCTTCTCCAGGTTCGACAGGTGCCGCTCGATGACGCCGACCAGGACGTCGTCGTCGACCCCGAAATGCCGCGCCTGGATCAGCAGGCACTCCTTCAGCGACCGGGCCGCGACGCCCACCGGATCGAACTCCTGGACACGCTTGAGGACGTTCTCCGCCACGTCGATCGACACGCCGGCCTCTTCGGCCAGGTCCTCCAGCGGCTCCTCCAGATAACCGTCCGGCGTCAGGTTGCCGATGATCAGCATCCCGATGCCGTCTTCCTCCAGGGAGAAGTGGCCCAGCTTCAGCTGCCACTCCAGGTGGTCGGACAGCGAGGTCCCGCGCGTCAGCGTCGACTCGATCGACGGCAGCTCGTCGTTGTTGGCCTTGTACGACGGCATGGGCGCCGCGTTCGACTGGCTCTCGAGGTAGGTCTCCCAGTCGAACTCGTTGACGGCCTCGCCCGCCCCCGTATCCGCCTTCACCTCGGAGGTCGAGGCCGCCGAATCCGCCGGCAGGTCCGGCACGGGCAGCTCGGTCTCGCCCACGCGCTCGGGCCCACTGGCCGCCTCGATGGACGCCGCCTCGGCCTTGGCCGCGGCATCGGCCCCCACCTCGCCACCGTCTTCCAGGACGGGGTTCTCCAGGATCTCCTCGCGGACCACGTCCGCCAGCTCCATCCGCGACAGCTGCAGCAGCTTGATGGCCTGCTGGAGCTGGGGTGTCATCACCAGCTGCTGGGAAAGCTTGAGGTGTTGCTTGATTTCCATGGGCGGCGGGGGAAGGTGGGGTTTCTACGGTCCGGGGTATTCCTTGTACCACCCGCTGTGGGGCTGGTAAAGACGCACCCGTCGATACGGTATGTTACTTGCAGACATGTCGCAGCGCCGTTGCGAATCGCCGGGTTGACCCCGGCTTTCGGAGCGCCATCGCGTGCCTGCCATGCTTGCGGAATCTGGCCGCCGGGGGCGCCGTCCGCAAGCGCGACTTTTGCAGACCGGTGCTAGACGGCCGCGGCGGCCTGGGTGGCCGGGCGCTCCGGACCCGCGGACTTCGACAGGCGCTCCCGCAGTGCGGCCGCGATGAACGACTGGAAGAGCGGGTGCGGCGTCTGGGGCCGGGACTTGAACTCTGGGTGGAACTGGCAGCCCACGAAGTACGGGTGGCCGGGCAGCTCGATCATCTCGACCAGGTGCCGGTCGGGCGACGTCCCCGAGATGCGCAGGCCCTTGCTGACCAGCGCCTCGGTGTAGTCGTTGTTGACCTCGTAGCGGTGGCGGTGCCGCTCCTGGATCTCGCGGGTGCCGTAGGCGGCGGCGGCCAGCGTTCCGGCCGTCAGGACGCAGGGATAGGAGCCGAGGCGCATCGTCGCCCCCTTCTCCGTCACGTTGCGCTGGTCGGGCAGGAAATCCACGACCGGATAGGCGGCCCGCGTGTCGAACTCGGTCGAGTTCGCCCCTTTCAGGCCGGCCACGTTGCGCGCGAACTCGATGACCGCGACCTGCATGCCCAGGCAGATGCCGAAGAACGGCTTGCCGTGCTCGCGGGCGTAGCGCACCGCCTCGATCTTGCCCTCGATGCCGCGGCTGCCGAACCCGGGCGCCACCAGGATCGCGTCCAGGCCTTCCAGCACGGGGGCGGCGCCGATGCGTTCGATCTCCTCGGAGTCGATGTGCTTGAGGTGCACCCGGCAATCGTTGCCGATGCCGCCGTGGATCAGCGCCTCGTTCAGGCTCTTGTAGGACTCGGTCAGATCGACGTACTTGCCGACCAGGCCGATCTCGACCTCGGTCTGCGGGCTCTTCAGGCGATGAACGACCTTCTCCCAGCCGGTGAGCTCGGGGGCGCGCGACCAGATGTTCAACATCTCGCAGATCTTGTCGTCCACGCCCTGCTGGTGAAAGCGCAGCGGCACCTCGTAGATGCAGCTGACATCCTCGGCCGAGAACACGGCGTCGGGCGCCACGTTCGTGAACAGCGCGATCTTCTTGCGCAGCGCCGCCTCCAGCACGCGCTCGGACCGGCACAGCAGGATCTCGGGCTGGATGCCGATCTCCCGCATCTTCATCACCGAGTGCTGGGTCGGCTTGGTCTTCAGCTCGCCGGCGGCGCCGATGAAGGGCACCAGCGTCACGTGGACCGACAGCGAGTTCCCGTAGCCCACCTCCAGCCGCAGCTGCCGGATCGCCTCGAGGAAGGGCAGCGACTCGATGTCGCCGACCGTTCCGCCCACCTCGACGATCAGCACGTCCTCGCCCTTGGCGCAGGACAGGATGCGCTGCTTGATCTCGTCGGTCACGTGCGGAATGACCTGCACCGTTCCGCCCAGGTACTCGCCCCGGCGTTCCTTCTGGATCACGCTCAGGTAGATCTGCCCGGAGGTGGCGTTGTTCAGCTTCGTCATCCGCTGGGAGATGAAGCGCTCGTAGTGGCCCAGGTCCAGGTCCGTCTCGGCGCCGTCGTCGGTCACGAACACCTCACCATGCTGGGTGGGGTTCATGGTGCCGGGATCGACGTTCAGGTACGGGTCCAGCTTCTGGATGGTGACCTTGAGGCCGCGACCTTCCAGCAAGCTGGCGATGGAAGCGGAGGCCAGCCCCTTGCCCAGGGACGAGACGACACCGCCCGTGACGAAGATGTACTTCGTCTGCTTGGGCCCACGCGGCGGAGGAGCGTTCACCTGTTCTCCTCTGTCATGATGGACCCGTCTACGAGGTGAGGCCCACGGCAGAACACCGTGGAACCAGAAGGCAGCCTACCGGCCTGAAAAGAGAACCGGCAGCCGTCGGTATCTCGCCGAGAAAAAACGTCGCGCGTCTTCAACTCGGGCCGCTATTCTTCGCGTGTCGCACCTCGAAGTCAATGGCCGCCAAGCTAATTCTCATCATCGAAGACGATCTTCGTATCGCAGCTCTCGTAGCGGAGGTTTTGCGCGAAGCTGGCTACGCAGCCCAAGTCGTGCCGGATCTGGCGAGCGCGCGTACATTCGCCGCCGAAGGAGGACACCCGCGTGCGATCATCAGCGACCTGGTCGTGGTGACGGACGCCAACCAACCCTCCCTGCTGGTGAAGGCCCTGGAGGGCATCTTTCCCGGGGTTCCAGTGGCGCTGATGACGGGCGTCCCCCCCAACCGCCGCGCGCAGCTGGGCGTCACGCACGACCGCGTGCTCGAGAAGCCGTTCGAGCTGGGTGCGCTGTTGCAGACGGTGACCGACATGGCCGGCGCCGGCGAGGAGACACCATGAAGCTGATTCGTTATCGAGACTCTCAGGGCCGGGCCCACTGGGCGCATCAGGTCCCCGGCGGCATCGCCCACCGCATCGAAGGCGATCCCTCCGGCGCGTTCGCCATCACGCCCGAGCGCGCGGACGTCGCCGCGCTGCTGGCGCCGGTGGTGCCCACGCAGCTGATGGGCATCGGCCTGAATTACCGCCAGCACGCCGCCGAGACGAAGGCCAAGCTGCCGGAGTTCCCCATCCTGTTCAACAAGAACGTGGCTTCGGTGGCGAACCCCGAGCAGCCGATCTGGATCCCGTCGCACCTGGCCAGCGACTCGGTCGACTACGAGGGCGAGCTGGCGGTGGTGATCGGCAAGGCGTGCCGCAACGTCGCCCGCCACCGCGCGCTCGACTATGTCCTCGGCTACACGTGCGCCAACGACGTGTCGGCGCGCGACTGGCAGAAGTTCAAGGGTGGTGGGCAGTGGTGTCGAGGGAAGAGCTTCGACACGTTCTCGCCGCTGGGCCCCTGTCTGGTGACGGCGGACGAGATCCCGAACCCGAACGCCCTGAAGCTGACCACGACGCTGAACGGCGAACGCGTCCAGGAGACGTCGACGGCGGACATGATCTTCGACGTGCCCGCGCTCATCGAGTTCCTGAGCGGCAGCACGACCTTGTTGCCGGGCACGGTGATCCTGACGGGCACCCCCTCGGGCGTGGGCATGGCCCGCGAACCACCCCGCTACCTGCGCCCCGGCGACGTCGTCACGGTCGAGATCGAAGGCATCGGCGCCCTGACCAACCCCGTCGCTCTCGAACCCTCGGAGAACGAGACCCGGGCGTAGTAGTCGTAGTAGGTCGCGTCGCTGCCTTCCGCTTACGCTCGGGGGGCGGGCGGGACCAGGGGACTCCCCCCTCGGGTCGCTCGCCTACGTCGTCCGTGCTCGGGTCTCGCCTGCGGCGAGTCCCTCCGCGCGGGCGACGCGTCGCTCGCTCGGGCTCCGGCTGGCAACCGGCCCCGCAGACGGGGCCGGAGCGCCTGCGCACGCCCCTCGGGAGGAGTCC